>Ga0209487_1000744_pt1 | contig 28930 bp, 27 predicted proteins | sample Poulit2012_FD_187524 | JGI IMG/M metagenome (GOLD analysis project Ga0209487, IMG submission 187524) | Agricultural soil microbial communities from Georgia to study Nitrogen management - Poultry litter 2012 (SPAdes) (version 2) | ecosystem: Environmental > Terrestrial > Soil > Agricultural land...
ACGTAACCACATTGACGTGCATATCGTAGGCAAGATTGCTGGGATCCAAAAGCCGTGTCGTTCGCCAAGCATTATTTGTGCCTGGCATCGGCGCAGGTTCAATATCCTGCTCTTGGCCAAACTGTGGTGTTGGAGTGTAGCCTTCCAGCGGCTCGTAGCGTTTACGTATCCATTGGAACCGTGCCGGAGCATCCCCGGTGGCTCGGAGCTGCCATGAGACCCCGGCAGGCAAAAATGCAAAGCCACCCTCACTGAGATGTTCAGTCTGTCCGCCAATTTGGATCGCTACAGACCCCTCCAGGACGAACACGAAGCCCTCGACTTCTGCCTGCGGCTCCGGATGGGTGGAACCGCCGCCCGGAGATACTTCAACAATGAGCTGGGCGAAGGTGGTAGCACCGCCAGCAACCGGCCGATTCAAAATCCAGGCCCGGGTATCCTCCCATTCGGGCAAGACCGAGGTGACAATATCGCGAAGTACCCCCTTAGGGATAACCGTATAAGCCTCGGTGACTACCGCCCGATCGGTAAGGAGCTGTGTTTGTGGCGGATGGCCCCCATGCGGAGCATAGTATTGCGGGGTTGAAGTCATGGACGTCTCCTTGCGTACTGTCGAATCACGGTGCCGCCGATTCCGGCACTAGCCCGGTAGAAGCTAGTTGTTCTAAGACTGATTGACCCACCCCAAGCCGTGCTTGGACATCGGTGGCGTCTGCAGCCCCACAGGCGGTACTACGTAGAATATAGCGCGCCAGTGCTTTAGCCGTCGCAGGCTCATCCATCACCGCCCCTGTTTCGGCACGAACATAGCTTGCCAAACGTTGTATTGCAGAATCCAACGACCGATTAAAGAAATCAAAAGTCGCAAGAAATCGTGTCGGAAGCTGAGCAGGATGCAGATCCCAGCCTTGATAGATGCCACGACGCAAATGACGTCCCACCAAACCGGCATGGAGTTGCCAGGCGGCTTTGACGTCCTTAGCTGGGCCTAGGGGCAGGATATTGGTCGAGCCATCTGAGAAATGGACACCGGTGCCTGCCACCGCCGTCAAAATCACGTTCTTTGCAAAGTCCGCGGCCGGATGGTCCATGGACTGATATGCCGCCGCAATGCCTAGCGATGCAGAGTAGTCATAGGTTCCGTAGTGCAACGAGGTGATACGACCCTGGCCGGCATGCACTACTCGGGCAATTTCGGCAGTACCGTTAGGGCCCACGATAAGCTGTGGAGTTTCCACCTGAACTTCGTAACGCACCGTACCAGGCGGTAGCTTCAAACCGGCTTCCAGCGTGTCTGCCACATCGTTCATTGCTTTGATTTGATCAACGGTAGTGACCTTTGGCAGGGTCAAAACGGTGGAATCCGGTAAGGTGCCGGCCTTTTCCAATAGCGTGCTCAAGTACATCTCTAGGGTACGCAACCCACGAGCTCGGACATCTGCTTCTAAACATTTGAACCGGATGCCTACAAAAGGTGGAGCGGTACCCGCCTCAATGCTTTGAGCAACGTATTGGGCCGCCTGGATTGCGTGTTGGTCTTCTTCGGTGTCGGAGCGTCGACCATAGCCGTCTTCGAAGTCTATTCGTAGATCCTCGATGGGCTCCTCAGATAGCTTGCGCTCGACCAGTTGGGCCAAATGCTGTCTATACTCGGCGCTCTGGGCGTCGTCCACAACTAGTTCAGCTAACTCTGTCAGTGAACCTTGCTGACGTACCGCATCTAAGGCCTGCTGTCCCCACTGCTGTGGCGTATCAGAGGTATAACGATCGGCTGGAATATAGACCGTATGAACAGCTTGTCGTCTGCCGTCATCACCGGGATAGGCCCGTTCGAGCAGCGCATCGGTGCTGGCCAACTTCTGATCGATGTGGTCCAGCATCTCTTGGTTGATAAGCATCAATCGATCACCTCGTAGGCTGGCAAGGTCATGAAGTCCACGAAGTCCTCTTCTCGGCCGGTGGTGATCCGTGCAATGATTTCTGCGGCTGGCTCGTAGTACCGCTGGAAGCGCTCATCGTCCTGGAGCTCTTCGCGTAGCCGTGCCACTTCTTCGTCCAGGATAGTTGATACCCGTTCAGCGGTAATAGTCTGACCGGTATCGACGGCAGTGACTTTGTTAGCGATTTGTTGCCACACCTGTGAACGCGAGATCTCGGCGGTTGCGGCGTCTTCCATCAAACTGTGGATGGCGACCGCACCGTTGCCCGAAAGCCAGACAGCGGTATAGGCCACGGCAACGTAGAGATTGGCGCGCACACCTTTTTCAGTGACCTGTCCGGGCGCTGAAGAAATATCGAGCAGATCCTCGGCGGTGATATTTACATCATCGCGCTGCCGGTCGACTTGATTTGGTCGCTGGCCCAGCACCGCAGTGAATTCCTCGGCGCAGATATCAACCAGACCTGGATGTGCGACCCAGGAACCATCGAAACCGTCTCCGGCTTCGCGCTGCTTATCTGCTTTGACTTTTTCTATGGCATTCTTGGTCGTTTCTGGTTCATTCCGGTTAGGGATGAACGCCGCCATGCCGCCGACGGCGAATGCGCCACGTTTATGGCACGTCTGAACCAATAGGTCGGTATAGGCGCGCATCATCGGGGCCGTCATCGATACATCGGCACGATCAGGAAGGATGAATTTTTCGCCGGCTTCGCGGAAGGTCTTGATTATTGAGAACAGATAATCCCAACGCCCAGCGTTCAGGCCTGAGGCATGGTCCCGCAGTTCGTATAGGATCTCATCCATTTGGAAGGCTGCCGGGATGGTCTCAATCAGAACGGTGGCGCGTACGATGCCGTGGTCCAGTCCCAGCTCTGATTCAGCGAAGGTGAAGACATCGTTCCATAGGCGTGCTTCAAGATACGACTCCATTTTTGGCAGGTAGTAGAACGGGCCTTCGCCGCGTTCATGCAGTGTTGCTGCGTTATGGAAAAAGTGTAGACCGAAGTCCACCAATGCACCGATAGCGCGTTGGCCATCAATCTCGATATTTTTCTCCGAAAGGTGCCAGCCGCGTGGGCGCATCACGACAACGGCTACTTCACCGTCTTCCCGCAAAGTATAGGACTTGCCTTCCGGAGAGGTGAAGGACAAGTCGCCGCGGGCAGCGTCGCGCAAATTCAGTTGTGATTCAATCATGTTGTGCCAGAACGGTGCAGCTGCGTCTTCTAAGTCAGCTAACCAAACTTTGGCCCCGGAGTTTAGTGCATTGATTGCCATTTTTGCCGGTGCGGCCGGGCCTGTGATTTCCACGCGACGGTCACGCAGTTTTTCCGGGGCAGGGGCAACCTGCCAGTCGGATTCGCGAACCTCACGGGTTTCCGGTAGAAAATCCAGCCGGCCAGACTCTGCCGCGGCACGCCGTGCAGAGACTCGGGCGTCCATAAGATCATTGCGTGTTGCGGCAAAACGCTGGTGGAGTTTCTCAATAAATGCCAGGGCCTCCGGGGTAAGAATCTCATCAATTCTCGGTAGGTCTTGGCGTCCGGTCACAGTGATAGTCATGAGTGCATGGCTCCTTTTCTCGTTTTTCTAAACTATCTATATCGAGTCGTTTTAGGTGTCTTGCTGGGCAGTTTCGACAATCGCGTCGGCCACCCGTGTGGAGACTTCAGCGTCAAAGACAGAAGGGATGATGTAGCTGGGATTGAGCTCATCGGCAGAGACACAAGAGGCAATGGCTTCTGCAGCAGCTACCAACATTTGGTCGGTAATATTGTGGGAATGGGCGTCTAGTAGCCCGCGGAAGAAACCGGGGAAGGCAAGCACGTTGTTGATCTGGTTGGGGTAATCCGAGCGGCCGGTTGCTACTACCGCCGCATTTCGAGCTGCTACCTCGGGGTTGATTTCTGGATCTGGGTTCGACATGGCAAAGACGATCGCATCTGAGTTCATATTTTTCATATCGTCTTCATCGAGTAGATCCGGGGCCGAAACGCCAATAAACACATCAGCACCGGCAACGGCCTCTTTGAGGCTTCCCTTGAAGTTTTCCTGGTTTGTATGGGACGCTAACCATCTACGGTGTTCGTCGTCGTGGTTTGAGCCGTGTTCAATGACTCCATTGCGGCCCGCAGCCAAGATATTGGTTGCCCCGGAGGCAATCAGGAGTTTGATGATGGCTGTCCCAGCTGCACCAACACCAGATACTACGATGCGCACGTCACCAATATTTTTGTTGACCACCTTCAAAGCGTTGATCAACGCAGCCTGAGTGACAATTGCGGTGCCGTGTTGATCATCGTGAAACACTGGTATATCCAGTTCCTCGCGCAGTCGTGATTCGATTTCAAAACAGCGCGGAGCAGAAATATCTTCGAGGTTAATACCGCCATAGGCCGGGGCGATCGCCTTGCAGATATCGATGATTTTTTCGGTATCGTTGGTGTCCAGGGCAACTGGCCAAGCATCCACTCCGGCAAACTGTTTAAACAGGACGGCTTTGCCTTCCATAACGGGCATGGCGGCCTCGGGACCGATATCTCCCAAACCCAGTACGGCGCTGCCATCAGTTACAACCGCTACGGTATTTCGCTTGATCGTGAGGTTTCGAGCGTCTGCCTTATTTTTGGCGATGGCCTGGCAGACTCTAGCGACCCCGGGCGTATAGGCGCGGGAGAGGTCATCACGGTTGCGCAAAGGAACCTTGGGTTTAGACTCAAGTTTGCCGCCCAAGTGCATAAGAAAGGTACGGTCGGAAATATTTCCGACGGTAGCGCCCTCCAAGGCATCTACGGTTGCGCGAATTTCGTCACCGTGTGCACGGTCGCGAATATTACACGAGACATCAACGGTCATTCCTGCATGTGATGACTCGACGACGTCTACCGCGGTGATCTGGGCGCCAGTGCTGGCGACGGCATTTGTGACATCTGAGGTCGCGGTGAACGTGGCAGGAGTTGAGACCCGCACTGTAATGGAATAGCCGGGGCTGGGTGCTGTCATCAAAGAACTCCTTCAAAAACATTGTTATTTCGTATTATGAAACTGTATCTTTACTACGTGAAAACCAGTATCGCTTATTCAGCTAATTTCGGCAAGTGGAACTTCAATTCCACTTTCAATGTAAGATGGTCGTAATTGCTGATGTAAAGGAGTGCAGTGTGGAAAAGCCGAGCGTAAAACCACCAACCGATGCTATTAATCCCGCAAATGGTGCTGAGCCAGTCAAAGAGACTAAGCCAGGAGTCCAGTCTGTTGAGAGAGCCTTTGTTTTACTAGGCCTGATTGCCGATGCAGGTGGCCGCGCGACGTTAAGTGAATTGGCGGAGCGCGCTGATTTGCCAATGCCGACCATTCACCGTCTGCTTCGTACCTTAGTGAATTTGGGGTGTGCTAGACAGTTGCAGGATCGGGGTTACGCGCTGGGCCCGACTTTAATGCGGCTTGGTGATCTGGCGGGCCGTCAATTGGGTGACATTGTGCGCCCGCACCTGCGCTCGCTAGTTTCGGCGCTGGGAGAGAGTGCAAACGTTGCAGTACTTGACGGCGACATGATGGTCTATGTGGCACAGGTGCCTTCAAAACACTCAATGCGGATGTTTACAGAGGTGGGCCGACGGGTACACCCTTCGGCCACTGGTGTGGGAAAGGCAGTTTTGCCAGCGCTTGATCACGAGCGCATCGCTCAGATTGTGCATTCATCGGGTATGCCGGAGCTGACTCCAAATTCTCTGACCGATTTCGCTGACCTGGAGGCCGAGCTAGCGCGTGTGCGGCAGCGGGGATATGCCATAGATGAGCAGGAGCAAGAGCTGGGTGTGCGATGCTTTGCTGTTGATGTTGTTGGTGCTCCAACTCCAATGGCGGTGTCAGTGTCCGGCCCGACGAGCCGGTTAGACGAGGACTTCGCTGGCCGTGCGGTGCCGCTGTTGCAGGAGGCTGCACGTCAAATAAGTGCAGACCTCAATCGCGTCGAGTAGTGCAGCATTGCGTGCAATAGTTTAGTGTCAACCTCTTGACGGGCTCAGGCTCATGCGTCATACTACTTTCATGCAGTGAATAGTAATTTCCGCTATATGAAAGTAGGGAAAAAATGACTGCTCATTATGAAGAAAAGCAATCACCATCGTCGACGAACCAGGATTACTCGCACCCTGTCGGGGGAGACGACCCAGACTTTGGGCCAATGACAGAATCAACCCCCGTACTCTGCAAGGTGCCAGGTCTAAAATCCGTCCTGCCGCAGTGCCGCTGATAAGGCGCGCCTACTGGCACAGTTCATTGCCATCACTGATGCTGAGCTAAAGCCAATAAATACAACGACCGGCATTGGCCCCGTAATTGCACATCATTGGTCTTGGTGGGCCGTATTTGGACGAGTCTGATCAGATAATACCTAAAAATACCGCCCGGAGGCGCCGTGACACGTTCAATAGCAGATGGCGCATCTACCAGGTACATATAAAAACCGCCCCGCAGTTCGACTCAGGTTCAGAGTGAAACTGCGGGGCGGTTTTGTCGTAGGCCTACTAGCAGTCGGGCCACTAGTCAGCGACAGCCCAGGTCGAACCAATTAGCAGAAGCCTGCCACGCCAATCCAGTCACGCTCGTCAACATCGGCACCTTCCCGTGCAACTGTTGCCTCAATTAAGCCGTAGGGTCTGTCAGCCGCATAGAATACCTCGTTGGGGTTCTCTAGGCCAAAGCGATCAAGGTCGTACAGGAAGTGATGTTTATTCGGGCAAGAGAACTTGATTTCATCAATTTCTGGGACTGCAGCGATCACCTTTTCAGCCATCTGGTACAGCGTGTGCTGCAACGCGTAGGAATAGTGATCGGTGAAGGTCGATAGAATAATGTCCTTGACCTTCTCATAGGTGCCTTCAAAATCCACATCGGTGGTGTTATAGCGCCAACGAGTGGCGATATCTGTGGCAAGGATGCGATCTTCGGTTTCTGGTAGCGTCGTGTACTTGTCTTTCGGATAGCCCACAAAGCCAGATTCGGTGGTCTTGAGTACCGTCAGATCATGGAAACCGGAGATCATCACATCACGGTCGCCGTCACGGACAAGCAAGGCCGTACGAACTTCGGGCGCTGAACGGTAGAAGGCATGATCATGGTCATTAATGCGCGACCAGCCATATTCTTCTGCGGCCCAACGACCGCCGGTGACCCAGTCAAAGCTAGAGGTGAAGTGATCGGCTAGCCCGAGCAGGAATTGCTCGGGTGATTCGATGCCATTCTCCTTGGCTTTGGCAAAAACTGTGTTTTTCTGGGTATCCGTGGCGACCACGTGCTCGTTATTGCCTTCAGTATGTGCACTGGCAAAGTCTCCGCGCAACTGCGAGGTGACATTTAGATCACGTAGGCTGTGACGTTTGCTATCTCGGTAAACGCGCACAACATGGTTTTCGGCTTTACCGTATTGGTTGGCCGTGAGCCGTACAGTGCCGTTGCTGGTCTGGGTATTTGGGGCGGTTTGAGTCATGAAAATAGTCTCCTAGTACTGGTTCCTTTTATCCTTGCGGCAACCGCTGACGGACTGCGCTATCAGCTCCTGGGTCAGCTGCCGCGATAGGTGGAGTAGGCGAACGGGCTCAATAGCAGCGGCACGTGATAATGCTTTTGGTTAGCATCGACCTTAAAATCCACGGTGATCGACGGGTAGAAGGTCTCTACGTTTCGTCTGGCAAAATATTCGCCTGTTCCAAAGGTGATCCGGTATACACCGGAATCCAGGGTCTCAGGGCCCAGATCGGGCACGCGGCCGTCGTCGTTGGTGACGGCCTGGGCAATTTCGGTATTGTCGGCAGCTAGCAGCGTGATGGTCACGCCGGTGGCCGGGGTGCCGAGCGAAGCATCGAGGACATGGGCGGTTACAAAACTCATGAGAACAGTCCTTTCAAACGGAGCGAGGCAATTTGGTTGAGCTGCTCGGCGACTTCAGTTACTTCCTGCTCCGGAGAATTTTCCATGCGGCGCTCCAATTGCGTCAAGATTTCTTCGGGGCTGCGGCCTGCTGCTCGGATAAGAAAAACTCGGTCAAAACGCTCTTCGTATTCTGCGTTTCCTTGAGCGAGTCGGGTTTGGACATCGTCGGTTACGGTGCCTAAGCCTGCTTGTTCATCGCGGGATAAGGTGGCTTCTTTACCGGTGCCTTTGGCTTGCTCCCCAATGCGAGGGTGATGCGCCATTGCCTGGTCGACCTCAGCGGCACTTAATTGCGCGCCGGATTGTTCGGCACGGTCAAGTACTGATTGGACCGTATCGTATGGGCGTCCCGCTGTGACGTCGTCTATCCAACGGGGAACGTCCAAACACGGTCGTAAAGCCTGCTCGGCTTCAGCCTGTGACAAGGCGTTGAACTCTTGCACGTCCACTCGCGTTTACCTCCACGATGCGAAATAATTTTTCCATGTAGTGTAATCCAGTGAACTGCGTCACGTCAAAAATGTCAAGTTCTCAATGTAGTGTATCTAGCTTGCATCTACGTGGTCTGAAACCTACCTCGGCTGGCTGATGTTCTGGAACACAAGGAGAAGGTACTGCTGGCCTTACCCTGGTTGCAAGTGACACTCCGAAGTTCTGGTTAACGGCCGCCGTGTGGTGGTAGCCACGCTTATAAGAATACGTTCTCACGCGCTCCGGTCGGGGTTAGCGACGCGAGTGCGTAGCGTGAGCTTCCCTGAGATGTTGTTCTTGCGATCGAAGGTGCACATTCGAGGTGACGTTTTTTTAGGGCTTTGATACGTGCGGTAGACAGAGGCTAAACTGATGTGATGAATCTAACATCTGACCAAATTTATGTCTGGGGTCTGGATTTTTTCAGTGAGATCGTCCAACAGGTGTCTGAAGATCAATGGATGTTGCCATCGCCATGCAAAGGTTGGCGGGCACTTGACGTACTCGGTCATGTCGGCGCAGCGACAAGCACCGGTACATCGATCATGCGAGGTAATCTGGTGCAGCGGACATGGCCTGAGCAACCGGGTGAAGCTGTTGAATGGCCCCCTGGCCAATGGTGGGCTGAGTTGGTAGATCCTGCGCGTCAGGCAGTGGCTGAGGCAGATCTTGACGCCGTCGTCGATTCGCCATTGGGCCCGCGGGTAGTCAGTGAGGGCCTTGCTTTTCCCAGTCTCGATCTGTTTATCCATGCCTGGGATCTGGCTTCTAGCATCGGGGCTGCAGATCGGGTTGAAATCCCGGACGAAGTTATTGAGTTTGCTCGTCCAGTAGTCGCCTCAGTCCCACACGACGTTTTACGTAGCCCAAGTGTATTTGGCCCAACGGTTACTGTTGGTCCGGATGCGACTCGGTCTCAGGCATTTCTGGCGTGGACGGGCCGGGATCCAGCATAGCCACGCTGCGGTTTCGGTTGATGGTGGCAAAGACCTCTTGCGGCCGTGGCTTGGCAAGCCTGCCGGGGTGACCACGAAACGGAGAAATAGTTTCGAGGCCATCGTGTTGGATTTTGTCGAAAAGCTGTGTGATGAGATCGGTAAGGCTACGTGCACCGTTGACTTCGTTTTCCAGTGCCCGGAGTATGGCCGCGATGCTGTTGGTCTGGGCAGGATCAACCAGCTGATGTAACGCAGTCAAGTCAATTGTGGTGTTGCTATGCCGAATGGAACGCAGCCCCTTGGCCTGCCATCCCTTATTACTACCCCGCTGATTTTTCAGCGGCGCCAAGCGTTTAGGTATGCGATGTTTTGGAGTGGGGAAGGGTTCTTGTTCCTCTATGGGTTCGGCCAATTGTTGTGCCCGGGAGGTGATGTCAAAAACCCGGTAATGGTCCAACAACACAACACGATCGACAACATCAAGGAAAGCTCCGCTACCGCCAGCAACTAACACGGTGGAAACACCTTGGTCTTGCCATAGTGTACGAATGCGGTCCAGCAGGGGAGTGATTGGCTCTTTCTCGCGGGGCACGAGCTTACGCATGCGCTCGTCTCGGATCATAAAGTTGGTGGCCGAGGTATCTTCATCGATGAGTAACGTTGTGGCGCCTGCTTCTAAGGCCTCCATCAGACCGGCAGCCTGCGAGGTAGAACCAGAAGCATTGGTCGTGGAAAAACGCGTGGTATCGGTACCGGCGGGTAAATCGCGGATAAAGGTGGCAATATCCACGTTGGCTACGCTGCGGCCATCCTCGGCGCGTAATGCCACTGCGTCATCAACAGTGACGGCGAATTCCCGGCCGTCGCCACCAATATGGTTATACACGCCGTGCTCAAGCGCCCGTAGCAGCGTGGATTTGCCGTGATAACCGCCCCCAACGATTAAACTGACTCCGCGTGGCAGCGCCATCCCGGTGAGAACACGCCCGGAGGGTAGGGTGAAACTACGCTGTAGCGAGGCTGGCGACTCAAACGGCACAGCCTGGTGTGCGGGTACATCAGAGTTGCCTGCTGCGCGCGGGAGAATTGCACCATCAGCTATGAAACCCACCAGATCGTGTTCCACCAGCATTTCGCGAAGCGCTATTTGATCGGCAAATAATGTTACGGCATCGTCCAGGTCGCGGTGGCTAATGTTTAATAGCGCTTGATTAATGACTTTGGGTAATGCCTTGGTGAGTAGCGTTGCTGCAGCGCGACCCCGGATGCGGCGTCCTTGGGCAGGAAGTGCGGCTTCCATACGAACCACTACCTTAGGCGATGGGCCGTTGGTGAAAACCACTGAGGTGCGCTCCAAGACCTGCTGGCCGGGGGTATCTATGCTCAACTTGCCGGCAGTCTTACCACCATGAGGAGCATGCTCACCAATTGCCCGAACCACGCGGCGAGTCAGATGGTCTCCAGCGGCCACAGAACCTACACCGGCCAATGTCTCCGGGACAATGCCGGTGGACTCCAATGGCACACGAACTTGGATCAGCGACGGTGGGGCAAAAGGATCCGACTGAACCCGATCAACCGAAAGCTCAATGTCATTGGTCAGCCGGTGGGTGCCGCTGATGCGTTTATAAGCGCCATAGCCGGAACCGTCGATCTGGTGCAAAGTATTGGCAAGCGTCATGGGCGCAGTCTAACAATTGCGTCTCCGGCACGCCGACATCGTGGAGTCCAGCTCGTAGACTACAGACATGCGTATTCTCGAATTCGGTGACGAACCTGCCGACTCCATGGCCCCGTACTTGGCGGTTGACCGAACCGAGCCGCGACACGAATGTTGGGTCACAGGGCATATGGTTGCAGGCCTGGATGGTACCGCAGCCATCGGCGGCAAAGTCGATGCCTTATCCACCGATGTCGACCAGAAGTTGTTTCGTCAGATGCGTCAGATTGCCGATGTGGTACTAGTTGGCGCTGAGACGGTGCGACGTGAAGGCTACGGGCTTGTGCGGTTATCGGACTACGCCAAGGCCCAACGACAAGCCCTAGGAAAACCACCGACGCCACCGATTGCAGTGGTGACCGGTAGTTTGCAATTGGACTGGTCAAAAAAACTATTCACCCACGCTCCGGAATATGCGCCAACCACGGTGATTACCGCAGCATCAGTAGATCCCGAGCGTCTAGCTGAAGCTAAACGGCATGCTCCCGTGATTATCGCAGGCCAACAGCGAGTTGAACCGGCCGCAGCCCTCCAGGCTTTAGCCGATCGCGGTCACAAAGTCGTGTTATGCGAAGGAGGCCCCACCCTGCTGGGCGAGTTTGTGACCGCTGGTCGTCTTGATGAATTATGTTTATCGATCGCCCCGTTAATCGGTGGCGATAACCTGCCGGTGATTTTGACCCCGCAGGGAATAGAGATCTCGCATTTCAACCTTCAAAACGTCATGGCTGAAGAACACACCCTGTTTCTACGCTATGAAGCCACGCGAGAGGAAGGGTAATAACGATGAGCCATACTGCGTTTGGTGCTCTGATAAGTGCCGCTGATGAACCACTGTTAGTGGTCACGGCCGGTACCGCAGACGCCATGGCCGGATGTCTGGTGAGTTTTCATTGTCAGTCGAGTATGTCTCCGCAGCAGTATTGTCTGTGGCTATCCAAAGCGAATCACACCTATCGGGTGGGTTTGACTGCAACGCACTTCGCCGTGCACTTTCTTACCAAAGACGACTTTGACCTGGCCCAGCACTTCGGCACCAAGTCCGGCGATGACGTTGATAAATTTGCCGATATTGACTTCAAGATGAGCGAATACGGTATGCCATTGCTCTCCAAATGCGCTAATCGCATGGTCGTGGAGCGTATTTCCGTGCTGGATGACGGCGGCGATCACGTGTGCTTGACTGCTGGGGTGAAGTCCGCAAATGCGACCGACGGTTTTACGCCACTACGGACCTCACATATCGGCAATTTGCAGCCTGGCCATGCCACTGAAGAACCGCCAACCAGCCCCTAAAACAAAACCCTTTTTTCATGTACCAATGACTTATCGGGTAGGAGTACGATGGGTAATTCTGTACGTCTCTAACCGCCCCGCATGTAATAAGAAAGACAACCGGTACGATGTATTATCCCGCGAGTGAGCTAACTGTGGCTCAAACGCGTCGTAAGCGGCGTCGCTTGCGTCTGATGTTATGGCTGGCCATCGGTAGTATTGCCATGGTGGCGGTATATAGCGCAATATTTCTGCTGCTGATGCATCGTGAAGGTCAAACACACACCTGGGCCAGCGCGTTATATTGGACCATTACTACCATGTCAACGCTGGGTTATGGGGACGTGACGTTTGCTTCTTCAGCCGGACGGCTGTTCTCCATAGTGGTGCTGGCAAGCGGCATTCTGCTTATTCTGATCGTCTTGCCTTTTATGTTCATCCAGTTCGTTGTGGCCCCTTGGATGGAAGAGCGTGAACGAGCACGGGTTTCGCGTCGGGTACCAGAAATGCTGAGCGGCCATATCGTTTTGGTGGGAATCGACACGGTTACTCAGACGCTTATCGCTCGGGCTAAACGTGCCAAAACGCCAACTGTTGTGCTGGTTGATGACCCTTTTGAAGCGGTCCGGCTCAAAGATGAAGGCTATCAGGCGATGGTTGGGCCGCTGGATTCCCCGATGACGTATCGACGAGCGGGAGTGGATCGTGCGGTGATGGTGGTGTCAACACAGGCCGACACCACCAATACCAACGTGGCATTCACAGTGCGTGCCGTCAGCGAGGATGTCACCATTGCGGTGACCGCAGACAAGAAGCCGTCGGTGGATGTATTGCAGCTAGCCGGAGCTGACCAGGTGGTACAACTTAGTTCCACACTGGGAATCGGGCTAGCAAGCAGAGTATTAGGTACCACAGGACGCTGCCACGTAATTGATTCACTTGGTAAAACGTTGGTTGCTGAAGCGGCGGTGCAAGGTACGTCATTGATTGGAATGACCCTGCAGCAGGCTCAGCACCACATCGAATCGCGTGCCAGAATTTTAGCGGTTATGCAGCGGGGTCGGTTGTTGCGACTTGAAGCCGAACAACGCCTTGAAGACGGCATGATTCTGATTATTGCCGGGTCTCGCCACGAACTGGATAATTACGACAGCCAATTTCAGAACCCACAAAAATTAGAGGGTCCGGTCCTGGTGCTGGGCGGTGGACGGGTTGGCCGAGCAGTTGCCGAGACTTTCGAACAATCGCAGGCCGCCTACACCATTGTTGAGCAGGTTGTTTCCAGGGTGCCCTCGCATCTGGACGTTATCGAAGGAGATGCTGCAGACTTTGACGTCTTAGCAACAGCCGGCCTTAATGATGCCTCCGGGGTGGTTATCACAACGCACGATGACGACCTCAACGTGTACTTGACCCTGTATTGTCGCCGGTTGCGGCCAGAATTACAGATTATTTCGCGTGCCACGTCTGAACATAACGTGGCGACTCTGTATCGTGCCGGCGCCGACAGTGTGTTGTCTTATGCGGCAATCGGTGCCACCGCGATGTGGAATAAGCTTGGCCGTTCACACCGGGTAGTCATTGCTGAAGGCAGCGAGCTATTTACCGTGCCGATGCCGTCGTCAATCTCGGCTTCCAGGCTGAAAGACCAACGAATCTACGAACTCACGGGCTGTCACATCGTGGGTGCGCTTGATGCCAATAACGAGCTACTGGGCACCGCTGAGGTGGCGGCTGCACAAGCTAGCCAGCTGATCTTGCTAGGTGACAGACATTCTGAGCGCAAATTCCGAAAGATTTATCTAAAGAAGCGCTAAACCAATAGATCCAGCACTTGGCGAAAGGTGGAAGTCGTCGCCGGGGAGACTTCCACGCCGATAGCTTCAGCCTGCATGCGTTGCTGATTTAATGTTGCATGACCAATCAACAGTGCCATGATCGCATCGGTTGTGACGTCATTGGGGGAGACTTCGGCAATAATCTCGCGCACCCGCTGTCCACCGGTACCCAGCGCCAGAACCGAAGCGGTAAGTTCTGCGGCATCACGGGTACTGAGCATGGTGGCATAAAGTTGTTCTGCCCGCGCTGCAATGTCAGCACGCCAATTGCCTGTCGGTGCATCGACGTCGAGATCAGCAAATAACCGATCGACCATAGCTCCTAACAAGGACTGTTTATCTTTAACATGCCAGTACAAGGCAGAAACCGTCACTTGGAACTCGTTAGCAACTCGGCGCATAGAAACATCAGCCAGGCCATGGGCAGCTAATAGTTGCAGACCGATACGGCTGAGTTCATCGCGGGAAATCGTAGACATTGCCACCCATACTACTGCCAATCCACTCCGATACTGGGCCAGCCAAGAGTCGAATGACGTGGTCAGATTTGTTGATCACGCCCAAGTGCAGCTATCCTGAACACTGTTCATTGAACGCTGTTCAGTAAGCTTGAAAAAAGGAGCATTATGTCGGCTAGAGATCTGGCTCGCATTGCAGTCTTCGCGGCCCTTACCGCCGGCATGGGGCTGCTGGGATCATTCACCGTTGCCGGTGCCGTCCCAATTACTCTGCAAACCCTCGGCGTCATGCTTGCCGGGGCAGTACTAGGCCCCTGGCGAGGTGCGGCATCTATGGCGCTGCTACTGCTCGGTGTAGCAATCGGTCTGCCACTGTTGGCTGGGGGCCGCGGGGGTATCGGCGTATTTGCTTCACCAACCGTCGGGTACCTTATCGGTTGGGTCATCGCTCCTATTGTCATCGGACTGATCGTTGGCAGTCGTCCTGTGTGGTGGCGTGTAGCGTTAGGTTCCCTGGTGGGTGGCATTCTGGTGGTGTATCTCTTTGGTATTCCGGTTCAGGCCTGGTTCACCCAGCTGTCCATCACCGAGACCATTATTACCTCGTTGGTATTTTTGCCCGGCGACTTACTCAAAATGGTCATCGCCACCGTGGTTACCATGGGGCTCTATCGGGCCTACCCACGAGCATTTGATACAACCCAACATGCCCCAAAACAACTTGCAGCTCACACCAGTTCATAACCCAGATGCCGAAGCGGCTCTGACAGCAGCGTTGAATATTCGGGCAGCTGGTGGTGTACCACTTATTATTGTCCCCCGGGCACCGGTATCGACTTGCGCATTGGAAGCAGCACTACCGGATAACGCTGCCTGGGCGGTGCTGACTTCTGGCACCACTGGTGCACCGAAAATAGTCGTGCGCTCGCAAGACAGTTGGCAGGTGGCCTTTGGTCCGCTTAACACCCAACTAGGCCTACAACCCGGCGATGGCATATGGTCGCCAGTGCATCAGGTGTCGTCCATGGCATTATTTACAGCAGCGTGGGCGCAAGCCTCCGGATTGAACCTCATCGTCGGACCTAGTGGCTTAGACCGGGCCTCGGTAGCTCATGTCACACCTGCATGGCTAGAACAACTGCTAGATCAGGTTGACGCCGGCCAGGCTTCTACGGTGCACACTGTTTTGGTCGGCGGAGATCGCCTAGCGGCAGACCTGCGGTCCCGAGCTTGCCAGTTGGGCTTGCGCATTGTCACCTATGTGGGGGCAGCTGAACTGAGTTTCGTTGCCTGGGATCTCGGCGAGGGCCTGCAAGCCTTCGACGGCGTTCGCACGCGTTTAGCAGACGGCGTCTTGTGGGTTGCAAGCGAACAACTAGCCCTTGAAGTCATCGACGGCCGTCTTCAACAACGCTTCATCGGCGACACCCGATGGGTAAGTGTTGGTGATCGCGCCACTGAAAACAACGGTATCCTACAATTTCACGGCCGAACCGATGCAGCCATCCTTACCGCCGGCGCAACGGTAATACCCAGCGAAATCGAGGACGTTATCAACCAACACCCGGAGGTCAACGCCAGCCTGGTATTGGGCAGACCGGATGCCATGCTGGGACAGCGGGTTGTGGCCTGGGTGGAAAGCCAAGTCGAAACCCACCGGCTCGTCCAGTGGGTGCGCTCGCGATTGCCCAAGGCAGCACGCCCGGTACAGTGGCACCGGGTGACTGCGCTACCTCGGACACCGTCGGGTAAGATCCGGCGCATCGACCCGGAGGAAGCATGACTCGTATTGTTGTCACCGCAGGTGCCCGTACCGCCATTACTGGCTGGCATCGAGCCCAGGCCGATATTTCTGCACACGAACTTGCGGCTACCACATTTGCTGCGATGCCCAAGGATCCCGAGATGGTAATGCTGGGTAATACCATTGGCCCCGGCGGCAATATTGCCCGTATCGCCGCGCTAGCAGCAGGGTGGCAGTCCGCCGGTGCCATAACCTTTGATGCCCAATGTGGTTCTGGGTTAGTTGCTGTTGGTCAGGCTCTTGCCCACGCCAAGCTGACCGGACAAACCGTGGTTGCAGGCGGCGCAGAATCGCCATCAACTGCCTGGCCGGATGGGCATCGGACACAAGCAGCATTTACCCCGCAGGGGTTCGCCGACCCGGATATGACCACGGCAGCCGACCAGCTGGCTGCCGAATTTGGCCTTACCCGAGCAGAACAAGAGGCCTATGCTGCGCAAAGCCACCAGCGGGCCCTGGATCATCCATCGGAGTTCATCATCGGGCGGCATCGGGACGATGGTCCACGTAACGTCCAAAGGCTACTCGGCCGGTTGGCGCCGGTCACCAATGACCAGACAGCAACTGTTACGGGGCTTGCGGCGGCCCGCATTGCCGATGCCGCAGCAGCTATACAACTTGCTCCGGCTACCGGGACCCGAGATATTGGCGTGGAGATACTTGACTATCGCATGGTGGGTGCAGACCCGGCACGCCCAGGGCTAGCAGCTGCACCAGCTATCACAAAGCTACTGACCGACCACAACCTGCAGGTAACAGATATCGCGGTGCTGGACATTATCGAAGCCTATGCCGCCCAAGTGCTGGCGGTCTGCCAACAGTTGGGCCTTGACCCGGCGAAAATCAATGCCCGTGGCGGAGCGCTGGCGCACGGCCACCCATGGGCCGCCTCCGGTACCATCGGATTATTAACCACCATCGAACAATTATCCACCGCCCCAACCGGCACGCTAGGTGTCACCGGTGCAGCTATCGCCGGTGGGATGGGCGTGGCCGTCTTAGCGAAAACTCTATGATTCAACTCGAACACGTCACCGTCACCGCTAAACCAGACGCCGTCTTACTCAACGACCTCAGTGTCATCCTGGATGCGCCCACCACAGCGATCATCGGCGAAAACGGGTCCGGAAAATCCACCCTGGCCAAAGTACTCGCCGGGCTCATCGAATACACCGGATCGGCCACAATTAACGACATTGAGGTTGCCACCGGACGCAAACAACTTTCGGGTCGAGTCGGTATGATCATCGCCAACGCGGCCGCACAGGTCATCATGCCCTCAGTGGCAGAAGACGTGGCATTATCGCTGCGACACCTGCCCAAAGACGAACTAGATCCCAAACTTCAGGCAGTGTTGGCCGAACACCACCTGGAAGAACTCGCCGACCGACCGGCACTGTCACTGTCATCAGGCCAACTGCAACGGCTTGCACTGGCCTCGGTGCTGGCCACTAGCCCGGAAGTGCTCATCGCCGATGAACCCACCACCATGCTGGACGCCCGGTACGCCAAACTTGTGGCTGAGCAATTGTTTTACGGTCCCCACCGCCAACTAGTGCTCATCACCCATGATCTTAACTTGGCATCTCGCTGTGATGACATCCTGTGGATCCACGACGCCGAAATCGCTCACCGTGGACCAGCAGCAATCGACCACTACCTGGAGCACGTTGGCTAATGCTGTCGTTATATTATCCGGCCGACTCCATTGTGCATCGTGCCCCCACCTGGCTGAAGTTAGCCCTGTTGGCCTGCGGCTCAGTCGCGCTGTTCTTCCTGCCGGACTCGTACTTATCGGTGCTGGTGATCCTGGCCCCGCTGCTGGGCTACATCATCGCCGGTCTACCGTGGCGCATCATCGGCACCGATCTGTATCGCATGTCCTGGTTGTTGGTGTTTCTGCTCATTACCCAGCTGATCTTCAACGAACCTCAGGTAGCCACCACCGTCATCGCACGGCTGGTTACGATCATCTTGGGTGCGCAACTGTTCACCCGCACCACCAAAATTGAACACTTAATCACCACGGTAGAACACCTGACCACACCGCTTCGACCCTTGGGTGCAAACCCCTATAAAATCGCACTGGCCGTTGCGCTTATGCTATCGGCACTGGGTCAAATTATTGGCTTTATTCGACAGGTTCGTGATGCTCAACGCGCTCGCGGGGTCCGGTTGGCCCCCTGGTCCTGGGTGGTACCGGTTCTGGTGTTATCCCTCAAACATGCCGACGACGTCGCCGATGCCTTGACCGTCCGTGGGCTGGACTGATTCTAGGACTTATCGTCTGTTATCCCCGGCCAGTAGTAACTATCAGGTGTGGCCCGAGCACCGAAAATTGCTTGGCCAACACGCACGACGGTCGCGCCTTCTTCAATAGCAACTTCATAATCCCCAGACATCCCCATTGACAGCTCACCTGGGCCAATCAACTCGGGAGTATCCTGTCGAACCTGGTCACGCACCGTGCGCAGTAACGCAAAACACTGCCGAACCCGTTCAACATCTGAAGTGAACTCCGCAAGCGTCATCAGTCCTTGGATCTCTAAATTTGGGTAGCCTTGTAACGCATCGAGAAATTCCGGGACATCTGATGGTGCAATACCGTATTTCTGTGGCTCACTTGAGGTATTGACTTGCACAAAAACCGGTAGCTGCCGTCCTGCTGCTTCCAGACGACGCTGTAAGACCTCCGCGATCCGTATGCGGTCTAATGCTTGAAATTCTGCAGCATACGCAGCCACATCGCGTGCTTTATTCGACTGCAAGTTGCCAATGATCGACCATTGCACATCAAGATCTTGCAGCGCATGGTACTTTCGGGTGGCCTCCTGCACACGATTTTCGCCAAGCTGGTGCAGACCGGCATCGACTGCCAACCGGATCCGGTCTTCTGGTACGGTTTTGCTCACCGGTAACAGGCGGATTTCATCGGGATTCCGGCCGGCACGCTCCGCTGCAGCAGCGATACGACGACGAACAGCAGAGACATTTTCGATAAAATCTTGGACCGTTTCGGCGCGGGGAAAATCGGCAGAATGAAGTTCACTTGACATAGGTCAAACTGTAACAGCGTCGCCCGGTGGCGGCTATACTTATACCACCTGGGCACAAAGCAAAACATGGTGGAGTGACCGAGAGGCTAGGTTGCGGTCCGCACGACCGTGTACGCAGGTTCGAATCCTGCCTCCACCTCTATTTTCTAACGTTCTGAACTTTTTTGTACTGTTTGCTCCCTATTCGGCGCGTAACACCGGGGCTTGTCCAGGAATTCGGCTGACCGCCATTACACTTAATTTCTGAGACAACAGAATGGGGACAACTATGGTAAATGTAAAAATTCTGCCCGATAAGGAACACGCCTCCGAAGAAGTCGCGCAAATGTTGCACGACCTAATCGTGGAAAAGCCGAACGCTGTGATCGGTGTAGCTACCGGTTCAACCCCTGAAGGTGCCTACGAGCGTCTCGCAGAAAAAATCCAAGAACAGCACACTGACGTCTCCCAACTGCAGTTTTTTGCACTCGATGAATACATCGGGTTGCCATGGGAACACCCCGAGTCCTATCACTCGGTCATTGCCCGTACCGTGACCGAACCTCTTGGGGTTGATCCTTCCCAGGTTCACGTTCCGGAAGCACCAGATGATGCTACCGAAGGTTCCATAAATTATTATGACGAGAAGATTACCGCAGCAGGCGGTATCGACTTACAGCTCTTAGGTATTGGCCGCAATGGTCACATCGGGTTCAATGAGCCCGGTACCCCCTTTGATTCGCCGACACACATCGCCCAGCTGACCGAACTGACTCGGGAAGATAATTCACGATTTTTTGAAGGCGGCATTGATGAGGTCCCACAACTGGCCGTCACACAGGGCATCGGTACTATCCTGCAATCTCGTAAGGCCGTCCTCATGGCCTTTGGTGAAGCCAAAGCTGACGCCATCCGAGATTCACTAGCTGTCCCATCCTCCGAAGAACGCCCCGGTTCCTTACTGCAGCACCACCAAAACTGCATTCTGTATCTTGATGAAGCAGCAGCCGCCAAAATCGACCGCTAAACGCATTCATCCATCACAGCGCGTATGAGAATTGGTATGTTGTCATAACTGACCGGTAGTCTCGTTGCAACCGCAAACGGGACTACCGAATCCCAGACGGCTCACTGGTGAGAAACTCATTACTGGAACACTTGAAGGAAGATACTATGAATTTGCGCCAAACCCTACCGGTAAGTGCCCTAGCTGTGGCTGGGATCTTCGGTCTGGCTGCTTGCTCTGGCGGTATTTCGGACGCCGATCCTAACGTTGAATCTCTGGAGGAGACTGCAGAGGCTACTCCGTCACCCACGGAAGAAGCTACCGAGCCGTTCCCTAGCCCCGAATCTAGTCCTTCGTCCATGAGCCCTGAATCTAGCGCCGACGCTTCCTCATTGAATGCGACCTGCGAATCCTACTGGGAATTCGATCAAGAATTCGCGCCAGGGATTGAAAACGTCATGATGACGGCGATGGACCCAAACGCTTCCGATGAAGAACGTACACAAGCGCATGATGAAATGGTCAGGGCACGTGAAGAATTTAACCAGATCTTAGCTGACGCCGAAGACCAAGAGTTCATCGATCTGGCAGAAGATACCGTGCCAACCTTTGACCTCTTTGTTTCGGTGACCGACCCTGACTTGAGCGAGGACGAAAAAAACGAACTTGTCGAAAGCAGCGATATCGACAGCGCCATTGAAGCCGAAGAAGAGCTTATTGACCTATGCAATGCGGAACTGAACTAGCCAGTCCCAGTTAATAATGACAAGCTAAATTCTGGTCCTAGTAACAGACTTATCGTAGTCTAGGTCACAAACCTTTGTTCCTAGTTCCGAAAAGGGCTTGTCCATGAACGCAGCTCGAAACTCAACAGACCAAGAGTTCACAAACACCGTAAGCGTTGCCGACGCCCTGTGGCTGCACCGCCCAGAAATTGTCGAAGAAGTCCAGCAGCTTCGCCAGCGGTTTTCCATAAAGAATCTGTGTATCGCTGATGTGTTATGCGATAAGCACCCGTCTGATGCTATGGCATTTCTCATTGTCGACAATGAGCTAAACACTCAACGCCTAACCTTTGGGCAGTTGGCTGATAAGTCGAAGAGACTTGCATCAGCACTGGCCGAACAGGGCATCGGTCTTGGTGATCGAGTCGGTGTGTTGATGGGCAAATCTGTCCAACTGCCGATTGTCCTGCTGGCACTGTGGCGTCTGGGTGCGGTTCATGTTCCGTTATTTACTGCCTTTGCAGGCGAAGCGATCTCGATGCGGGTCAACAGCGCACAAGCAAAACTTATAATTGCTGACCAAGACCAGCAGCCCAAGCTCTCCGATATTGACATTCCGGTGCTTGACACTGGAGAGTCTATCGATCAACTGGTCAATTCCTATAAGCCGCTGGAGACCAGCGCTGAAATCGGACCTGAAGGCGTATTTATCCAGCTCTACACTTCCGGCACCACAGGTGCACCCAAAGGAGTGCCAGTCCCGGCATTCGCTATCGCAGCTTTCGAAGCATATATGCACTACGGCCTGGATCTTCAACCCGACGATATCTATTGGAATCTGGCTGACCCAGGCTGGGCCTACGGCTTATATTTTGCAATCGTTGGACCACTTGCACTGGGCCATGCCAGCATCATGTTGACCAGCGGTTTTTCAACCGAACTTACTGCCGATGTGCTGAACCGTTTTGAGGTCACAAACCTGACGGGATCCCCGACGGTATATCGGGCAATGAAGAAGGACGGCATCAGACTGGATCGGCCCTTGCGGGTAGTGTCATCGGCTGGCGAACCTCTTACCCCCGATGTTGTTTCCTGGGCCCCGGATGTTCTGGGATCAGAAGTCCGTGACCACTGGGGACAAACCGAACACGGCATGGCTATCGTCAACCCGTGGGACTCAAGACTACGTGGACCTGTCCCGGATGGGTCCATGGGTTCGGCAATGCCAGGCTTTGTTGCCGGCACCGTCGGCCAGTCGATCGCGTTATCGGTGGAGGACAGCCCCCTGATTTGGTTTGACGGCTACATCGATGAGCCCGAGAAAACCCAAGAACGATATACCGAGGATGGGCAATGGTATCTCACCGGTGATATCGGTCGTTCGGAGCAGGGAAATTTCTATTTTGCCTCGCGGGACGATGACGTCATGCTTGCCGCAGGCTACCGGATTGCCCCATTCGACATCGAACGCATCATTGCTGCCGACGATTCAATAGCAGAAGTCGCCGTGGTTGGTCGGCCCGATGAGATCCGTGGCGAGGTGATCGAAGCGTTCGTGGTCCTGGCTGATCGCGCTTCCACCGACGGGCTAGTCGAACGGTTACAGCAGGCCGTACGGGAGACCTACGGTGCTCACGCTTATCCGCGCAAAATCCATGTTGTTCGGGAATTGCCGAAAACCCCAAGCGGCAAGGTCCAACGCTACGTGCTACGTGAAGCAGACGACGCCGCAATTATAGAACTGGGTTGAACCTGCAATTAGGCGGTAAAGAAGAACCTTACCAGGTGGAAGAACACCGGTGCTGAGAAGCTGAGCGAATCCAGCCGGTCCATAATGCCACCATGACCAGCGATCGTGGCACCAAAGTCTTTGACACCACGGTCACGCTTGATTGATGACATTACCAGCCCACCGAAGAAACCCATCAGGCAAGAAACAAATGCCAGCAGAGCCGCCTGCCACCAAGCAAACGGCGTAATCCACCAAAGACCTGCACCGATCGCCGTCGCGGTAAGCACACCACCGATGAGGCCCTCCCAAGTTTTATTGGGCGACACCGATGGCGCTACCGGATGTTTGCCCAGAGTTTTGCCCCATACATATTGGAACACATCGGAAAGCTGGACAACTACCACTAAAAACAGCATGAGCAATGCGCCTTCGGGCCCACCGGAACCAAGGGTGGAACCTTCTGCGAAGTCGCGACCATCTGACATCATGATCGGCAGTTGCATAGTGGCGGGAATATAACTGATCGCGTAGACACACACCATCAGTGCCCACTGGATGAGAGCGGCTCGCTGTAGGAAACTATTGGTATCGCCAGCAAGCGCGTTGCGGATCGGCAGAAATAAAAACGCATATACAGGAATGAGTACTGCAAAGGCGCCGTACCAGTGTTCCCAGAGGAACCAGTAGTTGATGACCGGTATGACATAAACCAACCACACCAGGGTTTTATGATCTGAGCGGTGTGTCGGTGCGATGGTGAGAAACTCGCGCAATGCCAAGAAGGAGAGCAAGAGAAATAGGATGATCACAGCGGTCTCGCCGATGAGAAGGGTGATCGCTAAGCCAAAGGCCATGATCCACCACGCCCAGATGCGCTGGTTCAAGTTTTTCAACGTGGAACTGGTTTTGCCCCGGTTGGCATAGCTGAGTATCCCAGCGATAACGCTAGCGAGAACCAGGATGGCGCCGATACCCAAAAACAGTTTGAGCACTGTAGCATCGATGAGTCCGATCACTGCGAGTCTCCTTCGGCGATGAGTTCGTTAGCCAGTATGTTGCGTGCCCGAGATAGAAAATCGTCTTGGGGTTCATCGATTCCCACAAACAGTGGTTTATGGACAATGACTTGGGACAGGTGAGGTACCGGAATGGTTTCACCTTTGGGCAGGATGCGGCTGAGGTTTTTTAGCGTGACCGGCACCACGGGTACCTTGGGTGCATGTTTGGCCAGTCTGTAGAGCCCAGCCTGAAAGGTAGCCACCTGATCGCCGGGGCCGCGGGTGCCCTCGGGGAAAATGAGTAATGATTCGCCGGCGTCAAGAATATCTGTCATGCCGGTGAGCTGGCTGGTATGTGGTGAACTGCCCGAACTGGTGCGACGAGTAGTTCGTTGGGCATCGGCGCGCGTGTGCGGCCGATCCTTATAACGGTGCACCAGGTGTGCGTTAAAAATATTTTGGGCCACAGATTTTTTGAAACCTGAGCCCCAATAATCTGCCGCGGCAATCGGGTGCACTTTTGGCTGCAGTTCGGCGGGCATGATTGACCACAAAGTGACAAAATCCAGGTGTGAGGAGTGGTTTGCATAATAGATGGCTTGTGGCGGGAAATCGGGTGGTGCCCCATCGGTGCCTTCAGCAGCAACGCGTGCACCGGATAGCGTGGTGATCAGCCCTGAGATGCCGCGCTTAAATAATGCCATGGGTTTCACGAGGCCACATCCTTTCTGGCGTGCAGCGCCTCGGCAATCCGATTGAGCCGCATCACCACGGTAACAATGGAGCCGAGTAGTATCAGCGCCAATCCGATGGCCAGGACCACACCGCGCGTGTCAAACAGTGGTTCAAATAGTGATACCAGGCTGGCAGCTACCAGCACCCACATCCGGGTGGGTTTGGCCATGGGACCGGCAAAGAAATTTCCTACTCCGTTTGCTGCACCCAGCGTGCGAACATATGCGGTAAGAATCGATGCTGCTGCGGCTGTCCATCCTAAAGCCACGCCCCAATTGATACCACCGGCCACCCAAATGCCTGCGGTGGCGTAACCGGCGGCGGCCAATAGCAAGAGATCGGCGATACGATCGGGTACCTCATTGAATAAATCGCCGGTGGGAGTGTGCATTCCTTTTTCGACCGCCAGCATACCGTCGAGCATATTGAACAACAGTCGCAAGGGGATACAACATGCCGTAACAACTAGCCAAGCGGCACGGGCACCATCAGAAGATACAAGTCCAGATGCGATCAGTCCTACCGCGCCAATGAGAGCGAACAGTACCGAACCAATGGACACCCGGTTCGGGGTAAGTTTCGCTGCATACATCGCATCAGCCAGCTTGGCTGCCCAGGTAGTAGAACGTTGCGGTATTACACGTCGGTCAGTGCCTTGTGGTGGTGTCGGTTCTGACATGGCTCCTCACTGGTGTCAGGTGGTGGGATACTGCCCTAGTGTAGGTGTTGAGTTAGGCTGAAACCTAGATATTCCTGACCACTGTGATCTGGGAGTTGGTGGCAGATGCTACGAAAATATGTTGACCATGGCGTTGCTGCCGCATGGGGTGGCGCCGAAGCCACAGTGTTTTTTATTGTGCCGGACCTATGGACGAGCTGGCTGGCACTGCACAATCCACGTCGTGGTATAGCGACAACGGTTTCAGCACTGGCCGGTGCACTAGCTGGCGGAGCATTGAACTATACGGTAGCTCAGCGAATGCAACCAGACGACACCGAAAAGATACTGACTTCGATTCCTGGTATTTCAACCCAGATGGTTGCAGATGTGGAGCGGCAACTGGATGAGCAGGGGTGGTCCGCATTGGTATTGGGTCCCACCCGAGGGGTGCCCTATAAAATTTATGCACGAACCCTAGCTCACGGTCATGAATCATTCCGCGAGTTTATGCTGCTATCCGTACCCGCTCGGATGATGCGCTTTCTGGCAGTGACCGCTGGTGTAGCCGGGCTAGGCAAACTCTCGGACCGAATGGGTGCAAGTAAATTCGAAAAATCTAGCGTGTTTCTGGCCGGTTGGGGAGCGTTTTATACTTGGTACTTCACTAAGGGGCCGGGACAAACACACGCACCATAGGTCTGTTGTGCTTTCACTTGTCTTCTAGCGCGCCGTAGGCTGGTACCCATGACAGAATTTTCTTTCCCCGAATGGTCTGGTCGTGATGATGGGCCAGGCCACGAACACGCTCGGTGGCATTCAACGGTTGCCCCGGTAGATAACAACAAACCGGGTTTTACGTTGCTGGGATTTGTTTCCGATGCAGGAGTACGGCGTAATCAGGGGCGCCCTGGTGCGGCACAAGGCCCGGCAGCTATTCGGTCAGCGTTGGGGTCAATGGCCGTCCACCACGATATCGCGCTCTTCGATGGAGGCGACGCCGTGGTGGTGGACGATGAACTAGAGGCGACCCAACAACGTTACGGTCAGGCATTGACTCAATTGCTACGGCAACGGAAGTTGACGGTAGGTTTGGGCGGTGGCCATGAAATCACCTGGGCTTCGTATCTGGGTGTGCGCGGGGCGTTTCCAGATGCGCGATTAGGCATTATCAATTTGGATGCCCACTTTGATAACAGGCCATCAGATCAGGCGACTTCGGGGACCGGGTTTGCGCAGATTATTGCCGCTGAAGCCCAGCAAAATCGGCAGTCGAATATCATGACGTTGGGAATTGCCGAAGCAGCGAACACCACGCATTTATTTGAACGTGCCCGACAGTCACGCATCCAATGGACTACCGATGACCGGTGGATCACTTACCCCTCAGAGGTTGGTAGCGCGGTGGCCCAACTACTTGACCAAGTCGATCTGGTGTATCTGACCATTGATTTGGATGTCCTGCCTGCGGCAACCGCTCCGGGCGTGAGCTCACCGGCAGCCTACGGTGTGCCGTTGCCCTTAGTTTCGGCGGTCATTGATCATGTGGCTGCTTCGGGCAAACTTGTGCACGCTGATATTGCAGAGTTGAACCCCAGTTTTGACCGAGATAACGCAACGGCGGCAGTGGCGGCCCGTTTTGTGGACCGTCTCACCACCGCCGAACGGGGTAAAATATTAGCTACCTCAGTTGTCTCTTAGCGTCCAAAACGCGTTAACCGCAGCGAGTTCAAGACCACCAGAACAGACGATGCCGCCATGGCAATCCCGGCAAACATCGGATTCAGTAAGCCAAAGGCTGCAACCGGGATGCCTAAAGTGTTGTAGGCAAACGCCCAGAATAGGTTGGTGCGTATAATGCCCAGGGTCTTCCGGGATAACTGCAACGACTCAGATACCTGGGTCAGTGATGAACCCATTACCGTAATATCGGCGGCCTCGCGAGCCACATCGGTACCCGAACCCATGGCGATGCCTAGATCTGCTTGAGCCAGAGCCGGAGCGTCATTGACGCCGTCACCGGCCATCGCTACCATCCTGTTTGCCGCCTGGAGTTCTTTGACCTCGGTAACCTTGTCTTCTGGCCGAACACCGGCAAAGACATGTTCGGGGCCGATCCCAACTTCGGTAGCAACCTGACGGGCCACCGAAGCATTATCACCGGTTAAGAGTATTGGCGTAATACCAAGCTGTTTTAGCTCGGCTATCGCCTGGGCAGAGGTAGCTTTGATCCGGTCCTGTAGCGAGATAATCCCCGCCAGCACACCGTCGATGGCGACCCAAATGGCAGTAGCGCCGGCAGCTTCGGCTTCAGCCAGGGCAAGCTCTTGCTGGCTAGTCAGCGCACCGGTGTGTTCAGTAATGAAGCTAGACCGGCCAGCGGCAACGCGCTGTTGGGTGCCTTCGATGTCCACTGTTCCAATCACGCCACCACCGGCGGTGGAGGCAAACTCGGTGACTTCGGGAAGCTTGGTTACTTGGCTACCGGCTGTCACGATGGCCTGGGCGATGGGGTGCTCCGAACCAAGTTCTACGGCAGCAGCAGCCACCAGTACATCATTGGTGTTCCTATCATCAAAGACCTTCACATCGGCAACGCTCATTTCGCCTTCGGTGACAGTTCCGGTTTTATCTAACACGATGGTGTCCACACCGCGCGAGTCTTCCAACACTTGCGGGCCACTGATCAAAATCCCCATCTGTGAGGCCCGACCAGTACCGGCGAGCAGACCGATCGGGGTAGCTAGGCCCAGGGCACACGGGCAAGCAATGATCAGCACGGTAACCGCAGCACGAAACGCAGTGGCCGGATCCCCGAAGATCAGCCATGCGGCCAAGGTAATCAAAGCGATAATTAGCACAATCGGCACAAATACCGCTGAGATGCGGTCAGCCAACCGGGCAATGGGCGCCTTTTCAGACTGGGCTCGGGAAACAAGTTGGCCCATCTGGGCAAGCGTTGTTTCCGAGCCGACACGAGTCGCCCGAATGATCAGCCGTCCGGAAGTATTGATGGTGGCACCGGTAACAGTGTCGTCTTCTGAAACTTCGATGGGTACGGATTCGCCGGTGATTAGCGACGTGTCGACGGCAGAGTGCCCCGACACCACAAACCCGTCAGTTGCGATCTTCTCACCGGGCCGGACCACGAATTCATCACCAACGGCCAGCTCTGCGGCATCAATGACGACTTCTTGGCCATCACGCAGCACCGTGGCTTTGGCCGCTGCCAAATTCAGCAGCGAACGCAGGGCCTTACCGGCACGGTTTTTAGCACGTGCTTCAAGATAGCGGGCCAACAGCAGGAAAGTGGTTACGACTCCGGCGGTTTCGTAATACAACGAGTGGTCATGGCTACCGGCGGTTAGCGTCATCGTCGGGTCCAAGATGAGCTCGACGGTGGAATACACCCAGGCAGCGGTCACGCCGATTGAGACCAGGGTGTCCATGGTTGAACCACCATGGCGGGCAGCTTTGACCGCGCCGCGATGAAACGGCCAGCCACCCCATAAGGTAACTGGTAGTGACAGCCCCATGGCCACCCAACCCCAGTGCGGGAACTGGAAAGCGGTAAACATGGAAATGAAAAATAGCGGGACGGTCAGAATCGCTGAGCCAATGAGCCTACTTTTTAGTTCATTAGCCCGTGGGGCATCATCAA
>Ga0209487_1000745_pt1 | contig 28871 bp, 30 predicted proteins | sample Poulit2012_FD_187524 | JGI IMG/M metagenome (GOLD analysis project Ga0209487, IMG submission 187524) | Agricultural soil microbial communities from Georgia to study Nitrogen management - Poultry litter 2012 (SPAdes) (version 2) | ecosystem: Environmental > Terrestrial > Soil > Agricultural land...
TACCCTGCAATCCGCTGGCCTAGGGGTCTCTTCCATTCGTGACCTGGCAACAGCAATTGATATTGAGGTTATCACCATACCTGCTGAAATCGTTGAAAATGTAGGCAGCTCTGCCTATATTCCTGCCCTTCTTTGGTCGTCGCATCCCTTGGTTAGGATGGACCTTAGGGGTGATTGGTTTCGTAATTAGTTTCTATCACTGGGTGTTCGAGTCCGATTTAACTGCGCGTGCGGGCGAGATGACAGACGCGGACATGGTGATTGGTATTATCACCATTGTTTTGGTTTTTGACGTCACGCGCAGGATGATGGGATGGGCATTGCCCATTATTTGCGGTCTGTTTTTGCTGTATGGCTTGTTTGGTGAATATATACCAGGGCCGTTTATGCACCGGCTTTGATGCTGGAGAACTACAGCCACTTTGGAGAGGTGTTTTTAGTAGTCTTTAAGGCAGTTGTTGCCATCATCCTGTGGGGGGCAGGCGCTACAGGCTAAAATTAAAGGCTCAGGTTCGGGGATGGAACCACCGGCAGACGCTATTTATCGGGATGGTTGGTTTTATTACACACCGGTGATGCATTCACCTACAGAGTTGCGTTTGACGCGTTCTGAGTTCGTGCCTGATTATCAGTGGTGCGATGCTTCTGGTTGCCGGCCGCTCTCGGCGCTGATCCCCCGTGATGGAGGGGTGACTGTTTTATGGCCCTGTTTTGCGCCCCAATAATAGTTCTCTCCAACCGTTTTTAGGCTGTTAGCTTCTGTAGTGGTTAGCTTCTGTCGTAACGAACCTTTGTGGGCCGCTCTGCGGAAATAAAAATAGCCTGCCCAGTGGGTTGTCGGGCAGGCTATTAGCAATTATATGCTGTTGTGTGTTGTGTGTTGTTAGTTTTGTTGGCTTTTTTCGATGGCTTGTTCTAGGTCGGCAATGATGTCGTCGATGTGTTCTATGCCGATTGATAGGCGGACGAGGTCGTTGCTGACGCCGGCTGCTTCGAGTTCTTTTTCGTCAAGCTGTCGATGGGTGGTTGTTGCCGGGTGGCAGGCTAGTGATTTGGCGTCACCGATGTTTACGAGCCTTGTGATGAGTTCTAGGCTGTCGATTAGGCGTGCTCCGGCTTCACGGCCGCCTTTGATGCCAAAGCTCAGGATTGAGGCGGGTTTGCCACCGTAGTATTTCTGGGCCAGTTCATAGTCGGGATGTGAGGGTAGGCCTGCGTATTGTACCCATGCTACTTGTGGGTGGTTTTCTAGGTATTCGGCGACTTTGATGGCGTTTTCGCAGTGTCTTTCCATGCGCAGCGAGAGTGTTTCAATGCCTTGTAGGATCAGGAATGCGTTAAAGGGTGAGAGGGCTGCGCCTGTGTTTCTGAGGGGGCCTACGCGGCAGCGGCCGATAAAGGCGGCTGGGCCTAGGGCTTCTGTAAATACGGTGCCGTGGTATGAGGGGTCGGGTTCGTTGAGCATCGGGAAGCGGTCTTTGTGTTTAACCCAGTCAAATTTACCTGAGTCTACGATGGCGCCCGCGATGGTTGTACCGTGTCCACCCATGTATTTAGTCAGCGAGTGTACGACGATGGCTGCGCCATAGTCGATTGGTCGACATAGGGCTGGTGAGGCGACTGTGTTGTCGACGATGACTGGTACGCCGTGGCGATCGCCGATGGCCGTGAGTTTTTCGATATCGATTATATTGCCGGCTGGGTTACCAATTGTTTCGCAAAAGATGGCGCGAGTTTGATCGTCAATGAGGGCGTCGATTGCGTCCAGGTCGTCGTGTGGTGCAAATTTGACCTCTATTCCCTGACGGGGCAGGGTGTGGGCAAATAGGTTGTAGGTGCCACCGTAAAGCTTACTTACCGAAACAATGTTGTTGCCAGCTTCGGCGATGGTTTGGATAGCATAGAGGATAGCAGCCATTCCAGAGGATACCGCAAGCGCAGCAATGCCGCCTTCGAGCGCCGCGACACGTTCTTCGAGTACGGCGTTGGTTGGGTTGGTGATGCGTGTATAAATATTGCCGGGTACTTTTAAATCAAAAAGATCAGCGCCATGTTGGGTATCGTCAAATGCGTAGGATGTGGTTTGGTAGATAGGTACCGCCACGGATTTGGTGGTAGGCTCAGGCGTGTATCCGGCGTGAACGGCCAGTGTTTCAAATTTCATGGATGCCCCCATATGAGTTAAGTGACAAGAGATGCCGAGGATAAAAGGATCCTCTTATACTAATCTTTATAAATAATGTATATACGGAATAACCCCTTTTCACAAAGAAATAATAGAGATAAGTTTAATCTTGGTACGAGCTTTGTTGTGTGTGTCTTGCAGTGCCTTGGTTCAGCGCTTATCATCAGGCACACTGATTATCACTGGCAGGCAATTCAGCGGTTGAGGGTTTAATGAGCAAATGGATTAGACGATTAATTTTTGCGGTGATTACGCTGCTGATTATTTCAATCGTAGGCATTGCCGTCTTTTTCCTGACTTTTGACCCTAATGCGTATAAAGACAAACTGCAGGAATTTGTTTATCAGCGCTATGAGCGTCATCTAGAGATCAAGGGGGATATTTCTCTTTCTCTGTTCCCGCGTATTGGTTTATCAGCCCAGGGGGTGCAGCTTTCTGAGCGGGGTAGTGATGTCCCTTTTGCTGCGGTGGATCATATGCGCTTTTCAGTGGCCGTTTGGCCGCTGTTATGGAATCGGCTGGTTGTTGATCATTTGTCTTTAGATGGCGTGCAGGCTTGGTTTGAGGTGCCTGCTTTGCGGGCTGATCTCGGGGAGGCTATCGAACAGGTTTTAGATGGCGCTGACGAGCCGGATGCAGTGGCGCCGGATAGTGCGGTGTTTTCCGTGCCATTGTTGGGTTCATCGGCTGTTGCGGTAAATGATTGGGCCGAGTATCTGATCCCATCTGCTCAGGCTCAGGCTCAGGCTTTGGAGGATACTGTTCGGCCGCGGGTACAGCGTTCTGAATTTCAAATTGATATTGCCGGGTTGGAGGTTCACGACGCTACTTTGCATTTTTATGATGCTCAACAGCGTTGGAAGGCGGATCTTAGGGACCTGTCTGTGAATACTGGGCGCATCACGTTGGAACAGCCTTTTGATGTTTCTATGAAGGGGCGTTTTTCTAGTGATGATTTAGGCGCTGATTTACGTATAGATGGTCAGGGTGTGCTGCAGTTAGAGTCTACGACTCAGCGTCTTATTGTGCATCGTTCGCATGTGCAATCTTCTGGTGTGGTTGGGCCGTTTAAGGTCAAAAGCGCAGATTTTCGGGGTTCTGCAGAATATCTGCATGAGCAGGCGTTGGATTTTGAGCAATTTGAATTAATGGCTCGGGGTCAGTGGCAGCGCGATGATGGTGATCAGGCTGCTGATTTACAGCTCAGGGCTAAGTCTCTTGGTTGGCATTGGCAGCAAGAGCAGTTGTGGTGGGAAAAGCTTAATATACGTGCCAATGCTAATTCGACAAACGCTAAAACTGAAATTGCTGCTGAGTCCGAAGAGTTTTGGATGAGTCCCCAACAGGCAGAGGGGGCCCCTATCTTGACTAGCTTTAAACATGCCTGGGGCCAAGAGGTAACCGGATTGACGATGAAGCTGGATGGTTTCACCTCTGGCTGGCATGACTTGAAAGTGGATGAAGTGTATTTGCAGGGCGGTTACCAAACGCCGCATCAGCATTGGCAGTTGCAGTTTGATTCGGCTCTGTTTTGGTCACACGAGGATGAGCAGCTGATATTTTCTGATGGGCAAGGGCTATTGTCCTTGCGTGATTCAGCCTTAGTTGATGGGCAGAGTGCACGTGCGCTCAGTGGCGATTTTTATATTGAGCCCTTTAATGGGCATGCTGCTGGGGCGCTTGAAGGGCGGATAGTCAAAAGTCTGGAGGCGACTAATGAGCAGTCTACAGATGATGTTGATGGCGATGCTGAGGGCCAGGGTTCTGCTGCTCAAAATAATGAAGATGAGCCCACGAGCACTAACAGCAGCGCCAAGTCTTTAGTGACGGATCAGGATGTCATATCTGGACAGATACAGCAATCCGAAAACAATCAAGTGGAACCTGGGACTTTATTTTTGGACGAGCATACCGTGGCTGGCCAGGTGAATGAGCGCTTGAATTGGTTTTTTTGGTTTGATAAAGAAAACACTCCGCCGCGTTTAATTACGCATTTAGAGGCCGAGCAGATTGATCTGACTCATTGGGTTCCTGCTTTGTCGATCCGCAATGAGCGTGCCGATAAACAGCCCGTCTCGACGCGTCCCACGGCCGTAGCGACAGCTGAAATACAGATTGAGCCCGAGGCAGATTTGAATTGGCGTCAGTTGCCTTTTGAGTGGTCTTGGCGTCTCGAGGCCGATGAGCTGCGCGTAGAAAATCTATGGCTGCAAGAATTCAATGCCCATGGCCAGTGGCAACGTAAGGGGCTCGAGATTTCCGAGTTACAAGCAGCTCTGTATGGCGGCCATCTGCGTGCCCACGCAGCATGGGTCGATAGCGATCAATTTTATGGTTATTTAGATCTTCAGGATGTTAATTCAGCAGCTTTGTTAGCAGGATTAGACTTGCCCGTGTTTCTACAAGGTACTGGCGATTTAGAAGCGACTTGGCATACTTGGGGAACTACTTTGGCTGCTTGGCGCGCGGCCTTGAATACACGTATCGAAGCAAAAATGACTGAGGGGGCATTTATCGGTTTCTCTGTCTGGGAGCAGGTAGATGCCGCTAATGACGTCTTGCAGCAGTTATTTTCGCGTCAAGTACCTACTATGCCCGAGGCTTATGATGCTGATGCGGTTACCGGTTTTGATAATGCCCAATTTGATTTGCAAGGCAAGGACGGACAGCTGCAATTTACTCAGCTATCTATGGCAGGACCTAATTATGAAATAAGCTTGGGGCAACCAGCTTGGGTGGATTTGGTCAATGAGCAGTTGGATTTGATGTTGTTGTTGGCTCTCGATTTGCCCGAAAAAGATGCCGATCAGGCGACAGATGAACGTCAGCAATCCACGGAACAAAAGCAGCAGGGTTCGTTGTCAGACGAGGATGAAGATCACATACCGGCAGAGTTTTCTGCTTATCATTATGGGTTTGCGCAGGCGCTTATCCCTTTACGGGTTACAGGCCCTCTGGAGGCTCCAGAGATGCGCATGCAATGGGCTGACATGCGACACCGTTTTGTTCAAGATGCTATTCAAGAGGGTCTGCTAGATGTGTTCGGTGTATCGCTATACGGGGCTTTGGTTAATACCCAACCCGAACCTAAAAAAACAGCTGTAGAGACCTTTGTAGAGGATGCAGCAAAATATTTTGGTGCGACTTTAAAAGAGTTTTTGCAGAAATAAAGATGACTACAGTTTTAGTAAATGCGCCTGCAGTGCATGATGAGCGCGCTCGGGCTTATGCGCAACGCTGGTTTTTGTGTGATGCAGATCGTGCATTGATTCCGGCTGCCCAGCTAAGCAAGCTAGATGAACTAGAATGCACTTTTTATTTGGGTTATTTGCGGCTGCGTGCGCCCGGTATGCTGCCCTTAGAGTTATTGTTAGATGTCATCGAGGATGATGACAGCGTGCGCTGCATAGCGCGGGTAGGACAACAACAAGTCGCCGCCATTGATGAAGGCGAGTTGGCACACACCTGGTTTAGTCAGTTTTTGGGGCGTCCTGTGCTGTGCCTCAAGGTGGATCCCGATGCCACCCAAGAGATTGATTGGGCATCGGCCGATTTAGCTTAGTAAATATGCAGAGGATGGAGCGCTCGTGGTTTGTGCTAAAGCGCTAATCTGCTTTGGCGGTTAGCCGAACGTATTTTTCCATTAGTTGTACTTGGGTTTCCGGGTGCTCTGGATGGATCTCGATGCAATCGACAGGGCAAACCACCTGGCATTGGGGTTCGTCGAAATGACCCACGCATTCTGTGCACAGGTTGGGGTCAATTTCATAGATTTCAGGCCCCATGTAAATGGCCTGGTTAGGGCATTGGGGCTCGCAGACGTCGCAGTTGATGCACTCTTCGGTGATGTGTAATGCCATAAGCTTAGAAGCAATTCAATGAATAACGCTTTAAGTTTAACCTAAAGCGCCCCAAAAGCATCAAGTATCCTTGGGTTCTTTGTGCTCTTGTCTATAGGTCTTAGCTTTTTTGACTAACCAGCGTTCGACAGATGGAAAGACAAACTTGCTGACATCACCCCCTAAGATGGCAATTTCACGTACGATGGTGCCCGAGATAAATTGATACTGATCCGAAGGGGTCATAAACAGTGTTTCAACCTCGGGGAGCAAATAGCGATTCATGCCTGCCATTTGAAACTCGTATTCAAAATCAGATACCGCACGCAATCCGCGGACAATCACACGGGCATTTTCTTGGCGGACAAAGTCTTTGAGTAGGCCACCAAAACTTTTTACTTGAACATTGGGATAATGGCCCAGGACCTCTTGGGCGATTTCTACGCGCTCATCAACAGTAAAGAATGGTTTTTTTGCCTGACTGTGGGCGACACCAACAACGACTTGATCAAAGAGGTTGGCTGCACGACGTACGAGATCCTCGTGCCCACGGGTAAGGGGGTCGAATGTTCCTGGATAGACAGCTGTAATCATAACGTTGGTGTTGGCAAGGTAAAAAATAAAATATCCCATAAAACTACACATGGCTGGTTGCCTGAGTGCGCAGTTTTAGGGAGTACTATCAGCATTATTGTCTTTTTTTGTGGATGCATCAAACTTTAAAAGTTGATAATGAACATGGCCCGCCTTTTGTTGGCGTAAACTATGGTACTGTGCTGGTATTTCCAAAGACTGTTCGGCCTCGATATAAACGAGTGCATTGGGTGCTAAAACATTGGGTAAAGCTGGCCACAAGCGCTCAAACCAGCCCTGCTTAAATGGGGGGTCTAAAAAGACCAGATCATATTGATGGGTCGAACGCTCGAGGACATGCATGGCATCGCCCTGATGGATGCGCACCTGAGGGGCATCGAGTTTGTTGCGAAATTGTCTCAGTGCCCGTACGGCTTTGGGGTTGCTTTCTACGAATTGCACAAAGGCCACCCCATGAGAGGCGGCTTCAAACCCGAGGGCGCCCGTGCCAGCAAAAAGATCCAGCACATGTTTTTGACTAAAGTCGTTACCCCAAAAGTGCCGCAACCAATTAAAGAGGGTTTCCCGAATGCGGTCAGGTGTAGGGCGTAGGTCAGGTGCATGCGTCACTGGGATACGGGTGCGCCGAAACTGGCCCCCTATGATGCGAATCGCGTGTTGTGTCATAGCGATAAATCCCTCAAAAGTTCTCTAATCAGTAGCTCACCGATAATAATGCAGTAACGCCATTTTGTTTGAGGCTAGCTACGGTGAGCGCAGGCCATCATTTTATTATTGCAGAAAGATTATGTTTAGGTTTTTTAGACGTCGAAAAAAACAAGAGCAAACTGAGGAACAGCAGGATGTCGCCCAAGAGCATCAGGAAGAAACTCCAGAGGTTTCTGACGAGCCTGTTGAGCCTGCAGAGCCGGCCAAAACAGCTGAAATAGCTGAAACAGCCGAACCAGCTGTTGAATCAGTGGACCCGGTAAAGCCGGCCGAGACAGATGAACCCGATGTTCCCGCTGAACTTGATAAAACGGATACCGCCGATGAACCCTCAGAGTTAAAACCAGAGCCCGAGCCAAAAGCTGAGGTAGGGTCTGTCGCTGAACTCGAATCGGTGGTTGAGTCAGAGCCGGCAGTTGAGCCAGAGTCGGTAGTTGAGCCAGAATCACAGGCAGGATCGGCACGTGCCTCGACCGATGCACCTGAGGTCGAAACGACCCCTGCTAAACCAGCAGAGGCTGCCCAAGAACCAGAGGCAGCTACCAAAGAGGATAAGAAAAAAACCAAACGATCTTGGTTTAGTCGCTTGCGCTCAGGGCTCGCGCGCACGGGTCAAAGTATTAGCAGCATCTTTGTGGGTGTGCCTGTTGATGAAGACCTCTTTGAAGAGCTTGAAACGGCCTTGATTATGGCTGATGCAGGGATGGAGGCGACCGAAGCTTTGCTGAGCCAGTTGCGTGCACGGGTGCGCAAGGACCGTCTTACGGATGCGAGCCAGGTCAAAGAGGCTTTACAAGAGATCCTGGCCGAGCATTTAAAGCCTTTGGAGAAACCCTTCCCCTTGGATTCACATCATCCATTGGTAGTGATGATTGCCGGTGTTAATGGTGCCGGCAAGACCACATCGATTGGTAAGCTGGCCAAAGCTTTTCAAGCACAAGATGCGTCGGTGTTATTGGCTGCGGGCGATACTTTTAGAGCCGCCGCTAGAGAGCAGTTAATAGAATGGGGTGAGCGTAATAATGTCGCGGTAATCGCTCAAGAGGGCGGAGATCCAGCCGCGGTTTCTTATGATGCGGTCCATGCAGCGCAGGCCCGAGGAATTGATGTGGTGATGGTGGATACGGCGGGACGTCTACCTACTCAATTGCACCTGATGGACGAGCTGAAAAAAATACGCCGCGTGGTGGGTAAAGCTTATGAGGGCTCTCCGCACGAGGTATTGCTGGTGGTGGATGGTAATACAGGGCAAAATGCGCTGGCACAGATTCGAGCCTTTGATGAGGCCATCGAACTGACAGGTTTGATCGTGACTAAGCTGGATGGCACAGCCCGGGGTGGAATTTTAGCCGCCGTGGCTTCGGGGACTCAAGGCGTGCGACCTGTGCCGGTGTATTGGATTGGGGTGGGTGAGGGGGTGGATGATTTACAACCCTTTGATGCCCAAGAGTTCGCAGCCGCATTGTTGGCTGGGGATTGATGATCCCGCCCGGTTATCGTGCCATAATATAGTGCTACATATTTGATTTAGGTTCTTTAGGGTTAAACAGGGTTAAAGCAAGGCATCACACATGAGTCATGAGTCTACTACTTCCGCACGTGATAAAGATTTAAGCGGTATTTCGCCTATCTCAGAGATTATTAACGAGATCCGCGAAGGCCGTATGGTGATTCTTGTCGACGAAGAGGATCGTGAAAACGAGGGCGATTTATTGATGGCCGCCGAGTTTGTCACCGCCGAAGATATCAACTTTATGGTGACATATGGCCGTGGTTTAGTGTGCTTAACCCTCACCGAAGAGCGTTGCAAGCAGCTCGATCTACCTTTGATGGCTACGCGTAATGGAACGCGTTTCGGCACGAACTTTACCGTTTCTATCGAGGCCGCAAAAGGCGTAGAGACTGGTATTTCTGCAGCAGATCGGGCACGCACCGTACAGGCTGCAGTGGCGCGCGACGCCAAGCCCACTGACTTGGTGCAGCCAGGCCATATTTTTCCGCTCAAGGCTGCTCGCGGTGGCGTACTGGTCCGGGCAGGTCATACCGAGGCAGGTTGTGACCTAACCACCTTAGCAGGGGTGGCTCCTGCAGCTGTGATTTGTGAAATTCTTAATCCTGATGGCACGATGGCCCGCTTGCCCGACCTCATCCAGTTTGCAAAAGAGCACGGGATCAAGATCGGCACGATTGCTGATTTGATTCAATATCGTAGTACCCATGAATCCATGATCGAGCGTCTGTTCGAGCGCGAAACCACTACCCCCTGGGGGCGTTTCAAAACGATTGGTTATCGTGATCTATCCTCGGGGGCTCCTCATGTTGCTTTAATACACGGCGATATCCAGCCCGATAAAGAAACCTTGGTACGTGTGCATGAGCCCACCACTGTTCTCGATTTGCTCTGCTCTGAATCCCAGGATCATAGCTGGAGTATTCCTGCGGCGCTTAAAACCATTAGCGAGGCAGAGTCAGGCGTGTGTGTATTGATGAACTGTCAGGGTGACCAGGACAAAGTTTTCGAGCAATTTGATTTACGTCGTGATACTGATGCGGCGGCACAGTCAGCTTCAGCTGCTAGTGCGGAAAAAGGCTCGGCCCCTTATCGTTATGATTTGCGCACTTATGGGATTGGCGCACAGATTTTACGCGATCTCAATGTCGGGCAGGCCCGTTTGTTGGCACGGCCACGCAAAATGCCTAGCATGGCTGGTTTCGCCCTGACAATTACTGGATACTTAAGCGAAGATGATATTACAACCTGAACGGAGCCATCAGTTATGACAACCCCTTATGTAATTACCCCCGATCTCAACGGCGAAGGGCTGCAAATCGGTATTGTGCGCGGTCGCTTTAACGAGCAAATAGGACTGGCCCAAGAAAAGGCCTGCGTTGCACAACTTATTGAGCTAGGTGTCGCGCCTGATGATATTACGTTAGTTTCAGTGCCTGGCGCCCTCGAGGTTGGCATTGCCTTACAGCAAATGGCCGAATCCGCTGATTTTGATGCGCTGATTGCGTTGGGTGCTGTGATACGTGGTGAAACTTATCACTTTGAGGTGGTCAGCAATGAAAGCGCTGCGGCTATCTCTCGGATTGCCATGGATACAGGTGTTCCTGTCGCTAACGGTATCTTGACCACAGAAAACGAAGAGCAGGCCCTAGCGCGTGCCCAAGAAAAGGGCGAGGACTGTGCCGAGGCTGCCGTAGAAATGGCTAACTTAGTAGATTATCTAGAGCCCGATTACTCAGAAGGTATGGATGACGAAGATGACGACTTCGAGAGTGAGGAAGACTTTGACGACTGATGAAGAGTCTCATAGCAAAAACGTGCGTGGCGCACGTCGCAAGGCGCGTGAATTTGCCCTGCAAGGCATTTACAGCTGGATTATACAGGGTGCTAATGGCGTTCAGGATGCAAGTCAGATCGATTTGCACATTCGCCAAGAGCAGGGTTTTCACGAGGCTGATTTTGATTGGTACTACACCTTGTTGCATGGGGTGATGCGCGAATCAGACAGCCTACAAGAGCGTTTTATGGCCTTTGTAAACCGCCCTATTGATGAGCTTTCACCCGTAGAGCGGGCCGCATTGTTGTTGGGTACTTACGAGCTAGTACACCATACCGAGGTTCCTTATCGCGCAACCATTAACGAGGCTGTCGAGCTGACCAAGTTTTTCGGTGGTGCCGAGGGCTATCGGTTTGTCAATGGGGTGCTCGATAAGGTGGCTTCCAAGGTCCGTCCCCTTGAGTTCAAGGCCTACCAAAAACGCCATAATTAACCCTCTATAATCAGGAGGTGGCCGTGCCCGAATCTGGTCCTAATTCTTTATCTGAATTCGATCTTATTGCTCGTTATTTCTCTCCTCCTGCAACCCAAGGGGTTGTTGGCGTAGGCGATGATTGCGGCATTTTACCTGTGCGACCGGGCTTTCAGCTGGCGGTCAGTACAGATACTTTAATAGAAGGGCGGCATTTCTTTGCAGGTACAGATCCAGCGGCCATCGGTCATAAGGCGTTGGCCGTTAATTTGTCTGACTTGGCTGCCGTAGGAGCACAGCCGCGCGCGTGCTTATTATCCTTGTCACTACCTCAGGTTGATGAGCCTTGGCTGCAGGCGTTTAGCCAGGGCTTTTTAGATTTGTCCAAAGCCAATGACTGTCAATTAATTGGGGGCGACACTACGCGTAGCCATGACAAGATCATGCTAGGTGTGACCGTCCTTGGCGAGGTGCCTGTATCGCAGGCGCTGCTACGTAGTCGTGCACAGCCTGATGACGATATTTGGGTCACTGGTACCCTAGGGGCGCCCTATACTGCTTTACAGCTACATCAGGGTGCCTGGAGCGCTGATGAGACTGTTCGGACACAGGCCATGGAACGGTTATTGTGGCCTCGGCCTCCGGTGCATTGGGCGCCGCAGCTATTGGGGTATGCTCATGCCGCGATTGATATCTCCGATGGCCTCACCCAAGACTTACAACACATATTGCAGGGCAGTCAGTTCGGAGCACGCATCAATGCCGCAGATATCCCTCAACACGAGGTCTTGGCACAGCTCAGCTCTCAGCAGCAGCTCGAGGCCTTATTGTCGGGTGGTGATGAGTTCGAGCTATGTTTTACAGCTCCTGCCCAGCATCGGGCGCCAATATTAGACAGCGCTGCCAAAGCAGGGGTTGCGGTCAAACGTATCGGGACCATAACACTCGAACCCGAGCTACAGATATATGATTTTGAGGGTCAGCTGCTGCGCGCCCTACCTACCGGTTACGACCACTTCGACAGGTCATAAATGCATTTTACAGCTACCTCTAAAAGAGACTTCCCTCCAGCACGCTGGGTGTTTAGATCCTTCTGGCGCTGGCTGGCCTTTGGGCTTGGTACGGGATTAATCCGACCTGGCCCTGGCACTTGGGGGACAGTATTGGCTTGGCTCATGTGGTTGGGCGGGTTATCTGCATTATCGACCACGCAAGCACTTATATTGGTTGCGGTCACTTTTGTATTTGGATGCTGGTTATGTGGTCGTGTGGGTCATGAAATAGGTATTGCCGATCACAGTGGTATTAACTGGGATGAGTGGGTTGCTTTTATTTTAGTGTTAGCTCTGATTCCTGCCGGCTGGCAGTGGCAAGCATTAGGGTTTGTGCTTTTTCGGTTTTTTGATATCGTCAAACCCGCACCTATTGGGCTTTTAGATAGTCGGCTTAAGGGCGGGATAGGCGTCATGACAGACGATATTGTTGCGGCATTATATGCCTTGCTGGGTGTTTGGCTGGTTTATTATATTTACGTCACCTGGGTTCAATAACAAGGGATAACTAAAAAATGAGAGAAGCCTACAAAGTAAAACAATTGGGCCTGTATTTACAGCATCGGGGCGCTCGAGTAGCTTGTGCCGAATCTTGTACAGGCGGATTATTGGCTGCGACTCTGACTCATATTGCAGGCGCCAGCCAATGGTTCGAAGGGGGCTACATCACCTATAGCAATGAGGCCAAGCAGGCAACCCTGGGTGTTTCTGCCGAAACCCTCAAACGCTATGGTGCTGTGAGTGAGGAAACAGCCATCGAGATGGCCAATGGGGTCCTACAAAGTCCTATTCAAGCCGACTATGCTGTTTCTATCACTGGTGTAGCCGGACCAGATGGCGGCACTGAAAGTAAGCCTGTCGGCATGGTGTGTTTTGCCTTTGCCAAACGCCTAGACAGTGGGGGCGTTCATAGTGATGCAATTACCCGCCATTTTACAGGCTCTCGCGAACAAATACGCGACCAGGCGGTGACTTTTGTGTTGGACCAGTGGCTGGCACGTCTGGGGCCCAATCCAGAGGATACAGATTCAGAGTCACATAAAATCGACACTAACGACACTTTTGTCGATGATGAAAAATAACTGCTCTTAGTTAGAACTATAGGATTTAAGCTAGCGCTTGCTGTATGGCTTGATGCGTTTGCTGGGCCGTTTTCTTGGCAGCCTCTAGCCAATCATCGCCTGCGCTGGCATATAGAATCGCGCGGGCCGAATTGATCAGCATGCCTCGTCCCTGACTATCTTTGCCGGCAGCAACCGTGGCGTCAATGTCACCGCCCTGAGCCCCAATGCCTGGGATCAACAAGGGCATATCACCAACCTCTTTCCTGATACGAGCGATCTCATTAGGGTACGTGGCCCCAACTACCAGACCGCATTGCTGGTGCTCATTCCATTGCTCGGCAATCATGCGTGCAATATGTACATACAGTGGGGTGCCATCCGCTAAATTTAAAAATTGCAGATCTGAGCCTCCTGGGTTTGAGGTGCGGCACAAAATAAAAACACCTTTCTGACGCCATTCTAAAAACGGTGCCACGCTGTCGTAACCCATATATGGGTTGATGGTTACAGCATCGGCTTGGTAACGCTCAAAGGCTTCGCGTGCATAGTGCTCAGCCGTGGTGCCGATATCGCCGCGTTTGGCATCCAGGACGAGTAAGTGCTGAGGATAACGCTCTTTGATATAAGCGCACAAAGCTTGGAGCTGTTCTTCGGCGGCAGCTGAAGAAAAATAAGCAATTTGGGGTTTGAAAGCGCAGGTATATGGCGCACATACATCGACCATTTGTCGGCAGAACTCATATAAAGGTTCGGGATGTGTGCTCAGGTGCGCAGGGAAGCGTTTGGGGTCCGGATCCAAGCCCAATGTGAGCATGGATTGATTGAGTGACCAGCTGCGGGTGAGTTTTTGGGTAAAAGATGCCATAGACGCTATTGTGCGTTGAAATCACAATCAAAAATAATTGGGGATCAGTACGGCCGCCCAAACGCAGATAGCTACCACAAAACTCAGTAATACTGCGGCGCTGCCAATGTCTTTGGCGCGGCCAACCAACGGATGATAATCTGGCTGTACAGCATCTGCAAGGGTTTCCACAGCAGAATTCAATAGCTCGACAATTAAAATAAAAAGTAGGCTGGCTACCAGTATAAAAAACTGACTCCAGCTTTTACTCAGCCAAAAGGCAATAGGTAAAGCCACGAGGCATAGCAGTAGTTCTTGGCGAAAAGCGGCCTCGTGAATATAGGCGGAACGGATTCCTTGGCATGAATAGCTAAAGGCTCTGGCTATGCGTTGGATGCCGCCACGACTCTTGAAAGAGGAGCTGGATGGGCGTTTCATACTTTATATATAGCAAAAAACCCTGCTGGGCAAAAGCCAGCAGGGTTTAATGAGATCCCAGAGGTAAACTCTGGTTTCGCATTGGCTAGGGGTAATTTAGAAACCCATGCCGCCCATGCCGCCCATACCACCCATGGCGCCCATGTCAGGCATGGCGTTTGCGTCGCTCTTTTCCTCGGCAATCTCGGCAATAGCAACTTCGGTGGTTAACAGCAAGCTAGCAATGGAAGCAGCATTTTGCAGTGCAGTGCGTGTGACTTTGGTTGGGTCTAGCACGCCCTGTGCAACGAGGTCACCAAACTCACCAGTGGCAGCGTTGTAGCCGTAGTTGCCTTCGTGCTCGGCAACCTGGTTAACAATTACGCTAGGCTCTTCGCCAGCATTGCTGACAATGGTGCGTAGGGGAGCTTCGATGGCGCGCAGTACAAGCTTGATACCAGCCTCTTGGTCGAGGTTTTCGGCAGCCAGCTTGGCGACTGCATCACGGGTGCGCAGTAATGCTACACCACCGCCAGGAACGATACCCTCTTCGACAGCTGCACGGGTAGCGTGCAAGGCATCTTCGACGCGGTCTTTCTTTTCTTTCATCTCGACTTCGGTGGCTGCACCTACGCGGATAACAGCGACACCGCCAGCGAGCTTAGCTACACGCTCTTGCAGCTTTTCGCGGTCGTAGTCAGAGGTGGCCTCTTCGATCTGAGCGCGGATTTGCTTGACACGAGCTTCGATAGAAACGCTGTCACCAGCACCATCGATAATTGTGGTGTCTTCTTTGCGAACTTCGACGCGCTTGGCTTGGCCCAAGTGCTCAACGGTAGCGCCTTCGAGGGTCATACCGGTCTCTTCGGAGATGACGGTACCACCGGTCAGAACAGCGATGTCCTCGAGCATGGCCTTGCGACGGTCACCAAAGCCAGGAGCTTTGACGGCAGTAGCCTTGAGGATGCCACGGATGTTGTTCACAACCAAAGTGGCCAATGCTTCGCCTTCGACGTCTTCGGCGATGATCAGCAGAGGACGGTTGGATTTAGCAACCTCTTCGAGGATGGGCAACAGGTCGCGGATGTTGCTGATCTTTTTGTCATAGATCAGGATGTAGGGCTCATCGAGCTCAGCAGCCTGTTTCTCGGGGGAGGTGATGAAATAGGGGGACAGGTAGCCGCGGTCAAATTGCATGCCCTCGACGACGTCGAGCTCATTGTCTAAAGACTGACCGTCTTCTACGGTGATCACGCCTTCTTTGCCAACTTTTTCCATGGCGTCAGCGATGATCTGGCCGATGGATTGATCGGCGTTGGCAGAAATGGCACCTACTTGGGCGATTTCTTTGCCTGTGGTGCATGGACGGGAAAGCTCGCGCAGCTGCTCTACTGCAGTTTCGACAGCTTTGTCGATACCGCGCTTGAGGTCCATGGGGTTGATACCAGCGGCAACGTACTTGAGACCCTCTTCGACGATGGCCTGTGCGAGGACGGTGGCAGTGGTTGTACCGTCACCAGCGTTATCAGCTGTTTTAGAGGCAACCTCTTTGACCAGTTGGGCACCGATGTTTTCAAACTTGTCTTTGAGCTCGATTTCTTTCGCTACGGAAACACCGTCTTTGGTTACGGAAGGAGCACCAAAGGAACGATCTAGCACCACGTTGCGGCCTTTGGGGCCCATGGTGGTTTTTACCGCATTAGCGAGAGTGTTGACACCACGTACGATGCTTGTACGTGCTTTATCACCAAAATATACTTGCTTTGCAACCATTGTGTTTAATCCTTAAGGTTTTTCTGAATGATTTACTCGACGATTGCCAGGATTTCTTCTTCGCGGATAACGAGTAACTCTTCGCCGTCAACTTTTACGGTTTGTCCAGCATATTTGCCAAACAAGACCTTGTCGCCCGCTTTGACATCGAGTGGAAGTACCTTGCCGTCGTCGGTGCGCTTACCAGGGCCTACAGCGACGACCTCGCCTTGGTCGGGCTTTTCAGCGGCGCTATCAGGAATGACGATACCTGATTCGGTGGTGCGCTCGTTTTCCAAGCGCTTGACGATCACTCGATCGTTCAAAGGACGCAGTGCCATAGTTACACTCCTGTATTAAAAGAGAATTGATAGTCGTAAATTACTGTTGTTAGCACTCTCTGCTTACGAGTGCTAATTATAAAGATAGATAAACTTTTTTCAAGTGTTAAACCGCAACTCAGAGGAGTCAATTTATGACAAAAGACTCGCTGCTTTGTTCGCTTTCACTTACACTAAGTGGGGCCAATTGATTTTACTTCAAGAGTGGGTGGGCCGCTAAATTGTAAACAATGGTTACAACACCGTTTCAAGTCTGAGCCGAGAAAATAATGAGTACTGAGCGTTTATTGGTTATTAATGCTGGCAGCTCCAGCCTCAAATTCCATTTGTACCAGGTGCGTGATTTTGAACACGCGACTTATGAGGACCTTAGTTTGCTGTATGCGGGCAACCTATCAGGCATTGGCACCGATATTGCTCATTTGTGCATTCGTGATGCCCAGGGCCAACCTGTACTAGATCGTTCTGCTGCACCCGGCGAGGCGGGCAGTTTGGGCGAGGCGCAGGCTTTTTTGGCGCTTTGGTTCCAAGAAAATGTAGATGGCCCACCGGCAGCGGTAGGGCATCGTATTGTGCATGGTGGCGCCGAGATGCATGGCAGTGTGGTGATCGATGACAAGGTTGTGGATTATCTCGATGGGCTAGCACCGCTTGCGCCTTTACACCAACACAACAACCTGGCGCCGGTGCATGTGATCCGCGAGCACTGGCCTGATCTATTGCAGGTGGCATGTTTTGATACTGCCTTTCATCACAGTCACAGCGATATGGTGACGCGTTACGCTATCCCCGAGCGCTTTTACGAAAAAGGGGTGCGTCGCTACGGTTTCCATGGATTGTCCTATCAATATATAGCTCATTATTTGCAAAATCATCTGCCCGACCTTTACTCGCAGCGTGTAGTGGTTGCGCATTTAGGTTCGGGAGCCTCGGCCTGCATTATGAAACAAGGCCGCAGTCTCGATACCACAATGGGCTTTACTGCTCTCGAGGGGCTTCCCATGGGCACACGTCCCGGGCGTTTAGATGCTGGGGTTGTGCTGTGGTGGATGCAAGAGGGGAAATACTCTGCAGACGAGATTCAGGACTTTCTATATAACTGCTCGGGTATGAAAGGCTTATCAGGGTTCAGTGCCGATATGCGCGAGCTACTCGCTAGCGATGACCTGCGCGCCCAACTAGCTTTAGATTATTATGCGCATCATTCTGCTGAATGTTTGGCTGGCTTGGGGGTGATTGCCCAAGGGATCGATGCGATTGTCTTTACCGCAGGGGTAGGTGAGAATAGCGCTCCGATTCGCGCTATGATTGCAGATCGTTTAGGCTGGCTAGGCGCAGAAATAGATCCCGAGGCTAATGCCAATGGCGAGCTATGTATCTCAACCCCAGACAGTAAAATATCCTTATGGGTGATCCCTACTAACGAAGAGCTCATGATTGCGCGTGACACGTTGATGTTGGCCCAACGTCAACTGCGGCTGGCTGAACAATCCCATGGCTAATTTAAAAGTTGTTATCTTTAAAGGCTGTTATCGTATTTATGGCTTGACATGTGCTAGTCTGGCTACGTTTAAGTAGGAAGCAACCTGTAAAAACATTATCCACCCCTGTTCAAGCTCTAGTGGTTTGCTTTATACTGATTTGCTCAATGAGCAAACAGCACTACATTGAAATATGCAGCACCAAAAAATAGATTGGCATGTTAATGGCTGCGTAGTCGATAGTTAAATGCTATTGGTTTTATTAAAATAATCAATTTTACAAATCAGGTGCTGCTTCCTATAATTTAATCACAGTGATTCATTAAACGATTTACGGAGATAGCAAATATGTCTTTGATCAACACACAGATTTTGCCTTTCAAGTCCATGGCCTACCACAATGGTGAGTTCGTCGAGTTCACCAACGAGAGCATCGCTGGCAAGTGGTCCGTGTTTGTGTTTTACCCTGCAGACTTTACTTTCGTATGCCCCACCGAGCTAGAAGACTTGGCCGAGCACTACGAAGAGTTTCAGCAGCTAGGTGTCGAGGTATTCTCTGTTTCCACAGATACCCACTTTACCCACAAAGCATGGCACGACAGCTCACCTGCCATTGGCAAGGTGCAGTACCCCATGCTCGCTGACCCCACCCATCAGCTCTCCAGAAACTTCCAGGTGCTGATCGAAGAAGAGGGCGTTGCTCTGCGCGGTACCTTTATTGTTTGCCCCGAAGGCAACATCAAGGCCTACGAAGTACACGACAACGGTATTGGCCGTGATGCACGCGAGTTGCTCCGCAAAGTACGCGCTGCTAAGTACATCGCCGAGAACCCTGGTGAGGTTTGCCCCGCCAAGTGGGAAGAGGGCGCTGACACGCTCAAGCCTTCCTTGGACCTTGTTGGCAAGATCTAATACGGGCATAGCTGTCTAAGGTATTAATACCCCTTAGCGAGCGCCCAACACACCGTTGGGCGCTTTTTTTTCGCTAATCTCGCCAAATCACGCCAATTAAGCACCACAATTACAGCTATAAGGGAATTCAAAATGTTAGACGCCGATTTAAAAGCTCAGTTAAAAGAGTACCTAACGCGACTGTCCCAACCCATCGAGCTTATCGCCTCGTTGGACGGTGAGGCCAAATCTACCGAGTTGAGACAGCTGCTAGAAGAAATCACAGCATTAAATGATCAGATTACTTATAAAGAGGATGCTGATCTTATTGAGCGCAAGCCCGCTTTTCGTATTCAACGCGTAGATAGCGATATTTATGTGGATTTTGCAGGCATTCCGCTAGGCCATGAATTCACCTCATTAGTGTTGGCCCTTTTACAAGTGGGTGGATACGAAATAAAAGTCGATCCGCAGGTGGCCGATCAAATTCGCAATCTGCCTGGCGAGTATCTCTTTGAGACCTATTTTTCTCTGAGTTGCCAAAACTGCCCGGACGTTGTGCAGGCACTCAACGCGATGTCCGTACTGAACCCAAATATCCGTCACATTTCTATAGACGGGGCACTCTTCCAAGACGAGGTCGAAGAGCGTCAGGTGATGTCTGTACCGGCCGTCTATTTGAATGGTGAATCCTTTCACTTTGGTCGCGCAAATATCGAAGAGCTACTAGCCAAAATGGGTGTAGGCGATAGCGAAGAACAAATCCAGGCGCTCAATGAAAAAGATCCTTATGATGTGCTCATCGTTGGGGGTGGTCCAGCGGGTGCTGCTGCAGCCATTTATGCTGCTCGTAAAGGGATTCGCACCGGTGTGGTGGCTGAGCGCTTTGGTGGGCAGGTCTTGGATACCTTGGCCATCGAGAACTTTATTTCTGTGAAATATACCGAAGGCCCTCAATTTGCGACTGCCTTAGAAGAGCACGTACGAGACTACGATGTAGACATCATGAATGTGCAGGTCGCTGAAAAACTGATACCAGGTAAACAGCACGAACTACAACTGGCTAATGGCGCAACGCTCAAAGCCCGCACAGTCGTCTTGGCGACCGGAGCGCGCTGGCGCGAGCTGGGTGTACCGGGCGAGCAAGAATACCGCAATCGGGGAGTGGCTTATTGCCCTCACTGTGATGGTCCTCTTTACAAAGGTAAGCCCATCGCAGTTGTGGGGGGTGGTAACTCGGGTGTCGAGGCTGCCATTGATTTAGCTGGGGTGACCAAGCACGTCACGTTGCTCGAGTTTGGCTCCGAGTTACGCGCTGATGAGGTCTTGCAACGCAAGCTCAACAGCCTGCCCAACGTGACCGTCATTACTCAGGCTGAAACCACCGAGATTTTAGGTGATGACAGCAAGGTCACAGGTCTACGCTACAAAGACCGCAGTGACGATTCAATGCATGATATCGAGTTGGATGGTGTCTTTGTTCAAATTGGCTTGTTGCCTAATACCGAGTGGCTCGAAGATACCGTCGAGCGTAATCAATTTGGTGAAATCGTGATCGATGATCGCGGCGCTACCTCGATACCCGGTGTATTTGCTGCGGGCGACGCTACCACCGTGCCTTATAAGCAGATTGTCATTGCTGCAGGGCAGGGGGCAGCAGCAGCGCTATCCGCTTTTGATTACATGATTCGCTCTGGCGAGGACTAAAAGCAAAATAGACTAGACGCCTGATAAGCTGGCATTTGTATTAGTGGGCAGTAGGTTCTTTCCTATGTTGTTGGAAAAAATCTGCTGCCCATTGTGCGTATAGATGGTTGTTCATTTGCTGTGTTGCCAGGGCCTGCAATTGTTCTTCGCGATCGTCAATAGGATCATTACGAAATTTAATTAACGCCGCGACAAATTCATTACTAAATTCCGGATGGAACTGTATTGAACGTGCTGCAAATGGGTACTGCAGGGCACCAATAGGGCAGTGTTCCGAACCGCCAATCACCTGAGCCTGGGCAGGGGCTTTGACCACCTGGTCTTGGTGATAGACCAAGACATCATCGGCGGCTAATTCTGGGGTATCAAATTCATAATGCTGGATGCCAATACCCCAACCTTTGTGGGATTTTTTTACCTCGCCACCAAAAGCAGCTGCCATGATCTGGTGACCAAAACAAATACCCAACAGGGGTAGACCGCGGTTAGCGATTTCGCGTAATTGTTCTTTCAAGGGCTGGATCCACGGTAGGTCATCATAAACCCCGTGAGGAGAGCCCGTCACAATAAATCCGTCGTCCTCGTGATGATCCAAATCGATGGACTCACCTTCAAACACAGAAACTATCCTAAAGTGTGCATTGGGCAGCACAGGCTGTAGCCACTGCGCGATCATGTGTGGATAGCGCCCATAGCGTTCTGCCATGGTGGGATGGGATGCGCCAGTCTCAATGATGCAAATATTTAAGTGCGTCATGGTAGGGCCTAAAAAATCAGTGAGCAGTATGTCGAGAGGCGTTTTTTTGCGTTATATTATTTTCTTGCCTTATGGGTACAGTATAAGCGTTCACAAAAATTGAATCAGCAAAGTGCCGTTTACGTAGCGGGGCATTGTTCAGGAGCACAAAGCATTTTGTGCATCAATAAGCAGTAAAAAGTTAGGAGGCAGGGTGTTTGAGCAATGGGGCGTAGTGCATTTAGGCACATATCTGGTTGGGCTGTTTTTGATTATTATTCTGCCTGGGCCAAACTCTTTGTTTGTTTTAAGTACCAGCGCTGGCCGTGGAATTGCGGCGGGCTATCAGGCTGCCTGTGGTGTGTTTCTAGGCGATGCTATTTTAATTTTATTGACCGCAGCCGGGGCCAGCACCTTATTAAAGCAGTACCCAGTGTTATTTTTTGCACTCAAGGCTGCAGGGGCTGCCTACCTATTCTACGTGGGTGCCCAAATCCTGTATGCTTTGTATCGACCCCGTCCAGCCACCGCGACAGATACAGTACAGCTAGCTCATAGGGGTTATTTTCAACGCGCCCTGTTGTTAAGCTTACTAAATCCAAAGGCTATTTTATTTCTGATTTCTTTTTTTGTGCAGTTTGTAGACCCGAGTAAAGGCCATCCCTGGTTAGCATTTATGGTGCTAGGGGGGTTCTTGCAGCTATTTAGTTTTACTTATTTATCCACCTTGATATTTGGCGGGGCCAAACTAGCTGCGGGCTTTCGACGCTATCGACGCCTGAGCCACGGTGCTAATTTAGCAGTGGCTATATTATTTATCGGATTTGCGCTGCGCATGCTATTCGAATCTCAATAAGGTTAAATCATGAGTGCTTCTATACGTATTGGTATTTTGGGCTATGGCAATTTGGGTCGTGGGGTCGAGAGTGCCCTGCAACAAAACCCAGATATGCAATTAGTGGGTATCTTTACCCGCCGTGATCCGGCACAGCTCGAGCCTTTATTTGACGCTACCCAAGTCTTTGCGATGGATGACCTAATGTCCTTCAAGGACAAGATTGATGTATTGATACTGTGTGGTGGCTCCAAAGACGATTTACCCGTCCAAGGACCGCAATGGGCCCAGCATTTCAATATCGTAGATAGTTTTGATACACATGCACGCATCCCCGAATACTTTAAAGAGGTTGATGGGGTGGCACGGCCTAACCAACACGCTGCTGTTATCGCCGTCGGCTGGGATCCAGGTTTGTTTTCTTTAAACCGCATGATAGCCGAGGCTGTCTTGCCCGCAGGTCAGACAGATACTTTTTGGGGCAAAGGGCTTAGCCAGGGGCATTCGGATGCAGTGCGTCGCGTGCCAGGCGTAAAGGCTGCTGTGCAATACACCATCCCGGCAGAAGACGCTATGGATTTGGTGCGTAGCGGGGCGCGCCCACAGCTAGAGTCCCGTGAAAAACATCGTCGTGAGTGTTATGTTGTCCTTGAAGATGGGGCAAATCAGAAAGAGGTCGAAGACACCATCGTTAATATGCCGAATTATTTTGCGGACTTTGATACGACAGTTAATTTTATTGACCTCGAGACTTTGCAGCGTGACCATCAGGCCATGCCTCATGGTGGGTTTGTAATTCGTAGCGCCCAGTCCGAGCGCGGCAACAATCAGATCTATGAGTTCTCTTTGCAGTTAAATTCAAATCCCGAGTTCACATCTAGTGTGCTGGTGGCTTATGCGCGTGCAGCCTATCGTTTGCACGCCTCTGGGCAATTTGGTGCATTTACCATTTATGATATTGCGCCGGCGTTAATCTCGCCGCATACTCCTGCAGACCTGCGCGCTCGACTACTGTAGTTAAACAGCGCCCATATTACCAATAACATTGCCCAAGGCCATCGAAACTGATTTGAGGGGTCTTGGGCAGTTTTTCGTTTATGTTCTTGTTTATATTCCCGCTGCAGCACGAGCTTGTAAACGAACCCCAAAACGATGCCAGCGCAAAGTCAATAGTACGGCGACCACTGATAAACCGGTGATAAAGCCCAACCAAACCCCCGTGCCACCTAGTTGCGCCCCAAAGGCTAAAAACGCGCCTATGGGTACCCCTAATACCCAATACCCGATCAGCGCTAGCAGCATTGGAGTGCGCGTGTCATATAGTCCTCGTAGCATGCCGGCGGCTACAGCTTGGGCACCATCTGCAATTTGGAAAATCGCGGCCAGCACTAGAAAGTGAGCCGCTAAATACAACACGGCTAAATTCTCTTGCGAATCACCCCTGATAAATAGACCAGCTAGTTGCTCGGGGAATAACCACATCACCAATGCTGCTAGGCCCATAAATCCTACCCCTAAAGCATAGGATACCCAGCCAGCGCGCACAGCATCGGCTAACTGAGCACGGCCATAAGACAGTCCAACCCGGATGGTAGCCACCTGACTAAAGCCCAGTGGAATCATATAGGTTACAGATGAAATCTGCATCGCGATGGCGTGCGCAGCTAGGGCAGTCTCACCGATGAGCCCCATCATAATTACGCCAGCATAAAAAATTAGCGTTTCTAGGGTAAAGGTAATAGCAATAGGGATACCTAGTTGCCATAGCTCGCTTAGCATTGACCATTCAAATCGCCACCAATTACCAAAAGTATGATAGCGGCTAAAGGGGCGTTTTTTGTGTACTAGCAAAGCCATACCCAGAAACATAAAGGTACTGGTCAGGCTGGCAGATACACCGCCGCCAACTAAACCGAATGAGGGCAAACCAAAAGCACCGAAAATCAAAACCCAGCCTAAAACAGCATTAAATAAAATCCCCAGGCAAGCAATTAAAAACGTCCATAGGGGGCGCTCAAGTGCAGCTAAAAAAGAACGCAACACGATATACAGCAAATAAGGCAGCAAGCCCCATTGCAGGGTGTGCATATAAGGCAATGCGCGTTGTACTGTTTCGGGCTGCTGCCCCAAAGCGATCAACAGGCTATCTGCGTTCCATAACAGCAACCAAAAAGGCAGTGCAATCAGGACAGCCGATAGGAAACCATGACGCAAAATACGTCTGATCTGGCGGATATTGCTGCGTCGTCGCCCAAGCACATTGGCCAACATAGGAACTGTTGCCGAGACCAGCCCCAGACTAAAAATCATCGTGACCTGGTACAGACTGGCCGCCAATGATGCCGCAGCTAACTCAGCCTTACCCAACTGACCAAAATAAATGGTGTTTGTTGTCAAAATCGCGATTTGAGCCAAATTGGTCAAAATCAACGGGTAGCCGAGTTTAATAGAAGCGCGCGTTTCTTTGAGCCACATAATTACAGGGGGATGGTTTCATTAAATTTAAATAAATGTAAAATACATTCAATGCGATAAGCCACATTTTGCTATTTAAATAACTGGCTTTAGTGTTCTGAGAATCGCATCAGTAACGATTTAGTTGGTTTTCAATATCATGACAAAACACATGAAAAAGCTCTTTTCAGCAACCGTGATAGGGTTATCAGGTTTGGCACTGGGCTGGACACAAGTCCTGGCTGCTCACACGCACGATGAGCACGATCACCAGCACCACGCCACGACTGATGAGCACGATTTTGACGATGAGTTCTCCTTGGCTCAACCCAGCCAAGAAATTGCGATTGAGCAATGTTGGGTGCGTTGGCTGCCGGGTGATGTACCAGCAGCGGGCTATTTTGAACTGCAGAACAACAAAGAGACCCCGATTGAATTGCTCGCCGTGCGCAGTTCTGCCTATGACCTAATGATGCTGCATCAATCTTATGAGGATGATGGATTACAAAAAATGAAAATGGCGGATGCCATCATTATCCCAGCGCAAGACAGTCTGTCTTTTGTGCCAGGTGGCTATCACATGATGCTAGAAGAGCCCGCGCAGACTGTTCAGGTTGGTGAAAATATCAGCGTGGATTTTCTATTCACCTCTGAGAACGAACAAAATTACGAGATCGTTAACAGCGACTGCCGGGTTAATTCTCCTAAAGCACGTCAATATGATGAACAGCCTTGATGCGGTCTCTTGGTGCAGTTATCAAGTTTTAAAGACTAATGCAGCCCAGGCAGGTCATCACTGCCTGATTGATTGACAGCCTAGATCGATGACCACAACTAGGGCTGTGTTTTTTTGGGCTGATTATTGAAAGAGCTCTAAGCGACTACGTGCGGTTTCTGCTGCTTTCGAGTCGGGATAGTCGTTAACAATGCGCTGCAGTGTTTTTTGAGCGCTGTCCAAGTCATTAGTTTCTACTTGGCTAGATGCGATGACCATCATGGCATCGGGGGCGCGTGGGCTGGCTGAGTATTTCTGGATCATGCCTTGCAGTCGTTGGATAGCGGCCGAGAATTTTTTAGTGGCAAACAGGCTACTGCCCTCGTAAAAACGGGCTTCATCACCGTAGGCACTATCAGGGTACGCTTCCACAAATGCATTCAGAGCACTGGCGGCCTCTTGGTACTCGCCATTGCGGTACAACTCCATCGCAGTCTCAAATGCGACTTGTTCTTGGGGGTCTGCAAAAGCATGGGTTGCAATTTGTGGGCTGTCTTGGCTTTGACGGCCACTTTGCCAGCTAAGCTTTTCAACCTCGCCGCGTAATTGCGTGACCTCTTGTCGTAGCATTTCTACCTGATCGGCAAGCATTAAACGAGTTTGCTGATTGTGCTCATTCATTTGGCGTATTTGCTGGCGCAGTTCCAAGATAGCGCGGCGGGCCTCATCATCAGAAAATGACCATGCAGCGCTACTGGCCCCTAAAGTCAGCGATAGGGTTGCGCACAGGAGTACGTATTTTTTGAGCTTTGCCAAAGGGAACATGTTTATCACCTATTGAAAAGAAACGCCGCAGCAATAGAGCTACGGCGTTAATAAAAGCGCATAGAGCAAATGCATCTGCACAGGGTACAGATGCTCAGGCTATTTAACGCTGATAATTGATATCAGCTCGGCGGTTTTCCGCGTAATCAGCCTCTGTATTTCCAAGTGCGCGTGGGCGCTCTTTACCGAAACTAATAGTTTCGATTTGATCTCTATTAACGCCTAGCAGGTTCATCATGCGGGCGACTGCCTCAGAGCGTCGCTGACCGAGTGCCAAGTTGTATTCGGTGCCACCGCGTTCGTCAGCGTGACCCTCGATGCGTACTCGCTGTTCTGGTGTGTCACGCAGATAGCCCGAGTGCATCTGGACCAAATCGCGATATTGATCAGCGACGACATAGCTGTCGAAATCAAAATAAACAGAACGGTCTTGGGACAGGGGGCTAGCAGGATCAAACGGATCCATGACTACACCCGTGCTGGGACCATCGCCACGGGCATCGGCGCCTGCGCCTGTGCCTTTGGATTCATCAAGTGGGACAGAGCTACAAGCGGCCAACGCCAGTGCTAATGTCGCTAAAGTGAAACCTCTAAAAATACGCGAGCTCATTAGTTTTCCTTACTAAAAAAGGTCAACACAAAAATTTAATCGGTAAACGGGCCCCATGTGGGCTCACGCACAGTACCGTTCAATGCAGAAAGGGTTTGGCGAACACGGCCATCAACAGATGTGACTGCCAAGACGCTCTTCCCTCCTTGTACTGTACTATACAGTATTTGTTGCCCATTCGGCGCAAAACTGGGGGACTGGTCATCAGGACCGTTGGTAATTAGTTGCTCTTCTTCCGAATCCAAATTCAATATAGCGACTCGGAAAGCGCCGTCTCTACGAGTAACATAAACAAGATTCTCTTCGCTGGGAGAAACTTGTGGTGAAATGTTGTAACTGCCATTAAACGTCACACGCTGCGCCTCGCCGCCATCAACGGGAACGCGATAGACCTGGGGGCTACCACCACGGTCACTCGTAAAGAACAGCCATTTACCATCACGTGAAAAGCTGGGTTCGGTGTCAATCAAGGGTGAGCGCATGACACGACGCAATCCAGAGCCATCAGCATTGATGGTGTATAGCTGTGAAATACCATCTTTTGACAAGGCTATGGCTAGCTGTTCTCCATCAGGAGACCAAGCTGGCGCACTGTTATTTCCCTTAAAATTTGCTACAGGTTCGCGCTCGGCAGTGCGCAAGTTTTGTACATAAACCACAGGTTTGTCTAGTTCAAAGCTAACATAAGCGAGCTTATCCCCCTTGGGCGACCAAGCGGGTGAAATGATGGGCTGCTTGGAGCGCAGCATAACCTGTGGGTTTTGGCCATCAGCATCTGCTACCTGCAGCTCATAAGTATCTCCAGTATGGAGCACATACGCTATTTTTGTAGAAAAGACACCGCGCATCCCGGTGATTGCCTCGTAAATGCGGTCAGCAATTCGGTGAGATAGGCGACGCAACTCATCCTCGCTACCAGCAAAAGCCACCGAGTCAACCTCTGTATTGGTGACGGTATCGAGCAGTCTATAGTTAATGGTGTATTGGCCCCCTTGCTCTTGTACCGAGCCATAGGCTAGATAATCAGCACCTCGGTTACGCCAATAAGTATCATCAATAGAGCTATCCATATTAAGGCGTGCTCCAGAGGTACTGACTAACTGAAACTGTCCCGAGCGACTCAGGTCAGCGCGGATAACTTCAGCAATATTGAGTGCACTGGGGGTGTTCTCAAAGTCAGCTATGGCAATAGGGTACTGAGTGGCGCCCACTCCTGAGATATCAACGCGTAATTGGGCGTGGGCATTGGCACTAAAGATGAAAAGCAAGGCAAGGGCGGCGAAAAGGGCCTTGATAAATTGCCCCCCTTGTCGTGCAAAGTGCGTTGCGGTCATAGGTGCGATCTCCTGTTAATCGTACATTCTGTATTCGCCACCAAACTTGTTAGGAAATTTGCCACTGGGTGGTGTGGGCAATGGCGAACATTTTTCAATTCCTTTTTTGACGGCCTCATCAAATTGGCGGTTACCTGATGATCTTACTATAGTCACGCCAAGTACCCGACCTTCGCCATCAAGGGATGCCTCATATTGTAGTGTAGGATTGTTATTTCCTCTGCGTGGTGGGGTATTAAAGACGACGCGCGGCTTGATGCAGCTACGCAAGCGAGCCGAGTAGCCGTCATCGCCACCTCCGCCGGCTTGGTTTCTGCTGGCGGTACCGCCCTCGATGCCCGCAGCCTCTCGACCTGCTGCCTGCATGGCCTCACGCAGCTGTGCTTTCTTACGCTCTTCCTCTTCCTTGGCTTTGCGCTCGGCTTCTTCGCGTGCTTTTCGCTCTTCCTCTTCTTTGGCTTTGCGCTCGGCTTCTTCACGCGCTTTTCGCTCTTCCTCTTCTTTGGCTTTGCGCTCGGCTTCTTCACGCGCTTTTCGCTCTTCCTCTTCCTTGGCTTTGCGCTCGGCTTCTTCACGCGCTTTTCGCTCTTCCTCTTCCTTGGCTTTGCGCTCGGCTTCTTCACGTGCCCGACGTTCTTCTTCTTCGCGTTCCTGGCGCTCTTTTTCGGCTTTGGCAAGCGCAATATCAGGGTCCTCCTCGGGTGGGAGATCCTGGCTTTGATTAGACT
>Ga0209487_1000747_pt1 | contig 28829 bp, 30 predicted proteins | sample Poulit2012_FD_187524 | JGI IMG/M metagenome (GOLD analysis project Ga0209487, IMG submission 187524) | Agricultural soil microbial communities from Georgia to study Nitrogen management - Poultry litter 2012 (SPAdes) (version 2) | ecosystem: Environmental > Terrestrial > Soil > Agricultural land...
TGGTTATTCATTTAACTTACCTATTGATGCTTTCACTCAAGATGAGTCTTTTCTATCATTATATGAATTCGCTTTCAAAGAAATTGTGGATTTCTTTAATCCTGATATTATCTTAACTCAAAATGGAGCAGATGCCCATTATTTAGATCCACTTACCCATCTTTGTACAAGTATGAAAGTTTACGAACGTATTCCCCAACTTGCTCATGAATTGGCCCATAAATACTGTGAGGGCAAATGGGTTGCAACAGGAGGCGGTGGTTATGATATTTGGCGAGTTGTTCCACGCGCCTGGGCTCAAATTTGGAGCATTATGAAATGTAATGAGCCTATGAGAGGGGCAATCCCTCCTTTATGGCTTGATAAGTGGCAAACAGAGTCAAATCAAGCGCTGCCCATCTATTGGCATGACCCACCGGAGGATTTACCTGTTATTCCTAGAGAAGCCGAAATTAATGAAAAAAATGCAAAGACACTTTCCAATACATTGAAATATACAAAATGTAATCAAAATGGATAATAGTAATTTAACCATGTACAAAACAATGAAGAAGGTTAACCTTTGTTAGCCTTCTTCATTGTCTTGTTCTAATATAATTATTTCAACTCGCCTGTTCTTCTTCCAATTCTTAGCCGAATTATTAACTGCGGGTCTTGTATCTCCATAGCCTACTGCTGAAAACCTTGATTCATCTAAATCATTCTTCTCTATTAAATAGCGAATCACACTACTAGCTCTCGCTCCCGATAATTCCCAATTTGAAGGATATCGATAATTAGAAATCGGTCGATTGTCTGTGTGTCCTTCTACTTTTACAGAATTAGGTATTTCATCTAAAAGAGTGCCAACTTTATTTAAAAACGGTTTTCCGGAGTTTAGAATGACAGCTTCAGCAGAATCAAACAAGACCTGTTCTTGTAAAACTAAAATAACGCCACGCTCTGTTCTTTTGGCCGTTATAACATCTTCTAATTTATTTTCTTCTAAGTAATTATTAACAGCATCCATTAAGTCGCTTAAAGAGTCTTGCTTGTCATCATACCCACCTTCATCATTAACATCCAAAAGTGTTGGTGCTTGAAAATCGTTGACCAATTTTCCGCTTTCCATGTGATTTATACTTTCAGTCGGATGTTCCATTGGAACGGGAGAAGGATAAAAGTCGAATATAACCCGATCGCGAAAAGATTCTGAAACAGCTTCAAATTTTGCTGCATCAATTTGTGACATTGAGAACAACAAAATGAAAAATACTAAAATCAAGGTGACCATGTCAGAATAAGTAACCATCCATTTAGGGGCCCCAGAGTTTTTATTTTTCCTTATCTCTCTACGCTTCATTGGTACTGTCCTCCACGAATGCTGTTTCTTCGATTACGTTGCTGTCTTCTTCAACATGTGTTTCATTAGATAGAAATGCACTCAGTTTTTCTTCTAATATTCGTGGATTTTGTCCAGATTGAACACCAATGACACCTTCGATAATAATTTGTTTTATAAATACTTCTTCTTCAGTTTTATTCTCTAGTTTACTCGCCATTGGAATAAAAACAAGATTAGCTAAGACCGTTCCATATAATGTTGTTAACAGGGCAACTGCCATACTTGGCCCGAGAGTTGCAGGATCATCAAGTGTGTTTAACATTAAAACAAGACCAACTAACGTTCCAATCATTCCCCAAGCAGGTGCATATTCACCGCATTTTTCTATTATCGTTCTCCCTCGGTAATGGCGTTCTTCCATGGCAGTAATTTCAGCATTCATTATGTCATTAATGACTTCAGGCTCTATGCCATCAACCGCTAATAATATACCTTTCTTAATAAACGGATCGTCAACGTTTTCTAATTCGTTCTCAAGTGCTAATAATCCTTCTCTTCTTGCCTGTTCAGAAAGAGTAATAAATAAATTAATTAAATCAGATATTTGCTGATCATTTTTATGGAATGCTTCTTTAAGAACTTTTGAAGTTAACTTTATTTGATCCATTTTAAAATTGATGAGTAATGACGCAACTAAACCACCGAGCACGATAAATATGGAAGATATGTCCATAAACGACCCTGCGTTCTCGCCTCCTTTAGTGAGAATAGCAAGCATAATCATTATAAATCCAAGTGTAATGCCGATTGGAGTTAGTAAGTCTCTTTTAGTCATAAGTGATTCTCTCCTGTTTAATTAAAATCAAAAAATAGGATCTTAATAGATGTAAACTATATGGAAAATAGTCGGAATTAAGTTATCTAAATGATCCTATCTTTTATATCGACATTATTCTTATTTTGTTGAGTTTCTTTTTTCAATTCTATGTGGCAAAATCACTCTTTGTTCATCGACTTCTTCTTTATTCATAAATTTGGTTAATAACCGCATCGCTACAGCGCCTATATCATACATCGGTTGAACGATTGTTGAAAGTGTTGGTCTTACCATTTCGGAAAGTCTGGTATTATCAAATCCGATGACTTCAATATCATTTGGTACATTATACCCTCTGTCCTGAGCCCCATGAATGACACCTAACGCCATTTCATCAGAAGCTGCGAATACAGATGTTGGTGCTTTCTCACCTAAATTCAATAGCTTTTCAATAGACGTCATACCTGATTGATAAGAATAATTCCCAAAAATGACCAATTCTTCGTTAACTGGTATCGATGCTTCCTCCAGTGCACGTTTATAACCTTCATATTTAAGTTTATTAATAACCGTATCATTCTCCCCTGAAACGAAAGCAGGCTGTTTTTTATTATTATTTATTAAACTATTCGTAGCTTCATATGCAGCTAGTTCATAATCAATATTTACTGAAGGTAGTTTATTCGACTCATCATAGGTTGCCGCTAACACCACTGGAACTGAGGCACTTGAGAATTGCTGAACATGCTCCTCCGTTATGTTTCCACCCATAAATAAAATGCCATCTACTTGTTTTTCGTACATCGTATCAATTAATTGAATTTCTTTCTCTTTATTTTGATCAGAATTGCTTAAAATCACATTATATTTATACATGGTCGCAATATCTTCTATACCTCTCGCTAATTCAGCAAAGAAAATACTAGATATATCAGGGATAATTGCTCCCACAGTGGTTGTTTTTTTACTTGCCAATCCACGGGCAACCGCATTCGGACGATAGCCTAATTGCTCAATCGTAGCTAAAACCTTTTTTCTTGTCACTGGCTTCACATTTGGATTTCCATTAACAACACGTGATACAGTCGCCATCGAAACATTCGCTTCTCTAGCAACATCATAAATAGTAATATTCGCCATTACATTACCTCCTTAAAGTTTAAGTCAATTAATTTTTAGATGAAAACGACTGCATGTCTTATTTTATCTTACTTCACGATTCAGCAAAACACAAAATAAAATAGATATAAGCACCTCTTAACTTAAGAGTATCGACGTTTCTCACTATTTTTATAATTGAATGGTAGCATCTTGTTTCACTAATTCGTTTAAAAACTCTTCAAACATAGGTATGTCCATTTGCTGAGCTGAGTCTGAAAGAGCTACGGCTGGATCAGGGTGAACTTCTGCCATTATGCCATCTGCACCAATTGCAATAGCTGCCTTTGCTGTTGGAATTAAAAGATCACGTCTTCCAGTAGAATGGGTCACATCAACAATTATCGGTAAATGGGTTTCTTGTTTTAAAATAGGTACGGCGGAAATATCGAGTGTGTTCCGGGTTGAAGGTTCATAGGTTCTAATTCCGCGTTCACATAAAATAATATTGCCATTTCCTCTGGACATAATATATTCAGCTGCATTAATGAATTCCGAAATAGTAGCCGACATCCCACGTTTAAGTAAGATAGGTTTATCCACATCACCGGCTGCTTTTAAAAGTTCAAAGTTCTGCATATTTCTAGCACCAATTTGAATAACATCCAAATAATCAATAGCTTCTTCGATATGAGCAGGATTCACAATTTCACTGACGACTGCTAAATTATATTTTTTTCCAACTTCTTTCAATATTTTCAAACCATTGATTCCTAAACCTTGAAAATCATATGGTGAGGTTCTTGGCTTAAACGCACCGCCTCGTAATAACTTCACTCCATTCTCGCTAACTGCTTGTGCCACTTTTTCAACTTGTTCATAACTTTCGACGGCACATGGTCCCATAATAAAATGACATTTACCATCTCCGAATTTTTCATCATTTACATTAATAACCGTATTATCTTGTTTTTTCTGACGTGATACAAGTAATGCCTTACCATCATCGTCTTCCAATAATTCCAACCCTGCTTTAAAAATCTCCTTAAATAGATGTTCGATAGTCCCTGTATCAAATGGTCCGATATTATGATTAATGATATGATTAAGCATATCCCGTTCGCGGACTGGATCAAAGCGCTTCATACTTTGTTGCTGTTTAATCTCTCCAATTTTCTGGACAAGTTTTGCTCGTTTATTAATTAGCTTTAATAGTTCTAAATTTATTTCATCCATTTCATTACGTAATTGAGTCATTTCATTATTTTCCATAATAGCTTTTAGCCTCCTATCACCAGTTTACTACAAAATCCCAGTAAACTCCTTTAAGAGCATGCTAGATTTTTAACTCTTTAAGAGCAGGTGATTGTTAACATAATCAGACATTATTATACAAAAGATTTTTTCTCCTGTCATCATTGAGATATAATAGAAGCGATCATAAATGATACAATTTTACTTTGAAAGGATTAAATTACATGGTCGATCAAATTTTCTCGCTTGATATAGGGACAAGATCTGTTACTGGAATTATTTTAAAAAAAGCTGATAATGCATATAGCTTAGTTGACTATTACGTTGAGGAACATCGAGCACGATCAATGCATGATGGACAAATTCATCATGTTCTCGAAGTAGCGAACGTCATTAACAATGTCAAAAAAGCATTGGAACTAAAACATGGCCCCTTACATAAAGTATGTATTGCTGCAGCTGGTAGGTCCTTAAAAACAATACAATCTTCCTCTTTCATGTCTTTAGATGACCAAGCCATAAAAGATGAACAAGTGATTAAACATCTTGAATTAAGTGCAGTTCTGGAAGCGCAAAAAACACTAATGGATGAACATATTAAAAATAAAGATGCAAGCTACTATTGTGTTGGATACTCCATCCTACATTATGAGCTTGATGGAATACATATAGGTTCGTTAATCGACCAGATAGGTCATGAAGCAAAGGTCGAAATCATTGCCACTTTTTTGCCTAAAATGGTCATAGAATCATTACTAGCTGCAATTGTGAGAGGTGATTTAGAGATGGATGCCTTAACCCTTGAACCTATTGCTGCTATAGATGTCTTAATTCCCGAATCTATGCGTAAGCTAAACGTCGCTTTAGTTGATATTGGAGCGGGAACGAGTGACATAGAACTTACCAATCAAGGTACAGTTGTGGCCTATGGCATGGTACCTACAGCGGGCGACGAAATAACTGAAGCAATTAGCGATCATTATCTACTCGATTTTCCAGTTGCTGAACAAACAGATTACATATGACAACTTAATTCCTACAATTATTGATAAAGTTGATGAACTAGCTCAAACAATTGCAGACGAAATTATTAATTTAAATGCAAAACCTCCTCAAGCTGTTATGCTTGTCGGTGGAGGAAGCCTAACGCTAGAGTTAACAAATGTATTAGCCGGAAAACTAAAATTACCATCCAATCGTGTTGCAATCCGTGACATCACGGCCATCAATCAACTTAATAAAGACTCAGACCTACCAACGAGACCTGATTTTGTAACGCCTATAGGAATCGCAATTGCCGCAAAACAAAATCCTATTCATTATATTAATGTACTAGTTAACAATAAAAATGTACGAATGTTTCAGTTAAAACAACTTACGATTGGCGATGTACTCATTCATACAGGCTTAAAAGGAGCAACCTTCCAGTTTCGACGACCCGATTTCGGATGGAGATCAGCTGAGTTTAAAATGGACTAATATTTAGAATAGAATTGAAGAAAAAAGGAGACTTAAGAAGGCCTGTGCATAAAAAGCTCATCCCTTCCCAAGTCTCCAATTATAACTTTAACTACCTTATTAATTTTTTGCTAAGTCTTTACTGGCTTTCTCTGTTGATTTAGCTGCATCATCGACTGTATCTGCAAGTTTTTCACTTTGCTTTGCCGTCTCATCTAATTTATCTTTAGCCTGCTTTGTCAACTCTTGTGTTTTCTTAGATGCCTGTTTGGTCATTTCTTGGGTCTTCTTAGATGCTTCTTTGGTCACTTGAGCTGTCGTTTCCATCGCTTTATCCTTTAATTCATTGCCTTTCTTTGAAGCCATATCAACTAAATCAGAGCCTTTAGAATAGGCCATGTCTTTTAAATCCGAACCTTTTTCCTGAGCTACATCTTTTAAGTCGCTAGCCTTATCCATCATTTGATTAGCACCTTGGTTAATATCGTCACGTAAGTCTCTACCAGACTTAGGAGCAAATAATAAAGCTAAACTTGCACCAATTAATCCACCAACTACTGTACCAATCATAAAATCCTTACTATTAATATTATCACTCATTGAAATTCCTCCCTAATTTATTTATTTTTCTTTTTCCAAAGACTCATTAACACATTACCCCATTTTAATACTTCTGAAGCATTATCTTTTTCAGTTGAGCTTGATGTTTTTATCCTAGATGAGAAATCCTTTAAAGTACTATTAAAAGATTGAACCGTTGTACCAACACCTTTAACACCATCAAAGAGAACATCCAATTTTGCTGATTTTTCATTCATATCGTCAGCCAACTGATTTGTTTTGTTAAGCAACTCTGTTGTTTCCGTTGTGATTGAATTCATTTGTCTTTCCAATTCTTTCATCGTTACTGCCACATCATCGTATGTACTTTTCATAGACTTATATGCAATCATAATAAACACAACAAAAACCAAAATGGCAATAACTGCAACTGATGCTGCAATATATAAAAATATATCCATACTAGTCATACAGCTCCTTCTCTACTTTATATATCTCTATCATAGCATTATTAGTATTATTTCTTAAATAATTTTAATTCAAATATACCCTTGCTTGGACAATATAAACATTTACATTGATAAGGACTTTAATATTAAATAAAAAGAGTCGTTTTATAGACTCTTTTAACATTCATCAATTTTAGTTAAGTTCTTGTAATATAACCTTATTTTTGTTCAATTAAACTCTCTTCGTATCTTTTTTGAAACTTTTGTATATCGCCAGCGCCCATAAAGATTAAGACACTATCGTCATGGCCGTTCAACGTCTCTATATTTGACAGCTCAAGTATAGAGCATTCAGGGATTAGCTTCTCCAAGTCATGGATTGTTAATTCTCCTGCATCTTCTCGTGCAGATGCAAATATGTCACATAAATAGACATCATCAGCTAAATTGAGACTGTCGGCAAATTCTTGCAAGAATATTTTCGTCCGTGTAAAAGTATGCGGCTGAAATATAGCCACAATCGATTTATTTGGGTATTTTTTTCGAGCTGATTCAATTGTAGCTCTAATTTCTCTAGGGTGATGGGCATAGTCATCAATAATGACCTGTTCCCCTATTTTCTTTTCAGTAAAGCGACGTTTAACACCTTGAAAAGTGCTCAAATTCTTTATACCTTCTACTGATAACCCTTCATAATGGCAAATGGCAATAACTGCAAGGGCATTAAGAATATTATGGTCACCATACATAGGTATATGAAACGTATTATAATAAGTATTTCTTACGAAGACATCAAATTCGGTGCCATTTTCCATTTCAGTTACATTTTGAGCTTGAAAATCATTCGTATCGGCAAAGCCATAATAAACAACAGGCACTTTAGCCTGGATTTTTTGGAGATATTCATCGTCTCCACATGCAATGATTCCCTTTTTCACATTATCAGCCATCGATTGGAAAGCATCAAAAACGTCTTCCACACTGGAAAAATAATCAGGATGGTCAAAATCTATATTCGTCATAATTGCAAAGTCAGGACGGTATTTTAGAAAATGGCGTCGGTACTCACATGCTTCAAAAACGAAATAAGAACTATCGATCTGCCCTTTACCCGTTCCATCCCCTATTAAATAGGAAATGGGGTAAGATTCACTTAGAACATGTGCTAAAAGTCCAGTCGTCGATGTCTTCCCATGCGCTCCTGTTACCGCAATACTTGTAAATTGCTTAAGCCATTCCCCTAAAAATTCATGATATTTATAAAAGGTTACACCTTTACGTTTTGCTTCTTTTATTTCTATATGATCTTCTGAGAAAGCATTCCCAGCAATTACAGTGTATTCATTCTTGATGTTATTTTCTGAGAAAGGGTAAATTGGAATATTTTTACTTCTTAAGGCTTCTTCGGTAAAAAAGGTTTTTTCAATATCTGAACCTTGTACCTTCTCACCTGAATCGTGCAATATCTGTGCTAATGCACTCATTCCCGTTCCCTTAATACCAATGAAATGGTAAGTTGTCATAAAAAGAACCTCCAAATTAGTATAAAAAGAATTTACGTTGCTCAACGATCATTTGCGCTTTAACTTAACCATCACATGAGCTTTAGATAATTATAGCAAACCTAAATAAATAATTAAATAAAATAGTCGTTAAAAAGTCTCTTTTGTTATTGTTTATGATATTCTACTTTTTCTAAACGCGGATTAGGGCGATAACGACGTCCTTCTTTTGCGGCTGGTTGACCATTTAATAAGACATTATCTCCGGTAAAGCCAATATTGATTTTCAATAAACTACCACCCACACCGTACATGTCAACTGGAACGCCTGCCTTTTCAAAAGTTTTAATTCGTTCTTCTGTAAATCCTCCACTAACCATAATATTTACAAAATCAAATCCTTCTTCATCTAAGGCTTTTCTAAGCGCAAACACAAGTTCAGGGTTAACTCCACGAGGGTCGAATGTACCCATTAAATGATGATTTCGTAAAAAATACTTATCTACCAACGTTCTTGACGTATCAAGACGAACACCTTTTAATTCTTTTCCAAACACCCGAGCTACCTTCAAAGCATCAGTAATTACGTCATTATTATAATCGACAAGTGCTATCAAGTCATCATTGGGGTAAATCTCATGGTAGGCTTTTGATGCAGCAACAACGTCACCACGAAACATTTGAATCATAGCATGCGGCATCGTACCCATACCTTGTATACCCCACCATTCGCTCATTGCATGTGTGGCTTGAGCTGTTGAACCACCGATAAACGCAGAATATCCATCGCCAGCTTGTTGGGTGTAGTGATCATCACGATCGCCCATGAAAATGACAGGCTTTTGTACTCCGGTTGTTCTTGCAGCTTTTACAACATTATATACATTTGTTGCAACAGAAGTTCTTCTACCTAAAATACCATCAATAATCCCTTCAAGATAACCAAATTGTTGGTATGCACCTGAAATGGTCAATACGGATTCAAATGGCTGTATCTTATCTCCATCTTTCAATGAATAAATCTCAAGACTTTCTGGATTCTCAGCAAACTTATGTACTAATGCTATTGCTTCGTCTGTTCCACATAATACAGCATTGGATTTCTGAAAAAACTGCATCGTTACATGGTTATTTGGTAGGACCTTTTCTGCGATTTCCTTGGTTTTCAAAAAATAGACCGCTGAAAACCAACCCTCCCCTATTCTTTCATCAAACTTAAATGTCTTATTAGTTAAGCGTTTGATGTTCCCCTTTAGTTTTTGTTCTATTTCTTTCATAGGAATCTCCTTAATTCTTTTTCTCACAAATCGTAATACAATCTCTTTAATCATATAAAAACGCTCAGGAAATAACAAGTGAAATTGAAAAACAATTAAACTAGCAAATAGAATTCTGCCTAACTAATATCAATTACTGACTCGTGTATATATCCTCAAGTTCAGCTTGTGTAATTAAAATGTCTCTTGGTTTACTACCATTTTGGGATGAGATAATTCCTTTTTGTTCCAATGTATCTATTAAACGAGCCGCACGGTTGTAACCAATCTTAAAGTGACGTTGCAACATGGACGTGCTTGCACTATTCTGCATCATAACAAAGTCAATAGCATCATATAAGAGCTCATCTTTCTCTTCTTCAAATGTCATCTTTTTCAATAGGGTGTCCTGTTCAAATAAATAATTTGGTTTCGCTATCTTTCTGGCATGATTTGTCACTCGATCAATCTCTTCGTCTGAAACAAATGCACCTTGGAGTCTAATACTTTTACCTGCTCCATTTTCAACAAAAAGCATGTCACCTTTACCTAGTAATTTCTCTGCACCACCTACGTCAAGAATTGTACGAGAATCAACTTGAGAAGATACACTAAACGCAATCCGTGTCGGGATATTTGCCTTTATTAAGCCTGTAATGACGTCAACAGACGGTCTTTGAGTCGCTAATAATAAATGGATCCCGCAAGCTCTTGCCTTTTGAGCGATTCGGCTGATTGAATCTTCAACATCTTGTGGTGAAACCATCATAAGATCTGCAAGTTCATCAATAACAATGACAATAAAAGGCATTTTATCTTCTTTATCCCCACGCTCTAATACCTTTTGATTATATTTTTCAATATTACGGACGCCTTCATCAACAAATTTCTCATAGCGCTCTTCCATCTCATTTACTGCCCATTTCAACGCTGCAGTGGCTGCCTTAACATCTGTAATTACGGGGGAAACGAGATGTGGAATGCCATTGTATTGAGTCAATTCTACCATTTTAGGATCTATTAAAATAAACTTAACGTCTTCATGACTTGCTTTATAAAGCAGGCTGATGAGAATGGTGTTAATGCAAACACTTTTCCCTGATCCAGTAGCACCTGCTATTAAACCATGGGGCATTTTTTGTATGTTTGTTATAATTGGTGCCCCTTCGATGTTTAACCCAAGAGCGATCGTTATGGGTGATGGGTTATCTTCAAAATCTTTTGTCTCAAAAATTTCTTGCAGCCCTACCATTTGTGGTTTTGGATTAGGCACTTCAATTCCAACCGTGTTTTTCCCAGGAATTGGAGCTTCGATACGGATATCTTTAGCTGCCATGTTCAACTTTAAATCATCACTCAAATTTCTAATTCGGCTTACTTTCACACCTAATTCAGGTTTCACCTCAAACCTTGTTACAGATGGACCCTGCGTAGCATTGACAACAGTTGCTCTCACTTTAAAATGTTGTAGAGTTTTCTCAAGAAGTCCTTTTTGTTCTTCTACCCATAAATCATTTGTCCCACTTTGATCAACAGGTTCATCTAATAGGGTGTTAGGAAAAGGATCTAGTTGAGAAGATTTTTCCATTGACATTTCTTCTTCAGTGTTATGTTGGACTGCATTCTGTTGTCCTTTTTTTCTATCAAAAAGGTTCTTTTTATCTCGGGGTGTCATCATGACGTTAAATGGTACATTTTCTTTGCCTGGTTTGCTTCTAGACTGCTTAGTTACAGTATGATTAGTATTTCTACTTGTCGGTTCTGAAACTATCTCCGGCTCTTTTTCCTCTGTTTGAACGTCAGCTTTTTCTTGCTCTTCTTTCTGAGGTAAAGGCGTTTCTTCATAAGAGTATTCTTTCGTTACTGCAGACTCTTTTTCCGCACTTCCAATATGTTCAAAACGTTTATCTTCCTCTTCAAAAGTTTTAACGTCATTTTCTGCTGTTTCGGATTCGGCCACCACTCTTTGTTTTCTTAAATAAGCAGGCACCTCATGAATTTCTTTATCTTGACGTCTTTCTTGGTACCCATAAATTGGAGAAGCAACTCTACTCGGTTTAAATGGACGACTTTCATCTTTTTTATAAACTTTCCTCGAAGGTTTATGTTCAAAATTCGTTGGCTCTTTATTTGATTCTTCATGTGATTGAGATTCATTTTGATACTGTTTACGATAGTCTCTCTCAACCTTTCTTCGCTTATAGGCGGGGGTGTCGGCCGACTTCTTCTCAGGTGGCTCATCTGGAATGATTGGAAACTTAAACGGCTTTTTATCGGGATATTGATACACCATTTTTGTCTGAATAGGCTGGTTTTTATCATGATGTTGGTCTATCTTACTTTCATTGGAATCTTCTTCAGTTTCATTTTCAGTTTCAACTTCTTTCCATATGAAATTTTGGATTTTGTTTTTCCATCTATCCCACATTCTTTTTCACTCATTTCTATGTAATCAATCTCTCTATTTATTTTACCAGTTTTTCTTCTCTTGTAAATTGCAAAAGGGATAGCTAACAGAGGTTAAGAAAAGCACACGAATATTAAAACAACCTTTGTCCAGGATGACTCAGGTTGTTTTATTTCTCACTAACTATTCATTTAAAAATTGAATGGTTCTCCTACTTTATAAGCATCGTCTAGCACATAAATTCCTTTTTCTTCCTCTGGTTGAGTTAACCCAAGTTCTTTCTTTGAACATATCATACCATTCGATGCAACCCCGCGTAATTTTGTCGGTTTTATCTTTAATCCGCTTGGCATCGTTGCTCCCACTTTCGCTACGACAACTTTTTGATCTTTATCGACGTTTGGAGCACCACACACGATTTGTAATGTCTCTTCCCCTACTTCTACCTCACATACACTTAATTTGTCCGCATTTTCATGTTGGGTTTTACTTGTTACATAACCTACAATAAATTTAGGGGTAAGATCAAAATCAAGCGAATCATTTAAATGGTTTTCTTTGAACAATTGCTTTAGTTCGTCTAATAACGATTGCGTTAATTGAAGCTTACCTTTTTCCTCAAGAGATAAATGTTTTGAGGCTTCAAATATATTATAACCTAATACGTTGTTATTTTGGTCAGTGATTTTTACAATAGGACCAAATTTTTCATGTGTTACTTCATCTTTTTTTCCAGATTCAATCGGTAAAATTAATACATCGCCAATCCCTTCAGGGTTATAGGTAACGTACATCTAAAATCACTCTTTTCTCTCATGTTTTGGTTTATTTTTTGCAAGAATAAATATAGGTGTTAATTTTTTATCTTCATACGTAAATGACAAGGATGTAACCGGTATTCTTCCTTCAGCAAAAAACTTCATTGTCATTTGGGCCAGAATATCATACCCCGTCTGATTTTGGACATCGGCAAGAATTAACACGTCCTGATGGGGTACCGATATAGCAAGCTCACCTTTAGCATTGGCTTTCATTTCTTCTAAAAATGATTCATTTAAAATGCGACTTGCATCGTAACCATCCTGTGTCGCAACAAAGTAGAAGTCATTCCCAGCTACGGTATCTTTGTTGTATTGATTAGATAATGAACGGACATTAAAAGTAGCAATTTCATCTAAACGCTCTTGCGTCCATCCTTCCTCATCAAGCAACTTCTCATCAATAAGCCGATATGATTTACCCAAATCAAGTGCATAAAAGATACGCGTCTCCGCCGTATGATCTTTATAAACTAGTTTATCACCATTTTTCATTTCAAGCGGAAATGAAGTGGCTCTAATCACTGGATAGACATTTTTTTCTTTTCCAGCTAATTCATGTGTTTCATTCATAATTTTTAATGATTCATTAACATGTCCAATGAGCTCATCAATGGCCTCATCACCACGTTCATTATATTTAGCAACAACGTTCGGTAATCTAATGGTTATACCGCGTTTTGTTTCCGCCCACTCAATGCGAAATGTATCTTTATCACGATTGTAAGATGTTTCATAATTTTTATTCGCTAGGCGTTTTTGAAGTATATCTTTCATCTTAATCGTTGTCATACTCATTAATTTAACCTCCTTCACTTAGGTAATCCGTCTATAAATTCCTCTATTTCTTCTTTTGTTTTGCGATCCTTACTGACGAAGCGACCGATTTCCTCTCCATTTTGGAAAGCAATAAAACTTGGAATGCCAAAGACATCGTATTCTTGACATATTTCAATAAAGTCATCTCTATCAACTGAAACAAATTGATGTCCTGTATATTTCTTTTCGATATCTGGTAAAATGGGCTCGATAACCCGGCAATCTGGACACCAATCAGCTGTAAACAGCATTATTACATTATCATTTTTTATCATATCGTCAAATTGTTCCTTAGATTGAAGTGTTTCCATCTGTATCAGCTCCTATGTTTTAATCATATCTATGATTAGTTAATCTTTCAATAATGTTGAATTACGTTCTTAATTTTACTATGAATCGACGCTATTGCAAAAGGAATCATTTTATAAACAAGTAATTTGAATATTTTATTATTTTGTCTAAAATAAAGATAGATACGTAATAAATTTTGGAGGGGTTATTAATGGAATTAACGGTATATCTTGCAGGGCAAATTCATGATGATTGGCGCGGTCAAGTTGAAAAGAAAGCAAAGGAAAAGAATTTACCATTAAAATTTGTCGCACCACAAACCAATCATGACCGGTCAGATGATATTGGGGAAGATATTTTAGGAAAGCAGCCGGGCAATTATTATAAAGATGATGCTGCTTCAAGCATTAATAATTTAAGAACTCAAGTTTTAATGGAAAAATCGGATGTTGTCATCGCATTATTCGGAGAAAAGTATAAACAATGGAATACTGCCATGGATGCCAGTGCGGCGATTACTTTAAATAAACCAACAATTATCATCCGTCCCAAAGATCTGATTCATCCACTGAAAGAACTATCAAATAAAGCAAATGTCACCGTTGAAACGGTTGATCAAGCTTTAGATGTATTAGCATATATTTTTGAATAATAATGACTCGAAAAAGCAGCGAAGTATCGCTGCTTTTTTAGTTAAATTATTTTTGTAGGTTATGACTATTGCCACTTCTTCGTGCGATGTAATGCTTCGAAGCTTTCCTTGTCCTATGGGAAAAGCAAATGGTTTCCGATGGGACGAACGATAGTGCAGTCCCACGAGTCTGAAGACCCCGGAAAAAGCGTTCTTTGCTTCTGAGGAGGCTGAACTGGGAAGAATGAACCCCAATTCTTCCTGGCCCATGGAAAGCGAAGTATTCTGCCGAAGCGAGGTGTACGCACTCAATTTGCTAGGATTAAAATAACCACATAAATAATCTTCACTGTGTCAAAGTTTATGGAAACTATTAATTAAATTAATCCTATTTTCTATACACCAGTTTTTACTGAGAGGTTAATCGTAGTTTTAGGTGTTTAAATATAGCCTTAAAAGACGAGATTAATATTCTGAAAAAACCCTATTGATTATACTCCCACTGGCCTTGTAATAATTTAACGACGTGGGCAAACATCTCATGTCTTGACACTTTTTCATTGGTGAAGATACCAATGGCACCTTCTTTATGTCTTACACCCTTTTTCTTGGCATAAACATCCATTAAATCGCCCAGTTCAAAACCAGCCTTCAACTGTACATCTAATTCATCTGGAAGGGGAATCCGCGCGCCACTTGCCGTGTAAACATCTTTATTCGGTGTCACTAAGGCTCCCCAGTTACATAAATAGAGTTGGTCCTGAACATACATGACTCCACCTTCTAGACCTATCCCAAGAGCCTCATCAGTCGCACATTGTTTAGCACGGTTAATCGCACCTTCCATTGTTTCGTCATCAGAAAATGGTTGTACAGACACATTTGAAGGTACATCCAACGAGATAACTTCTTCATTGAAAAAAATATCTTGAACTGCTTTAATTTTTGTTGGATTTTTTGAACCGATAATAATCTTCATCTACATTCTCCTTAACAAGTAAAAGAGGCTGGTCTAAAAAAGGGTGATTCATAACATGTCTCGTAGCATGGGATGTGAAAATCTCTTACTTATTAATTTCATCCTGTTTTAAGACGAATCCAACCTCTATATTGTTTTAGCTTATTGTTTACGGATCTGATCAACGGTATTTTGATCTGTCTCCTTAATTAATTTAACAAGCAATTCTTTTGCGGCAGCATAATCATCGACATGAATGATTGAAGCTGACGTGTGAATGTAACGAGAACAAATGCCAATCACCGCACTCGGTATACCATCATTAGATATATGAACTTTTCCTGCATCTGTTCCACCCTGAGAAATGAAATACTGGTACGGAATATCATTGGATTCTGCTGTATCAAGAATAAACTCTCTCATGCCCCGGTGGGTGATCATGGTCCGATCAAAAATTCTTAGTAACGCACCTTTCCCTAATTGTCCGAACTCTTTTTCGTCGCCAGACATATCATTTGCAGGCGATGCATCCAGTGCATAGAAAATATCTGGTTGGATCATATTAGCTGCTACTTGAGCACCACGTAGACCGACTTCTTCTTGAACGGTAGCTCCAGAATAAAGCTCATTCGGTACTGTTTCGTCTTTTAACTCTTTTAATAATTCAATCGCCAGCCCACAGCCATAGCGATTATCCCACGCTTTGGCAAGAATCTTTTTTTCATTTGCCATTGGAGTGAATGGGCAAATCGGTAGGATCGCTTGTCCAGGTTTAATGCCAATTTTTTTCTCAGCATCTGTCTTATCATCTGCTCCAATATCGATTAACATATTTTTTACATCCATTGGTTTCTTGCGTTGTTCAGGTGTTAAGTTATGAGGAGGTATAGAACCGATGACTCCAATAACTGGTCCGTTGTCCGTCATCACTTGCACACGTTGAGCAAGCAATACTTGACTCCACCATCCGCCCAGTGTTTGAAAACGAATCATACCATTTTTAGTGATTTTGGTTACCATGAACCCAACCTCATCCATATGACCTGCAACCAACACTTTTGGACCAGACCCTTTTTTTACACCAAACACACCACCAAGATTATCTTGCACAATTTCATCTGCATATGGTTCAATTTGCTCTTTCATGAATGACCTGACAAGATGTTCATTACCTGGTGCACTTTGTAATTCCGTCAAATTTTTGAATAAATCTAATGTCTCCTGTTTCATTTTATCACCTTCAATTTATGTAATATACTTAGTATATCGAACTATCTTTATTGTTTCCAGAATTCTCACATGTTTTTTTGCTTTTGGTTTTATATTTTTTATTAATCATGTATACTTGAATATAATAATATACAATTAGTCTTGGGGTAACATAACGTTTGCCCCTTTCAATTATTCAGCATTTTTTACAAATGTAAATTTGGACTTACGAAAATTTTCAATGAGGTGATTTGGTTGAATTGGAAAAAGACAGCGCTAGTAGCCGGACTAGGAGTTACAGTAGGATTTCTAGCAAAGCAACAACTAGACAATTATCAAACGGTAACACCAGAAAAAGCTTTAAACAATGCAAAAGAAGCCTTTAAACGAAAAGGTCCAATAAGTGGTTCATGGATTTATATGAAACCTGAAGAAGTAGAAAAAAATGGTTTACTTTACGATGCCTATCGTGGCGGAATTACTCGAAATATTGATGGCGAAAATAAACAATATGAATTCTATGTAGACATCGATACGGGTGCTGTCATCGGTTCCGTACAAACTTCTTAATAAATTCCTTCTTTTATATTATTTCAAACAAGAATTTTACTTACCAAAAAATCCGAACAATCATTCGAGAGATTATTTCTAAGATTTCGAATGTGTTCGGATATATTTTTATTATGATAAACTGATATTTAAATCCTCATGTCCACTTTAAATTCTATTTATATTCATAACGATAACGTTCTACTTTATCTATTCTCTTACCATCTTCATCAAATTTAAGAGCTCTATAATAAGCATCGTGATAAAATGTATACCATGCTTTCTTTCTATATCCAAAATCCATCCACTTTTCTTTTTGGTGGACAGAAGTCACTGGATAATCATCATAAGCAAGCGCCCACAGTTTGTTTTGATGCCCGTGTGTCGGCATAATATCAGCCATATGGATAAAACATTCTTCCCTATCTTCGAAAACGAGAATAGAGTGACCATCGCTGTGTCCACCAGTATGAATCATCTTCAAACCGGGAACAATCTCAATTTCATTTTCGAATGTGTGGACTTGATCAACGATAGGCTCCCAATTCATCTTCCAATATGTATTAATAGATCTGATATTCGGATGTCGCATTTCATCCCATTCAACAGCAGAGGTGTATATCGGAACTCCTTCAAACTTAGATACATAGGAATCATTAGATTTTTTCGTTAACCCACAAGCATGATCGAAATGTAAATGAGTCATTAAAATAATATCAAGATCATTAATCGTTAATTCCATCTCAGTTAAAGACTGTTCAATAGAAGATTCTTCCAGCACCCCAAAATTTCTCAATTGTTTATCTGTTAGCTTGTCATTTCCCATCCCTGAATCGATAAGTATATTTTTTCCGTCTACTTGTAACAGAATAGGATCTGTTCTTAATTCAATTAAATTATTTTCTGTATGGGGATATTTACGGCTCCAAAGAGCTTTCGGCACCACACCAAACATCGCACCACCATCTAAAAAATTAACCCCACCATTCAACCATGTTAGAGAAGCCCGTCCAACTTGTAATTTTTCCATCTTTTATCCCTCCTATAAAAATTAGTTTAAAGCACACTAATAACTTCTGCAAACATATACCAAAAGCGAAACAGACCAATTCACGTGAACAAAAAGCTCGGGATAAAAGTTTCCAACAAAAAATCCCGAACGATGATTGCGATAGCTTCAAATCATTGTTCGGGATTTTTTAACTGTAAATTTAGCATAGGAAAAACAAGATGAATCCTGGCCTAGGCGAAACCCCACAGAGAAACAGGACGCGGGGGTTCAACAGCTCCCACGGAAAGCGAAATATTTTTCCTAACATACATATATTCAAAAATAAAACCCATAATAAAATTGAGGTGACTTTCTATGACTTTAAATGTTAATCATCAATTAACTTTATTATATGATTTGCTCGATGAACATCATGCTGAACGAGATGGCGAAGTGGCTGAATACCAACAAATCAAACGAGTCGTTAAATCCATGATGGCTAACAACAGTATTACTGACGAACAACTCTTGCAATTACTACCGGAAATTTACAATTATGGATTAAAAGGAGAAAGTGCACAAAATTTGAATGAACATATTGTAGATAATCAAGAGAACATACAACAATGGATCAGCGCCATTAATAACAAAACATTATCGTAATTGGCGAATTTTTCTATTTAAATCTGCAAGCTGTTCTAACCTTTCTGCCACTTTATCTTCTTCTTTTCTTTCATCATGCCAAGTTAAGAAACTCAATGAATCCATAAGCAAATACCAATACATGTGCATTATAAGCTGTTCACTTAAAGCTTCACCATAATTTCGGAGCCATTGCTCCCATTCTTCGTTCGGAATGTATGAATTCAATACTGTTCCATAATCAGTGATAGGATCTGCAATCATTGCATTTTCCCAGTCAATTAAATATAACTGACCTGTTTTTGATAATAATATATTATTATGGTTTAAATCACAATGGCAGACAACTCGCCTAAGGTCTTTATTATCTGGAAGTAAAGAAGTTAAATTCTCCTCTGCTTGCTTTACTTCTGGATGTTCCCTTATAGATAATCGGTTAAGACGTTGCTTGATATCTTTTAATCGATCCTCAGGACTAATCGGTTTTTTTCCAAGTCTCATAAGCATATGTAATAATTCAGATGATTGATGAATTTTCCGAAGTAAACTAGCAACTCGGGGATGCCGCATTTCTTCAGGCTTTAGTTCCCGCCCATCCAGCCATTCTTGTGCAGTGATTACATCACCATTTTCCATTCGTTTCGTCCAAACAAGTTTTGGGACAATTCCTTCTGCTGAAAGCACAGCTAGAAAAGGAGATGAGTTTCTCTTTAAAAATAAGCGATAATCACCTTTTGTGGCAAAATAAGCGTCACCAGTCAACCCGCCAGCCGGCGTAATTTCCCACTCTTTACTAAGTACTTTCTCAAACCAATTCACCATAATATCGATTCCTCAAATCATTCATGATATAGTACAAAACTAAACAATAAATAACGTTAAATAAGTGCGCTTTTATAATATCGGACTTTTACTGTCCATTAACCTGTGATAAAGATATGTTGATAGACTATCTAAGTTTAACTAATTTTGCAAGTGGGTGATGTCGTGTTTTTACTTCCCAAGATCGACAAAGGAAGTGCATCTTTGGATAAAAATATTGATTGACAGGTGCTTTGCTGACCATCAACTTGATAGGATATTTTATTAACAGAAGTTATTTTTACTTTTTTTGCTGTAAGTATGTCAACCTCGCGAAAAGCTGTGTGTTTACCGGTGAACACTGTTACAAACAAAGCTAAAATTTTCCACTTAGATATATTATGGATAACTAAAATAGAAAAATGATCAGGTTGAATCGTGGCATTAGGGAGAATCTTCATTCCTCCCCCGTAAAAAGGATGATTTGCTACCGTCACCATCCAACAACGTTCAAATATATGTATTTTACCATCCGTTTCAACTTCTATCGTCGATGGTTCATATTTAAAAAGAGCTTTTATTAAAGCAAAGACATAGATCAGCTGTCCTAAATATAACTTATTTAATAATGGCTTGAATAGCGATTCATCTGCGACTTTAACAATTTCAGCATCATAGCCAACCCCTACACTATTAACAAAGTAACGCGTAGACTGTTGATCTGCTTCATACTGCCCCAACCAATAAGGAAGCACTTCTCTTTGGCTAATGATTCTATCGAAAATCTTTAACGGTTGATCCTTGAGCTCACTTCCTCTTGCAAAGTCATTTCCTGAGCCGCCTGGAATAAAGGAAAGTGGGAGTCTAACTTTTCCTAATCCATTAATGACTTCATGTAGAGTACCATCTCCACCAATTACTATTAATCCAGAAATGCCATCAAACTCATTTTTTTCATAAAGTTGATGCACTAATTTCTCCGCATGCCCTTCATATTTCGTAAAAAAATAGACACTGTCAATTTGTTTATATAAATGGCTCATTGAGATTTTCGAAAAAATTCTTTTTGCCTTCCCATGGCCTGCAACAGGATTAATAATGAAAACGTACATTATTCCTCTCCCACTGTTCTAAAGTCGTCTTGGCCTTCTTCCCATTCAGGTCGTTTAACTGAAGACGTCAAACAAAAATCTAAAAGTTGACCGGCGACTTTTAATTGCTGGCTTTTCAAAGGAGTATCTAATTCGCGCATGTTTTTAAACCATTTATCATGCTCATATTTTCCAACCATTTCGATATTATAAGGGGCTTGTTGGAGAATAAGGTTATTGTTTTTCGCAATAACTGTTTTTTTAATTGAATAGGAAAGGTCTTTCTGTTTCAATATACTTTTTATTATCTGTTCCGTTCGCTTTAGTGCATGGATAGGGCTAAGAAATCTTGATTGCTGACTGTCTTTTTCAGCAATCCAAGTTCTTTCATCTGCAACAATAATATTATCATCTGCATAGTCATCCAATAAATAAATAATATTAATTTGAACGGGACTGATTAAGATAAGATCTCCATCTATCGGTGCTTTTTTAATATTAAAAATAGGATAATACATTAAAAGATAATTATCTGGAAAGCGTTGCAGAAAATATTTTAAATTCTTGTCATAATTAAATTGTTGATCCATAAATGAAACATATGATAGAGATGATGTCGCCCATTTTAATTGAAATGGATATAATTGATTAAGAAAATTCACGCGCAAATCTTCCTCGTTTACTGGTAATTCCTCAACCGGATCAATTTCTGGCTCTTGCATTTTTTTCTTACGGAATAAATTCCATTTGGATAACAACGATTCTTTTTGTAATTGTTCTTGATTATTGTTTTCATCATTGTTACCATCTAAACCGCTCATCCAAGACTGATATAACTTATTCCATTTTTCACGTTTAAGACGTATATATTGACTTGGATAACGATAGATATCTAACTCATACCTTGAGATATAATCTTTTAACTTTATCAATTGAGCCATAGGATTCACTCCTTTAATCTGTAACGGTAAATCGCTTCATACTTTGGAGTATGTTTCGGATGTATTTTATAAAGAATTACTTCATTAACCAATAGTGTAAAACGTTCGCTTTGATACTCTGAAAAAATCTTTTTCAAGACGTCCTCACAAGGTTCACCGTTCCATTTTTTAGCTAATGTAACATGTGGCTTATAGTCTCTTTTTTCTGTTTCAAAACCTTTTTGTAAAGTTAATGTATCCACGTCTTCTTTAAGCTGTACAAGCTCAAGGTTGAGATGAATCCCGGCCCATAAAACCCGTGGCCTATCTTTTCTGCCAAAATAGCCAACACCCTTCACCGTTGTTTCAAAAAACTTTATTTTCTTTAACAGATTTAATTGCTCGTTTAGTTCATCTACTCTTTTATCATCGACTTCTCCCAGAAATTTTAAAGTGATATGCAAATCTTCTTTATGCGGCCACTGTTTATATGATAATTTTGATTTAAGTTGAGACTGGATGTGAGCTAAATGTTCCTTTAACGAGTTAGGTATCGGTATAGCGATAAAATAATGAGGATGCATTTTTTCACCTTCACTAATCATTCTTATTCTTAAAGATCTCCGCGAATTTCTTCAGGAATGAGGGATAAACAATCATTTAACTCTTTCTTATTAAGTTCTCGATAAGAGCCGAGCGGAAGCGATTCATCAATATATAGTTCCCCCATCCGCTCACGTCTTAAATAGATGACTTCTTTACCAACAGCTTGAAACATTCGTTTAACTTGATGAAATTTTCCTTCCGTGATGGTTAATTCAATTTCAGACATAGTTCCACGAGTTAAGATTTCCAGTTTTGCCGGTTTCGTAACATAGCTGTCATCCAGGGTAACACCTTCTTCAAACGCCTCGCGATCTTCTTCTGTTACCCTTCCACTGACACGAGCGTAATATGTTTTTTCGACTCCTTTTTTAGGCGAGAGCATATGATGAGCAAGCTGTCCATCATTCGTCAAGAGCAATAATCCTTCTGTATCTTTATCAAGGCGACCTACGGGAAAGGGTTCAAACAACTGTAAATCTGGTTCAAGCAAATCAATGACCGTTTGATCCTTAAAATCCTCTGTCGCTGACAAATAGCCCGCTGGCTTATTTAACATAATATAAATATATTTCCGGTATTCCACAGGGATATGATTAACCATAATGTCATCTTCATATGGGTCGACATCGACTTTACCGTTTTTGATGACTTGATCATTCACTGTTACTTTGCTTTTTTTAATCAGTTCTTTAACTTCTTTCCTGGATCCGAATCCCATATGTGCAAGTATTTTATCTAATCGCATCATCTTCTTCAACCCCTTCGTCTTAATAAGCGATCAACAACTGGTATTTTCCCGCCAAAGACATGTTCAAGTAATGTAGATATATATGCAAGAACAAGATAGGCAACCCCACCACCTGCTACACCGACTAATAGCATAATTGTAACGCCCATTCTTGATTCCTCATACGGCATAATCCAACCCATAATCATTTTAAGCAAGTAAATGATTAAAACCATGATTACTGTAAATATACCAACTAGTATTGTTCGCTTAATCGTTTGTTTAAATTCAAACCTAATTGATTTCTTAATTCGATATAAATTAAGGACAACAGCAATCCCTGAAGCCAATGCGGTACCAAAAATTGCACCTTTTGCTCCAAAGGTATGAATGAGTTGAATGTTTAACAAAACTTTAACGAGTAATCCAACGAGAAGACTGAGCACCGCATAGTTTTGCTGATTGATTCCTTGCAAGATGGATGACGTAACCGTAAATAGTGCGAATAGTAGTGCCACAGGAGCATACCATGCAAGCAGTGAACCAGTAATGTCTAGTGTTTCCAGTCCATAAAAAGACCCGTAAAGTTCAGATGACAAAACGATCATGCCCACGCAAGCAGGGATTACAAACACCATTACAATTTGCAATGCTTGGTTTATTTGTTTCTTCATAGCTTGTTGGTCATTTTGTGTAAATGATTTCGTTAATGTCGGCAACATGGATAATGATAGACCAATCGCAATCGTCATCGGGATAATTACAATTTTATGTCCATAAACATTAACCCCTGCATAAGCAATACTCCATATATCAGCCCGACCACTGGCAGTCATTGCCCTTTCAAAAGTAAATTGGTCGACAATTTGATAAAGTGGGATAGCTAATCCAACGATAACAAATGGACCAGCATAGCTTAGCAATTCTGCCAACAATGTTTTAGTCGAAATGGATGAGGATGGTTTCTCTTGCGAATCAAGTTGTCTTTGAATATATGGCTTTCGCTTGATCCAATAAACTCCTAAAACGATACAAGATGCTACAGCTCCAATAAATGCAGCGAAAGTAGAAAAACCTACTGCTGTAACAATCGTGCCACCTAACCAATTTAAAATGATATATGTCCCAACTAAAATAACCGCTATACGTACGATTTGTTCTATAATCTGAGATAAAGCAGTCGGCCCCATCGACTCATTTCCTTGGAAATAACCGCGGACAATACTCATTGAAGGGATAATAATTAAAGCGAAACTTACCATCTTAATAGCAAATGCAGCATCTTCCTGTGTAACATCTTTAGCATTTTCACTTGAAATTGACCACTGTGCAAATATATCTGCACCAAAAAACAATACTAAAAACGAAGTAAATCCTGTAATCAACATGAGTAGACTGCCGACTTTAAACATTCGCATACCTGTTTGATAATCTTCTAATGTATTATACTTTGATACAAATTTAGAGACAGCAGCTGGAATACCAACTGTGGAAAGACTTAAAAATATACTGTAAGGTGTATATGCAAAGCCATATAACGTACCACCAGTCGTGCCAACCATTGCATTAAAGGGAATAACATAAATAAGCCCTAAAAACTTTGATAAGAAAGCTGCACCTGTCAAGAGCATGGTGCCTTTTACGATTTTATTCGTCATGATTTCACCTATATCTTGATAATTTTACTCTAAACGCTATTTTATCACATATTATACTTTATTAGATAATGTTTAGTTATGACTTGAATAGGGAGAAGAAGTTTTATTTCGTAATTTTTCATAAGATGGTATGATACTAAACGAAAGGAATGAAGTCAATTGATCTATGATGTTATTGTCATCGGTGGCGGCCCTTCAGGACTGATGGCTTCCATCGCATCCGCTGAAGAAAACGCACGCACTATGTTGATTGAAAAAGGTAAAAGATTGGGTAAAAAACTCGCCATCTCTGGTGGTGGCCGTTGTAATGTAACAAATCGTCTTCCCCAAGAGGAGCTGATTAAAAACATACCAGGTAATGGAAAGTTTCTATACGGTCCCTTTTCTGTTTTTAATAATTACGATATTATCGACTTTTTTGAGAATTTAGATGTTCAATTAAAGGAAGAAGATCATGGGCGTATGTTTCCAGTAACAAACCGATCGCAAACAGTTGTCAACGCCCTATTAACCAGACTGGATGAGCTTGGTGTCACAGTCAAAATGAACTCCCCTGTTGAAGCCATACATTATGCTGAAGAGGAACATACTGTGATTTTGAAAAACGGAGAAAAAATTAAAACTAAATCGGTTGTCATTTCTGTTGGCGGAAAAGCCGTTCCACATACAGGTTCTACGGGGGACGGTTATGCATGGGCGAAAAAAGCGGGTCATACAATTACCGAGTTATTCCCCACTGAAGTCGCCTTAACATCAAGTGAACCATTTATTAAAAATAAACAACTGCAAGGTTTGTCACTTCGAGATGTTTCACTGTCCGTTTTAAATAATAAGGGCAAGCCAATCATTACACATCAAATGGATATGATTTTCACTCATTTCGGTATCTCAGGCCCGGCTGTACTAAGATGCTCACAATTCGTTGTTAAAGAGCTAATAAAAGGTAGCAAGAACGTAACTATGTCATTAGATCTTCTACCAAATAAAAGTCAAAATGAACTATTAACGACATTAACACGAGATATGTCGGAAAATCCTAAGAAATCAATAAAAAATATTTTAAAAGGGATCATTCCAGAACGTTTCATCACCTATATGTTAGATAAAAATAATATTAAAGAAGACCAAAAAGCAGCCAACACTTCAAATGATGATTTGCACCAATTAATTCAAGGTTTCAAACGATTTAACTTTAAGGTTGACGGTTCATTACCAATGGAAAAAGCATTTGTAACCGGTGGTGGTATAACAACTAAAGAAATCGTCCCAAAAACCATGCAATCCAAACTGATGCCACGTTTATTTTTTTCCGGAGAAATACTTGATATTCATGGTTACACTGGAGGATACAATATCACTTCTGCATTAGTTACTGGAAAACTGGCAGGTATGAATGCAGCCTTAGAAGCTACTTCTTTAGCTGGCAGATGATTCCTTGCATGTCTTTTAAATAAAGTCACAACCTAAGATTGTCTGTAAAACATCATCATCAAGAAAGGGTTGGTTAAGAATGAAAAATGGAATTTGGATACCAATAATTGCCTCTGTAGGTGTAGGCGCTGCAACATTTTATACAATGACAAAGAATAACCAAACCGTAGGACAAGCTGTTCAAAAAATGATCCCATTTGTTTCCCAAATGGGTGGAGACAGTGGGCAATCAGGTGCAGGTCAACTTGGTCCACATGGGATGAGCTAAACAGACAGAAAGGGCGCACTATTTAAGTAGTGCGCCCTTTAAACTTTTACCTTTACTTATGAATTTAAACCGCTATCGATCTAAAATAATAATTTATTTTATGAATTTCTCAACCATTAAAGCAATAGCACCGTCTCCAGTTACATTTGCTGCTGTACCAAAACTGTCCTGCGCCATATATAGACCAATCATCAATCCTAACGCTGTTTCATCAAAACCAAGCATTGTACCTAAAAGTCCAAGAGAAGCCATGACTGCTCCACCAGGAACACCAGGCGCAGCAATCATAATCACCCCTAGCATTAAAATAAAAGGTAACATCATTCCAAACGTTGGCATAGATAAATCATTAGATAGAACCATAACTGCGACCGAACAAAGTACGAGTGTAATTGTACTTCCTGATAAGTGAATCGTCGCACACAAAGGCACTGCTGAATCTGCTATGCCTTCATTCACTTTGTTTTCCTTTGTTTGTTGAACCGTTACTGGAATGGTTGCAGCACTCGACATGGTACCTAATCCAGTAAAGTAGGCTGGAAGCATTGTTTTTAATGATTTAAGTGGGCTCTTACCTGTAAGGCCTCCTGCAATTGTATACAGAACAAACAGCCATACCCAGTGTAAAATGACAGCTAACAACAAGACTAGGCCGAATGTTTTTAGTGTTTCAAATACAGTTCCATCCGCAGCTAATTCCGCAAAAATACTAGCAATATAAAACGGTAAGATAGGAATGATAATTTTCCATATCATCCGTTCAATTATTTCCTTCCCCTCATCGAAAAAGGCTTTTAATGTTGGACTGTTAATTCTTGTAATTCCAATACCAAATACAAAAGCAGCAACCAATGCTGTCATAACTCCTGTAATCGGATCAATCGCCATCTCAAACAATGGTTCAATACCTGGGGCTTCCTCTGCATGACCACCTTCACCAGCGAACATCGGAATAAAAATAAGTGCAGCAATAAAAGCTAAAATCCCCGCAAACACCGATGAAGAGTAGGCAATTGCAGAAGTCAAACCTAACATTTTCCCTGAATGTTTACCAAAACTAGCAATCCCACTAGCGATAAAGAAAATTATGATAAGCGGAATAGTAAACTCAAGAAATTCCCCAAATATTGTTTTAAACGTAACAATTATCTTAACAAGAAGTTCAGGAGCGATTAATCCAACTCCGATACCAAGAACAATACCGAGAGCTAACTTTAATATTAGTCTCACCTTCACACCACCTTTATGTATTTAATTAAAATAAGAGCTATTTCTAATATACCACTATAAAAATTGGGAATCAATCTAATTTTCTAATAACAGTTTGTTTTAATTATTATAATCCATTAATTTGTCAACAAATTGTAGATGGAATATTGATTTTCATTTAATTGTTACCTATTCTATTTCCTGTATCGTTGTTACATAACCAAATCTTAATTAACACATACTAAGTTTGTCTTGAAAGAAAATAGGGAGGTTAAGTACGTGTTGGAGCCTAATTTTCAGCAGCGCCTAGACGTAGCAAGCAAACAAATTAAAGATGCAGGTGAATTTGTTTTTGTAGCACAAGGTTCAGATGCTAAATCAATCCAACAGGCACATCAGCTTCTGCAGCAAGCTGAACAACAACTGGATAGCACTCAAAGTTTATATGGTGTAGAAGTAACAGAAAACTCTCAATTTCAACAGGCTTTTGAGCAACTACACGATATGCGACAACAAGTTACAGAAGCTAAAGCCAATAGCAGTAATAATTTTAAGTAAAGTGCTTATCTTTTTGAAATCTCCAAGCAAATGTATAGGTTTTAACTTATAAATCAAGACGAACTGATTTTTTAAAAGTAACGAAATAGAAAGCTGCCAAAATTATAAAAAACACCCATTGTCTTTATTGACAATGGGCGTTTTAATGATGTAGCCTGGCGGCGTCCTACTCTTGCAGAGACAAAGTCTCAACTACCATCAGTGCTGAAGAGCTTAACTCCTCGGAAAAGAAAAGCACTTTTCCTTCGTGCGAAGGCTTGCTTTCGCTGTATTCCTTATTCTGTGTTCGGTATGGAAACAGGTGTGACCTCTTCGCTATTGCTACCAGACCTACATAGGTCGTTCTCTATTGTTCATTTTAAATGAACCCTATGAACTTCCTTAATAAATAGGGAAAGCATTTATACCCTAAAAACTAGATAAGAGTATTGGTCAACATACATCAAATAGATAAAAGTTAGTTAAGTCCTCGATCAATTAGTATCCGTCAGCTTCACGTGTCACCACGCTTCTACCTCGGACCTAT
>Ga0209487_1000748_pt1 | contig 28824 bp, 22 predicted proteins | sample Poulit2012_FD_187524 | JGI IMG/M metagenome (GOLD analysis project Ga0209487, IMG submission 187524) | Agricultural soil microbial communities from Georgia to study Nitrogen management - Poultry litter 2012 (SPAdes) (version 2) | ecosystem: Environmental > Terrestrial > Soil > Agricultural land...
ATGATCAGAGTTTGTTGTTCGAGCGATCGGGTAGTAGTTGAGTTGTTCATCGGCTCCACCTATTTCGAACATGCCGAGTTCGTCAGGTGCCAGAGCAGCATCAGTTGCATAGACCAACCCGGCATCTGCTTGTCCTGAGCGGACTTTTCCTAAAACATCTGATACTTGTTGTTCTTCTGAGACGGCGTCCAGCGTTATGCCCGCGCTCTCGGCCAGATCCTGAGATAGTGCGCCACAGGGAACTTGGGGCGCGCAAATAACAAGCTTTACATCGTCAGCGTTAGCTTCTTCCAGTGTCGAAACATCGGCTGGATTGTCGATCGGCACGACACCAACTAACTTGTTTGCGGCAAATAGATCACGGGTCCGAGTTTCGATAAGGCCGGCGGCTTGGGCGTCATCCATATTCGCTTCGTCTGCGGAGGCAAAAACATCCGCTGGAGCTCCGGCTTCGAGATTCTGGACCAGGCTGGAAGAACCTGCATAGTTGAAATCGATCGTGATGTTTGGGTGCTCAGCGCTGAACTGATCGGCTATTTCGTCGAAGGACTTCTGCAGCGAAGCGGCAGCCATGATGGTCAGTGAGATTTCATTGTTTGAGGCATCAGTATCTTCAGTTTCGGATGCGTTACTGCACCCGGTGAGACTAAGCACCGTGATGGTAAGCAGTAAACAAAGTGCGCGTTTCATTGTGGTAGTCCTGTGGTTTCAAGAACTACGTTTGTGGCTTTAACGGTTGCGACTGCAGGGGAACCGACCTTGAGCTCGAGTTCTTCTACTGCTTCGGTTGAAATCACAGAGACCACGCGAAAAGGCCCGCATTGAAGTTCAACTTGCGACATAACCTTGTCGGACACGATTCTTGTGACGAGCCCGTTGAGTTTATTTCTTGCAGAAGAAAAGAGTTCTCCAGGAAGATTTTGTCGACCTTCGGCGGCGGCCTGAGCCAGTGATGCGACTTCGGCGCCGTCAACGACTTGCCGTCCGGCGCCATCCTGCTGAGCGTTCAGCTTGCCATTGGCTATCCAGCGGCGAACAGAATCGTCTGAAACGCCCAGATATCCGGCAGCCTCTGAAATACGCAAATACGCCATAAACTAGAAGTTTATGACGTATTTGCGTTCGAAGTAAAGGCTTTATTCCGTTTTTACTTCTAGCTGTTGATAAGTTTTTGAATCCGAGAAACGCCCTCAACAAGGTCGTTGATACCAAGCGCATACGAAAGCCGAATATAGCCGGTCTTACCAAACGCTTCTCCTGGCACCACAGCGACCTGTGCTTTCTCTAGTATCACGGCCGCTAGTTCAGCAGACGTGTCGACGCGTTGACCGCCGATTTCTTTGCCAAGGGCCCGAGTGACATCGACGTAAGCATAAAAGGCGCCCTTAGGCATAGGGCAGTGAAAGCCCTCAATATCATTGAGGATTTTCACCATAGTTTTACGCCGGTCGTCGAAAGCTTCTAACATTTCATCTACGGCATCCAATGGCCCTGTTACTGCTGCCAAGGCAGCTTTTTGGGCGATGTTGTTCACATTGGAAGTGGCGTGAGACTGCAAGGTTTTGGCGGCTTGAATGACATCGGCTGGGGCAATCATCCAACCCACACGCCATCCGGTCATTGCATATGTCTTTGCTACCCCATTGACAATGACGGTCTGGTCAGCAAGTTCGGGTACGGCTTTCAGAATTGAGGTAAAGACGGCGTCGTCATAGATTAAGTGCTCATAAATCTCATCGGTGATTACCCAGAGGCCATGTTGTAGTGCCCATTGACCGATAGCTTTAGTCTCTTCGGGGGTGTAAACCGCACCGGTGGGGTTAGACGGTGACACAAATACAAGCGCTTTGGTGTTTTCGGTCCTTGCTGCTTCTAGTTGCTCAACGCTGATCTTGTACGCGGTTTCAGCACCAGCAAATACATCAACTGGGATGCCACCGGCCAGTTTGATGGACTCTGGGTAAGTCGTCCAGTACGGCGTTGGTAGTAGAACCTCATCGTCCGGATCAGTGAGTGCAGCAAAGGTGTTGTATACCGCTTGTTTGCCCCCATTGGTCACAATTACCTGGGAGGGGTCCACTGCAACGCCGGAGTCTCGTAAGGTCTTATCGGCAATAGCCTGACGTAACTCAGGAAGACCGGCGGCCGGAGTGTAATGATAGTTGGCTGGATCAGTTAAAGCGGCCTGGGCGGCTTCGACAATATAATCGGGTGTGGGAAAGTCAGGTTCACCAGCGCCAAAACCGATGACCGGTTCACCGGCGGCTCGCAATTGTGCGGCTTTTGCGGTTATCGCCAGTGTTGCAGATTCAGGGATCGCTTGCAGGCGGGCAGAAACGCGGCGTGCGGGTTCAACCATATGGTCGGAGCCTTTCAAACTCGGGTGTCACCCAGATTGGCGACGATGAATGATCTGTGGCCAATGGTACTGTATGGACGCGCTCGAGGTGGTGTTTACACCATGCACCATCAATATGAGACCGTAGTGATCGCTGCGATGTGTTAGCGGATTTGTCGACTCGCCTCGCATTGGCTATGATTGGACTCTGGTGTAGGTCGCACTCTTATTTTTGTGTGCGGTCAAGCCTAGGGCAGTGGCGCAATTGGTAGCGCAACGGTCTCCAAAACCGTCGGTTGCAGGTTCGAGTCCTGTCTGCCCTGCGCATGAGGTTCGAAAGAATCGAAGAACCTATTAGCAAAACCGTATGTAGCGAGGACCTGTGAGCAATACATCAACTTCCCAAGGCGCTGGCAAGCGCGGGATCATTGCTCGCATTATGATGTTCCTGCGCCAAGTCGTCGACGAGATGCGCAAGGTCGTCACTCCGACCCGCCAGGAACTGGTGAAGATGACCGGAGTTGTTTTGGTCTTCGTTGTCATCGTAATTGCGCTGGTGAGCCTGCTCGACTGGCTGTTCGGTATGGGTGCATCCTGGGTATTCGGTAGTTCTGACGGCCTCTAAACAACTTCACATGCATCGCGGGGAGCTGCCCGTTGTGAAGATCAGGAAACGCCCGTGATTGACCGTTGAGAAAGCAGGATACCTAGTGTCGGAGAACGAACTCGATCCAAACATCGACCCCGAGGTTGAAGAGTCCACTGCTTCGGCTGACGACGTTAACGACTTTGTCGAACCAGATGAACAGGAACCAGTCGAGGCAGCTGCTGACGCCGAAGACCGTGATGACGTGCCGGCTAGTGACGAGCAAACTGGTGATGAGCAAACTGAAGCTGACGAAGTAGCAGTCAAGGCTCCGGCTGAAGCAGCCGAGGAGATGGCCACCTACGAAGACGACGAGAAGGCCGTAGCGGAACAAGCCTCCACGGAGCAAGAACCCACTGACACTGAAGCGCAGGAACCAGCTGCCAAAGATCCTGAACAGGTTGCCGATGAGCTACGGGCTAGACTGCGTCGCTCTCCGGGCGAGTGGTACGTCGTCCACACCTATTCTGGATATGAGCGTCGTGTTAAGGCCAACTTAGAGACACGTAGCCAGACTCTTGAAGTTGAAGACGACATCTATGAAATCGAAGTACCCATGGAAGAAGTCGTAGAGTTTAAAAACACCGTACGTAAGGTGATCAACCGCGTGCGAGTACCCGGGTACGTTTTAGTTCGCATGGAGATGACTGAAGATGCCTGGGCGGCTGTACGCCACACGCCAGGGGTTACTGGGTTTGTGGGTAATGCATACGACCCCGTGCCACTAACCCAGCAGGAAGTCTTCGATATGCTGGCACCGTCGCTTATGCAAGAAGCTGCCAAAGAAGCTGAAAAAGCGGGTGCCCCACTCAAAGGCGAAGCCGCACAAGAAGCCGCTCCGGAGGTTTCTGTGGACTTCCAAGTTGGCGATTCTGTCATCGTCAAGGAAGGTCCATTCGAGTCTCTGCCTGCCTCGATCTCTGAGGTTAAGGTCGACTCCCAGCAATTGGTCGTGTTGGTCACGATCTTTGAACGCGAAACCCCAGTTACCCTTGGCTTCCACGAGGTATCCAAGGTCGAATAACCATATATAAGACTTCATCATTAGCCCGAAAGCTTTGTTCGGGCCGATGATGTCCAGATCACCGCGCCACGGTGATCGACTCGTCAGCCACGCTCCTGTGGTTGGCGCTATCCGAGGAAGAAAAGGACCCAAAAATGGCCCCAAAGAAAAAGGTCGCCGGTCTGATTAAACTCCAGATCGAAGCGGGTGCAGCATCACCTGCTCCACCTGTTGGCCCAGCCCTAGGTCAGCACGGTGTCAACATGATGGAGTTCGTCAAGGCCTATAACGCTGAAACTGAATCCATGCGCGGTAATATCGTGCCGGTAGAAATTACCGTTTACGAAGACCGCTCATTTTCGTTCATTACCAAAACCCCACCTGCTTCGCAGCTGATCAAAAAAGCTGCAGGTATCGCTAAGGGTTCTGGCACGCCACACACCGTGAAGGTTGGCAAAATTACGCAGGATCAGGCACAAGAAATCGCCGAAACCAAAATGCGTGATCTAAACGCCAAGGATCTCGACGCCGCAACCAAAATTGTTGCCGGAACTGCCCGCTCCATGGGTATTACCGTCGAAGGCTAACAACACTTCTCACATTTTACGTGGTAGGGCCGAGCGCGGCCCGACGACACCACAACTGCATAAGGAGAAAACGCAGATGGCAAAGCGCAGCAAAGCATATAAGGCAGCCGCGGCGAAGGTCAAAGATCGCCTCTACGCGCCAGCTGAAGCAATTGCATTAGCAAAAGACGTCAACCCGTCGTCAAAAGACACCACCGTTGAAATCGCAATGCGCCTGTCGGTAGACCCGCGCAAAGCAGACCAGATGGTTCGCGGTACCGCAAACTTGCCGCACGGGACTGGTAAAACCGCACGCGTGGTCGTATTTGCAACCGGTGATAACGCAGCCGCGGCTGAAGAAGCCGGCGCAGACTATGTCGGTTCTGACGACCTGGTTGAACGTATTCAGGGTGGCTGGACTGACTTCGACGCCGCCGTTGCTTCACCAGACATGATGGGTCAGGTTGGCCGTCTCGGCAAAATCTTGGGTCCACGTAACCTGATGCCGAACCCACGTACCGGTACCGTTACACCAAACGTGGCACAGGCGGTAAAAGACATCAAAGGCGGAAAAATCGATTTCCGCGTTGATCGTCACGCTAACTTGCATTTCATTATTGGTAACACCAGCTTCACCGCTGAACAACTCACTGAAAACTACGCGACCGCGCTAGACGAGGTGCTTCGTCTCAAACCATCGGCTGCTAAGGGTCGTTACATCACAAAGACTACCGTGACCACTACCTTTGGTCCCGGTGTTCAGATTGATCCAAACGTGACTCGGATTCTAACCGACGACGAAGACTAAGATATCCCCATATCGGGTAATGCATAAAGCATCGGACCAGGAAGCTATTTCCTGGTCCGATGCTTTTTTTGGATCCTAGGTAGTTATTGGGTTTCGAAAAATACACCATCACCGAACATTGTCGGTGACAAGAGTATCTGCCCGTTTTCTACATCGTCGATGGGTACTTGGACACCGAAGTTTCCGGTTGCCGAAGCCCCCTCATACAGGGTCTCTGAACGGTTGAAATAATCTGGCACGATGACCATTTCTGCAGTGCTATCGAAGGAATTGCCATCGGGTGTAACGTATTCCACGCGTATACCGCTAGGAGTATCGCCTGAAGGCTCGCTCCCCAAATAGGTGGCTGTCACATTAGCTGTAATGTAGCTATGGCCCTCATCAGGCTCGTCATTGAGCGGATTTTCTGCCAACACGGCATCGGTGGCATCAAGATCGACGCTATTGACGGTGACTTCCCAGTCGCCTTCCGTAACAGTGGTGCCTAGTGCCAAAGGATTATCCCGGCTACCTTCCTTACCCTGGTCAGCACCGTCATCTTCTACTGCGGCGTCGGCTTCGTCCGGAGCAGCGATTTGGGGTTCGTCGTTGAAGGCCTCATCAATTGAAGTCGCCACCACTGCGAAAAATACAATGACTCCGATGACCGTACCAATAATAGAGATGATCAAAGCCGCGATACCCTGACCGCGCTTCTGATTCTTCAGAACTAGTGAAACAATGGACAGGACGAATGCGGCCGGTAGCAATACCCACGCCAATATTAGGGCGCCAGGAATCATTGCGAAGATAGCTCCAACCAGGGCGGTAATCAGTGCAATAATTCCTACGGTGTTCCGCTGCTTTGGGGCTTCTCCAGCGGGATAGGTGTGTTGAGAAGGAGGACGTAAATCTGGGCCAGTTGTCATGATGACCTTTCGATGTGAGGAGTAAAGAGTGAACGCTCCTCACGTTATGAACTAGCCAAATATTACCCAACCACAAAATGGGTATACCCGCATACCCGACCGGGTATGATTAGATCCCTGAAAGTGTGATCGCAGAACTTATGTCCGCTGGTTAGACTAAGCCATCATGACGACAATGCCGACGAGACCTCGATTTTGGTCTGTGCTACTGCAGATACTAGCCATCGCCACTATGATATTCACAGGCTTGATCGTCAGCGTCCTCGGCGTGATTAGCACTCCGGAAAACTTTGTTGCTCCGAACATGCAAGAGCTTACTGATCTGGGCGCTATTCGGATGGGACTAGCTATGATGCTGTTGTGCCTAATCCCGTGGTATCGCAAAATTCCGCTGATACTAGTTATCGCTGGTGGGTTTTATGCTGTGGTCGCCCAGGGCGACCCATACGTGCTCAGTATCGGTTTGACGGTGTGGATTATTCGAGCAAACCACCGGTGGCAATGGATTATTGCCGGGTGTGGACTGGCTGCAATTGCTATTTCAGTCGGCTGGCAAGCCTATGCTGTTTGGCGTCTTGAAGACTATGCAGAACCAGCCGAAGCCATGCTGATTGTCTTCACACTAGGGTTTGGCGCTATCGGATTGGTCTTGTCCATCGCATTACTTATTCGCCAACGTCGCAGAATCAGCCTGGCCCATGCCGAGGTTGAAGCAGTGGAGCACGATCGAGAAATCATTTCATCACAAATGACGCGGCAAACTGAACGAGAATACCTCGCTAGGGAAGTGCACGATACTCTGGCACAGCGGCTGACCGCTTTATCATTGCAGACCGGCCAGATGCAGAAATCTTTGGATACTAATGATGAAACAGAACTAGCGAATGCATTAGCCGAAACCAAACAGTATTCCGACCAAGCACTGCGTGATCTGCGCTCTCTGGTGACTTCTCTACGAGACCAAGGGGAACTAGAACCCCTTGTCCCAGCTGCCCCACCAAGTGGTTTTGATGACTTGCGTGCCCTCCTTGAGGATGCCGCCAGCGAGGGCGTAACGATTCATTCACAAATCCTGCTGAATAATTATGATTCAGCTCCCGAGGAGTTGCAACGAGCCGTAATACGCATCAGCCAAGAGGCATTAACCAATGTGCTGCGCCATAGTGCGGACAATACAGTCCAGCTTCGCATTGAAGGACAGCCCGGCCAAGAGCTATTTCTTGAGTTCATCAATAGAACGGCCCACAAATCACAATTCCCCGAGGGCAGCGGTACGGGACTACTTGGCATCAAAGAACGAGCCCACCTGGTAGGTGGTACTGCTGAGCAAAAAACCAGCGACGACCACTTTCTGCTGCAAGTCCACCTGCCATGGCCCGATGAAGCGCTTGCCGAACGTTAAGCCCATCTCTTCTCGATGCTAAGCTTTCGGTGTGTCTACGAGGGTCTTGATAGTCGATGACGAAACAATGACGCTGCGCAATCTTGCCGCGATTGTGTCTGAGGATCCTTCGTTGCACGTCGTGGCAACCGCCCAAAATGGTGTCGATGCGCTCCAACAAATACGGGATCAACGACCTCATGTTGTAATCATGGATTTATATCTGCCCGGCGAGTTTGATGGGGTCGAAGCGATTCGCCGCATCCAAAACTTATTAGCACCGCCAGTGGTTGTTGCGGCAACAAGTTTTGATCTGGAATCGTACACTCGAGGTGCTTTGGACGCTGGCGCCGTCGGCTTCATTTTGAAAAACGACGCCGAGACACTCCTTACTCCAGCAATCCATGCAGCAGCTGCTGGTGACCCAATCGTTTCCCCACAGACCACAAGCAGACTGATCAAAAATTTTCTGCAGCCCAGTACTGGACCGGAGATCGCTCGAGCCCGAGAACGCATTGCAAGCCTTTCCGATCGCGAATTGCAAGTGGCCACTATGATTGGCAACGGCAAGGTATATAAGCAAATTGCTGCGGAACTGCATATTGCCCCAGATACCGTCAAATCAACTGTTATGAAGGCGATGCACAAAATTGGGGCCGACAATGGTGCACAGTTAGCCTTCCGGGTAGGACAGGCACGTTTAGATATTGACCAGCAACAGTAACCGATTTGCAAACCATGGCTTGAAGTCGGTAAAGTAACTTCTACCGAAGACCGCCGGTCGTCGTTTTGCCTGTGTTAAATAGGCTTTAGACTGTAAAGCTCATATCATGAGCGGCCCGCGCAGGTGAACACGACAGCATAGACCGACTGCGGTATTAAAGCAGTACAGTATCTTTGCGCCCTGTGCACCTGCACGGGGCGCTTTTGTGTTTGAGTGACCGGCATATCCACGAAGGAAGGAGTGCCATGGCGAATGCTGAAAAAGTGGCAGCCGTGGAAGAGCTTACGGACCTATTCCGTAACTCATCCTCAGCTGTTGTCACAGAATACCGTGGTCTCACCGTAGAAGAGATCACGGAGTTACGCCGTGATCTGGGTGAGAACGCTACTTACGCCGTGGCGAAAAATACGCTGACTGCCATTGCGGCAGAAAAGGCAGGCATTACTGCCCTCGAGGGCAAACTTACCGGTCCTACCGCAATCGCATTCGTCTCCGGTGAGACCGTAGACGTTGCGAAAGTTGTGCGTGATTTCGCCAAGAAACACAACAAGCTGGTAATCAAGGGTGGCTACATGGAAGGCCAGCCCCTTGAAGAATCAGATGTTATTCAGCTGGCTGATCTTGAGTCTCGCGAGACTCTGTTGTCGATGATGGCTGGTGCAATGAAAGGCTCCCTATCCAAGGCTGCCGCAACATTCCAGGCCCCAATCGAAAAAGCTGTTCGCCTCACAGAAGCGTTGCGCGAAAAGCAAGACGAAGCCGCCTAATTTTAGGCACCGCGTGTGCCGTAAACCTCAACACAAGACTTTTACCGCAAAGGAGCCAAGACCATGGCAAAACTGTCCACTGAAGAACTGTTGGATGCTTTCAAAGAGCTGTCCCTGCTAGAACTGTCCGAATTCATCAAGGCTTTCGAAGAAGAATTCGACGTAACCGCTGCTGCTCCAGTCGCAATGGCTGCTGCCCCAGCAGGTGGCGGCGAAGACACTGGTGAAGCTGAAGAGCAGACCGAATTCGACGTTGTTCTCGAATCCGCAGGCGATGCCAAGATCGGTGTTATTAAAGAAGTACGTGCACTGACTTCCCTGGGTCTGAAAGATGCAAAAGACCTGGTCGATGGTGCTCCAAAGCCTGTTCTGGAAGGCGTCGACAAGGCTGCTGCCGATGCTGCCAAGGAAACTCTGGAAGGCGCAGGCGCTACCGTTACCCTGAAGTAAGCTTCAGCTGTATACGGTCAGCATCAGTTCTGACGTAACTTTCGTTTCGGCCCCGCTGCATTTGTAGCGGGGCCGAAATATTTAACTGACATTATCAATGCCGGCGTCAATTACATCTTGATACGTATCCAGATCAGTAACAGCGTTAGCTTCGACATCAACCACGCGATACTTTATATGGTTGAGCGTTTGCATAATCCCAGCATCCAGCACACGTTTGGCAAATAATTGCTCAGCAACACAACGTGGCCAATAAGAGAAAAGAGGCTGCAATTTGCCGGCGGACCGCGCAATGGCTACTTGTGTTCTCTGCAGGTCATCCAAGTGATGCTCAACCAGATGTTCGATACCCTCGCCGATAAACGGCATATCAGCGCCAAACAGAAAAACACCTTCGGTGGGCGAAGCCGGCCCGAACCGTTGGGTGAAATGCCGTAGGCCCGCTTGCACCGCCATATATGGTCCAGATTGTGGAGGATCTTCAAAGACCGTGGGGATGCTTCCGGTCGGCAGCGTATCGGGTCCAACAACAACCGTCTGTTCGGCGGACACCCATTGTGTCACTTCGTTTATGACTCGCGTAATGACGCGTTTTCCCTCCAGCACCAGCAGCGGTTTATCCTGCATGGATCTGGGGCTGGTTTTATGGAGTCGTGATGATTTACCGCCAGCAAGAATGATCGCGAAAAGCGCTGGATCTTTCGGCGGGTTCATGGTTAGCCACCGATGGCGCTCATGGTACGCTCTGGCTGCACAAAACCAGGCATGCCTAAACCAGTCTTTGTCTGCCCGTGGGCTTTAGGCTTGTGCCACATTGCCTGGCGCCAGGCATCAGCAATCGCCTCATCAGAGGAACCATCACGTAGTAGGTCCATCAGATCAGTCTCCGTATGGGAGAACAAACAAGAACGGATTTTTGCGTCCGCGGTAATTCGGGTACGCGAGCATTCCGAACAGAAAGGTTCTGTCACCGAAGCGATAATGCCAACGGTGCCTAATAGTCGGCCGCTGGAGGGCTCGGTGACGTTGAAAAGTTCTGCCGGTGCCGACCCCCGTGGCTCTTCGTGTGGTGTTAATGTGTATCTTTGAGAAATCTGGTCTCGGATCTCCTGTGCTGTGACCATATTGGCTCGAGTCCAATTATGGTCAGCATCCAAGGGCATCTGTTCAATGAAACGTAGCTTATAGCCATGCTCCAGTGTCCAAGTAAGTAATTCGGTGGCCTCATGATCGTTGATGCCACGCAACAGCACCGCATTGATCTTGATCGGGGATAGACCAGCTGCCTTGGCAGAATGTAAGCCGGACAGTACCTTGGTCAGCCGATCACGCCGAGTAATCTTGGCAAAGGTTTCTGGGCACACCGTATCTAACGAAACATTGATTCGGCTTAGGCCAGCGGATACAAGGTCATCGATCTTGCGCTCAAGGTTGATGCCGTTGGTCGTCATCGATAAATCGACCTGGGGATGACGGGTATGTATCCCGTCGAGGATATCTACCAGATCGGCCCGAACTAGTGGTTCCCCGCCGGTAAATCGAATCTCTTCGATGCCTAAGTGGCTGATAGCAATATCGGCCAAACGAACGATTTCGTGTCCGGCCAGCATGTCATCCTTTTTCAACCAATCGAGGCCTTCTGCTGGCATGCAATAACGGCAGCGCAGATTGCATTTATCAATTAACGACATACGAAGGTCGGTGGCGGTACGGCCGAACTGATCAATCAAGCCTGACAATGACTGCTCCTAGCCGTATAAACCAAGGTATACGGAATGTTGCGAACGTAAACTGGAGTGTAGATTTATAGTTAGTCTAGACCCTCAGTTTTGTGGGCGAAAGGGATCGATGGAGCAAAAACTAAGCCACGTTCGTGCCGATGGTTCCGCGCATATGGTAGACGTTACCGAAAAAAATACCACGTCAAGATCTTCTCGTGCGCAAGCCCTGGTGCAGACACGTCCCGAAGTCGTGCAATTAATTATGGATGCCGGACTGCCAAAAGGTGATGCATTGCCCGTTGCGCGGGTAGCGGGCATTATGGCTGCGAAAAAGACTTGGGAAACCATCCCGTTATGCCATCCGATTCCACTAGGCAGGATCACGGTAGATTTCGAAGCTGACACTGATGCCGGTGTATTGCGAGTGCTTACGCTGGTAAAAACCACTGGAGTAACCGGGGTGGAGATGGAAGCACTGTCTGCCGCTTCCACAGCTGCGTTGACGGTCTACGACATGATTAAAGCCGTGGATGCCCGTGCGGTACTGACAGATATTAAAGTGCTAGAGAAAACCGGCGGCAAATCTGGCGACTGGACTGCCGAGCCGGCCGGAGAGACCCCATGACTATGACCTCGCAAACCTATGCTGCAACGCTTGGACATTTTTTGGCTGAAACGGTGGGCAAACTGCCCGATGTCACCGTCCCGATATCGCAAGCCCAGGGCCACCGTTTAGCTGCTGATTTAGTCAGTCAGCATCCGTCACCTCGGTTTGATAATTCTCAAATGGATGGGTACGGCATCGGATACGCCAATGTGGCAGGGGGGCGCTTCCGTGTGGGCCCGGATGTACCTGCCGGTACTGATCCCAACGAAATATACCACTACGGAGTAAATGGCTATGGCCATGACACTGCGGTTCCGATTATGACCGGGGCTAAAATCCCTGAAGATGTAGTCGCGATCGTTCCGGTTGAACAAGCAGACCCTGCCAGATTTGTTAACACCGGCGATTACGTACAGCTGCCCGCTGTAGAGGTAGGCAGTTTTATTCGCCCAGCCGGTGGCGATATGCTGCCCGGAACGCTGTTGGCTCGCAGCGGTAGCGTCATTGATGCAACGCTAATTGCTACTGCCGCGTCCCAGGGTATTAGTGAACTGACGGTCAAGGCTCGGCCACGTATTGCTGTGGTTGCTGGCGGCGACGAAGTAGTCACCGGTGGTCGCCCTGTAGCCGCTAAGATTTTCGACGCCAACACGCCCTTGGTTTTGGCGATGGGGACTACGCATCAGATGGATATTGTGGCCACCGCGTCGACAACCGATGAATTGCGACAATTCCGTTCGGTATTGGACCGGCTAATCGCCGAACACGCACCACACCTGATTTTAACCTCTGGCGGCATCTCTGAAGGCAAATACGAAGTTGTGCGCCAATTATTGGAACGCCTTGATACCTTTTGGGTCGGCAAAGTAGAACAGCAACCAGGCGGCCCCCAAGGCTATGGTTTATATGGTTCCACACCGATTATTGCGCTGCCCGGCAATCCCATTTCCACCATGGTCTCGATGCGTATGCTTGTACTTCCCGCGCTGTGGCAAGCTTTTAACTCTGGTTACCAACCGGTTGCAATCCAAGCGCGGATAAACGATAAGGTAACTGGCTTACCGAATAAAACCCAGTATCGCAGAGCAATTGTGGGCCTGCATGGATCAGAAGTCATCGCTCAAATCCACGGAGCAGCCGGTTCACACCTGCTGGCTCAAGCCGTTGGTACCAATGCGCTGATAGAAATTCCTCCGTTAGCACGGTTCGCGGCCGGAGATACAGTGACCGCTCATGGTTTTGCAGATACTTCTTTGGACAGGGAGGTACAGCCACTGGTAGTTGCCCCAAGGCGGCATGAGCAGCCCAACTTCGAACATGAGGCACCGGAACAGACCGCTTTAGTGATTGTAGCTTCGACGCGTGCCGCAGGGGGAGTATATCGTGATGAAGCTGGTCCACAACTTGTGAAATGGTTGCAATCCAAAGGCTTTCAAACACCAGAGGCTTTAGTGGTAGCGGACCATGATCTGGAAGCCACACTAAAAAGTTTGGTCGCAGGGGAGAGGGGCCCATTACCCGATGTAGTGATCACCAGTGGCGGAACCGGTATATCACCAACCGATCAAACAGTGGACGTCATTGAGCCATATTTAGACCAGCAGCTGCCAAACGTTATGACGGCGATTCTCCAAGAGGGGCTAGAATCCACCCCACATGCAGCGCTATCGCGTGGCATTGCTGGACTTATCGATAAAACTTTTATTGTGACACTGCCTGGCTCGCTGGGAGGGGTTCGGGACGGCATTACCGTGCTCGATACGCTCATCGACCATGTTGTGGAACAAATTCGTGGGAAAGATCATCAACGATAAGAGAGATCCGTCATATTCGGCCGCGCCTACTGGACAAGCCTTGATGCGTCAAGCTAGGGTAGTAGTTTGCGTATCCCTGTTTCCAGTTCGATAGTGGTGTTACTGACTCTGAGTGTCAGATAATGCCATCTCCACAGGATCATACACAAGAACGGTTGACCTTCATATAGCGGTGGGTCTCGTGTCTTACACAATGTGGCGTATTTGGAAAGTACTACAGGGACGGCGTACAGATAAACCTTGGAAGGTCTGTGAAAGGATCGCTGTTGGTCGCTTCTAGCACCTCTGACAACACAACCGCTACAAACTATCGACATGGCTCTTCGTCCGGTCGTATTTCTTTTGCGAAGATTGCTGAGCCTCTTGAAGTGCCCGATCTTCTCGCCCTGCAGACAGAGTCATTTGACCGTCTGGTTGGTAACGAGCGCTGGGCTGAGCAGGTCGCACACGCACAAGAAATCGGCGACGATTCGGTAGTCACAACTTCGGGCTTGGGTGAGATCTTTGAGGAAATCTCACCAATCGAAGATTATCAGGGCACCATGTCCTTGTCGTTTGCTGACCCAGAATTCTCTGACCCGAAAATGGGTGCTGAGGAAGCAAAGGAACGGGACGCCTCATACGCTGCACCGCTGTATGTAAAAGCCGAGTTCATGAACTACAACACCGGCGAAATTAAGCAGCAGACCGTATTCATGGGCGACTTCCCGCTGATGACCGATGAAGGTACCTTCATCATCAACGGTACCGAACGCGTCGTCGTCTCCCAGCTCGTCCGTTCTCCGGGTGCTTACTTTGAGCGCACCCCGGACAAAACTACCGATAAGGATATCTATACTGCGCGGATCATCCCATCTCGCGGTGCTTGGTTCGAATTAGAAATTGACCGCCGTGATCAGGTTTCGGTTCGTTTAGACCGTCGACGCAAACAACCGGTCACCGTGCTACTGAAAGCCTTGGGCTGGACCGAAGCTCGCATTCGTGAAGAGTTCGGCCAGTATGACTCCATGATGCTGACTCTTGAAAAAGATGGCATCGAAGACCAGGACGAAGCGCTTAAAGATATCTACCGCAAGTTGCGTCCAGGTGAACCCGTCTCGGTTGATGCAGCGCAAAACTTGCTGGCAAACCTTTACTTCACTGAACGGCGCTACGATCTTGCCAAAGTGGGCCGTTACAAACTGAACCGTAAACTTGGTGTCGACGCCCCACTGTCAGATCCTTCGTCCCTGGTGCTTACCGAAGAAGATGTCACACAGATGGTGCACTTCATTGTTGGTCTGCACGCCGGTAATTCCAGCATCAAAGGCACACGCAAGGGTGAAGAAATCGATGTTCCGGTAGAAGTCGATGACATCGACCACTTCGGTAACCGCCGCATCCGTGCTGTCGGTGAACTGATCGAAAACCAGATTCGCACCGGCCTGTCCCGTATGGAACGTGTGGTCCGTGAACGCATGACCACCCAAGACGTTGAGGCTATCACGCCTCAGACATTGATCAACATCCGTCCGGTCGTTGCTGCTATTCGGGAATTCTTCGGAACCTCACAGCTGTCGCAGTTTATGGACCAGGGCAACCCCTTGGCTGGACTAACACACAAACGTCGTCTGTCAGCACTTGGTCCCGGTGGTCTCTCCCGCGATCGTGCAGGTATGGAAGTTCGTGACGTTCACCCATCGCACTACGGTCGTATGTGTCCTATTGAAACTCCGGAAGGTCCAAACATTGGCCTGATCGGCTCGATGGCAACCTACGGTCGCATCAATGCGTTTGGTTTTATTGAAACCCCATACCGTAAAGTCGTCGATAATAAAGTCACCGACATTGTGGAATACCTGACTGCCGATGATGAGCTGCACGTCCAAATCGCGCAGGCCAACGCAGTCCTAAACGAGGACGGCTCGTTTGCTGAAGAACTGGTCATGTCCCGCCAGCGTGGCGGCGATGGTGAACCAGTTCTGGCGGAGCCATCCGATATTGACTACATGGACGTATCGCCACGTCAAATGGTGTCGGCTGCAACCGCCTTGATTCCATTTTTGGAGCACGACGATGCTAACCGTGCGCTTATGGGTGCTAACATGCAGCGTCAAGCTGTGCCGCTTATTGAGTCTGAAGCACCACTGGTGGGTACCGGCATGGAAAAACCCATTGCTATTGACGCCGGTGATTCTATTACCGCCCAGAAGCCTGGTGTAGTAACTGAGGTCGCAGCTGACATGGTTACTGTTATGGAAGACGAAGGTAGCACTCGTCACTACCCGGTCTATAAGTTCCAACGCTCAAACACGGGCAACGCTTACAACCAGGTTGTACGAGTATCCGAAGGCGAACGCGTTGAATTCGGTGCGGTTATAGCAGATGGTCCGGCCACCGATAACGGCGAATTGGCTCTTGGTAAGAACCTGCTAGTGGCATTTATGCCGTGGGAAGGTTTGAACTTCGAGGACGCTATCATCGTTTCACAACGCATGGTCTCAGACGATGTGCTGACTTCGATTCACATCGAAGAATACGAAGTCGATGCGCGTGATACCAAACTTGGTGCTGAGGAAATTACTCGCGACATTCCAAACGTTTCCGATGAAGTGCTGTCACAGCTTGATGAGCGGGGCATTATCCACATCGGTGCCGAAGTGGAAGCCGGCGATATCCTGGTCGGTCGTGTAACGCCGAAGGGCGAAACCGAACTGACACCAGAAGAGCGCCTACTGCGTGCTATCTTCGGTGAAAAGTCCAAGGAAGTCCGTGACACCTCTTTGAAGGTGCCACACGGTGAATCCGGAACCGTCATCGGAGTACGGATCTTCGACCGCGACGAAGATGATGAACTACCAGCCGGTGTTAACCAGCTTGTTCGTGTCTACGTTGCCCAGAAGCGTAAAATCACTGACGGCGACAAGATGGCTGGCCGTCACGGGAACAAAGGTGTTATCGCCAAGATCTTGCCCGTGGAAGACATGCCATTCCTCGCTGATGGTACCCCGATTGATATGATCCTCAACCCGTTGGGTGTGCCCGGCCGTATGAACCTTGGTCAGGTCATGGAACTGCACCTTGGTTGGGCTGCCGCCAACGGTTGGAAGATTGAAGGGGCACCAGAGTTCCTTGAGAAACTACCAAATCTACCGCGCGAAACCGGACCAGTAAATGTGGCAACACCAGTTTTCGACGGTGCAGAAGCCGAAGAAGTCACTGGACTGCTAGACCACGTTAACCCAACCCGTGATGGTGAACGCCTCATGGGCAATGACGGTAAGGCACTGTTGTTTGACGGACGCTCTGGGGAACCATTCCCAGAACATATTTCCGTTGGCTACATGTACATGCTCAAACTTCACCACCTGGTCGACGATAAGATTCACGCACGCTCGACCGGCCCGTACTCGATGATCACCCAGCAGCCTCTGGGTGGTAAAGCACAGTTCGGTGGCCAGCGTTTTGGCGAGATGGAAGTTTGGGCTCTGGAAGCCTACGGCGCCGCATACACCCTGCAGGAACTGCTCACCCACAAATCTGACGACGTCCACGGCCGTGTTAAGGTCTATGAGGCAATTGTCAAAGGGGAAAACATCCCTGAACCGGGTGTGCCAGAATCCTTCAAGGTTCTGATCAAAGAAATGCAGTCGCTATGCCTCAACGTGGAAGTACTTTCCGCTGACGGTCAATCTATTGAAATGCGTGACTCGGATGAAGATTCATTCCGTGCTGCTGAAGAACTAGGCATCGATCTTTCCCGATCCGAACCCAGTTCGGTAGAAGAAGTCTAAGTTCACAACACAAATTAGTCTTTATCCATTTTAGAACCAGGAGTTCATCGGACTATGTCCACAGAAAACTCATTCGGCCTCATGCGCATCGGACTGGCCACCGCCGACCAAATTCGCGAGTGGTCCTATGGTGAGGTCAAAAAACCGGAAACTATTAACTATCGCACCCTAAAACCAGAAAAAGACGGACTGTTTTGTGAACGCATTTTCGGCCCAACCCGCGACTGGGAATGCTACTGCGGTAAATACAAACGAGTCCGTTATAAGGGCATCATTTGTGAGCGCTGCGGTGTAGAAGTCACCCGCTCCAAAGTTCGCCGTGACCGGATGGGTCACATCGAACTGGCTGCACCCGTCACCCACATCTGGTACTTCAAAGGCGTTCCATCACGCCTTGGTTACCTACTGGATCTGGCGCCGAAAGACCTTGAAAAGATCATCTATTTCGCGGCCTATATGATCACCTCGGTGGATGAGGAAGCTCGCCATGCTGACCTGCCAAACCTGCAGGCCGAACATGACCAAGAAATCACCTTCCTGAAGAAACAGCTGGATTCAGATATCGCAGCTATCTCCCAGGATCTTGAAGAAGAGCTGGCACAACTCGAAAAGGCCGGGGCCAAGGCTGCAGAACGCGAAAAAGCTAAATCCTTGGCTGAAAAGACTATGGGCCAAGTACGCAAACGCGCCGAGGCTGAAATTGACCAGATGGAAGACGTCTGGGAACGTTTCAAGAACCTTAAAGTCGGCGATCTCGAGGGCGAAGAGCATATCTTCCGCGCCATGCGAGACAAGTACGGCGAATACTTTGAAGGTTCCATGGGTGCCGAATCGATCCAGCGCCGTCTGCAAAACTTCGACCTGCAAGGTGAAGCAGAAAAACTCCACGAGATCATTCAAACCGGACGCGGACAGCGGAAAACCCGTGCTTTGAAGCGGTTGAAAGTGGTTAATGCATTTTTGACCACTAACAACTCACCAGAAGGTATGGTGCTGGATGCGGTCCCGATCATCCCACCGGAACTGCGCCCCATGGTGCAGCTTGATGGTGGACGTTTTGCGACCTCCGACCTCAACGACCTGTACCGTCGCGTCATTAACCGCAACTCACGTCTGAAGCGCCTACTGGAATTGGGCGCCCCAGAAATTATTGTGAACAATGAAAAGCGCATGCTGCAGGAATCCGTTGACTCACTATTCGACAACGGACGTCGTGGCCGCGCAGTAACTGGTCCCGGTAACCGGCCACTGAAATCCCTATCCGATATGCTCAAGGGTAAACAGGGCCGCTTCCGTCAGAACCTACTCGGTAAGCGCGTTGACTACTCTGGCCGCTCTGTTATTGTCGTTGGTCCACAGCTGGAACTACACCAGGCCGGTCTGCCAAAACAGATGGCACTGGAACTGTTCAAGCCATTCGTGATGAAACGCCTGGTTGATCTCAACCACGCGCAGAATATCAAATCGGCCAAACGCATGGTGGAGCGCACCCGACCGCAGGTTTGGGACGTCCTGGAAGAGGTTATTACCGAACATCCGGTACTACTCAACCGTGCGCCAACCCTGCACCGACTCGGTATCCAGGCATTTGAGCCACAGCTGGTAGAAGGCAAAGCAATCCAGCTGCACCCACTGGTATGTGCCGCATTCAATGCCGACTTCGACGGCGACCAGATGGCAGTTCACCTGCCATTGAGCCCAGAAGCCCAAGCTGAAGCGCGCATCTTGATGCTGTCATCCAACAACATTCTCAAGCCATCAGATGGTCGTGCTGTGGCCGTACCGTCACAGGATATGATCATTGGTTTGAACCACCTTACTGAGGTGCGCGACGACGTTGAAGGCATCGGCAATAGCTACTCCACGTTTGGAGAAGCCGTCATGGCCATGGATGCTGGGCAACTGCACCTAAATGCAACTATCACCATTGGTGTTGACGGATTCGTACCATCTGCAGCCCAGCCTGCACCAGAAGGCTGGGAACCCGGGCAGCTGGCCAACCTGGAAACCACTTTAGGCCGTGTCCTGTTCAACCAGTTGCTACCGGCTGACTACCCCTGGGTAGAAATGGTCGCGACAAAAGGCACCCTGGGGAACCTTGTTAACGATCTGGCTGAACGCTACCCACTGGTAGAAACCGCGCAGGCACTGGACAACCTGAAAGATGCCGGGTTCTACTGGGGCACATGGTCCGGCGTTACCGTAGCGATCTCCGATATCACCTCGAACTTCGATAAAGCCTCCATCATGGAATCCTATGAGGGCCAGGCTTCTAAAGTTCAGGTCCAGTATGAAACCGGTCTGATCGCAGACGAAGAACGTCGTGCCGAGCTCATCGACATCTGGAATAACGCCACCGATGAGGTTGCCTCAGCAATGCAGAGCGGCATGGGCAAACAAAATGCCATTAACCGCATGGTCACCTCGGGTGCTCGCGGTAACTGGCTGCAGGTTCGCCAGATTGCCGGTATCCGTGGGCTCGTAGCTAACCCCAAGGGTGAGATTATCCCACGTCCGATCAAGTCCTCGTATCGTGAGGGCCTATCGGTGCTGGAATACTTCTCCGCAACACACGGTGCTCGTAAGGGTCTAGCCGATACCGCGCTGAAGACGGCGAACTCCGGTTACCTGACTCGTCGTCTTGTCGATGTCTCCCAGGACGTTATTGTTCGAGAAGAAGACTGCGGTACTCGACGTGGACTCAACGTCGCCATTGCCACACCCAACGAAAACGGTGAGCTGGTTATGGCCGATGACGTTGAAACCTCGGCTTACTCTCGCGTACTGGCTACCGACGTCAAAGACGCCGATGGCAATGTCGTTGCTAAAGCCGGTGAAGACGTTGGCAGTACCAAACTCAACGAACTGGTCAAAGCTGGCATCACCGACATCCGTGTCCGCTCAGTATTGACCTGTGATTCCGCGGTTGGAACCTGTGCCAAGTGCTACGGTCGATCCATGGCTACCGGTAAGGTCGTCGATATCGGAGAAGCCGTTGGCATTATCGCAGCCCAGTCCATTGGTGAGCCAGGTACTCAGCTGACGATGCGTACGTTCCACACCGGTGGTGTCGCATCGGCCGATGATATTACCCAAGGTCTGCCACGTATTCAGGAACTCTTCGAAGCTCGCACACCAAAAGGTGTCGCCCCGATCTCTGAAGTTGCCGGCCGTGTAACCATCGAAGAAGATGAGAAACAGGTCCGTCTCGTACTGACTCCAGACGACGGATCTGAAGAAATGGCTTACCCTGTCCTGCGTCGTTCCCGCATCCTTGTCGAAGACGGACAACACGTTGACGTCGGAACCCAACTGGTCTCAGGTGCGATCGATCCGAAGCAGGTACTACGTGTTCTTGGACCACGTGCCGCCCAGAAGTTCTTGGTCGACGAAGTTCAAGAGGTATACCAGTCGCAGGGTGTGGGCATTCACGACAAGCACGTGGAAGTCATCGTCCGACAGATGCTGCGTCGAATCACCATTATTGATTCCGGCGATACCGACCTGCTGCCAGGTGAACTTGCCGACCGTGTAGCATTCGTGGCAGCCAACCGTGCAGCCGTGGCTGAAGGTAAGCGTCCCGCTTCTGGCCGTGACGAGCTGATGGGCATCACCAAGGCATCTCTGGCAACAGACTCCTGGCTATCTGCTGCGTCCTTCCAGGAGACCACTCGCGTGCTGACACAGGCTGCGATGGAAGGCAAAGCTGATCCGCTGTTGGGCCTCAAGGAAAATGTCATCATCGGTAAGCTCATCCCAGCCGGTACCGGCCTGGATCGCTACACCAATGTTGCTGTTGAGCCAACAGATGACGCCAAGGCAAACATGTTTACTGGTGCCGCCGCGTTCCCGGACTTCGATTACCCGGGTATGGACACCGAAATCGGTGGAGACTTCCACGCCATTCCGCTGGAAGACTACGGCCTGGGTGGCGATTTCCGCTAAACCATAAGCCGTCAACACCGCAATAGGTAGTCTTAGGGGCCAGCGCGAAAAATCGCGCTGGCCCCTAACTGTTTAACGGACAACAAAGCATAGTTACTACTAGCACTTCAGAACTGATTAAAAAACTGGGTCGTTGATTGCGCATAGCGCACATCAACGACCCAGTATGAGTGGTAGTAGTGTTAGCCGCGACGCTGTAAATATAATTTAAAAGCCCGAGATAACACTTTATTAATCGGATAGTCCCACTCGCCCATAGTTTGGACGATATCGGCGCCCATCGTAGTTTTAAAACGAGTTAGTCCTGCTAACTCATGTTCCTTATCTAGCGTTGCTGAGACCCCGCCTAGGTCGTACCAGGCGGCCCCAGCTTCCAAACTGAGCTTAATCTGTTCAAGCTGTAATGCCCTTGGGGCATATCTCTTAGACTCGGCACGGCTTGAGGCACCATATACATACCATCCGGTATCTTGCTGTTGAACGTAAATGGCTGATGCAAGTAACTGATCTTGATAATGTGCAAATAGGACCTTGCACTCTGCGACCTCTGATGTATTCAAAGCGTCAACCATTGCCTCGAAATAGCTTTGCGGACGACCGGTGAAATTATCGCGCTCTGCAGTCTCTTCATACAGGGCCTGCCATTGGTCGATATCTTCAAGTCCGCCGCTTGAAATAACCAAATCAGAGCGCGTTGATTTACGGGTCTGTCTGCGTGAAGTACTATCCATGCGTGCCAGTACATCATCAACTGCCTGTTGAAACTCTGGTGAATCGCGATTTGCACGCTGTTCGGCAGTCAATTCCGGTAGCGGAATGCGCGCCTGAAATTGAGCTTGGCCAGCGATAAAGTCGTCACTGACCTGAGGTTTCTCCCAACCTAAATCGACCAGACTATCTTGCATCGACCAAGCAGCGCTATTCGATTCGACGGGGTCCAAACCAGGGATCTGCTCGTAACCACCACCGGATAGGGCCTTACGAACCGAATCCGCTTCCCATCGGCATATAACAAATGGCAAACCCATACGAATCATAAAGGCGCCCTGGCCTCGGGCAAATTGAACCAGTGGTTTCAACAAAGACGGCAACTCAACTTCCTGCGGATGAAAAACCGGGCCATCGGCAATGTACGCTAAGGATCTGCCACGCAATCCAGGAACCGGTATCGGCCGATACAACACCAAGGAAGCTGCTACCAGTTCCTCCCGGTAGAACCACCCGATCGACTGACTTCGCCATGCCGGCTTGGTCTGAGGCCACAGGGGGTTCTGTAAAAAAGAAGCGGAACGCTGGCCGCCGAGAAACTCATGGTGCTGTTCAACGGAAATCTCTTGGATGCGCAAAGTCTTATGGTATGTCACCCTTCCAGCGTACCCCAGTATGACTCTTCAAAACCCGCTGCGAAAACCAGCAGCAGTCCAAGCTATTGCTAAACTCGTCGACTATGAGCCCACAGATTCCTGCCTCTCAGCCCTTCGTCCCGGTTATTACTGGGGGAGACCTTGGGGCATATACCCTCGCACGCGAATTTCATGAAGCATACGGAGTTATATCTGCTGTGGTGCCCACAGCAGATAACCTGGTTGTTGGTGGGAGCAAGATCACCCAAGTGTTTCCTGCAGGACCAATGTTCGAAGCAAGTTCAGTGCTAGAGCATTTAGCTGATATCGCACAAACACTGCAACAGCACACGACACGTCCGCTACTTCTTATGGCAGGCTATGATCATCTCGTCAGAATTATGGTTGACCACGCGACCGAACTTCGTCGACTAGGTTATGTTTTTCCTGAGTTGACTACACAGCAGCTTGACCAGGCCGCGTTAAAAGAACACTTCTATGCGCTATGCGAAGATTTGGATATCAACTTTCCGCGGACGAGTGCTATCGACTGTGCCCGAGGAAGTTCAGCCATAGACGAGTTCGTTGCCTCTCTTACGGCTCCCGATTGGCATTATCCATTGATACTTAAAGCCGGCGACGGTGGCGAGTGGGCAAACACTCAGTTTGAAGGACGGCGTAAGGTCCATTACATAGCCACACCACAGGAACTTAGCCAGATACTCCACAAAGCAATCGCAGCCGGATATGGTGGCACGCTCATCATCCAACAGTTCATTCCTGGACCTGATTCTAATCTGCGGATCTTAACGCATTTTCGAGATCGTAATGGCCAAAACGTGCTAACCGGGCTGGGACAGGTAATTGTCGAAGACCACGCCCCTGGCTTGGAGGGCAACTCCAGGGCGCTTGTCACAGTTTCTGATACCACGGTAGAAGAGCAGGGCCGTCGGCTCATGGATGCCGTCAATTGGCACGGATTCGGTATGTTCGACATCAAAATTCACGAACAAACCGGTATGGCATATTTCTTAGAAATGAACCCGCGACTGGGACGTCACCATTATTATCTGACAGTCGCAGGTGCGAATCCAGCCACTTACCTATACCGGGAGTTTGTGGCACGCGATGCGCACCCGAGTCCGTTGACAGTGGATGGACCAGCAGCTTCGCTCACCATTCCTATGAAATTGGCACAACAATACGCCTCCCAAGAACAGCTGGAACAACTTCGGGCCGCCCAACAGTCCAAGCGAGTAGGCAGGCCACTGAGTTACCCGAATGATCGCAATTTCAAACGCGACTTGTATCAGCGTTACCGGCTGTCTAAAGCGGCTGCAGAAGTGGAACATACTCCTGGCACAATGAACGCCTAATATAGCTAAAGATGCAAGTAGTTGCTCAGTTTTCCCTGCACGCTCGAACCTGCTACACTAGGAACGATTGTTTCAAAGTGGCAGTAGGACTCTGTCCGGGTTGCGGGGATCTTGCGTAACAAATGCCACCTTTTTGCACGTCCAAAGGCAAGACCTAGGGCGTCGAAAAAAGACCAAGCTTTCTTTCGAATCGCGGGGGACTTGAGCCGCCACGATCCGTTCGAAAGAAGATGACAAAATACGGAGATACATTTTGCCAACAATTCAGCAGCTGGTCCGTAAGGGCCGCACACCAAAGGCAAAGCGCGTTGGATCGCCCGCGCTCGATGCGCGTCCAATGCGCCGTGGCGTGTGCACTCGTGTGTACACCACCACCCCCAAGAAACCGAACTCAGCGCTGCGTAAAGTCGCACGTGTCCGTCTAGCCGGTGGCGTCGAAGTTACTGCTTACATTCCAGGTGAAGGACATAACCTCCAAGAGCACTCGATTGTGCTTGTACGCGGCGGTGGCGTGAAAGACCTTCCAGGTGTCCGTTACAGGATTGTGCGCGGTGCTCTGGATACCCAGGGCGTCAAAGACCGTCGTCAAGCTCGTAGCCGTTATGGTGCCAAGAAGGAGAAGAACTAACCCATGCCACGTAAAGGACCCGCGCCCAAGCGCCCGCTGGTAGTTGACCCGGTTTATGGTTCATCCTTGGTCACCCAGCTGATTAACAAAGTTTTGGTTGATGGTAAGAAATCAACCGCCGAACGTATTGTCTACGGAGCTCTGAACGGAACTCGCGACAAAGCCGGTGACGATCCGGTAGCGACTCTGAAGAAAGCTTTGGACAACGTTCGTCCTGCTCTCGAAGTACGCTCACGCCGTGTTGGCGGTGCGACATATCAGGTGCCTGTCGAGGTAAAACCTGGACGTGCAACTGCGCTAGCATTGCGCTGGCTAGTGACGTTCTCCAAGACACGCCGTGAAAAGTCTATGACCGAGCGACTGACTAACGAAATTCTAGATGCTTCCAACGGACTGGGTGCAGCTGTGAAACGTCGCGAAGATGTTCACAAGATGGCTGAAGCTAATAAGGCGTTTGCCCACTACCGCTGGTAAATCAAACACCAACTCAGTACTCATTCCGAGCCGTTGCCTCAACTAGGAGTCTGTGGCTCTTGGAAATAGGCAACAACTAAGGGAGACCCTGTGGCACAACAAGAAGTGCTTACTGACCTCACAAAAGTTCGTAATATCGGCATTATGGCCCACATTGACGCCGGTAAAACTACTACAACCGAGCGGATCCTGTTCTACACCGGTGTGAACCACAAACTCGGTGAAACCCACGATGGTGCTTCAACCACCGACTGGATGGCCCAGGAAAAAGAACGCGGTATTACCATTACCTCCGCTGCTGTAACCAGCTTCTGGGAAGGTAACCAGATTAACGTCATCGACACCCCGGGCCACGTTGACTTCACTGTTGAAGTTGAACGTTCCCTGCGTGTACTCGACGGTGCCGTTGCAGTATTCGATGCTAAAGAAGGTGTCGAACCACAGTCGGAAACCGTCTGGCGTCAAGCCGATAAATACGGTGTACCGCGTATTTGCTTCGTTAACAAAATGGATAAGCTTGGTGCGGATTTCTATCACACTGTAGAAACCATCAAGTCTCGCCTAGGTGCCAAGCCATTGGTTATGCAACTGCCGATCGGTACCGAAAACGATTTTATTGGCGTTGTCGACCTCCTAAGCATGAAAGCTTTCGTCTGGCCAGCTGATGCCAAAGGGGACACCAAACTTGGTGCAACCTATGAAATCGAAGAGATTCCAGCAGAGCTGCAGGAGCGTGCCGAAGAATACCGCAACGAACTCATCGAATCTGCGGCTGAATCATCAGAAGAATTGATGATGAAGTACCTGGAAGAGGGCGAGTTAACCAACGATGAGATCAAAGCCGGAATCCGTGCTCTGACTATCGCTGACGAAGCCTACCCGGTCTTCTGCGGTTCCGCATTCAAGAACCGCGGTGTTCAGCCTGTCATCGATGCCATCGTTGATTACCTGCCATCTCCATTGGACGTTGACTCAGTCAAAGGCCGCGCGGTCAATGATCCAGACCAGGAAATGATTCGCAGACCAAGCCTGGATGAGCCGTTCTCGGCCCTAGCGTTCAAGATTGCTGCTCACCCGTTTTTCGGAACTCTGACTTATATCCGTGTCTACTCCGGAAAGATCAAAGCCGGCGACCAGATTCTGAATGCCACCAGACAGAAGCAAGAACGTGTCTCCAAGCTTTTCCAGATGCACGCCAACAAAGAAAACCCAGTTGACGAGGCACAGGCGGGACACATTTATGCTGTGGTAGGTCTCAAGGATCCCACCACTGGTGATACTCTCTCGGCTAAAGATGCTCCGATCATCTTGGAATCCATGGAGTTCCCTGAGCCTGTCATTTCGGTAGCTATCGAACCAAACTCTAAGGGCGACCAGGAAAAACTGTCGACAGCTATTCAGCGTTTGTCAGCTGAGGATCCAACCTTCACCGTCACTCGGAATGAAGAAACTGGTCAGACTGAAATCGGCGGTATGGGCGAACTACACCTAGATGTGTTTGTCGACCGTATGAAGCGTGAGTTCAAGGTAGAGGCAACCGTAGGTAAGCCACAGGTCTCCTACCGTGAAACTATCCGTCGCAAGGTTGAGTCCGTTGACTTCACCCATAAGAAGCAAACAGGTGGATCCGGCCAGTTCGCGAAAGTTGTTGTTACCTTCGAGCCACTAGACACCGAAGACGGCGAAATCTACGAATTCAAAAACTCCGTTACTGGTGGACGTATTCCTCGCGAGTACATTCCATCGGTAGACCAAGGTATCCAGGAAGCCATGCAGGTTGGTGTGCTTGCCGGCTACCCAATGGTCGGTGTCAAAGCCACCCTGGAAGATGGCGCCTACCACGATGTTGACTCATCCGAAATGGCGTTCAAGCTTGCAGGTTCACAGGTATTCAAAGAAGGTATCAAGCGTGCAAAACCGGTTCTACTGGAACCAGTTATGGCGGTTGAGGTACGGACACCAGAAGAATACATGGGCGATGTTATCGGCGACTTGAACTCTCGTCGCGGTACCATCGAATCAATGGAAGACGCTACGGGCGTTAAAGTCATTAAGGCTAAAGTCCCACTGTCTGAAATGTTTGGTTACATCGGTGACCTCCGCTCCCGTACCCAGGGTCGCGCGGTCTACACGATGACCTTTGATTCTTACGGCGAAGTACCAGCTGCAGTTTCTGAAGAAATCATTCAGAAACATTCTGGCGAGTAAATTAGAATAGTTTGCCGGTTAGATTTGGGATGGTGGGCCTGAATGTCAGGTCCACCATCCACCAAACAACATGTTTCCCCGAACATGCGGTTTGGTCCAGGACTAGGGTCCGGTCCGCATCAGCGGCCAAGATTGTGAAGCAATCTACGGACCGGTCCTAATCATCGGGGCAATTTAGTAAAAACAACATCTGACGTAGACTGGACCAAGTCAGACCGCCACAAGCGGCTGCATGTCCTTCTCCAGTCGAACAGTTCTAGGAGGAATCTGTGTCGAAGGCAAAGTTCGAGCGGACAAAGCCGCACATTAACATCGGTACCATCGGTCACGTTGACCATGGTAAAACCACCCTGACCGCTGCGATCTCCAAGGTACTAGCCGATAAGTACCCAGAGTTCAACGAACAGCGCGACTACGCCGATATCGACGGTGCTCCTGAAGAGCGCCAGCGCGGTATTACTATTAACGTTTCACACGTTGAGTACGAGACCGAAAAGCGTCACTACGCACACGTTGACGCCCCAGGTCACGCGGACTACATCAAGAACATGATCACTGGTGCTGCTCAGATGGACGGCGCGATCCTCGTTGTTGCCGCTACTGACGGCCCAATGGCTCAGACCCGCGAACACGTTCTGCTGGCCAAGCAGGTTGGTGTACCTGCTCTGCTGGTAGCCCTGAACAAATCCGACATGGTCGACGATGAAGACCTGCTGGAACTGGTCGAAATGGAAGTTCGCGAACTTCTCTCCTCCCAGGACTTCGACGGTGATAACGCCCCAGTTATCCGCGTCTCCGCTCTCAAAGCCATTGAAGGCGACGAGAAGTGGGTCAAATCTGTAGAAGAACTCATGGAAGCAGTTGACGAGTTCATCCCAGAACCAACTCGTGACCGTGACAAGCCATTCTTGATGCCGATCGAAGACGTCTTCACCATTACCGGTCGCGGTACCGTTGTGACCGGTCGTGCAGAGCGCGGTACCCTCGCACTCAACTCTGAAGTTGAAATCGTAGGTATCCGTGAATCCCAGAAGACCACCGTTACCGGTATCGAGATGTTCCACAAACAGCTCGACGAAGCATGGGCAGGCGAAAACTGTGGTCTGCTGCTTCGCGGTCTGCGTCGTGAAGATGTTGAACGTGGGCAGGTTGTTGTCGAGCCAGGCTCGATCACACCACACACCAAGTTCGAAGCAAACGTCTACATTCTGTCCAAGGACGAAGGTGGCCGTCACAACCCGTTCTACTCGAACTACCGTCCACAGTTCTACTTCCGTACCACTGACGTAACCGGTGTTATCACCCTGCCAGAAGGTACCGAAATGGTCATGCCAGGTGACACCA
>Ga0209487_1000749_pt1 | contig 28816 bp, 40 predicted proteins | sample Poulit2012_FD_187524 | JGI IMG/M metagenome (GOLD analysis project Ga0209487, IMG submission 187524) | Agricultural soil microbial communities from Georgia to study Nitrogen management - Poultry litter 2012 (SPAdes) (version 2) | ecosystem: Environmental > Terrestrial > Soil > Agricultural land...
CTCACGCGCGAATTATTTCCCGTTAACACGAACTTGTTAAAGGATTAAACATGGCGATGACCGACAAAAAGCGCCGGTTCGCTGCTGCGCTTCGGTCGGGAGCGTCAAATAAAGATGCAGCGATTGCGGCAGGATACAGCGAGAAAACCGCGTCAGCTGCTGGCTCCAGGCTGGCAAAAGACCCTGACGTGATTGCTGAGGTCGCCAGGAAGGATCATGTAGAGCAAGCGAAGGCTGACGCAAAGGCGGCTGGCAAGACACTAAACCTGCCTGACCTAAGCAAGATGTACAGCGACCCGAAAGATTTTCTGAAGGCTGTGATGAATGACCACGGCGAGGATTTACGCTTCCGTGTTGACGCTGCAAAAACACTGATGCCGTATGTTCACGAGCGAAAAGGCGTGGGCGGCAAGAAGGAAGCGCGGCAAGAGGCGGCTGAAAAGGTAGCTTCACGCTTTGCACCGTCAGCACCGCCTAAGCTGGTTGCTGTTGGCGGCAAGAAATAATGACACCAACCTGGACGACCGCCTGCCCTGATTGGGCCGGGCGTCTGGTTGCTGGTGAGTCGATCATTCCGACGCCTATATTTCCAGACGAAGCTGACCGGGCGCTGGCGATATTCAAGGAGCTGCGGGTTACTGATCTTCCCGGCAAGCCGACATTTGGCGAATGTTCCGAAGAGTGGGTATTTGATTTTGTGCGTGCGATTTTTGGTGGATACGAGGCTGAAACCGGCAAGCAGCTGATCCGCGAGTACGGATTGCTGATCTCCAAGAAGAACACGAAGTCGACCATCGCTGCCGGCATCATGCTGACTGCGGTCATATTGTGCTGGCGGCATGACGAAGAGCACCTTATTCTTGCGCCTACGAAAGAAGTCGCAGACAACAGTTTCAAGCCAGCCGCTGGGATGGTTCGGGCTGACGAAGAACTGTCGGCCCTGTTTCATGTGCAAGATCACCAGCGCACAATTACACATCGAGTCACAAGGGCCAGCTTGAAGGTCGTAGCAGCTGATACAGATACAGTCGGCGGTAAGAAGGCGGGCCGTATCTTGGTTGATGAATTGTGGCTGTTTGGCAAGCAATCTAAGGCCGCGTCGATGTTCATGGAAGCTACGGGCGGGCAAGTGTCACGCGATGAAGGCTGGGTTATTTACCTGACAACGCAATCGGATGAGCCGCCAGCCGGTGTATTCAAGGACAAACTGAATTACTGGCGAGACGTTCGAGACGGCAAGATTGACGATCCCAAAACGCTTGGGGTGCTGTACGAGTTCCCCGATGATATGGTGAAGTCCAAGGCTTACATGAAGCCGGAGAACTTCTATATCTCAAACCCAAACCTAGGGCGGTCAGTGTCGTCCGAATGGCTGCAAGATCAATTGCGCAGGAACGAAGCAAAGCAGGACGGTGAGTTTCAACAGTTCCTTGCCAAGCACCTGAACATTGAAATCGGCATGAATCTTCGGCACGACCGATGGGCTGGCGCGGATTTCTGGGAAGGTGCGGGTGATGCGACCTTGACGTTTGCCACGCTTCTTGAGCGTTCCGAGGTCGTTGTGTTTGGCATTGACGGCGGTGGCCTGGATGACCTTTTGGGATTATCGGCCATTGGTCGATGCAAGGAAACCCGCAAGTGGCTGCACTGGGCGCATGCCTGGGCGCATGAGATTGTGCTGGATCGACGCAAAGAGATTGCACCGCGCCTGCTGGACTTTCAGAGGGAAGGGACGCTGACCATCGTTAAGCGGCCAGGGGATGACGTCGATCATCTAGCTGACATTATTTGCCGCGCCAGAAACGAGAAGTTGTTGCCAAGCAAAAACGCAATCGGCGTTGACGCTGCGGGTATTGGTTCGATTGTTGAAGAGCTGGCTTCGCCAGAACGAAAGTTTACTGAAGAGCACATTATTGCGATATCGCAGGGCTGGCGCCTGAATGGTGCCATCAAGACGGTAGAGCGCATGATCGCTGGCGGTGAATTTATTCACGGCGCAACCGACATGATGGCTTGGTGTGTGGGTAACGCCAGGGTGGTTCAGGTTGGAAATGCGATCACGATCAACAAGCAAGTAAGCGGAACCGCCAAGATTGACCCGCTGATGGCGACGTTTGATGCTGCGTCTTTGATGGCGCTGAATCCGGAAGCGCCGCGCAAAAAACTGGTGCTTGCCACCGCTGGATAGGAAAGACACATGAACGCACAACGCGCATACTCATTATTTGAGGTGAAGTCACTGGACTCGGAACGACGGGTATTCCGAGGCATTGCGACCACGCCCACGCCTGATCGCATGGGCGACACTATTGATCCGATGGGTGCGTCATTTAAAAACCCGTTGCCGCTACTGCATCAGCACCGACACTCGGATCCGATAGGTTTGGTGCGGTTTGAAAAGCCCACTAAGAGCGGCATCGAGTTCGAGGCTGAGATTCCAGTTATCGAAGAGCCTGGCCCCTTGAAAGACCGTATTGACACGGCTTGGGGTGAAATCAAGCACGGCCTGGTGCGCGCTGTCAGTATTGGATTTCGGGCGCTGAAGTATGCGTTTCGTGATGACGATGGAATCGACTTTCAAGAGATTGAGATATACGAACTTTCGAGCGTCACAATTCCTGCCAACGCTGACGCGATCATATCTGCCGTCAAATCAATGGATCGTCCGCTGGATCCGTCCGTTATCGAGCAAATCAAATCACTGGACTTCGCTACACGCAAGTCTGGCCCGGTGCGGCTCATTACGCCTGAGCCGACCACAAAGAATCTAAACGGGGCCGTTCACCTGATCCGCCCCTGAGTACCCTTCGCCGCCTGCCGTTGAACGTAGGCCGCTGAAGAACAAACTTAAACAATCCGCTGAAGCCGCCTATTGAGGTGGTTTTTTGCATTTCTGGAGAACCAGATCATGAAAACGTTCCTTGAACAAGTTGCTGCGCTGAAATCAACCCGCGAAGCCAAGCACGAAGAAATGAAGGGCGTGGCGCAAAAGTCCATCGACGAATCCCGCTCGATGGATACTGCAGAGTCGGAGCAATTCGACGCGCTGCAATCCGAAATCAAACGCCTGGACGAAGACATTGCGCGCCTGTCCGTTCTGGCAGACATGGATAAAGCCAGCGCAAAGCCTGTTGATGGCACCAAGGGTGCAGAGCAGCCCGCACAGGGCGGATCCGCTCGCGTTCCTCTTCAGATCAAAAATACAGAAAAGCTTGAGCCTGGCATTGCCTTTGCTCGTGCTGCTAAGTGCTTGGCTTTGGGCCACCTTGAGCACCGCGACGCTATCCAGATTGCCAAGAGCCTGTACGGCGATCAAGAGCAGATCGTTGCGGCCACCCAGCGCCTGGTTACCAAGGCGGCTGTTGCGCCCGCCACGACCACCGATTCGACGTGGGCTAAGCCTCTGGTTGGCGAAGAGGGCAGCGTGTTTGCCGACTTTGTTGAATACCTGCGTCCCATGACCATTCTGGGTCAATTCGGACAAGGTGGCATCCCTGCCCTGCGCCGTATTCCTTTTCGCACCCCGCTTGTCGGACAAACGTCCGGAGGCGATGGCTACTGGGTAGGCGAGGGCCAGCCTAAGCCGCTGACGAAGTTTGACTTCAGCCGCACCACGCTTGAGCCGTTGAAGGTTGCCAACATCGCTGTGGCGACCATGGAGGTCGTGCGTGACTCCAGCCCTGCCGCTGATGTGATCATCCGCGACCAGCTGGCCGCTGCGATCCGTGAGCGCCTTGATATTGACTTCATAGATCCCACCAAGGCCGCAAGTGCTGGCGTATCCCCCGCCTCAATCTTGAATGGCGCGACCCCCACGCCCTCAAGCGGCACTGACGCGGACTCGGTGCGTGCTGACATCCGCGCATTGTTTAGCACCTTCATTGCCGCCAACAACGCGCCCACTTCGGGTGTATGGGTCATGGAAGCTACGACCGCGCTGTCACTGGGTCTGATGCAAAACCCGCTGGGACAATCCGAGTTCCCCGGCGTCACGATGAGCGGTGGAAACCTGTTCGGACTTCCTGTGATTGTGTCGGAGTACGTGCCCAGCGGCATCGTGGCACTGGTTAACGCAAGCGACATTTACCTGGGCGATGACGGAGGTATCGACCTGTCGATGTCTACCGAAGCGTCCTTGCAGATGGATGATGCGCCCGATAGCCCCGTCACAGCAAGCACCGTGCTGGTGTCGCTGTTCCAGCACAACCTGGTGGGCTTCCGCGCCGAGCGCACGATCAACTGGGCACGTCGCCGATCAAGCGCCGTAGCCTATTTGACCGGCGTTAACTGGGGCGGCGAGTCCAGCACCTAAGCAGGCTGGTTCAAGGGGCTGCCTTCGGGCGGCCCCTTCTGCAAGTCACTTGAGGACAAATCATGAAAGTCACCTTTGTTCACAGAAGCGGGCGCGAACAGACTATGCAACGTCGATACGCCGATGTCCTGCAAAAGCTTGGGCGCGGAACGTACATGACGCGAGATATGCGGGCGCATCCTGTGATCCAACCGGGCGCCTCCTCCGCCGTTACGAACGTAACGAAAGAAGCGCCCGACGAGCTATCCGCCCTTCGCGCTGAATATCAAGAGATTGTCGGAAAGCGCCCGTACCACGGCTGGGATGCCGATCAGTTGCGCGAGAAGATCGCCGAGGCTAGGGACGAGTAATGCAGTGCCCTATTTGCTGGTCCAACACGGTTGGGTTTATCGGCAGCGATTGCCGGTGCAAGCCCGCCTCAGGGCCTGTTGTTGATGGGGTCACCGTTGACGGTGTGCTCGTTACCCATCAGGGCGAGATCGTCACACATACGGAGTAATCTATGGCTGAGTTATCCACCCTGGGGCACGTTATTAAGGCGGCCTACGAAGGCCAGCCGAACACCAACGCCTTTACTGACCCGGAAAAGGCGAAGCTGGGTACATTGTCCGAGCTTGCAACATCCGGTCAGTGGGACGACGTTGAGGGCAAGCCCGCGTTTATTGCTGCGGGTGCCAGTGAAGATGATGCGCGGCAGGCGATTGGAGCACTGGCCGCGTCCATGCTTGGCGCGGCTACCGGCATTGCGCAGTTAGACGGGTCGGGAAAGGTGCCGCTGTCGCAGATGAACCTTGAGGCCTTAGCCTACAAGGGGTTGTGGGACGCGGAGAACAACATCCCGACGATTGCTGACGGTGTGGGCGCAGATGGTGACTTCCACTTCGCTTCATCTGGGGCGTCGGTAGACCTTGGCAGTGGGCTGGTGGAGTTTGGTGAGGGCGATATTGTCATATACCACGAGGGCGTTTGGTCGCGCTTAGGGTCACAGCAGATCGTTCAGTCTGTAAACGGCATGATCGGAAACGTCGTGATTACTCGCGAGTCTCTGAGCGCCATGCCGGATGACTACCAGCCAACGTGGGACGACGTGCAGAACAAACCGAACATCCCTGCTATGCGCGGCTCTATCAGCCCTGCCATTCCGGCACTTCGCGTCCCTCTGGTTGACATTCAGTCGATACCTAACGCGACACGCACGAAGGTCACGCAGTGGGGTGGTGGTTACGACCAGTTCGCCATGCGCTCGGGTGGGGACTTCACGATCCCCTCGTGGGCTGCATATGCGCGTGTTGCTTGCTCAGTCGTGACCTGGGATTTGAGCGCTGGGAACTACTTACACTTGCAACTAAGTCGCAACGGCAATGTTGTAGCAACAGGCGCGGCACGCGGCATGAACACGGCACAGTTCCCAGTCGCGTACGCGGACACTGGGGTAATGGGCGTGTCCGGCGGCGACATCTTCACTGCGCACGTGATGCACGACTACGGCAGCTCCCGCAACATCACGAACACCGGCGGCACGATGATCAACATCGAACTGTTTGAGAGCATCTGATGTTGAATCGACTGTTCGGCAAGCGCGAAGAAAAGGCGCTCAACCAAGTCCCCGCCCGGGGTGGCTGGCGCACGATCTTTGAGCCATTTACAGGCGCATGGCAGCGAAATGTCGAAGAAAAGCGCGGTGACCTGCTGACTTACCCGACGCTGTACGCCTGCATCTACCGTATATCTTCGGACATCGGGAAGTTGCCGTTTTCACTCCGCAAGCGCGAGGGCGGGGTATGGATTGAGGTGGATGACCCTAAGACGCTTGGCGTGCTGCGCAAACCCAATGGGTTTCAGACAGGCGCGCAATTTCGCGAGTATTGGCTGTTGTCTAAGCTGATTCAGGGAAATACCTACGTTCTAAAGCGTCGAAATGGGGCTGGGGCAGTCGAATCTTTATATGTTCTTGACCCTAACCGCGTAATGCCTATGGTGTCCGATTCGGGGAGCGTTTTTTACCAACTTCAGGTTGACAGCCTGAACACGCTTCCCGAGGGGTATCCTCTTGATCAGTTGATCGTTCCCGCAAGCGAAATTATCCACGACCGTTGCATGACCGTCCATCATCCACTTGTGGGCATACCGCCATTGGCTGCTGCGCACTGGCCAGCACTCAAAAACATGAAAATCATGCGCTCGGCGACGGAGTTTTTCGCAAATAACGCGCAACCTGGGGGTATTTTGACAGCCCCGGCGGGCATGACCGAGGACGATGCAAAAGAAGTGCAGAAATATTGGTCTGAAAACTTTCAGGGCGGTAATTCTGGCAAGGTAGCGATTGTCGGCGCTGACATGAAGTTCACGCCGTTTGCCATGAAATCCATTGACTCGCAAATGGTCGAGCAGATGCGCTATTCTGACGAGCAGATATGTCAGCCCTTCGGAATCCCGCCGTTTAAGGTCGGAATTGGCACTATTCCATCCGGGTTGGGCGTGGATGGCCTAAATCAGTTGTACTACGCCGACGCTTTGCAGACCCATATTGAGCACATGGAGACGCTGATCGACGAGGGTCTGCAAGTCAAAAGGCCACTTGGCGTCGAGCTTGACCTTGAGCCTTTGCTGAGGATGGATGAGGCGAAAAGGGCAGAGGTGGCCACTAAACTTGTTGGCGGCGGCATTGAGACACCAAATGAGGGCAGGTCACGGTTCAACCGGACTCCGCTTGAGGGTGGTGACACGGTGTATATGCAGCAACAATACTATCCGCTTGAGCAGGTTCGCCTGAACACGATTGAGCAGCCGACCCGGCCCGAAGCCCAAGATGAAGATCAAGATGAAATCGAAGAAATGCGCTCGTATATCGCGACGCAAAAAGCGATTTCCGCAATGAATAGAGCAATGGAGTCAGCCCATGTCGTTTGATCCAGAACAGTTTGGCAAAGCGATGGGTGGAGCCATCCAGAAAGCCGTTGAGCCGCTACGTGTCGAGATTGAGCAGCTAAAAAAACAAATAGCCGAAATACCCACCCCTGCTGACGGCAAAGACGGCGCAGACGGTGCTGATGGCCAGGACGGAAAAAGTTTCACACTTGATGATGCTCAGCCAATCATTGAGAAAGCCATCAGTCTGATCCGCGACGAAGCTGAAGCGGCTTATCAGAAGGCGCTTGATGATCTGCCTGTGCCGAAAGACGGCAAGGACGGCGCGGATGGTCGCGATGGCGCTGATGGAGCGAAAGGCGAGCCTGGCAAGGATGGCGCTGACATTGCTGACCTAATGATTGATCGTGCGGGCGAGTTGGTTGCGACATTCACTGACGGTCGCATGAAAAACCTTGGCCCAGTGATTGGTAAAGATGGCAAGGACGGAAAAGACGGTCAGGACGGGATCGGTCTTGATGACTTCGAGATTGAGTATGACGGCGACAGTCATGAGATTGTAATCCGCGCAGTCGTACGGGATCGAAAGAAAGATATTCGTTACCCGGCTGGCGGTATCGTCCCGGGCGGTTACTGGCGCAACGGCAATGAGGCAAGGGCCGGTCAAGCGTGGACGCATGACGGGTCGCTATGGGTCGCAACGAAAGACACCAAATCCGCACCATCAACGCAGTCCGATGATTGGGTGCTGGCCGCACGCAAAGGCCGTGACGGTGAGCGCGGCGCACGCGGCAAGGATGCTACCCCGCCCAGCCCTATCAAACTGAGCGAGGGCGATGATGCTGGTGACGTTTGAGGAAGCCCGCCATCACTTACGTATTGATGGTGACTACGACGATCCGTGGCTGGAAACATGGATACCAGCGATCAGCCAAGCTGTGCTGCTGTGGTTGAAGGACGAGTCCCGCGCCTACGAGCATGAGATTGACTCAAGCGGCGATGTGGTGACGGACAGCAACGATGACCCGGTGATGGCGGTCCGGTCTATCGTGCGATCTGCCGTGCTGGTTGAGCTTGCTAGCCAGTATCGTTTTCGTGACGGCGAGGGTGCCGCGCAAGTCCCGTCACACTGGGGTCATGGTCACACGCTGAGTATCGGCGCAACATCCTTGCTCACGCCGCTGCGCAAGCCGACCATAGGGTAACGCCATGAGTATCGCTGCTGGGCGTTTGCGCCACAGAATCAAGATTCAGGAATACAAGTATTCGGGACAGGATCCGGACACGGGCGAAGAAAAGCGCGATTGGGTGACCGCGCACGAGTGCTGGTCCGCTATCGCCCCACTGTCTGCCCGCGATTTGATTGCAGCGCAGGCCGCACAAAGCAAGGTCACGGCGCGGATCACGATTCGCTACGTTGATGAAATTGACGCATCCATGCGAATCATTCACACGAAGCGCGGCAAGGACGTGATCTATGAGATCAACGGCATCATGGCTGACCCGGATTCGGGCATTGAGTATCTGACGCTACTTTGCAGTGAAGGGGTTTCGGTTGATGGGCAGTAGCTGGGTTGTGATCGCATCAGGTCCGTCGCTGCGTCACGAGGATTGCGCTCTTGTCGAACTATCGAAGCTGCCGACCATCGCGGTCAACAATAGCTGGCAGGCCGCCCGTTTCGCAGATGTGATTTATGCAGCCGACAAGGTGTGGTGGGATGCCAACATTGGCAGCATCGACATACCTGCTCGCAAGGTTGCGTATACGCGACACGCTGCTGCAAAGCATGGCATTGAGCACCACAAGTCTGGCCCCGGTACAGCAGTGTGTAGCGGCCTACGTGCGATCCAATGGGTGATGCAAGAGGGTGCGAAGCGGATCATTCTACTGGGCTTTGATTGCTCGGTGGATAACGGCACGCACTGGCACGGGGATCACGAACTGACCGGCAATCCTTGCAAACGAAAGGTGCGCACGTGGATTCCGCACTTCAACGTTCTGGCGCTGCAAGCCAAACATAAGGGCGTTGATATTTTGAACTGTTCGCGAGATACGGCGCTGACGTGCTTTGACCGCGTTGATTTGAAGGATGCATTACGTGGATAAGTCCGTGGTGACGTGGTTATGGAAGGGCAACAGAGACTATCGACCGCACCACGTGAATGTGCTTGCGTCCATGTTTCGCAGGCACTTGTCCGCGCACCGATTCATTTGCATTACAGATATGGATAGCGGCTTTGATGATGGCGTGGAAGTCATGCCGATGCCTGAAGCCGCCAAAGACCTTGGCAAGTTTCGCACGATGGAAGGGTCATGGTTTCCCAGCTGCTACCGGCGGCTTTGGATGTTTTCAGATGAGGCGCGTTGCTTGGGTGATCGTGTGTTGCTGGTTGACATCGACATGGTGTTGACCGGGTCGGTCGATCATCTGTTTGATAGCCATGCGGATTTTGTGGGCTGGCAACCGAAGGCCGAATGGGGCGGGCATGATCGTATTGGTGGTGGGATCTACCTGCTGCGCACCGGCTCACACACAGAGGTTTACGAGGACTTCGAGGGATTGGCATCGATTGCTCAGGCACGGATGGCGGGGTTTCGCGGAAGCGACCAAGCGTGGATGAGCTACAAACTGTTCGGCAAGGTTGAATTGTTTCCCGAGGATTCCGGAATCTACAGCGTACGCGACCTGGGCGAAGGATCAAGCCTGCCATCCGATGCCTGCTTGATTCAATTCAACGGCAAGAAAAAGCCGTGGGACTATCCGAAACCGAAGTGGGTTGATTCGCACTGGAGAGAAAATGCAGACAGTCAGGATGGAAGGGGCAGACGAGGCGATAGAGCGCCTGAAAAGCGTGGAACGCGCCGTACGCACCCGCGCTACTCGAAGAGCACTGGGAAAGGCTGCCGCATTGGTGCGCAAGACAGCCAGACAAAACGCGCTACGCATTGACGACCCAGAGACGGGACGACGCATTGCCGACAACATCGGACAGCGCGTTCGTAGTGGCCATACGCGACGCACAGGCGACCAGATGGTGAGCGTAGGTGTGCTGTCAAAGCGCGGCAAGATACCGCCGGGCAACCCAGACGAAGGCAAGCGCGGCAATACACCCCACTGGCACCTGGTCGAGCTGGGGCACGCAAAAGCAAGGGCACAGCCATACCTTCGCCCAGCCCTGTCTGAAAACGTGCAGGCCGCAACGAATATTTTTGCTACCACGCTTGATGGCGAAATAGATAGGGCAATCGCGCAGGTGAAAAAGTAATGTATCCACCGATATTTTCAATCGTATCGAAAAGTGCGGCTGTGAAATCAGCGTTCGGCACGGACCCGATCCGGATCTATATGTTCGGGCTTGCGCCTGAAGGCGTGAAGCACCCGTATGCCGTATGGCAGATCGTGGGCGGGTCGCCTGAAAACTACCTGAACGAGACGCCGAACATTGACCTGTTCTCAGTTCAGATTGATGTGTATGGGGCGTCGGTCACAGCGGTACGGAATGGAGCCAGGGCACTACGTGATTCGATTGAGCCTCATGCGCATGTCGTGTCGTGGCGCGGGGAGTCAAAAGACGTCGAAACCAATTTGTACCGCAGTTCGTTTGATGTGGATTTTTGGACTGATAGATAGTCAATTTTTAACGTTGTTTGTTTGCCGCCTTGCGCGGCTTTTTTTATGCCTAAAGCAAGGCGATGGAGATCGAAATGGCAGTGAAGACCCAAGGTACGAACCTGTATTGCATGAACCCGGATGGCGGGGAGATTGTAGATGTCGGCTGCGTGACCGCAATCAGCGGCATTGATAGCACGCTTGAAGAAATCGAAACGACGTGCCTGAGCGCGAACTCACGCACCTACGAATCCGGCCTTGATACTCCGGGCACTGCGAACTTTACAACGCAGTTCGACCCTGAGAATCCGGTCCACATCCAGTTATTCAACTGGAAGAAGTTGGGCAAGACGCTTGTGTGGGCGGTGGGATTCCGTCAGCAAGACGCCATTGAGCAAGGCGTTGATCCTGATGGGCCAGAGTCCACTACTGACTCAAACGGTGATTACATTCTTGATCTGCCCGATACCCGAAGCTGGATTGTGTTCGAGGGTTACATGAACTCGCACCCGTTTGACTTCCAGGGCAACGCGGTCGTGACGTCAAACATTGGCGTTCGCATATCCGGTGACATCGACGTAGTGCCGCGCACCGCATCGTAACGGTCTGTCGTGGCTAGGGTGGCGCACCCGAAAGCACGTTCCCTGACGTGTTGCCGCGACTTCTACTTTCAGGGATTTATTCAGGGATAAATCATGGCTAAAAAAGCAAGTGCATTAACGATTGACGGGCTACGCGAGATCGGCGGGATCCTAACGGGCGAAGCAGTGCCACGTAGCGTGACGTGGAAGATCACGAATGACGACGGCACAGAAACCGAGCACACATTCATCGTCGGCGTAGTCAAGCTGGGCGTGGCAGCGACGGAGCGAATCTGGCGAGGACAAGGCGACAAGTCAAGCTGGGCGCTGGCGATACACGAAGCGATCCGGCTGGGCGAGGATTTCACCGAACGGATTTCATACGAGGACGCTTGCAACCTTGACAACGGCCTGCTGGCCGCGCTGTCGGAAGCTACGCGATCCGTTAACCCTGAGCCAAAGGAAAAGCCCGAGGGAAAGGCCTAAGCGCCACGGACGAGTTCTGGTGCGAGCTTGTCCTAGCAGGCGTGGGCGGGCGCACAATTGAACAAGCACGTGAGCGCATGCCCGTTGAAGAGGTGCGAGTCTGGCAGCAGTACATGCAAAAACACGGGCCGGTTGCATTGCAGCGCATCAATCGATACGCCGCCGCCCAGAGCGTGCAAATGCTGCACAACATTCACGCTAAAGATAAGGTGCGAGATATTGATATGTTTCTGTTGTGGCGCTCTGACGATATTGACGAGAGCGACGATGGGGACGATGGCTTGTCACGTGTCTTTGGTGTGCTCAACAAGTACGCCGCCCCTGGTGAAACGAAACGCAAACTGTGGAAGCGCAAGGAATAGGATATGGCACGAAGTTTAGGCCGACTGACGCTGGATTTGATCGCTCGTACAGGTAGTTTTAATCGAAACCTGGACGATGCGGCAAAGCGCGTGCGCGGTACAGCAAGGGATATAGATCGTTCCGCGCAGGCCATCAATCGGTTCGTGCTGGCCGCTGGCGCTGCTGGCGTGGCATTTGTTTCCAGCATGGCGACGGTTGCAGCCGCCACGAGTAAGACGATGGACGAGATGCGCAAGATGGCGCAAGCCACTGGCCTGTCCGTAGAAGCGCTATCGGCCCTGACCTATGTGGCAAACCAAAGCGGCCTTGAGCAGCAAACGCTCATCAATGCACTTGGCCGACTGTCCAAAGGCATCGGCGATGCTGCTCGCGATACTGGCGATGCAAAGCGGGCCTTCGATACGCTTGGTATCAGCATCCGAGACTCAAGCGGTCGGTTACGCGATGCTGATAAGGTGCTGGTTGATTTCGCCGAAGAAATGTCCAAGCTGCCTGACGGCACACAGAAAACCGCACTTGCGATGCAGGTGTTCGGACGGGCTGGGGCGCAGCTGGTTCCGTTACTGAACAATGGTCGTGAGGGCATCAAGGCGCTGACGGACGAGGCGCGGCGCTTTGGCATTGTGCTGGATACTGATGTGGCGAAACAGGCCGAGCGATTCAATGACAACCTGACCCGCCTGGGTGCTGTCAAACAGGGATTGGCCTTTACGATCACTGAAGCCTTGTTACCAGCGATGGAGCGTATCACCGACATCATGGTAGAGGTGGCCGCGACCTTGGCTGGGTCTGGCGAGCTAATCGAGACTGCCTTCAAAGCAGCAGGCATTGCCGCTACCGCAGCGGCAGTCATATTCGCAAGCCGTTTGGTTTCATCATTGGTCGCGTCAACCGCTGCGTTTGTAGCGGCGAATCTTGAAGCGGTTCGTTACCAGGCTACGCTTGCAAGAATGGCGGGCGTAAGTGCAGCGGCTGCGACAGGGCTGGGCGCATTGACTGTTGCGGCACGGGCTGCGTCGACACTGCTTGCCGTACTTGGCGGGCCTGTGGGGTTGATTGCAGCGGTTGGGCTAACTGGAGCCGCGTTCCTGACTATGGGGCGAAATGCCAGGTCAGCTGCTGCTGACGCTAACTTACTTAGCGGGTCGCTGAAAGGGCTTACTGAGAGCCAGCTTGTTCATACGCAAAACCAAATTAGCGATGCAATTGAAAGAGCCGGCAAGAGGATGGTTGAGGCGCGCAAGGAAGTCGAGGCGCTTGAATCGCGCCTCACGCACGCTGAAAATGCATGGATAAAAAGCAGTCAAGTTATCAATGATTTACGCAAAAAACTTGATGAAGCAAGGGCTAATGCTGACACAGCGGGCCAAGAGTTCCAGCGCCTAACTGCCCGCAGCGCAGAGGTCGCACGGGCAATATGGGGTGTCAGAAATGAAGTAGACGGACTGAATCAAGCGCTGGGCCAGATTGATATGGAAGCCGTACGTGCCGAATGGATGACCAAGTACGCCACACAATCCGAAAGGCTGGCAGCGGAGCTGGACAAGGCCCGCGAAGCGTTTGGCGGTGTCATCCCGCCTGACATTGAAGCGCGAATCAGGAAGGCATTTGCTCCCGCACGGTCAGGCGCGGCTGCTACCGCATCAGAGTTGCAAAACCTGATCAAGCAATTCGATCAGCAGGTTGCTGTGCTTGGCATGACCGAGGCGCAGGCTGAACGCTACCGCATCGAAACCGCCAAAGGCACGGAAGCAGACCGCGCCCGAGCGCTTGCCTTGTACGACCAGATCGAAGCCTGGAAAGAAACCGACCGGGTGATCCAGCAAGCCGCAGAGTCGGCCCGGTATATCGCCGCAATAAACCAAGAGCTAGAAGTTTTCGGCCAGCAAAAAGACCTTGACGTTGCCGGTGTTGGCATGGGCGACCGATTGCGTGCGCAAATGGAAGAAGAGTTTGCCATTCGTCAAGAGTTCGCTCAGCGCCGCCGAGAGCTTGAAGAGCAGCAGCAGATCGAATCGTTAGCGCTGGATGATGAGCAGTACGAGGCCCGACTAGAAGCGCTGCAATACGCCGAGGATGAACATCTTCGCATCTTGCAGGAATCCAACGAAGCAAAACTGGAAGCGCAAGCAGACTGGACGAACGGTGCTATTGTCGCACTGCAGAACTTCGCTGACGAAGCGGCTGATATTGCAGGTCAGGTCGAAAGCATACTCATGGGCGCGTTCAAGGGCGTCGAAGATGCGATTGTTGATCTCGTCAAGACTGGGAAACTGGATTTGCGCGGCTTGCTAGCATCCATTGCTGAGGACGTTTTACGCATGATGATTAGGGTGGGTCTTAGCATGGCCGCTAATGCATTGCTTGGCGAGACTCTAGCGGCGTCTACTACCGCGGTATCAGTTGCGATGGGTAAGGTCACGGCGGCAGCGTGGGCACCCGCTGCGGCAATGGCGTCCCTTGCGTCGTTCGGCGCTAACGCAGCGCCAGCTATGGCCGGGATAACGGCCACAACAGGGCTTGCGACAAGCCTGGCTGTCGTTGGAATGGCGCACGATGGGATCGACGAGGTGCCCAAGACTGGCACGTGGCTTTTGGAAAAAGGCGAGCGCGTTGTCACGGCAGACACTAGTGCACGGCTGGACTCGGTGCTTGACCGGATTGATTCTGGTGGGGGTGGCGGTGTGACTGTAAACCTGATCGAAAGTCAAGACCGCGCCGGTGAGGTCGAGTCCCGAACAAACGACGACGGCGAGGAAGAATTGAACATCTTTGTCGCTGACATACGCGGCGGCGGTAGACGTTCGCAGGCGCTTGAGATGACATACGGACTACAGCGAGTGGGCGCATGATTCAAACGGATATCGACTTCCCGCGCAGCCTGCCGTGCTTCTTGCGCGAGGGCTACGACATAAACCACGTCCAGCCCTTCATGCGCACAACGATGGAGTCCGGTAGGGCCATACAGCGGCGTAAGTTTACGAGCGTGCCCAGCATGATCAAGGTGTCGCTGCTTTGTACGGACTCGCAGGCCCAGGCGTTTGAGTCGTGGTTTCGTGACGCGATTCATGATGGGGCCGACTGGTTTAACGCGCTCATAAAAACGCCGATGGGCTTGCAGCGCTACGTGTGCCGGTTTACGGATATGTACAGCGGCCCGCAGCTCACAGGGCGCAGCATGTGGCGCTTTGGCGCAACGCTCGAAGCTTGGGATCGACCTCTACTGCCTCCGGGATGGGGCGTATTCCCTGATTTTGTTGCAGGACAGAGCATTATTGATATTGCGATGAATCGGGAGTGGCCCGAAGCATGACAATACTTAAAACAGTCTACGCCTCCGCACCAGATGACGAGTTGATTTTAATCACACTGGAAATACACCTTTCTCCGGCGGTCGTTGTGCGTGCCGTGCAGGGTTTTGAGAACCAGATGCTGGGCGTGGATGGCGTGTACCAAGAGTTCACGGCGGCAGCGATATCGGTTGCATTGCCCAGCAGCAATACAAGCGGGCAGCAGTCGTTACGGTTTTCAATCGGCGGTATAAACAGCCTGATCCAACGTTACATGGATGCCGCGCTTGAAAGCAATACGCCAATAACTTTGATATACCGAGAGTATCTAGAAAGTGACAAGTCAGCCCCAGCGCGTCAACCTTACATCATGACGATTAGCGGAATACAGTTAGAGGGCGATGAGGCGCAGTTTGAGGCGTCCTACTGGGACATACTCAACTACGCATGGCCCAGGCAGCGCTACACCGAAGAAACAGCGCCGGGGATCAAATACCTATGATCAACAAGTACCTATTTACGCGCTATAAAAAATACGGACGAGGGCCTGATGAGTTTGATTGTTGGGGCATCGTTCGCACAGCTAGAACAGAATTGTTCGGCAAGGACTTGTTGCCATCGTATGCAGAGATCGACCCGCAGGATAAAAGGGCGCTAACAGTTGCGTGCGAAGAAGTTCGCGTTGACCATGTGTTTAACGAGTCCCCGCCAGTGCCGGGCGCGATAGCCACCGCTTGGCGTGCTCGCGTATGTGTGCATGTTGGGCTGGTGGTAGAAGCAGATGATCGCCTATGGATACTTGAATCAGACGAAGAAACAGGGCCATGCTTGACGCGCATTGACCAGTTCGAACAGAGATACACGAAGGTCATCTATTATGACGATTAAAATCTACCCAAGCCTGATGGAAGGTGCCCCGATTGAAACCCACGAATGGACGGGGACGATAGAGGGATGGTTTGCGTCAAAAGATATTGACTTAACAGAGCACGAAGAGCAGCCGGTTGTTGTGCGCGTCAATGGCGTTGATATTGATCCTGAAGAGTGGTGCAGCACGTCAGTCGCTGGAAGCGATGATGTAGAAATACGGATACTCCCTCACGGCGGCGTGTTCAAAGCCATAGGGCGCGTATTTAATTTCTTGTTTGGGTGGCTGCTACCATCGCAGCGGTCGTCGTCACGGCATGACCCAGGCCAAGGCAGGGCGCTAGAGGCGGCGTCGGCTAAGGCGAACGAAGCCAAGCTAGGCCAAGTCGTACCAGAGCTTGCAGGTCGATTCATACGATACCCTGATTACCTAACGCCACCACGCAGGCGGTTTGTATCACCGCGTGAGCAGTGGATAGAATTCCTTGCGTGCATCGGGCCGGGGCGCTACCAAGTGTTGCCGCATGACGTTAAGATTGGCGACACGCGGATCGGATCATTAGGCGAGGGCGCAGAGCATCAGATATTCGAGCCGGGCCAATCGGTAGCCGGGCACAGCGCACACGAGCACTGGCACAGCGTGGCAGAGGTTGGAAGCACATCGTCTGGTACAGCAGGACTAGAGTTGCCGTCTGAGCCCGATACAGCAGTAAACATTGATCCGCCTAGTTATTCTTTTGACGGATTGGAAATAACCCGACCAAGCGGATCATGGCCTAGTGGGTGGGGGGTTGGAACTATTGTTAGGGTTGATTACCCGCGGACTTATGTTGTTTCGATAGAGACGATAGGCTCCGGCGACGACCCTCAATATTACAGAAACACCTATACGGGATATTTTGGTCATATTGATCTGTCTACACTAACAAAGTCTGACGGGTTATACACATATTCAGCGGTTACGCTATCAGGGTCAGGCAGTAATCAAACAATAGGCTATTACAGCAACGCAAACGGCAGATGGTATGAAGACGACGCGCCAGGATCAAGAGTAATATCATACGGATCGTCAGAACAGTGGACTATACAATCAATATCAGAAGATACGATAGTTTTAGAACCGAGAGGAAGCAGGACATTCCAAAACGAATCTGTAGCTGGGTCAAAAGTAATATTTTCTGACGTTGTTTACGGTGAGTGGACTAGCACTATTTCTGCGTGCCCTCCGGGAGAGGTAACAAACCTCATAGAGTTAGATTTCTTTTTCCCGTCAGGTTTAAATCGTCTAGAAGATGATGGAACAGTAGTAAACCGATCTGTTAGAACAGAGATACAGTGGCGCGACTCTGCGGCAGGTGGAGCATTCACATCGGTTATGCGCACTTATACTGAAAGAACGTTAAACCAAGTTGGGTACACGTGGCAAATAAGTGTGCCAGGCATCCGTCCTGAAGTCAGAATACGTCGAGTCGGCGCGCAGTCTACGTCCACGCAAATCAACGACACGATACAATGGTTCGGTATGAAGTCACGCCTACCAACACGCACGTCATACCCAGACTGGACGACTATTGCTATACGTATGCGAAGCGGCGGTAGGCTTGGTTCAAACGCAGAGAATAGGGTCAACTTAGTAGCAACGCGCATATTGCCCAAAGTGAACGCAGACGGCACGATTGGAGCGGCACAGCCAACTAGGGATGTCGCTGATTTCGTACGCCATATCGTTGATTCCATAGGCCGTGGTGACGACGCCATCAACATGCCTGAGCTTGCACGCCTGTCTGCCAACGTATGGCAACCGCGCGGCGAGTACTTTGATTATGTGTTCGATGAAACAAACGTAAAAGAGGCAATCGATACCGCATTACGTGCAGGCATGTCCGAGTTTTCACTAGAAAACGGCAAGATTAGGCCCGTACGTGATGATGTTCGCACGGTGTGGGAGCAGGGGTATTCGCCACAAAACATGGTTAAGCCGTTGCGCCGCTCCGCTGACCCGCACAAGCACGATGACCATGACGGGGTAGAGGTTGAGTACATAGACAGCAATGGCTGGGTCGAGAGCGTCGTGCAGTGCCGCTTGCCGGGCGACCAAGGGCTACGTGTAGAGAAGATAAAACTGGACGGCGTGACTGACCGTACGAGGGCTTGGCGCTTTGGCATGCGTCATCGCAGGGCTATGATGTACAGGCGCAAACAGTATTCTTTCCAGACCGAGCTTGCCGGTCTAAACAGCCAGTACCTGAGCTACGTACCGCTGGTTGGCGAGGATCAGGATTACGGGCAGTCTGCCATCATGGTGTCGATATCGGAGCAAGGTGGGCAAGCGCTGATCTACACAAGTGAGCCGTTACAATGGATTGATGATAAAGCGCACGTCGTCGCATACCGTAACCCGCAAGGCGACGTTGTGGGGCCATTTGCTGCTTCTCCGGGTCCGACTGAAAACAGCGTCATTGCAGACATACCGCAACCATGGCCCGTCGTTAGCTTAAAGATGGAGCCGCCTCACGTGTATTTTGGCACCGTTAACGATTGGTGCTTTCCCGCATTGATCACAGAGATCAACCCGCAAAGCACTGACCTTGTTAGCATCAGTGCGGTAAACTATGATATACGCGTTTACGCAGACGATAACAATTCGCCACAGGATTAGATGATATGACTACGTACCGAACTGGTAACCCGATTGGAAGCACAGACCCGCGTGACCTTTATGATAACGCTGAGAATTTGGACACTGCCGTAAACGATCTTAGTCGCGACACGTGGTCTGACCGCCTGGGCCGAAGCCGTAAAACAATGTCGGGTATGGATCGCGAGTTCAATGCGGACCAGGCGTCTCGTGACAATAGGTTCAATACGTTCATCACATCCAGCGGTTACCAGTTTTTAGGCGACTACGCAGCTGGCATCGAGATCACTGAATACAACCAAATTGTGCGTGATTCAGACGGTGAGTTCTGGCGCCTGTCTGGGCAGGTTGAGTTGCCGTATACAACGACTGGAGCAGGACTGCCAGAGGATGATTCGTTGACGCCTCTGGGAGATGCTGTTCTTAGGCAGGAGCTGGATGGCTCTGTTCAAGACGGTCAAGGGGGCGCAATGGTGCGAGGGGCGGTTATCTATGTCAATACCATCGCCGACTTACAGGCGCTGCCGACGAGTGGGCTGGTGGATGGACAGGTGGCACTCTTGAATGGTATCGCATTCCGATGGGATGCCGTAAAGGGGGATTGGCAGGCGATTAACGCAGTAAGTCTTTCGGCGCTTGGTGGTGTTCCTGGTGGAGGTGCGAACGCGCACGAGGCGTTGGAAAAGGCAGTATATTCTGGACTACCAGTAATTATTGACGGGGACTATTACGTTTCAGGCCCAACCATCACGAATGTAAATCCTCTTATAATCATGGCTAGCGGAGACGGCAGCATAACGTCTGACTCCCCTAGCCCAATATTCCGCTTGGAGAATTCATTTTCCATCAAAGGCGTTTCTTTTTACACATCGAATTCCATCCTGGAGCTGGGTAGTGATGTCGACCAAGTGACGATAGAGGACTGCGAAGCCGAATGCACTACGCTCCATGCCGGTATTGCTTTCCTAATTTCCTCGGGACAGTATAGCGTGGGACGGATCAGGGCTTCAGGAAATAAGGTAACAAAATATCGTAGCGCATTCTTTATAGCTCCCGCCACTCTCGGCGAGGCAATTTTCAGCGAAAACATACTTGGAAATCTACAGGCAAGGGGCATTCATGTAGTTTCAGGCGACGAGACCAACTATGAGAGTGTCATCGTTAGAGATAACGTGATTTACGACATAAACGACACCAATGAAGGTACTAGGGGTATCATCGTAACAGCAAAAAAAGCTATTGTATCAAACAATATAATTTCGTCCGTGTCGGGAAACAAGGAAGACAGTGAGGCAATCTATGCAAGATGTACGCACATCGACATAAACAACAACACCTGCATTGACGCAGGGTCGAGGGCTGCCATCTCAGTTCGCGGTACTGCCGAGGTCTGCAAGATAGTAGACAACCTGATCCGATACACACCGGATATGATCGGAGCTTTCGACAGGGGGATTTCTTTGCCACTGCAAAAACATGCAGTGATAGCAGGAAACGTTCTGATCGCAGAAATCCCCATTCCTGATGGGATTACATTAACAGGCGCTGTGGAAATCGCAGAAGTAACAACAGTAAGCATATCTGAAAACGAGATACACGGGTTCAATCGACCCATAAACGTGGCGAGTCAGGCGCGCTTTGTTTCTGTAAAAAATAACAATAGCACAGGGGCAACCGACCAATTCCTAAAACTTCGAATTCCAGTAGATCAGGCGCACAGCAAGTTTTCCAGAATTGTATCTGGCAATACATTTAAAACAGATGCAGCTCTTTCTTCGAATTATGGTGTAACCCTAGAATCAAGCTCACTGGAGGACCTTAAAGGGGAAATAGTGTTTTCCGACAACACCTTCTCCGTCCCGGGTGGAGAGTATGTCTCTATTAGGCTAAACCTAGTAAGCGCGGCTAACCTCATTATTTCAAACAACCATGGCTTAAGTAACCAGTTGAGTGTATTTTCACAGGGATCCTCGATAGACGAATACTTCTTGGAGTCGTCAAATTATAAGGTGTCTTCGACTTCAACTAGTTATGTAAGCATTGCCAACAATCCATCACGCAAAGATGGGGATGTTATGCACGCAAACATAGAAGGCTATTGCGAGAGTGATGATGGTGATGTAGAGGCGTTTTCTTACAAGTGCGCTTTCAAATACAGCGAGGCATCCGAAGAGTATGTGCCCATATTTGAAGAAACCCAAAGGCACGGAAACGAAAACACGGAGTTTATTACAACTCCCAGTGGGCTTGTACGAGTTCGAGCTCTACAAGGCGCCACATTCTGGTTTAATCACGTGCACTACATGCAGAACAACAGGGAGTGATCGACCTTAAGATGATGCCTCTCTAACCAGAGGCTTCTTAAGCAAAAAAGAGGCAGAGATTGAATGAAATTACAGAGGTCATAAAGTCTATCACACCCGGCGTTGTAGGAGCAGCGTCGGGGGCTGTCTGTACACGCGGTCACTGAGCCAGCGCCACAAAGGCTTACACATGGCTGGGCGGGGTGGGAGGTATAATATGCACACTTATCTTTTTATCGTTATCTTGATTTTGCAGGTGCTCGATGTAGGCACGACGCTTATCGCGCTGCGCCATGGGGCCGTTGAGGTAAACCCCATAGTGAACAGCCTAATAAAGCGGCTAGGCGCTAAGGTTGCGCTGCTCTTAATTAAGCTCGCGTTCATCATTCTACTTTTTTGGTTCCTGCATTACCTGCCGATATGGTCTTTGTGGGCAGTTATAGCGGTATACGTGGGTGTAGTGATTTGGAACATACGCACGATACGGATACAAAAGAGGGTATAATTTACATATTTTTACATAAGGTGGCGAAATGGTGAGGTGGCGAATGAATGTCAGCGATGGGGCGCATGCAACAATAGCAACAGCAACAGGCATAGCGGTTTATGGGCTTACCCTGCAAGAAATTGTTTTTGTGCTGTGGGGTATTTATGTGACCCTTTTAATACTAATCAAGATACCTGAGTTTCTAGAAAAACACTCTTGGATTGGCAGTGCATTTAGGCGCGTATTTGGGCGGCGACGATGAAAAAGCGAATAGTCACTTACTTTATAGTGGGCGGCGCAGCGGTGCTTGGGGCAAGCCCGCACTTGCATGACTTCCTGCGCAAATGGGAGGGCGTGGAGTACGTTGCGTATGCTGACAAGCTGGCGGGCGGTGTGCCGACTGTTTGCGCCGGCATTACCAATGCGGTTAACCCGCCCCGAAAAGTAGTGGTTGGCGAGCGATGGACGGGCGAGGAATGTAAAGTTGCCGAGGAAAAAATCATACTTGAAATACAGACCCAGCTGGCAAAGTGCATTACCCACCCCGTGCCCCAATCGACATTTGATGCACTTACTAGCCATGCTTGGAATCTTGGCTGGCCAAGAACATGCAAATCGCAGTCCGTAAAGCTAATCAATCAGGGCAAGATAAAAGAGGGCTGCAATCTACTATCGAATAAGCCCGACGGACGTCCAAACTGGAGTTATTCCAGTGGCAGCTTTATCCAAGGGCTATTTAACCGCCGCTTATCCGAGCGCGAATTATGCCTAAAAGACTTATCTACGGACTAATAGCCGCTGCTGGCATAGCAGTGGCTATTTATTTCTATGGCCATGCCCAATACAAGCAGGGTGTTAATGATGAGCGCGTGCGCCAAGAGCTAGCACATGCGCGTTTAGAGCAAGGGTTGCGTTATGAGCGTGATAAAGCTGATGCCAAATACAGGGCGGCAGTTGTTGCCCGCGAGGTGGCTGAGGATCATATTGATAGTATTGAGCGCGAGCTTGACCGCGTGCTCAAAGATTTACGTAACGCCGAACATACCACAACCAGCGACCGACTTAATGCAGCCAGCGCCGGACGGCTCGAAGGTTTTGCAGCGTGCGTCAGAGAATATGGCTCGCTGGCTAGAGATGCTGCTAAGTGGGCAGACCAAGTGAACGGTTTACAGGATTACGTTAGAGGTATTGCAGGGGTGAGCGAGTAGTGCTATATTACTACTGACATGTTGGCATTCATTCATTGTCTCCTGAAGTGCCCTCCACCCCACGTGCCTTTGAGCCGTGGGGCTTTTATTTTATATTGTCGCGCCTTACCTTGTTGGCTTCGATGGCTTCCAGTTGGGCTTCCATCTCAGCGATGTGTTGCTGATAGGGTTTGATGGCGGCGCACGCATACTCCCGCACTGAATACTCTGCGAATAGCTCTATACCGCCATCTGTTTTTGTGCGGGGCACAGGAAGCGGCGGCAGTTCAATATCGGGTTTGTTCATTTCCTTTCCTTCATATCTCAAAAGCCCACGGCGCAGCCAACGTAAAAAATAAAGCCCATAACGGCCACCAGGGCCACGAGTAAGGCGGCATCTTTGATGATGTCGATTCGCCGTGGTTTGCGGGTAAGGGGGAAGGCTTGGAATTTTGGCGAGCGGTTCATGTCGTTTCTCCTAGTGCTTTGGAGATGGCGGCGCGGGCTTCCTGAACCCATACGGGCGAACGGTTCTTATATCTCTGCTGCCTATCCTGCCAGTATTCGAGCGCCAGATTAAGCGCGTGAAGCATGTCGGGCGCAGCGGCGATTAGGCGGGCGTCAGCATCCCATCTTTCAAAGCTGCCCACCATGTCGGCGGGGCGCGATGTTTCGCCAACGTGCGCAATTTGGCAACTATCAGACGTAACCACGCCGTTCGGTGTTGTGCGCCACGGCCCTGGCGTATGCTTAAACTCTTTCATATCAACCCCTCTTCACTCAAAATGCTTTCCAAATACCCCCGCACCTGCACATGCGAACCATCATTATGGGCCGCTGCGTTACGCACGATCTCAGCAACAACAGTGATCGGCAATTCGGCAAGGTTTGAATTTACGATGATCTGGTTAAACCAATAACCGGCATCGTGCCCGTTTTTATCTTTGTTAGCACGTCCTGCCAGAACATCAAAAACTTCGTCCGCTGTGACTGGCTCAACGTGCGTAAACACAGCACCGCCTGTTGGCTGATCACAATCAATGCATAGCTGTCGTGTGCCAGGGTAGTGAACAGCATTGATTGCCGCATGTGTCGCCTGGTCGTGAACTTTACCTCTCCACCATTCAGTCATTTCTACTTCTCCATAGCTGCGTCGATTGCTTTGTCCAATTGCTCGCCGCACAAGCCATCTTCATGTGTATAAGCTACGGATGTCGATCCGTAATCAATTCCGTAAATGCCTGTAACGACGCCCATGTCGTCACTTCCGCTATCGCGCAGCCAGCGGTATCGTTCTGCATCCTTACGCAGTGCCTGTATTTCAGACGATTGTAGGACGGCTTGTTCGATGGCGCGTATAGAAGAACGCAACTCATCTAGCGTTTTTTGGAATGTGTAATTACCAAGTCGTGACCCACTGGCCCGAAGTACGCCATCAAGTAATGAGTCAACCAGTGCTGGTGTAAGTATTGTTTCGGTAGTCATTTTCTCTGATCCAATGCCGCCTTGGCTGTTATCTTCGCTGAATCCAGTGTGTGATACGACATGCTGTCCATGGCCGAAATTCTCTTTAGCGCAGCTCTCATGCGCTCCACATCCTCCCGCAGCGCCGTGCCTTGCGCGTATCGGCGTTTGCGCTTCACCGGCTCGGCAAGCATCTTTCGCAATCGGTCTGCCAAGTCAGGGCGTTCATGGAAAACCTGTATAAAATCCTCGTCACTCCATGAGGATAGCTCCGCGTTCCAGTCTGTTTTATTCACCGGCTCGGCGGGTTGATGGGCTGTGTATAGCGGTGTCCACCCATACTGCGTCGCTTCTTCTTTGGTTAACCGATCCCCGAAAGCTATGTGCCGCTTGTCTGAAGTCATCCACGCCACAGGCTCACCCCTGCGCTGCTGGCGGTCGGCTTCGATGGCGGCTAGGGCATAGTCCCGCATGTCTTGACTAGACCACTCCCATTGCGAGCTAGCTGGCGTCTCAGAGTCGGCAGGCAACGGCGGCAATTTAATATCGCCAATCATTTGTTTTCCTTCCATTCTATAGCCAAAAGATTATTTCTCTGCACCTTGATATGCTCAAGCGCCTGATGGTACTGAATTTTCAGTTCTTTTTCTTTGGCGTCCAGGGATTTGAGCTGCGAGGTGACGGTGTCGAAGTTTTCTGGTAAATCTAACGGTAAAATGACTTCTCTCACCAACACATAGTTGGAGTGGTTTTCCATTGCCCATCCGCCCACTTCAAAATCAGAGGCGGTTAAATATCCAACGAGCGCATACGATTTCGTGTTAGCGTCAAATACGATAACGCCTTTTACTGTTTCCTGTGTCATGTCTGTTTCTCCTTTAGTGCTGTTGAATGAAATTAACTAAATTCTTGTTGGCTGTCCTAGCTGGCGCTGAAAACTGACCCACAAATATCCAGCTATTTTCTACTAATTCGTAAGCATCAAATATTTTTACTGCTCGGCCATTGTAGTTAGCACGTTGTATGTTTTCTGCTTTGTACATGATGTTTCTCCTTGTTTGTTTGACTGTAAGTATATTATAGCACAATGTTTTACATTGTCAACGCTTTTTTTAATAATAATAAAACCATGGCCGATCTTGATCGACTGTCGGCTTTGGCCAGTTCGTCAATCTTTTTTAATGTCTCGCTGTCAATACGGAAATTTAAATATCTGTCTTTTTTTGGTTGCATAATAAGTACCTTGAAGTTTATAAATAATCACATTGTATCACTTTTGAGTGCCTCGACCCGATAGCTTATTAAATAATCGGCGCAAGCAGTACGATCTAACCAGCGAGACAATCGTAAATAAGCCGCCTATCATCAGGTTATCGCCCAGTGGTACGTTGATACCAAACAACGGAAAGATCACCACCTGGACGGCTACAGCCACGCCGTAGCCTATGGCTATGTTAGCGGCTGATTCTAGCAGGCTGGCGCGGCGGGATTGGGTCAAAACATACTCTCCTGGCGTTGCGCGTATTCTATGCGGCGACAGGAAATATCGAAATATGTTGGATCGAGCTCTATGCCGATAAAGTTGCGACCAGTGTTGACGCAAGCAACGCCCGTTGTGCCACTGCCCATTGCAAAATCCAGAACAGTTTCGCCCTCGTTTGTGTAGGTTTTAATCAGGTATTCCATGAGCTCCACAGGCTTTTGGGTGGGGTGTACAGTGCGCCCTACACTTTTAAACTCCTGAATTGTTCTCGGGTAATTGGTGAACTCCTGAAAGTTCTTTTTACCGCTGCTTCCATAGCAATCCCCGTTACTCCCACGCCTAACCTTTTTGTTGTAAGGTATCAGATTTTGTGGGTTGTATGTTGGCTGTTTTGTGTAAAAAACAAGTATGTCCTCGTGATTTTTCATGGGCATTCTTTTTGCGTTAAGGTGACCTGTAGCTGCTGTTTTTTGCCATACCCAAGAGTACCGCAGCATCTCTAGGTTAGAAGTCCCTAGAGCACTCGTAAACGGCTGGCTCGCAGTCATCACAATCGCACCATTAGGTTTAATCACCCGCTTCAACTGCTCCCACATTGGCCCTAGAGGAATAATCGAATCCCACTTATTCCTTGTCGTACCATAAGGAATGTCTGCCAAAATCATATCAACACTGCCGTCTGGAATTTCCTTCATTCGATCAAGGCAATCCCCCAAATACAAAATCGCATCGCCTATAATTTCTTTTCTCATGTTTATCTATCCTCGTTTGCTATCCAACACCGCCTTAACATACCTTCTCAGCCTCGTATTAGCGGTCGTTCTTGCGTTTTGCGTTTGCAGCAAAGTTCCTTTGCCTTCTAGCAGGTCGTAAGCCTCTTCATACACTCTAGTGTAGTGTTTAGCTGTGCTATCCCATAGTTCAACTGGCAGCTGTCGGATCTGGCTAGCTATCCATTGTTGGTCATCTAAGAAATACTTTTCAGGTAGCATTGCACCGCCTCCTTTGCTGCTTCGTAGCCAAGTGCAACACAAACGAATGCGCCTGCATTGTGCGCGGCTTCCAAATAATCCAACTGCCCATCCTGCCACCTGCTCTTGGTGTGGTCTTGGCGCTTCATCTCACACACGAACGCGCGCCCAGATGGGATGATCACGTCAGCCGCGCCGACGTTTAACGCGCCTTCCAACCGCTGCATACGGGCCTGCTGGTACGTGCGCTTGCCCTCGTTGCGTGGATGCACGGCAATACGATGCAGCTCCGGGTGCTGCAAGCGCAACCATTGAAAAAACGTAATCTGCTCAGCCAGCTCCTGGGGGCAGTCACCCCTATAGTCACGATCGCCATAAACTTTAATCCAATTGGGGAACCTCATCAGCCCTCCTGTTATATGCTAAAACCTTATAAAATCTACTGCCACGGATACGGTGGTACGTCACCGTTTCTGGTGGCGTACCGTGGCTATCCAAATACTGCAAGAAAACATCCACCGATGGCGCTATATGACCCTTGTATACCGCTTTGTTGAGCATGGCCCACTCATGCCCTATAGTTGGCATATACCAAACAGAAAAAGTACGCCACGGTGTCTTGATGGTGCATTTAACGCTTGGTTTGCCAGATCTGCCCACGTGCGGATGAGCGCTCCACTCCAGCACCTCGTCAGTGCTTACTTCGTATGGGTCTTCTTTAATGCGCTTAAATTCTCGTTGCAGCTTGGTATTGGGGTCTACAAGCTCTTCTTTGCAGCTTTCACAAAACCGAGCGGCAATATCATTCTCGTGGTGGCACTCTGGGCACTCTTTGAAAGTCCAGCGGTATTCGCACCTTGCAAGCCTGCCGCCGCCGATATCAACCTGCCCCGTACAGCGACGCCCAAAGTGAGCAGGCTCTGGCCCATGGTCGGTTTCTATACGGTTGCCATGTAAATCAACAAAATATCCGTGCTGGTCGTGCTGAAACCCCGCCTCATTGGGCCGTGGAGTGAACTGGTTTTCAAAGCCGCAATCAGGGCATACTGCGCGCAATGGCTCAAGCTCACCATCGCCTGGCGTCCTTGTTCTTATTTCTGGCTCAAACAAATCATCTTGCAGGCCGTGAAATTCAATATTGCCGGCGTAGTCTAGCACGAGAAAATCGGATTTGCCCTCGTATAGCCTGCTGCCCCTGCCGATAATCTGTTGGAACAGGCCGGGTGACTCTGTTTTGCGCAACACGGCTACCACATCAACATGCGGGGCATCAAATCCGACACTTAACATCCCAATCGACACTAAGTATTTAAACCGCTGCTCCTTAAAATCAGCTATCAATCGTTCTCGATCGCGCTTTGCTGAATTTATGTCACCGCCTATCATTCGGCTGTTCTGTGGTGGCAAACTAGCCATGATTTCTTTGGCGTGATTGACCGTAGCTGCAAAAACCATTACACCGCGTCTGCCAACGCTATGCGCCACTACATCTGCCACAATCTTACTAGTGAGACGCCCGTGCCCTTCAAACACGCGCTCCACGTCTCGCGCATCAAACTGACCGCGCCGGTTTAGTTGCAGCACCCCAGCATCATAATAATCTTGTGCGGGCGTTGTTGTAGGCGCTGTCAAATACCCCATATCAATCAATTCCCGCGCCGTGATACGGTACAGAAGTGTATTGAAGTAAGGGTCTATGCTTTCGTCTACCCATGAGCCATCAACATCGTATTGATAGATATATCCGGTGTTCATACGGTACGGTGTGGCAGATAAACCCAGCACGCGCAAATTTGCATTATGTTTTCGTATACCATTAATAATGGCCTGTATGGTAGGTGTCATGCCGTGCGCTTCATCGACGACCACGGCTGCAAATTGGCTTCCAAACATATCAATGCTATT
>Ga0209487_1000750_pt1 | contig 28787 bp, 27 predicted proteins | sample Poulit2012_FD_187524 | JGI IMG/M metagenome (GOLD analysis project Ga0209487, IMG submission 187524) | Agricultural soil microbial communities from Georgia to study Nitrogen management - Poultry litter 2012 (SPAdes) (version 2) | ecosystem: Environmental > Terrestrial > Soil > Agricultural land...
CTTACCACTTAATTCATGCTCAGCTATCAATCGCAATTAATCATTACTGTGTAATGAATTGAAACTTGCTCTGATGCTGATAATAACTACTGCAGCACAGAACAGGTCCCACACGTTTGTCTGTTTAACTTGTTAAAGAGCTTGACTGGTTAGCAGCTTAATTTGCTACCCCGTCGTTGTGGATGCGCATTATAGAGATTCAAACTCTAATGTCAACCTTTATTTCAAATCTTTTTCCGAGTGTTCATTTTATGAACTTTCGGAATTAAGAGGCTGACTCTCTTGCATCCACACTACACCTAACTGTGTAGCCTACCCGCCTTGCTGCTTACTTGCAGTGTCTGCGTGGCAGGCCGGCAAGTATACATACTAAAAAGGAAAAAGCACGCCATTTTTAGAAGATTCTTCGAAATATGCTTTAAACGCCTACAAAACAAACCATTCGTATATTTATCGAGCGGAACCCTGTGTTCTTCCTGCTTGATCGAGCTTTTTTTGAAAGGGAAACAAGCCCACAGATAACAAAGGCCCCGATGCAGCATAACAAACAGCCACAACCAAAAGCACCAGCGGCGGATCCAAAAAGATTACGGCCAACGCAACAATTGCTCCAAGTAATACCCGAAAAGGCACACGGCCTACTCTAAATTCTTTAAACGAGTGATAACTTACCGGCGACACCATCAACAACCCTGCTGCTGCGGTTACTAAAGCCACCAGATAACCAATGCTGCTGCCGTCCCAGCCGCGGCTTGCTCCCAACCAAACTAACGTCGCCACTAGACCAGCTGCTGCCGGGCTCGCTAAACCGGTAAAAAACCTATGATCAGCCGTATCAGCTTGAACATTAAATCGTGCCAGCCTCAACGCCGCACATGCCACATATAAAAAAGCGGCCGCCCAACCTAAGTTGCCAAGCTCAGACAGCGCCCATACGTAGGCCACTAAGCCAGGGGCTACACCAAATGCAACACAATCCGAAAGCGAATCATATTCTGCCCCAAATTTACTTTGTGTGTTTGTTAAGCGGGCAACACTTCCATCAAGCCCATCGAGAATGCCGCCAGCGATAATAGCCATTGCTGCATATACAAAATCTCCATTTACTGCACACACAATAGCGAAGAAGCCAGCAAACAAAGCCCCACTCGTAATTAAGTTGGGCAACAAAAAGACTCCCTTATGCCTGTGACCACTTGTTGCCTCTACTTCATGAACCTCAAAATCATGATTTTTTGAATCTTGTTGCTCTTTTTGACTATCCATGCGCTTCCTCATTGTTACTTACGGCATAGTATTGAATAGATAACTTTATATCACACCGACAATTTACTCTATAAACAAAAAGGCCTGCACAATGGCAGGCCTTCAGCGACACAAACTAAAGTGCTTATGACTTAGTTTTTATCTTTATCAATGATTTTGTTTTCTTGGATCCAAGGCATCATTGCGCGCAACTGCTCACCAATCTTCTCAATAGGGTGGGCAGCGTTGTTGCGACGAGCTGCTGTCATAGATGGATAACCTAGCGCACCTTCGGCGATGAACATCTTGGCATACTCACCACTCTGAATACGCTTAAGCGCATTACGCATGGCCTGGCGTGATTCTTCGTTAATCACCTCTGGACCTGTAACATACTCGCCATACTCTGCGTTATTAGAGATAGAGTAGTTCATATCAGCGATGCCGCCCTCATACATAAGGTCTACGATAAGCTTCAGCTCATGCAGGCACTCAAAGTAAGCCATTTCTGGCGCGTAACCTGCTTCTACTAGCGTTTCGAAGCCTGCTTTAACTAGCTCAACAGCACCCCCGCAAAGTACCGCCTGCTCACCGAACAAATCAGTTTCGGTTTCATCCTTAAAGGTAGTTTCGATAATACCTGTGCGACCACCACCAACGCCTGAAGCGTAAGACAACGCCACATCCTTGGCCTTACCGGAAGCATCTTGGTAAATAGCAATTAAATCAGGAATACCACCGCCCTTCACAAATTCGCTGCGGACTGTGTGGCCTGGTGCTTTAGGGGCAACCATAATAACGTCGAGGTCTTTGCGGGGAACAACTTGGTTGTAGTGAATAGAGAAACCGTGGGCAAAGGCTAAGGTTGCACCTTCTTTAATGTTTGGCTCGATTTCATTGTTATACAAATCTGCCTGGAATTCATCAGGGGTCAGCACCATGACTAAGTCAGCAGCAGCAACGGCTTCTGCCACTGGCTTAACTTTTAGACCAGACGCTTCTGCCTTAGCAACAGAAGAAGAACCAGCACGAAGACCTACAGTTACATCAACGCCAGAGTCCTTTAGGTTGTTGGCGTGAGCATGGCCTTGTGAACCGTAGCCAATAATGGCTACTTTCATGCCTTGGATAATGGATAAATCACAATCTTTGTCGTAGTAAACTTGCATGGAAGCACCTTGAGTTTATGAATATAGAAATTAACGCCGTAGCACTTTAGTGCAAAAGCATTGTTGCGTAAACTGCTATATGCGCAACAACACATGCAGGAAAATGCAACATGCACACAAAACCACTCCATCTTTTTATTACACTGGCAGAAACCTTGCACTTTGGTCGTGCAAGCCAGCTTTGCCATCTCAGCCCTTCAGCACTGAGCCGCAACATTAGACAGCTTGAAGAGCAACTAGGTGTCACTTTATTTAAGCGGGACAACCGCCAAGTATCGCTAACATCGGAAGGCGCTTTATTTTTAGAGTATGCGCGACAGGCTCTGCAAAACTGGCATGACATCCGTCAGCGTTTACGACCCGATCCAGATGTGTTGTCAGGAAACTTAAGCTTGTATTGCTCGGTTACTGCGAGCTATAACTTTTTATATGAACTACTTAATGATTTTAGGCTCAATCATCCAAGCATTGAACTGAGCCTCCACACAGGCGATCCAGCACTAGCAGTTAACATGGTGGAAAGCCGCGACACTGATATTGCCATTGGTGCTCGGCCAGATACGCTATCATCTAACACTATTTTTCAACCCATTACCCACTCTGCGTTGGTGTTTATCGCGCCAGCTAGCCAACCACACTGGGTGGAGCAACTCACGAGCGACGTCACCGCTGCTACTTGGTCTAATATTCCATTTATATTGGCGGAGCAAGGGTTAGCTCGTCAGCGAACGGACAAATGGCTTGCCGACCATGGCATCAGACCAAAAGTTTATGCACAAGTGCGTGGCAACGAAGCCATTGTGAGCATGGTAAGTTTGGGCTTTGGTATCGGGGTTGCACCGCAAATTGTGCTAGAGAACAGCCCGCTTAACCAACGCATAAAAGTTTTGCCTATTAGCCCAGCGCTTGCGCCTTATGATATTGGGTTGTTTGCGCTGAAAGAACGATTAAGCGACCCCTTGATTGATGCTTTCTTTACTACCACTAGCCGCCATGAGCGATAAAAAAAGCCCTCATGTTCTAAAAACACGAGGGCTTCCACTTACTTAGTATGCAATTTACAGGCTAAGTGTTTTTTCGCCTCTAGCTATACCGGATACGCCTGAGCGCACCACTTCAAGCACTTGTGCTTCTCCAATGGCTGCGATAAATGCATCGAGCTTATCGCTTGTGCCTGTTAGCTGCACCACATAAACGGTGCTGGTAACGTCCACAATTTGACCACGGAAGATATCCACGGTGCGCTTAACTTCAGCACGCTGAGCGCCGCTGGCCTTAAGTTTAATCAGCATGATTTCACGCTCCACATGCTCACCTTCACTTAAGTCCACCAACTTCACCACCTCGATTAGCTTATTGAGATGCTTGGTAATACGCTCAATAGTTCTGTCATCGCCATAAGTGGTGAGGGTTAAACGTGATAAGGTTACATCCTCAGTGGGCGCTACAGTTAGGGTTTCAATGTTATATCCACGCTGGGAAAACAAACCTACCACTCTTGAAAGGGCGCCGGGCTCGTTTTCCATTAGGATTGAGATAATGCGCCTCATATCAAGTCCGCTCCGTTTTGTTTAGCCACATATCACGCATGGACCCATCAGCAATATGCATTGGGTAAACATGCTCTTCTGGGTCCACATAAATATCCATGAACACCAAGCGATCCTTCAAAGAAAACGCTTTTTCCATGGCAGCTTCCAGATCCTCAGCCTTATCTACACGCATACCCACATGACCATAAGATTCTGTGAGCTTCACAAAATCAGGTAGGGAATCCATGTAAGACTGGCTATGGCGCCCGCCATACTGCATGTCTTGCCACTGTTTCACCATGCCCAAGGCTTGGTTATTGATGTTAATAATCTTGATGGGCAAACCGTATTGCAAGCAAGTAGAGAGCTCTTGAATATTCATTTGAATACTGCCCTCACCAGTGACGCATGCTACTACTGCTTCTGGGAAGGCAAATTGAACTCCCATCGCTGCCGGCAAGCCAAAACCCATGGTCCCTAGGCCACCTGAGTTAATCCAGCGGCGCGGCTTATCAAAAAGATAATACTGCGCTGCGAACATTTGGTGTTGACCCACGTCGCTAGTGACATATGCATCACCCTTAGTGGCTTTATATAAAGCTTGAACCACTTGCTGCGGCTTCATCATATCGCCGGTTTCATAGCGCAGACCATGAACCTTGCGCCAACCATTAATTTCTTCCCACCAGCTTGCGATCGCTTTCTCATCTGGCTTGCCAGAATGTTCGTCGAGCATGGTTAGCATTTCGCCCAGCACCTGCTTCACTGGCCCCACGATGGGAATATCTGCCGTGACGTTTTTGGAAATAGTCGCTGGGTCTATATCTATATGGATGACTTTAGCATTAGGGCAAAACTTTGATGTGTCGTTCGTTGCTCTATCATCAAAACGAGAACCCACCGCCAAAATCAAATCCGAGTTATGCATGGCCATATTGGCTTCATACGTTCCATGCATCCCCAGCATACCAATGCTTAATTCATCAGTAGCCGGATAGCCGCCAAGCCCCATAAGCGTATTTGTCACGGGGTAGCCTAGTTTGCGTGCAAGGGCCGTTAACTCTTCGCTAGCCTCACCCATGACGACGCCTCCGCCAGCGTAAATCACTGGCTTTTTAGCTTTGAGCAACTCGTCCACTGCTTTGCGGGTTTGCCCAGAGTGCCCTTTAGTGATTGGCATATAAGAGCGCATTTTCACGCTCTTCGGGTATTCGTACGGGTATTTTAAATGCGGCGCAGTTTTATCCTTTGGAATATCAATCAGCACGGGACCAGGACGCCCTGTAGTGGCAATATAAAACGCCTTCTTCATGATTTCAGGAATATCTTCAGTGCGCTGCACCATAAAGCTGTGCTTTACGATGGGGCGACAGACACCCACCATATCGGTTTCTTGGAAAGCATCATCGCCAATCCAGTCAGAACGCACCTGCCCAGAAATAACAATTAGCGGGATAGAATCCATATAAGCTGTGGCAATACCGGTAACAGCATTAGTGGCACCAGGACCTGAAGTTACTAGCACAACACCCGGCTTGCCTGTGGCACGCGCATAACCGTCGGCTGCGTGTGCTGCTGCTTGCTCATGGCGTACAAGAATATGATGCACCTTGTTCTCATGGTCTTTCGGCTGTTGAAAGATTGCATCGTAGATGTGGAGAACCGCTCCACCTGGATAGCCAAAAAGATATTCAACGCCTTCATCTTGAAGGGCGCGAACAACCATTTCAGCACCTGATAATTTTTCCACCACTTTCACCTCAAATAGACTATGCCCTATATACAGAAGTGCATTCTGCACCCATGTCGGCATAGTAATTCATTGAATTGAGTTACGTTTTGAGTTCGCAGAAAAGAAAACCCCGCTTTGGTTTCCCATAGCTCTTGCGGAGGTGGCCGGCAAGAACGCGAACAGATGAATGCTGGGACTTCACGTTTGATAACGTGCAAGTGAGCGCCACGGTAATGACGCCCCCGGTCCTGGCCACACTGGCACTTGGGTAAAGCGCAGGGGTTCCGATTTCCGGAAGACGTCGATTGTCGCACATATTTAACATCTATCCAACCTCTAACCTTGCACCCACAAAAACGGCGAGGCATGCTAAACGGTATTCGTAAGCAAGGAGATAATCGTGAAGCGCTTAGGTTCAATTTTATGTATGGCAACACTTATCAGCCTAGGCTCGTTGGCGACTGCCGACACCTTCCACCGCTGGGTGGATGAAAACGGGGTCACCCATTACAGCAAAACTGCTCCCCAAGGCCGCCAAAGTGAAACCATCAGCACAACAACCGGCACTCCCGCCCAACAGTCTGCGCCAATGGCAGAGCCCGCACCGGCCGACCACCATGAAACGTCAACCAGTTCGGCCGACGAAGTACAAGCAAAATGGTGTCAGCAACACCGTGAAAACTTAGACATTCTTCAAAATAAAGACAGAGTGCAGCAGCAAGACCCAGATACAGGGGAAATGCGCACACTTACAGAAGCGGAACGGGCTGAAATGATTAAACAAATAGAAGCACAGCTCGAAGGCTGCTAGTTTTTGCCCATAAAAAACCCCAAAAAGTTAACACAACTTTTTGGGGTTAGTGCTTAGATCCGTTTTATTTAAGCTGCATTAAATGCGAGCTTACCCTCCTCAACTTCTACTTTAATACAGCTGTCAGGTGCAAAATCGCCCCGCAAAATAGCGGTTGCAAGCGGATTTTCCACAAGTTGCTGTATCGTACGCTTCAACGGACGCGCCCCGTACACAGGGTCATAACCAGCTTCCACGAGTAAGTTTAACGCTTCCTCGCTCACTTCAAGCGCTAGATCACGCTCTACCAAGCGAGAACGCAATCCCTCTAGCTGGATTGTAGCGATGCTATGCATCTGCTCCTTGCCTAGGGGGTGGAATACAACAGCCTCATCAATCCGGTTGATAAACTCAGGGCGAAAATGCTGCTCTACAACCCCCATGACGGCGCCTTTCATGGTGTCATAATCGCTTTCCCCTGCCAAAGTTTGGATGAGGTCTGACCCCAAATTTGAGGTCATCACAATCACCGTATTACGGAAATCCACGGTGCGGCCCTGGCCATCCGTTAAGCGACCATCGTCTAACACCTGCAGTAGGATATTGAACACATCGCTATGAGCCTTTTCTACCTCGTCAAGCAAGAGCACAGAGTAAGGTTTGCGCCGCACAGCTTCCGTCAAATAGCCGCCCTCTTCGTAGCCCACATAACCTGGGGGTGCTCCAATTAAGCGCGCTACAGAATGTTTTTCCATAAACTCAGACATATCGATGCGCACCATGGCCTCTTCGGTATCGAACAAGAACTCAGCCAGGGCTTTACAGAGCTCTGTTTTACCCACGCCAGTGGGTCCTAAGAAAAGGAAGGAACCATTCGGACGGTTAGGATCAGCCAAACCTGCACGTGAGCGTCGAACGGCGTTGGCCACCGCTTCCACGGCTTCATTTTGCCCAACCACACGCTCGTGCAAAGCTGCTTCCATTTTCAATAACTTATCGCGCTCGCCTTCAAGCATCTTATTAACGGGAATACCTGTCCAACGCGATACCACCTCAGCAATTTCTTCGTCGGTGACCTCTGTGCGCAACAGCTGCATAGCAACCGCCTCAGAATCTCCGCCAGTATCTGCCACGTTAATTTTGCGTTCTAATTCTGGAATTACCCCATACTGCAATTCAGACATGCGGCTTAAATCTCCCGCACGGCGAGCCTGATCCATTTCCACACGTGCTTTATCGAGCTCCGCCTTAATGCTTTGCACGTCTTGAACTGAAGCTTTTTCTGCATCCCAAATTTCACGTAGATCAGCGAACTCTTTTTCCAGTTCTGCTATCTCATCTTTCACTTTTTCGAGACGTTCTTGACTGGCTTTATCTTTTTCCTTGCTAAGCGCCTCGCGTTCCATTTTAAGTTGGATAATACGGCGGTCCAAACGATCCATTTCTTCGGGCATGGAATCAATTTCCATGCGAATACGGCTGCCTGCCTCATCAATTAAATCGATGGCTTTATCTGGTAACTGTCGATCTGTGATGTAGCGATGAGAAAGTTGCGCTGCCGCCACGATAGCGCCATCGGTAATGGTGATACCATGGTGCACTTCATAGCGCTCTTTCAATCCGCGCAGAATGGCGATTGTGTCCTCCACAGAAGGCTCATCCACTTGCACTCGCTGGAAGCGGCGCTCAAGGGCGGCATCCTTTTCAATATATTGGCGGTATTCATCTAAAGTGGTGGCGCCTACACAGTGAAGCTCACCACGGGCCAAGGCGGGCTTTAACATATTGCCTGCATCCATAGCGCCATCTGCTTTACCTGCGCCCACCACAGTGTGTAGCTCATCAATAAAAAGAATTATTTGGCCTTCGGCCTTAGCAAGCTCGTTGAGCACTGCCTTCAAGCGCTCTTCAAACTCTCCGCGATACTTAGCGCCGGCTATAAGAGCAGCCATATCTAAAGCTAACACGCGCTTTCCCTTTAGGCCTTCAGGCACTTCGTTATTCACAATACGCTGCGCCAACCCTTCCACAATGGCGGTTTTACCCACCCCTGGCTCACCGATGAGCACTGGGTTGTTTTTAGTACGTCGTTGTAATACCTGAATAGTGCGCCGAATCTCGTCATCTCGACCAATCACAGGGTCAAGCCTGCCAGACTCTGCCTTTTCAGTAAGGTCCACGGTATATTTTTCTAACGCTTCGCGTTGATCCTCAGCACCTGCTTCTTGCACGGTTTCACCTCCACGCATTTTTTGTATGGCAGCTTGCAGCGCCGCCTTATTTACACCTGACTGTTGCATTAACTTACCCACTGCACCGCCCACATCGCAGGCAGCAAGTAGCATAGCTTCTGTGGTGATATAAGCATCACCAAGCTGCTGGGTTTCTTTGTCAGCTAAATTAAATAATTGGCCAAAAGCACGCGAAGCCTGCACTTCGCCATCAAAAGGGGTGTGCGTAGGTAATTTATCCACAGCCATACGTAGAGCAGTGGTTAAGTCTGTAACATTCACTCCCACCTGCTGAAGAAGTGGCTGAGCACTTCCGCCTTTCGCCTCAAGCATGGCGAGCAATACATGTTCTGGCTCCAGGGTAGCTTGGCTTGCCCCCACAGCAATGGACTGTGCATCCATTAAAACACTCTGCAACCGCTTGGTTAATCTTTCTTGCATTAGGGTTACCTCTAACAGTTGAATTGAGGCGCACCACGCCTCACAACAAGGCTTTCTCCACACAAAACAATATAAGAGAAAGCTAAACTACCCTAATAAGTGGTGCCAGTGAACGCATATTCAAGAGAGGTTTTAGTATTTTTATTATGGTTCAAGCCAAATTAAACTTGCAAAGCGACCCGTTTGGCCTTCTTTGCGGTAGGAGTAAAAACGCTGTTGGTTATCCGTAGCCGTGCATAAATTGCTTAGCGTAACTTGCACGCCTAGCGTATCTAACTGCACTTTTGCCAAACTTGCCAAATCGCAACGCCAGTGATCTAGGCCATCCTCAATAAAGCAGGCCTGAGCCGCTGGGTCGCTAGCAAGCGCCTCATAAACCTCTGGCCCCACCTGATAGGCGCCTTGTGAAATCGCCGGCCCCACCCAAGCTGCTAAAGGCTCTTGCTGTGGCGCTAGCAACTCAACCGCCCGCGCCAGAATACCCTGTGCCAAGCCTCGCCATCCAGCATGCACAGCAGCCACTTTGGTGCCATCCAAGCGGGCAAACAACACCGGCAAGCAATCCGCCGTCAGCACCACGCACGGCTGATCAGCCCCTTCACTCCATACACCATCAGCCTCCGCTGCCGCACCGCCAGCTTCTACTACTTGCACACCATGCACTTGTGTGAGCCAGTGAGGCGCATGCTTCGTAGCAATATGCTTCCACAGCTGCTGTCTTGCGGCCAACACGCGCTCGGGGGCGTCACCTGTATTTAGCCCAAGGTTAAAACCATCCCAAGGCGGCGGCGACACCTGCGCACAACGGGTGCTTACTAGCACCCGAACCTTTGGATGCGGATGCCATTCAGGGTATAACCACCGGTTCATGCCTGTGCGTCCTCTTTTAGTAGTGACACCAACTGCTCCATATCAGCCGGCAAAGGTGCTTCAAACTCCATAAACTCCTGGGTTACTGGATGAATGAAACCTAATCGCTGGGCATGCAATGCTTGGCGCTTAAAGCCCTGCAATGCTTCTCTCAGCGCTGGGCTTGCGCCGGCTGGTAACCGTAAGCGTCCCCCATACACGCCATCGCCCACCAAAGGGTAGCGAATATGATGCATATGTACGCGTATTTGATGAGTACGCCCTGTTTCTAGCTGTGCCTGTACCAGTGTGTGCCCGCGAAAACGCTCCTGCACACGGTAGTGCGTCACCGCTTCTTTACCAGTGTCCACCACTGCTTGGCGCTTGCGGTCATGGGGGTGGCGATCAATAGGCGCATCCACGCAACCGCCGCCGGTCATCACGCCATAAACAATAGCCGCATAAAAACGCTCCACACTGCGCTCTTGAAACTGTTCCACCAAACCCGCATGGGCCGCTAAAGAGGCAGCCACCACCATTAAGCCGGTGGTGTCTTTATCTAAGCGATGCACAATGCCTGCGCGGGGCAAATTAGCTAGCTGCGGGAACTGGTGCAGCAGCCCGTTGAGCAAAGTGCCTTGGTGGTGCCCAGCAGCAGGATGGACGACTAAGCCCGCGGGCTTATTAATCACCACCAAATGCTCATCGGCATAAATAATTTCTAACTCAATAGCCTCTGGCGCATCTTCCACTTGCACTTCTACCACTGCATCTAAAACCAAAGTTTCTGTACCTAGTAAACGCTCCTTAGGCTTTACTTTTTGGCCATTAACGGTAAGTTCACCCGTTTTAATCCACTCTTGTAGGCGCGAGCGGGACAAGCCCGAAAACAATTCAGCTGCCGCTTGGTCTACTCTCATGCCCGCTTGCGCTTCTGAAACTTCCACCTGTTGCTGAATTTTTTCTTGAATCGGTTGTCCCATGGTTCTTCCTAGATTTATTGGTTTCATTGGCTCGCAATTGCCGGCTGTGGTTAAATAACGCCTTGCGTGCTCGTTTGAGCCATCTTTGACTAAGTGATTGAGTGACTATGCGTCGTTACACCCTTATTTACCTTATCATCGTAGCCTTGTTCGCTAGCGGTTGCGCAAATCGGCATAAAGAAAAGCCTGAACGCACTGAGGCAGAACATTATGCCGAAGTGCAGCGCCAAATTGGAAAAAAGAATTACCTCACTGCTATCGACGAGTTACAAGAGCTTGAGGCCCGCTTTCCTTATGGTGATTACACAGAACAAGCGCAGCTGGACTTAATCTATACACAATTTCGCGCGTTAGATTATCCAGCTGTGGTAGCCACCGCCACCCGCTTCCAACGCAACTACCCCACTCACGAGCACTTGCATTATGTGCTCTATATGAAGGGGTTAGCCAACTATCAAATGGAACGCGGCATGATGGATGGCTTGCTTGGACCCGACAAATCTTCGCGCGACCTAAGTTCCTGGAAGGATGCCTTCCGTAATTTCAACGAACTGATTACCCGCTTCCCCGATAGTGAGTTCGTACCCGACGCTAAAGCGCGCATGGTATACATTCGCAACATGCTCGCGGAACAAGAGCTGCACGCGGCCCGCTACTACGCACGTCGCGGCGCTTATATTGCAGCCGTGAATCGAGCACAAAACGTGATTATTCATTACCAAAGAACACCAGCGGTGCCCGAAGCCTTGGCCATTATGAACAAGTCTTATCTTGCCATGGGCGAAAAAGAACTAGCTGCAAAAAGTTACCGCGTTTTAGTGAGCAATTGGCCAGACAGCGAATTTATTCGAGCGAAGAAAGAAGAAGCGCGCCTGGCTTGGTGGCCAGTGGATAAAAACACTTGGCTTAGCTGGCTCACCTTCGACTTACTTTAATAAAAACCAACAAGCCCGCCAACATACTTTGGTGGGCTTAGGCACTACCAACGATAGCTGACAGGGTAGCGACGATTCACACCAAATGCTCGACCAGTGACCTTTGGGCCTAGAGCACCCTGTTGACGCTTGTACTCATTACGATCAATTAAGCTTATCACCAAGCGCACCTCCTCCTCAGGCAAACCCGCTGCAACGATAGTTGCCATATCCTGTTGCTGCACCACATAACGTTCCACCACCTCATCTAGCACGTCGTAGTCTGGCAAACTGTTTTCATCCAGCTGACCTGGGGCGAGCTCCGCAGTGGGCGGGCGCTCAATCACTCGCCAAGGAATCACGGGCGCATCCTGCTGTGCATTGCGCCAGCGAGCCAGTCGATAGACCCAAGTTTTAGGTACATCTTTCAACAAGCTATAGCCGCCCACCATATCACCGTATAGGGTGCTATAACCCACAGCGCATTCACTTTTATTGCTGCACGCCAGCACCACCTGCCCGTTCTTATTTGATAGCGCCATTAAAATAACGCCACGACAACGAGCTTGCAGATTTTCCTCTGTGGTACCTAAGTTTCCGTCAGCCAACTCATCTGCTAAAAGCCCCATAAACCCATTGAAAGGCGCCCGAATGGGAATTTCTTTGTAATCAACACCTAATATTTTGGCCTGTTGCGCTGCATCCTCTTTACTCATGGCCGAAGTGTAATCAAAAGGCATCATTACAGCACAAACGTTTTCCGCCCCTAGCGCGTCGGCAGCAATAACCAATGTCAGCGCTGAATCAATACCCCCTGAGAGTCCTAAGAGAGCCCCCTTAAATCCATTTGCTGCCACATAATCCGCCAAGGCTCTAACGAGTGCACCGTAAAGTGCCGCCTCCTCCTGAGGCCAGGCAAAGATTGCGGCAGTTTGCTGCACCATTAAATCGCACACCAACTGATGGGTTTCAAACAAAGGGGCCTGATATAGTGTCTTCCCTTGCGCAGCCACAATATGGCTGCCGCCCTGAAAAATAATGCCATCCTGCCCTCCCGCCATATTGCAATGCACCACCCCAAACGGATAACGGTTGGCCACCTGCGAGCTAGCATTAACAGCCTCTTCTTCTTGCCCTAAGGAATAAGGGCCATTAGCACAATGCAGCAACCATTCCACGCCAAGTGCTTGGTACTCAGCGAGCAAAGATTCGCGAAAAATATCGCTGCCTAAGGCCAAACCAAAACGATGTCCATTAACAGTAAAGGTGGTGGCTTGGTTGCCTGCGCTAAAGTATGTTTGGCGCAGCAGCCCTTGGTCCTGTTGCAAATCCTCAAAAGCTAATTGATGGTGCTCAGCGAGCAAGCCTTGCTGGGGGAAAATCACTCCAAGCGCATTAAAGCATTCCCCTTTCACCCAGCGCGGAAAGCCCAACACAATAGGCACAGGCAGCTCAGCAGCTAACCTAGCCAAGGCATGCTCCACTCGCTGCTCCAAGTCTTTGCGTAGCAATAAATCATAAGCAGGCATACCCAGTAGCGCTTGTTCAGGGAATATCATTAATTCCAGTTGCGAGTTAGCTGCAGTCAAACGCAACGCTTCATCTAAAATAGTTTGCGTGTTAGCTGCCACGTCACCCAAACGACTTTTTGCTTGTATCACTGCCACTGAAAACTGTGCCACTGCTCTTCTCCGCCCATGCACTGACTAAGATTGAGACAGAAGTTTAACACCTGCTGCCCACCTATAGGCAAAGGAATCCCGTATACGCCATAATGGTAAAAATTTTAATGAGGGAAGCGCCATGGGTTTAATCCGCCTACTGATTTTTGTAGCCATTATCTATTTTATCTATCGTTTGGTCAGAAATGCGGCATCAAAGCCTGCTGCAACCACCACGCCAATTGCCATGGTAAAGTGCCAGCAGTGCAAAGTGCTTTTCCCGCAGCAGGAAGCCATTACTAAAAACCAACTGCACTTTTGCAGTGCAGCACACCTTAATCTGTGGTTAGAGAACAATGGCTAAGCATCACCCTCTAAACGCTGTATCTCCTGCAACGGTCTACACACTATATAGGATTACCCTTGCGCTATTTTTATTAGCTTTGTTTTTTTTCACCGACAGCTCTGGGCTTGGCGAGAGCAATCCAAAGCTGTTTATTTATGCCTTAAGTACCCACTTAATAATACTTATCCCTGCTCTCTGGCTGCCTTCACCATTAAAGTCCTCGGACCCGCTGAAGCAAACCATGACCTTTATTGTCGACTTGCTAGTATTGGTGTTGGTAATACATAGCAGTGGCAGCATTTCTAGTAGCTTAACCGCACTAGTATTTGTCACTGTAGCCACGGCGAGCATGCTTTTACTTACTCGGTATGCTCTTCTCATCGCTGCTTTAGCTGCATTAGCGCTTATGTTTGAACAGTTCTACTACGGGCTCAGCGATGGCAACGTTGGTCCTGCTATACCCACCGCAGCCGGCCTACTCGGCATTGGTTTGTTTGGGGTAGCGCTTGCCATGCGCAACCTTGCCACACGGCTAGAACGAAGTGAGGTGCTAACGCACAAACAAGATATCGCCATTCGCCGTCTCGAAGAGCTCAACAAACAAGTTGTGGCAAGAATGCTCACCGGCATTGTGGTATTTGATGACCACTTAAACATTCAGCTCGCCAACAGTGCTGCCACGGATTTCACTCAAGCATCATTATCCATGGGTAGCACTGTCCCCACGGCAATTAGGCAAGCTTTTGATGAGTGGCGATCCAATACGAGCCGTCACCCTAGTCCCATTCCTGCCACCGCTTCGCGACCCGAGTTAGAAATCCGTTTCGCTGCCCTAGATCCTATTACTACGGTAGCCTTCATAGAAAACCGCTCCCACCTTTTGCAACAAGCACAAGCTCTTAAACTTGCATCCTTGGGCCAACTCACTGCCACCATTGCTCACGAAATTCGCAATCCATTAAGCGCGATTAGCCATGCCGCTCAACTCTTAGAAGAAGGTGAAATAGGTCCGCAGGACAAACCCATGATTAATATTATCCATCGCCACGTGGAGCGCCTAAACCGAATCGTCAGCGATATTTTGTCCGTATCGCGGGGCCACGCACCTCAACCGCAAAAAATTAATTTCCCTCACTTTCTTGAGCAACTAATGCAGCGCTGGCAAGAACAAGGGCTCGATACCCAGCGTATTAAGCTAGAAATTGCAGATGCAAACTTTGTTGTGATTTTTGATAACCACCATTTAGGCCAGGTCATGGAGAACTTGATAACCAACGCACTGAAATATAGTGATACCACTGTTACTATTACCGCTAGCTATAGAGCAAACGGCATACCTCAAGTGTCGATCAGCGATAAGGGAAGCGGGGTTCCAGCAGATCATCAGCATCGTCTATTTGAGCCATTTTTCACCTTGGCTAAAGACGGGACGGGGTTAGGCCTGTTTCTTTCACGCGAGCACTGCCAAGGGAACCAAGCGCAATTAACCTACCAGGACAACCAGCCTGGCGCTTGCTTTGTGATAACCTTTGTTCATCCCAATAAAAACCTGTGAGCTTATGATTACAAACGCTAATAAAACTGTACTCGTTGTTGATGATGAAGAAGACTTGCGCCACCTAATCAGCGTTACGCTAACTCGCATGGGTTTAGTCCCAGTGGCTGTGGGCTCTGTTAAAGGCGCTAAACAAGCCCTTGCAGAACAACCTTTTCATCTATGCCTCACAGATATGAACCTACCCGATGGCAACGGCATCGAGCTTGTGCAACATATTAAGCGCCACCATAACGCCATTCCTGTGGCTATGATTACCGCCTATGGGAACATGGAAACAGCCACCCTAGCTATGAAAGAAGGCGCTTACGATTTTATAGCTAAGCCTGTTTCGCTACCTCGCCTGCGCCATCTGGTGGAAGACGGGCTGAATGTTAATCAAGTCGCTAGCCTCACCAATATGAGACAGCTCATCGGCTCTTCAGCAAAAATTGAAGAGTTACGTCAGAACATTAATCGATTTGCACGCAGCCAAGCTCCCATTTACATCGATGGCGAGCAAGGCACTGGCAAACAGCGAATTGCACACTTGATTCACCAAACAAGCCCGCGACGTGACAAGCCGTTTATACACTTTAGCTGCGCGGGCTTTAGTGACGAGCAATTAGAAGCAGCCCTTTTTGGTCAAGTACAGAATACCCAGGGCGAACGTGTGGAAGAAAAAGGTGCCATTTTATCAGCAGATGGTGGCACCCTTTATCTCGAAGACCTCAACGAGATTCCTCTACACCTACAACTGCAACTCCTGCGCGCACTTGAAGAAAAAAGTCTTCGTCCCAGAGGTTACAACCAAGACATTCCTTTTAATGTTCGAATCATTAGCAGTAGCCATCAACCTTTAGCGCAAGCATTACTAGAAAGGCGATTCAGACAAGATTTATATTATCGCTTAAATGTGATTGAGCTGACGCTACCACCACTGCGTAACAGGCCAGAAGATATTTCCTTACTCGCTGAATATTACCTCGAGCAATTAGCCAACTATTACCAGAACGAACCCAAGCAGCTCAATCAAAAAGCCGAAGAAGCCCTTAAAATGTATAGCTTCCCTGGCAATTTGCAGGAGCTTGAAAATATCCTCGAAAGAGCAACAACCCTCGCTGACGGTCCCCATATAGATCCTCGGCATCTTAAGCTGCCCGAATCCAAGCCAGCTGCCCAGGCACCCGCAGAAGAAACGCAACAGGAGCGTGAACAAGCTATAGTGCAAGCAGAACGCCCAGCAGAACAATCCTTGGAAGATTATTTGCAAGATATTGAACGCCGCGAAATCCTAGCTGCGTTAGATAGCACCTTGTGGAATCGCACCGCTGCTGCAAAACGCTTAGGCATGTCATTCCGCTCTTTGCGCTACCGGCTGAAAAAACTAGGCATCGACCAAAGCAGCGACGATGCTTAGCTACTCACGAAGCCTTTCAACATTGGCGCACAATAGAATGCACAATTAGCTTCTTGGTCTCTCCCTTTCTTGTTTTTATGCTGTAGAAAAGGAGGGATATCATGAGACACCAAGGAACCACCTTATTAGAGCTGCTATTTGTGCTCGCTATTTTAGCTGTAATGTTATTAATAGCAGCCCCCAATTACCAACGCTTGTTGATTCAACAGCAACTTTCGAGCTCTGCTCAACAAATGCTTGCTTCACTCAATTACGCCCGCCATCTTGCTGTTACACAAGGGGGCGCTTATGTGTGCGACGGTGAACAAGGCTGTGACGACTTCCAAAGACCCAATGCCATCGAAATATTTGTTAGCGCTCCAGATGGCAGCTTGAGTAGCCATCAGTGGCAGCCGTTTCATCCCGAAATTAGCGTGCAATGGCGCCGCTTCCGCGGCAATCATCTTTATTTTAACTCTCAAGGACGTAGTGTATTTTCTAATGGTCATTTTTTGTTATGCCATGCTCGCCATTATGGCACTGCCTATAAGGTTGTCCTCAACTGGAGCGGCCGTGCTCGCATCGAGAGAACCGACGCAGATAATTGCTAATTAGTTCCAGTTGCCCCTTGGCAAAGGCACGCAAGGTGAATCCTGAGTTGGTGTAAAGCAGCTATAACCACGGGAATCCAACCCCAATCCTCCGGTGCCAACCATACTCCCCTGCGGTTCTGCCTGTACTAACCAAATCGCCAAGCCAACTTGCCCCTCCTCAGTGCGACGCGCATAGAAGCGATAGTGATCCGTATGATACGCGGTCGTTAAACTAGGGTCGTTCAACTGCTCCACCTGATGCAGCAAAGCCAATAATTGGATTTTTGTTTCTGCTTGGCGAGCACGAATCCAATAGCCTCGATATTGCCCCCAAGCCATGGCGGCTACGATAGCCAGCACTGTTAAAGCCACACACAACTCAATTAAGGTAAAACCCCGCTCCACCACAACTCTCCCTCCTCGTGACGCCAAGCACCATTAACAGGATGCCGAAACCGATACCAACGTTGACCCTGAGGCTGCCACTCACCCTCTAATTGCTGAAGGTGCACGTCCCAAGCCCACAAATGCTCGCTCTGCAAGTTAAGGTAGGGTTGCACCACTAGGGTGAGTCGGCTTTTGTGCGCCGCATCGTGTTGCCACAACCACCATAAGCGTTCCTCTTCCACCCCTTGCTGCTCACAAACTCCCCCTGCTGCAAAAAACCAATAGCGGGTGCAAAGCACATCAAGATCAGCAGCGCCTGGGGGCCAAAGAAGCAACCACTGTTGCCAATCTGCTTGCTGGGTTTTTAACAATTGAATTCCCCGTCGCTCCCTCTCGCTACTCGTAACGGCGAACTGCTCCGCGCGAACGAGCTGCTGTTGCGCCTTGAGACCAACAGTTGAAAGCCCCGCTAACAACAGAAGTACCACCAAAACCAGTAACAGAATTGCGCCAGCCTGCTTAGCCATTGAACAACTCCTGGAGCACAAAAAAACGCCCATGAACAGCATTTTTATCTAAACTTTTCTCCACCCCCCAAAGGTCGGTATACCTTAGTTCCCCTTGCGCTTGAGTTGTCACCTGCGGGTGGCGCAGCACCACTAGCACTTCTAATGCGTGCGCACTTGCCTCCGCTAAAAAAGCTTCAGGAGCAAGGTATGCAAATCGCCCCTCGGGCAGCTCTACAAGCACCCGTGCCTGGAACAACTCCACCCCACTCACTAACTCAGCCTCCTCCCAAGTTCCCCTAGCCAAGGAACGGCAATACAGCGCATTAACACCATCACCATTAGTGCGCACATAGTACTGATTCACTATTATTTCCGGTGCCGCTAAGTTTCTACCTAAGCAGTCTGTTAAATCTTGGCTATAAAAGCTCACAACGCTGTGCTCAAGATCAGCATTACGATGTGTCTCTGCTTGCGGCAAAAACGGCGGAATCAATGCCTCTAGGTGCGCGCCCGCATAGGCTGCCTCATCACGTAATAGGCGCACTAAAAGATGTCCTTCTTCCTGTATTTGCTGCATGGCTAAGTGCTCGCGCCAAGCTCGCTGCTGTTGCCACAACAACACCAACGCTATCAAGGTAATAACACTGGCAAGCAATAGAGCCACCATCAGCTCCACCAAGCTTACTCCCTGCTGTCGCGCCAACATGCTCAACTCCTGTTTAATTCACGCATTAAGCAAGTTGGCTCACCCTGTTCGCATCGCCGCGCTGCATTTTCCGTATTCGCCATCGCTAAACACAAATGAGAGCCGCAACCTTTTATCATCACCACCACTTGACCAAGCTCTTGATGCATAACGTCGCAGAGATTTTGTCGTTGCCATACCTGCAACGACTGCAATTCGCAGCTCTGTTGCGAGCAATCTGTAGGGGGCTGTGTTTCTGAGCACCACAATGAGGGTGCTTGAGGGAGGGTTTGCGCGGTTGACTCTTCTACAGTGGAAAGGATATCTAGCCACTGACTTGCCTGCCAACGCCACAAAAGTTGTTGCTGAATAAAGCTGGTTTCTCGTTGTACTACAGCGAGACTAACCCCGCTAATCATAATCAACGCTAACGCCACCAATACTTCAACAAAGCTGCTGCCTTTGCTTGCTATATGCATCGCTCGCCCTCCAATTGTTTGCTATTCAACATACAATCTGAAGGGCAATTAAATAGGCGCTAGTTTAACACCGAGGGGCAGCGGCTAAAGGCAAGCCGCCACATAGGGCTGTTATAATCCACGGCTGACGATAATTAGCGCCTAGCACTACAAGTATTTAGGCGCTAACCGACATTAATTCGTGGTTAAACGTAATTCTCGAGGCAAAGTGAAACGAATATTTTCTTCGCGGCCTTGTAGTTCTTCTGTGGTAGTGCCGCCAAGTTCACGCAAGCGCTCTACCACGCGACGAACTAAAATCTCAGGGGCGCTAGCACCGGCCGTTACACCCACGGCAGAGACTTTTTCTAGCCATTCTGGTTGAATTTCCTCTGGCCCATCAATTAAGTAAGAGGGCGTGCCGCAGCGCTCAGCAAGTTCACGTAAGCGATTAGAGTTGGAGCTGTTAGGGCTACCCACCACCAACACTAGCTGACACTCTAATGCTAATTGACGCACCGCATCTTGGCGGTTAGTTGTGGCATAACAAATGTCTTCTTTTCGCGGGCCATGGATGTGAGGGAATTTTTGGCGCAGCGCTTCAATGACCTTCGCCGTATCATCCACAGACAACGTGGTTTGAGTCACATAGGTGAGGCGCTCAGGGTTTTTCACCTCAAGCTTGGCCACATCATCCTCGTCTTCCACCAGATAAATAGTGCCGCCTTGGCTAGTATCGTACTGACCCATGGTGCCTTCTACTTCCGGGTGTCCAGCATGACCAATCAACACGCTTTCCCGTCCATCGCGGCTATAACGAATAACTTCCATATGCACCTTGGTGACTAAGGGGCAAGTGGCGTCAAACACCTTAAGCTCACGACGGCTTGCCTCCTCTTGCACTGCTTTAGAGACCCCGTGAGCCGAGAAAATCACTATGGAATCATCTGGCACTTCGTCAAGCTCTTGCACAAACACAGCGCCACGATTGCGCAGGTCATCCACAACAAATTTGTTATGCACAACTTCATGACGCACATAAACAGGTGCCTCAAATACCTCAAGGGCCCGATTCACAATATCAATGGCTCTATCCACACCAGCGCAAAAGCCTCTTGGGTTCGCCAAACGGATTTCCATAGTCACACCTGTTCTAGTGAATTAACGCAATTCAACAATTTGCTCTTCGGCAGCGTGCTTAACTTCAACAATTTCCACTTCAAAAGTTAGCTCTCGGCCCGCCAAGGGATGATTAAAGTCCACTGTTACCCACTCGTCGTCCACAGCTATTACCACACCGGGCAACTCCGACTTTGCTGCGTCGGTAAATTGGATAACTAAGCCTTGGGCCAGCTCATCCTGGTCTGGGAATTCCTCACGACGAAAATACTGAACATTATCAGGATTGGGCTCGCCAAAGGCTTCTTCTGGACTCAAAAAGACACTACGCTTGTCTCCTGCTTTTAGGCCTAGCAGCGAACGCTCAAATCTCTCTGGCAAAGATTCGTCGCCCCACACAAAGGTAGCAGGCTCTTTACCAAAAGTAGAGTCTAACTCTTCTCCACTCATGAGCCGCACTGCAAAATGAAGTGTAATTTCTCGCTGTGGGCCTACAGTTAGCGCTTCACTCATGGGGTGCCTCCTTGGTGAATAGCATATCGACAATAAGGCAGGCCACCCCTAAAGTGATAGCGGTGTCTGCAATGTTAAAAGCAGGAAAGTGCCAACCTGCCCAATGAAAATCTAAAAAGTCCACCACGTGGCCAAGGGTCAATCTATCCCATAAATTACCCAAAGCCCCCCCCAGAACCAACGTTAACCCTACTAGGACATAGCGATTCTCTTGTTTTCTTAACAACCAACTCACAATGAATACGCTAGCGAACAAGGCGATGACTGCGAAAAACCAACGCTGCCAACCGCCTGCCTCAGCCAAAAAACTAAAAGCTGCTCCTGAGTTATAAGCCAAGGTGATATTAAAAAACGGCAGCACCTCTACGCGTTCGTATAGGTGCAAGGCTTGCTCCACCGCTACTTTGCTCCATTGGTCTGCTACCACCACCACTAGCGATAACCATAGCCAAGCGAGCTGGCACCACTGCAAACGCCCTCGCTTAGGCATAGAGACGCTCCTCACCTTCACCGTCGATGTTTTCCACACAACGGCCGCATAACTCAGGGTGCTCTGCGTGACTACCTACATCCTCGCGGTGATGCCAGCAACGGGTGCATTTTTCTGCCTCTGAGGCAATAATTTGGACTTTTAAGCCCGCCACGGCAGAGTCAGCCACTTCAGCAGGCGCTTCGCCTAGTGGTGCAAGTTTTGCTGTTGAGGTAATGGTGACAAAACGCAGCTCATCTGCAAATGCTGACAATAAAGCATGTACTTTATCATCCACGTACAGCACCGCGTCGGCGGCCAAATTAGCGCGCACCACTTTGGCATTACGCGCATCTTCGATGGCTTTGTTAACCGCTTGTTTAACCGCTTGCACTTCAACCCAGAATTCACGGTTCATCGCCACATCGGCGGGCAAAGTGAACAAACCTTCATACCACTCACTCAAAAAAACAGAAGCATCACGCTGACCAGGCATATGTTGCCAAATTTCCTCAGCGGTAAAGCTCAAAATAGGTGCCATCCAGCGCACTAGCGCTTCGGCAATATGATACAAGGCTGTTTGGCAGGAGCGGCGAGCACGAGAATCCGTCTGCGTGGTGTACTGCCTGTCTTTAATAATATCGAGATAGAAGCCACCCATATCAATAGAGCAGAAATGATGAATGCGCTGATACACCTGGTGAAATTGGAAGTTCTCGTACAGCTCTACAATTTCAGTCTGCAATTCAGCCGCTCTATCCACTGCCCAACGGTCAAGCCACAGCATCTCTTCTTCTGTTAGCGCATCAGTAGCAGGGTCAAAACCGCTAAGGTTAGCCAGTAAGAAACGCGAGGTATTACGAATACGACGATAAGCGTCTCCCATTTGCTTCAAAATGGCGTGGGACACCGACATTTCACCACGGTAATCTGTGGCCGACACCCACAAGCGCAAAATATCGGCGCCTAAGGTGGAAGTCACTTCCTGTGGGGCAATCACATTACCCAAGGATTTCGACATTTTGCGTCCATGTTCATCTACGGTAAAACCATGGGTCAATACGGTTTTATAAGGCGCGGCGCCACGCATGGCCACGCTGGTGAGTAACGAAGACTGGAACCAACCACGATGCTGGTCGGACCCTTCTAAATACAAATCTGCTGGCACCTGTAGCTGTTCGCGGGCATCAAGCACAGCAGCATGAGTAACGCCTGAATCAAACCATACGTCTAAGGTGTCGATTACCTTTTGATAACGTTCGCTATCTTCGCCATAACCTTGCTCAGCTAAAAAGCTGGGGCCATCTAACTCAAACCAAGCATCGATGCCTTTTTCTTCCACCAGTGTAGCCACAGCTTCAATTAACTCAGGCGTCGCTGGGTGAGGCGTGCTTGTTTCCACATCCACAAACAAAGCGATGGGCACACCCCAAGTGCGCTGACGTGAAATACACCAATCCGGGCGGTCAGTGAGCATGCCAGTAATGCGGGCTTTACCCCACTCGGGCAGCCACTCTACGGTGTCCACAGCCTGCTGCGCTTGTTTTAGCAAACCCGCTTGGTGCATATCCACAAACCACTGTGCTGTGGCACGAAAAATTAAGGGGGTCTTATGGCGCCAGCAATGAGGATAGCTGTGGTTTACCTTTTCATGGGCAAGTAAGCGCGATTTCTCGGCGAGCGCATCAATCACTGGTTGGTTGGCTCTGTTCACATGCAAACCGCCCACCACAGGCTCATCCTCAGCAAACACGCCGTTGTCACGTAAGGGACTGGTGTTAGGCAAGCCATATGCTGCGCCCACCTTAAAGTCATCGTCTCCATGGCCTGGCGCAGTGTGCACGGCACCCGTACCGGCATCCGTAGTCACATGTTCACCCACAATCACAGGCACACGACGGTGACCAAAGGGGTGTTCTAACATAAGACCATCGAGAGCACTGCCTGCAAACGTTACAGAGCGGTTAACGTCAGTTAGCCCCCAACGTTCTGTTACAGCTTCGGCTAGCGCTTCCGCCACAATCAGTTGCACCGCATTGCCGTTTTGATTACCGCTAAGCACCACATAAGGTAGCTCAGGGTGAACGCTCACCGCATGGTTGGCAGGCAGAGTCCAAGGTGTAGTGGTCCAAATCACCACATCCAGTTGGTTGGCCTGCACTCCAGTGCGAGCGGTAAAATCGGCGGCGTCTAACACAGCAAACGCCACATCTATGGCGTCTGAGGTTTTGTCTTGATACTCCACTTCTGCTTCAGCCAAAGCAGAGGCACAGTCTAAGCACCAATGCACGGGCTTAAACCCTTTTTGCAGATGACCATTACTCACAATGGTACCTAGCGCGCGAATAATATCTGCCTCAAACTTATAATCCATGGTGAGATAAGGGTTATCCCATTCACCAAATACACCTAAGCGAATAAAATCTTCTTTTTGGCCATCCACCTGCTTTGCAGCGTAGGCACGGCATTCGCTTCGAAACTCTTCCACAGAAACCTTATGGCCTGCTTTACCCACCTTTTGCTCCACGCGGTGCTCGATGGGTAAGCCGTGACAATCCCAACCCGGCACATAAGGTGCATCAAAGCCGCTGAGCGTGCGTGATTTAATGATGATATCTTTCAGCACCTTATTCACCGCGTGGCCGATATGAATATCACCGTTCGCATAAGGGGGGCCATCGTGCAGAATATATTTTGGTCGCCCAGCAAAGCGCGCTCTAATTTGCTCATACAACCCTTGTTGTTGCCATTGAGCAAGTTGTTCTGGCTCACGCTGAGCAAGACCTGCCCGCATAGGGAAATCAGTGTGCGGCAGGTTTAGGGTGGCTTTATAATCTGTCATCACAATAGGCCTTTTGCTGAAAACCACTGAGTGGCTTGTTGAATATCTTGATGGATGGCTTGCTGCAAAGCATCAAGCCCATCAAATTTAAGTTCAGGGCGTAAAAAGTGTTTCATGGTAACAGTGAGGTGCTGCCCGTATAAATCACCCTCAAAGTTAAGTAAGTGCACTTCTAAGCGTAGCTCTTTACCATCCACCGTGGGACGCGTGCCCACACTCGCCACCGCTGCATGTTCTTTTAATCCTGCGCCGGTTACGGTAACAGCGTATACGCCACTAATGGGCACTTTGGCATGACGCAATACTAAATTAGCCGTGGGGGCATTCAATGTGCGACCAATTTTATCACCGTGGTGCACTCGACCACTGATAAAATAAGGGTGCCCAAGCAAGGCCTCTGCCGTCTCTAAATCGCCTTGTGCTAATGCACTACGGATACGAGTGCTCGAAACACGTTCGCCCTTATGGAGATACGTGGGCGTATCTTCCACAGTAAAGCCATACGCAGCGCCTGCTTGCTGCAAATAAGCAAAATCACCTTCGCGGCCACTGCCAAAGCGAAAGTCATCTCCCACCACCAAGTGGCGCACGTTAAGCCCCTCCACCAACACGCGTCGGACAAAATCCCCAGCACTTAGGCTTTGGAAGCTTTTATTGAAACGCGCACAAAAAACACGCTCAATATTATGCTGTCGTAGCACGGTGAGTTTGTCGCGCAAGGACATAATCCGAGCCGGCGCCTGCTCTGGTTTAAACCATTCCATGGGCTGTGGTTCAAACAACATAACTGAGCTTGCCCATTGTTGTTCACGCGCTTTTTCTTTTACCCGCGCCAATATGCGTTGATGGCCCAAGTGCACGCCATCAAAATTGCCAATGGTCAAGACACAAGGGCTTGTCCCTTGACCTTGAAAATTATGTATTCCGCGAATCAGCTGCATAGCATTCCTAGCGCTTAATAAAGCTTGGGATTATAGGGACTATGAGGTTGATTTTCATCCATCGGCGCAGCAGGGTCTTTCGCTAGCGCCGCAAATGCTGCAAACGCACGCCGCTTGCCAACAAAACACCTAGATATGTCGCTCCCCCCACCAGCACAAGCAACATCAACATTAAACCACGCTGATAGGCAAGCCCCTCAAACCATACCTGGGTTTGTTGCGACAACCAATAAATCACAAAGGCCATAAGCGCTACCGCTAACAACAAACGAGGCAACAAGAACCGCCATAAGGCACTAGGCTGATATACCCCTTCGCGGCGCAAGCCACGCCACAGCATGCCAGCATTTAGCCACGCCGATGCCGCCGTAGCCAAAGCCAAGCCCACATGGCGGTAATGCCACACCAACATAAGGTTGAGCACCATATTAGCGACCATGGCAATAATACCAATGCGCACAGGTGTACGAGTATCTTGGCGTGCGAAAAAGCCCGGAGCTAAAACTTTAATCAACATAAAAGCAAGCAGCCCCAAAGAGTAAGCTTGCAACGCTTTTGCTGATTGCTCCACATCTATTAAACCGAACTCACCGTAAAAGAACAGAGACGCAAGCAAAATTTTGGCCAATACCAACAAAGCCACGGCGGCGGGCACCGCCAATAGTACTACCAACCGCACCCCCCAATCCATGGTGCGCGAGAACTCTTCCTGGGTTTGTGCCGCGTGGTTTTTAGATAGGCTGGGCAAAATAACAGTGCCAATAGCAATGGCAAACAAACCTAAAGGTAGCTCCATCAATCGGTCTGAATAATACAGCCAAGTCACACTGCCCGTTTCTAATAATGAGGCCAACACCGTATCTAATAACAAATTAATTTGGCTCACAGACACACCAAACAAGGCGGGCGCCATTAACGCCATAATTTTCTTAACACCAGAGTCTCGAAACGCTACCTGGGGCCTAGGCATTAAGCCCAAGCGCGCCAAGAAAGGCAGCTGCAGCATAAGTTGCGCCATACCAGCCACCAACACGCCCCACGCCAATGCCACAGCCATGCGCTCATCAGGAAATAGAGGCGCCACCACTAAGGCTGCACCTATTAGGCAAATATTAAGCAGCACAGGAGTAAACGCAGGCACCGCAAATCGGCCCCACGTATTCAAGATACTGCCTGCAAATGCAGTGAGCGCAATAAAGAACAAATAAGGAAACGTAATACGCAACATCTCAGTGGCTAGCAGCTGCTTAAAGGGATCGCTGCCAAAGCCTGGCGCAAACACTATGATTAACCAAGGCGCTCCCACCACCCCGAGCACGGTAACCGTGAGCAAAGAAAACCCTAAAGTACCAGCAACTCTATCTATCAATTCTTTAGCTGCTGCTTTAGTGCCGTTGTTTTTATACTCACTTAATACGGGAACAAAAGCTTGGTTAAACGCACCTTCTGCAAATAAGCGGCGTAAAAAGTTAGGTATGCGGAAAGCTACAAAAAAAGCATCCGTTCCTGCGGACACCCCCAAAAAACGAGCGAGCACCACATCCCGTACCAACCCCATCACACGCGACAGCAAGGTCATGGCACTCACCACCATAGCCGAGGCGAGCAAACCACCCTTGGACTGCTGTGCTTCTTCTTGAGAGTTTGTCGTTTCCATCAATAAGCCCTATTCAAAACTCGCCAAAGCGTACCCAATGTTAGGCCAAACGGCTAGTAAGACGTTGACAATCGCCGTAGAGATTGGCATAGTTGCGCGTCTTAATAAGGGTCGAACAAGTCGTCCCTTGGAGAGGCTTCTCTCCGCACACTTTAACAATCACTATTTTCGAACAAGATTCGGACAGGAGCAGGACCTTGGCTAACTCACCGCAAGCACGTAAGCGCGCACGTCAAGCAGAGAAGCGTCGTCAGCACAATGCTGCCATGCGTTCCATGGTGCGTACTTATCTGAAAAAGGTAAACGCTGCCATTGCGTCCGGTGATCAGCAGGCTGCACAAGAAAGCTATGTGAAGGCTGTTTCGGTCCTGGACAAGGCAACCCGCAAGGGCAAATACCACCCTAACAAAGCCGCTCGCCACAAGAGCCGCTTGAATAGCAAAATCAAAGCTATGGGTACAGCTGCTTAGTTTAACCCTGAGCACCCAATAAAAAACCGGCCTTAGTGCCGGTTTTTTATTGGGTAAAACTACATCACAACAGCACTAAGTTATCACGGTGGATCAACTCTTCTTCATTACTATAACCAAGCACCTCCGCAATTTCTGTGCTTTTCTTTCCTGCAATGCGCTCTGTTTCCTGGGCGCTGTAGTTACTCAGCCCGCAAGCCACTCTTTCGCCCTTTTCACTAATACATGCCACCATTTCACCGCGATGAAAATCACCATCCACGGCCAGCACGCCCACCGGCAGCAAACTAGAACCCGCTTCGCGTAACCGCTTAACTGCCCCTTGATCCAATGTAACTGTGCCCCTCATTTGCAGATGGCTCGCCAACCATTGCTTGCGCGCGTTATAAGGATTTGTATCTGGCAGCAAAGTAGTGCCCGGTGCCTCACCTGCCGCCAGGGCAGCCAACACTTCAGGGCTGCGGCCACTTGCAATCGTGGTGATTGCACCACTACGTGCAGCTAGCACAGCGGCCCTTACCTTAGTACTCATTCCGCCACTCCCTAGCGCACCACCCGTCTCGCCGGCCACCGCCTTAATTGCTGGGTCCGTAGCATAGGCCTCACGGATTAACTTAGCGCCAGGGTTATGGCGCGGATCCGCATCGTAAATGCCTTGCTGATCCGTCAAAATCACCAGCCGCTCGGCCACCACCAAGTTGGCCACTAAGGCCGCTAAGGTATCGTTATCACCAAAACGAATTTCGTCGGTGACCACTGTGTCGTTCTCATTAATTACAGGCACCACACCATAACGCAATAGTGTTAGCAAGGTTGAACGCGCGTTGAGATAGCGGGTTCGATGTGAAAGATCATCATGAGTTAGTAAAATCTGAGCAGTAGCCACGTTATGCTGCTGAAAACGCGATTCCCACGCCTGGGCCAACCCCATCTGTCCCACTGCTGCTGCTGCCTGCAACTCATGCAATGAACTTGGTCGCGACTGCCACCCTAAGCGCCCCATACCTTCTGCCACAGCACCCGACGACACCACAATCACCTCAACACCCTGCTGCCGTAGCGCCATCATCTGGTCTACCCAACGCTGCATCAGCTGAACATCGAGCCCTTGCCCATCGTTGGTAAGCAAGGAGCTACCTATTTTAATAATCCAACGCCCTGACTCTATTTCCACGGCCATGCTTTTCCTTTCAAGCTATTTAAGGAGAATAAATAATTTCAACGTCGTGATCGTCATCGTCGTCATCATCTTCCATAGCTGCTTGACGCTGCAATCGTCGTTGCGCTTTTTCATGCTGCACTTGCTCGCGCGCCTCCT
>Ga0209487_1000751_pt1 | contig 28778 bp, 30 predicted proteins | sample Poulit2012_FD_187524 | JGI IMG/M metagenome (GOLD analysis project Ga0209487, IMG submission 187524) | Agricultural soil microbial communities from Georgia to study Nitrogen management - Poultry litter 2012 (SPAdes) (version 2) | ecosystem: Environmental > Terrestrial > Soil > Agricultural land...
GGCGCTATTTCTTCATCTGTAATAGCCTTGTCGCGGCTAAATTCTTCTTGCGAAAAGTGATGCAAACCTAAAATATCGTCTACGACTAAGCCGCTATACAAATCGCCATCATCAATAACAAGCAATCGCTGCGTGCTAGCATTTATTTTTTTTACTGGCTTGTTTAAAAAGGCGGAAAAATCAACCACACCCATCAAACGCCCACGCACGTTTGATATGCCTTTAAACCAAGGCCTTACGCCTGGCACCCGTGTCATAGCGGGCGGTGTTAAAATTTCACCCACTTCTGTAATAGAGGCAACATAACGATGGCCATCGAGCACAAACCCAATACCACTCCAATAATCCGCTAAATCTTCTGCTGTGGGCAGCGCTTTGCCATGCTGCTGATAACGTACAAAATAATCCGCCAACAAGGAAAAGCCGAGAATATCAGTGCTCATATTTGCTCCCCAAACAGCCGCAGACCACCATAAAGCTAGTTGCCCACCCAACGAACCACAGTTTCTATTAACGTGCTCTCACTCACAGGCTTGGTCAAATAATCTTTAGCGCCTTGACGCTTGCCCCACACACGATCCGTTTCTTGATCTTTTGTTGTCACAATAACAATGGGGATATCTTTTGTTTCCTCGCTGCGAGTCAGTTGACGAGTTGCCTGGAACCCGTTTAGCCCTGGCATTACTACATCCATTAGCACAAGATCTGGCTTTTCTGCGTGGGCTAAAGCAACGCCATCTGCGCCATTACTTGCCTCAAGCACTTCATAACCGTGCTTTTCTAGCACCTCCCGAAACTTATACGTTTCTGTGGGAGAATCGTCCACGATTAAAATTCGGGCCATACCAATCAAACCTCTAACAACAAAGCGTATTCAACAGCCACCATCTTAACTGGCTGTGTAATATTTCTTAATGGCGCCTAGCAATTCGTCCTTAGAAAAAGGCTTAGTCAAATATTCATCTGAGCCCACAATGCGACCTTTTGCTTTATCGAACAAGCCATCTTTACTGGAAAGCATAATAACAGGTGTGTTTTTAAATGTGCTGTTATTCTTAATTAATGCACATGTTTGATAACCATCGAGACGCGGCATCATAATATCAACAAAAATCACATCAGGCCTTTCATCCGCAATCTTTGCTAGCGCATCAAAGCCATCCGTTGCCGTAACCACTTCGCAGCCAGCTTTTTGTAACAACGTTTCTGCGGTTCGACGAATCGTTTTGGAATCATCGATCACCATTACTTTAAAACCTTGAAAATTTTCGCTCATAAGAAATGCCCTTAATAAATGAGAGCCAAAGTTTACTCAATGTTATTCTTAGCAAAACGCAAGCGAGTCACAAACCTTTTGCTCACAATACCTACTTTCGTAATGAGCCGTTTCTAGCATAATTCAGCAGCTCAATCTATCAAACACTGTTCGCATTGGGAAACGCATAACACTTTCTGCGCTTTTCAATGCGTAAAAACCACCTTCTTACCGCATTTGTAGCTAGCTAGGTGCAGCCTTGTTAATATCTTCGCATCAATTATGAGGAGCCGAACTATGTCTATCACCCTCGGGGTTATCATGGACCCTATCGCTAGCATTACGCCCTACAAGGACAGCACCCTTGCCATGATGCTTGAAGCCCAACGCCGTGGCTGGGAAATATACTACATGACCCCGGACCAGCTTTACCTTGATCAAGGCAAAGTACGCACCCTGGCCCAAAAGGTAAGAGTAAAGGATGATAACCAACGCTGGTACGAATTGGCAGAAAAAGAAGATCTGTCCGTTACCAAATTCCACATCATGTTAGTGCGTCAAGATCCACCCGTCGATAGCAACTACCTTTATTGCACCTATTTGCTTGATATGGCTGAAGCCGAAGGTGTGTTGGTGAGCAACAAACCTAGCAGCATCCGCGATTGCAATGAAAAGCTTTTTGCCACCCAGTTTCCACAATGCACCACTCCCACATTAGTGACTAGCAGCAACGCCTTACTGCGCCAATTTGTTAACGAGCACAAAGACACTATTATGAAGCCCCTCGATGGTATGGGTGGCAGCAACATTTTCCGCGTTCAGCACGGCGACCCTAACCTATCTGTTATTGCCGAGGTGCTCACTGAGCATGGCACCACACCGATTATGATCCAGCGCTTCATCCCTGAAATTACCGCAGGCGACAAACGCATCCTAATGATTAACGGCGAGCCTGTGGACTACGCTCTAGCGCGCATCCCGCAGCAAGGCGAAACGCGTGGCAACATTGCCGCTGGCGGACGCGGTGAAGGGCGCGAGCTCACCGAGAGAGACCGCTGGATTTGTGCGCAAGTCGGCCCTGTACTAAAAGAAAAAGGGCTACACTTTGTGGGTTTAGACGTGATTGGCGATTATCTCACCGAAATAAATGTCACTAGCCCTACTTGCATCCGAGAGCTTGATGGCATTTATGGTATAAACATTGCCGCGGGCTTATTGGACTTTTTAGAGAGCCAGCTCGATTTATAAAAAACCATTAGCGCGCCTGCGCACCAGGCGCGCTTTAGTTTAAAATCATCCTTTCTCAGAGGTAGTAATTTAAGATATGGCCACAGCGCAAGCGAATATTTCATCTTCGGACCGGCTTTTTTTTACCCTGTTTTTAGCGGTGGCCATCCATGCAGTGGCTATTTTTGGCGTCACATTTGCACAGCCCGCGCCCACGCCCGCTCCTAAAACCATCGAAGCCACACTGGCGTATCACAAAAGCGAAAACGCCCCTGACGATGCAGATTATATTGCACAGATAAACCAAGAAGGTGCCGGCGATAGCGATGAGAAAAAGGAACTTAGCACCACTGAACAACCGGATTTTGCCGATGACTATATCGCCGAAGTGGAATTAACCACTCCTGGGTTACAGAACCCCAACCAATACCAACCTCAATCTGTGGTTATTCACACCCAAAACACCAGTCAACAGCAGCAGACGACTGCTGAGGAAAAGCAACAGAAAACACCTGAGGCTCCACGCAGCACCCAAGATTCATTGTCTGCTTTAAGCCAAGACATCGCTAGCCTGCAAGCCCGCCTAGATAGCAAACGCCAAGCCTACGCTAAACGCCCACGCATTCATCGCTTAACCTCTGTATCCACCAAGGCCCATTATGAAGCCGCCTATATCGATGCCTTTCGACGGGCAGTGGAAGCCAGCGGCACGCGCAACTTTCCCCAGCGCGCTTTGGCAGAACAAGCGTTTGGCAATGTTAGGCTAATGGTTGCTATTCAAGCCTCTGGAGAAGTGAGCGAGATTAAAGTGTTAAACTCATCGGGCTATCGCTTTTTAGATGAAGCGGCAGTGCAAAGCGTGAGATTAGCAGCGCCCTTTGCCCCCTTCACTGGAGAATTACAACAAAAAGCGGATGTCTTAGAAGTTATTCGCACTTGGCGTTTTGATAGCGAACGCATTCTTTCAAGCCACTAATTTACAAGGGATACGTAATGGCCTTTCAAAGTTTAGAACAGCAGTTACTCTTAGCCATGCCCGCGCTGCAAGACCCATGGTTTAAACAAGCGGCTGTACTTTTACTTGAACATACTCGCGAGGGCGCCATGGGCTTTTGTATCAACAGACCAGCCCCTATCGATGCAAAAAATGTACTAGAGCAGCTTGGTATCGACAGCCAAGCACTAGTATCTGCAAACCATCCTGTGGTTTTTGGCGGCCCCGTGGAGCCTGAATCAGGCTTTATTTTGCATGCCCCTACAGAGCAAGTTTGGGAAACCAGCCAACCCATTAACGAAAACCTGTGGCTCACCCATTCCAAGGATATTTTGCAAGCCATTGGAGCAGGCCAAGGCCCCAAAAACACACTTATAGTGCTTGGCTATTCGGGTTGGGACACGGGGCAACTCGAATACGAACTATCGCAAAACACTTGGCTTAACGTGCCTTGCCCTGAGGAGCTATTGTTTAGCATCCCCCTCGAGGAACGCTGGCACTATGCGGCTCAAAGCGCTGGCATCAACCTAGCGCTTATGTCTTCGGAAGTGGGCCATGCATAATGTTCTAAGTGTGTTGGCCTTTGATTTTGGCACCCAATACATAGGAGTTGCTACGGGGCAATCCATTACGCAAACGGCATCCCCTCTTGCTGCCCTCAAAGCGAAAGACGGCCAACCTAACTGGGAACAGGTGGCTGAGCTGCTCAAACAATGGCAACCCCAGCTACTGTTGGTGGGCCTGCCCCTCAATATGGATGGTAGCGCGAGCGAACTAAGCCGCCGTGCTCGCCGCTTTGCTGGCCGCTTGCAGGGCCGCTTTGGCCTCACAGTGCAACTGATAGATGAGCGCCTAACCACTCGCGAAGCACGAGAGCAGTTAGGGCACCACTACCGCGGCGAAAAAGACTCAAAAGTGGATAGCGTCGCCGCCGCATTACTTATAGAATCATACTTTAATGATGGTCCTGGAGAGCTGTTGTGACGCACTTTGGTACGCCTTACATTGACCAACTGCTTGAGCAAATCACTGCCAAGCTTCTCGATAATCTCACCGCACGACAAATCGAAGATTATTACTTAATAGGTATTCATTCTGGTGGTGTCTGGGTGGCAGAAGCCTTGCAGCAAAGGCTCAATCTCCGCACCCCTTTGGGCACCCTCAACATCAACTTCTATCGTGATGACTTTTCTCAACGTGGCCTTCATCCGCGTGTGCTGCCCACTCGCCTTCCCTTTGATGTGGAGAACGCTCATGTGGTGCTAGTTGATGATGTGCTAATGAGCGGCCGCACCGTACGCGCTGCCTTGAATGAAGTCTTCGACTACGGCCGTCCCGCCAGTATCACGCTAGTTACTTTGTTTGATATTGGCCGTCGCGAGCTGCCCATTAGCGCAGATATTTGTGGCGAACACCTTGCTTTGCCCCCACCTTTGCGGGTAAAACTGCGCGGCCCCAACCCCTTAACTGCTGATATCGTAGACCCAAAGGCTCATCATGAATGACGACTATGCAACCCTACAGCTTACAGAAGATGGCCTGCTACGTAACTTTATTAGCATCCGCGGCTTACCCAAAAGTATTCTTGAGCAAATCTTAGACACTGCCGCCTCTTTTGTGGATGTGGGCGGCAGAGATATTAAAAACGTTCCTCTATTGCGCGGCAAAACCGTGGTTAACCTCTTTTTTGAACCTAGCACGCGCACCCGCTCCACCTTTGAACTAGCAGCTAAACGCTTGTCCGCCGACGTTCTTAACATTGATATTGCGCGCTCCGCCACCAGCAAGGGGGAATCCTTAATGGACATGCTGCGCAATCTCGAAGCCATGGCGAGCGATATGTTTGTGGTGCGCCACGCCGACTCTGGGGCTCCCCACTATATTGCCCGTCACGCCACCCCTAATGTGGCCATTATTAACGCCGGCGACGGGCGCCACGCTCACCCCACTCAAGCCATGCTTGATATGTACACAATTCGCCACTACAAGGGCGGCTTCGAAGGGCTAACCGTGGCCATAGTAGGCGACATTCTCCACTCTCGCGTGGCGCGCTCACAGATTTATGCATTGCGCACCCTCGGCGCCAAAGAAATACGCGTAGTGGGGCCCAAGACCTTAATTCCCACTGCTATTGAATCCATGGGCGTCAACGTCTTCACCCATCTTGAAGAGGGAATAAAAGACGCCGACGTTATTATCGCGCTGCGGCTACAAAAAGAACGCATGGACTCAGCTCTCTTGCCCTCGGAAAGTGAGTTTTTTGACCAATACGGCCTCACCAATGAGCGTTTAAAGGTGGCGCACCCAGAAGCCATTGTAATGCACCCCGGCCCCATTAATCGTGGCGTGGAAATTGCTTCCGAAGTGGCCGACGGACCGCGCGCCGTTATTCTCCACCAAGTGACCTTTGGTATTGCCGTTAGGATGGCAGTTATGTCCATGAGCATGGGTGGCCGCGAGGCTGAACGTAACGCTGCCCGCCGCCAACAAGAGGCCCAACATGTACGCTAAAACCCAATTGCTGATTCGCCAAGCACGCATCATAGACCCAAGCAGCCAACGAGATGAAGTGGCCGACTTACTCATTGAAGAGGGCCGCATTAGCCGCATTGGCGCCAGCCTTGACGGCCGCGGCGCGGATATTATTAATGCCGAGGGGCTATGGTTGCTACCTGGTCTTGTGGACACCTGCGTGCACTTGCCCGAGCCCGGCCATCACAGAGCAGGCACCATCGCTAGCGAAACTCAAGCAGCAGCAGCCGGCGGCATCACCCATGTTTGCGCCCCCCCTGATACCGATCCCGTGGCCGATAGTACCGCGGTCATTCGCTTGATTCGCGAGCGCGCCGCCCAAACTGCACTGGCACGTGTACTGCCCCTAGCTGCTCTCACCCAGGGGTTGGAAGGCCTGCAACTTGCAGAAATGCAGACCCTAAAAGAGGCGGGCTGTATCGGCGTTAGCAATGCAGGCCAACCCGTGGCTAACTCATTGGTACTCAAACGGGGGCTAGAATACGCAGCCACTTTTGATATCCCCGTCATGTTTCGCCCCCAAGACGCCTCCTTGAGCCAAGGTGGCTGCGCCCACGATGGGCCCGTGGCCACACGCTTGGGCCTACCGAGCATACCTGCAGTGGCTGAAAGCCTAGATATGGCACGCATTCTGCATTTGGTAGAGCATACGGGGGTGCGTGCGCACTTTTATCAACTCAGCAGCGCCGACAGCGTGGCATTATTGCGCAGCGCCAAAGCCAAAGGGCTGCCCATTACCGCAGATGTGTGTGTACATCACTTATTGTTGGACGAAACCGCTGTGGAAGATTTTAATAGCGATTGCCGCATCGATCCGCCCCTACGCAGCCAAGCGGACCGCAAAGCACTCGTGGCAGCCGTGGCCGATGGCACCATCGACGCCATTAGCTCGCAGCATAAACCCCTAGGCAGTTCCGCTAAACTTGCTCCGTTCCCCTCCACTAAACCAGGTATTTCAGGCCTCGAAACTCTGCTGCCCTTAGTGCTTAAGTTGGTCAATGCGGGGGAGCTCCCCCTAACACGTGCCATAGATGCCTTAACTCGCGCGCCGGCTGTGTGCTTAGGTATTAATGCTGGCCATCTTGAAGCAGGTCGCCGAGCTAATATTTGCCTAATCGACCCAAACCAACAGCGCTTGCCGCGCGATAAGTGGCAGTCCGCAGGACGCAACTCACCATGGATAGATACGCACCTGCCCAGTAAGCAAGTACTTACCATTACTGATGGGCGGATTACCTGGGATGCGACAACCCCTTAGTTTTACCAGTGGCCATCGCAACTTTTCGCTGCAACAAACTTGCTAGCTGCAAAGTCACGGGGCCACTGTAATCCCCTTCTGTTAGTACCAAGTGCAAATCGCCATAACGCTCGCGATTGCCCGCCAGCGACAATCGCTGCAAGCGCCCGCTTTCCAGCTCTTGTTGGATTTTCTCGGAAGGGTACCAAGCAAAGCCATAGCCTTTTGTGCAGGCGGTTATGGATGTGCTCATATGGCTAAACGTCCACCGCTTCTCTGCCCCTAACCACCCTTTGCTTGCCTTGCGTTCACTGCCCGAATCCCTGACCACTAGCTGGCGATATTGTTTTAACTCCTCCACGGTAACCTCACCGTCTCGCGCTAATTGATGTAGAGGGTGGTGCGGCGCCGCCACGAGTAAAAAATGGCTGCGTAATAACTCAGTGCCCATAAACCCTGGGGGTACCAAGCTAGTAATCGCTAGCTCCACTTTTTTATTGAGCACCGCATCCACAGTACCGGTGAGCACAGTTTCATAAATTTCCACCCGTGTATCTGGAAACATACGCCCCAACTCATCCAGGGCTTCAAGCAAGAGCCACTGAGGGAATATTACTTCCACCGCCACGGTAATTTCCGCCTCACAACGAGCCGACAAATAAGCCGCCGACTTCTCTAATGCGCTCGCTTCTTCCACTAAAGCATGAGCACGGCGATACAGCATTTCGCCCGCGGGGGTTAGCGCGGCTTTGCGGCCCGCAAGAGTAAAGACGCGCACACCCAGTGAATCTTCAAGTTTATTGATGGCATAGCTGACGGCGGACTGGCTTTTGCCCAGCGCTTCTGCCGCCGCTGCGTAGCCGCCCTCATCAACTATCGCGAGCAAAGCCCGCCATTGGTCTAAGGTAACCTGCAACATAATAGATCAGTTTTTTAGATGAATTAGCACCATTTATAAGCCTGTATCTCGGCATTGGTCAAGCGTAACCTAGTTATCAATCGAAACAACAGGAGGCTTACCATGGGTTTATTAGTTGATGGAATATGGAAAGATGAGTGGTACGACACCGACAGCACGGGCGGCAAGTTCGAGCGCTCTGAAAGCCAAGTGCGCAACTGGGTAACCACCGACGGCAGCCCTGGCCCTACGGGCGAAGGCGGCTTTAAAGCGGAACATGGCCGTTATCATTTATATGTGTCGTTGGCTTGTCCGTGGGCGCACCGCACCTTGATTTTCCGTGCACTCAAGGGGTTAACAGAGAGCATTAGCGTATCTGTGGTGCACCCCGTTATGCTTGAAAACGGTTGGACCTTCGGCACGGATTTCCCCGGTGCCACAGGCGACACAGTGAACGGCAAACACTACCTGTATGAGCTGTATCAGCATATTGACGCCGGCTACACCGGCCGTGTTACCGTGCCCCTGCTATGGGATAAGCAGCAAAACAAAGCGGTGAGCAACGAATCTGCCGATATTATTCGCATGCTTAACCACGCCTTTGATGGCATTGGTGCCGCCGAGCTGGATTTGTATCCCGCTCCATTGCGTGACGCTATTAATACAGTGAACGCGAGGATTTATGACCGCGTCAACAATGGCGTTTATCAGGCGGGCTTTGCCACGCAGCAAGCCCCTTATGAAGAGGCGGTGAACGCGCTGTTTAGCGAGCTGGATGCCCTCGAGGCGCACCTTGCTAACAACCGTTATTTGGTGGGCAACACGTTAACAGAAGCCGATTGGCGTTTATTCACCACGCTGGCGCGCTTCGATAGTGTTTACGTGAGCCACTTTAAGTGCAACCGCAAACGCTTGTTGGATTACCCCAACTTACATGCTTACGCACGGGAGCTATACCAGTGGCAAGGCGTAAAAGACACGGTAAATCAGGAGCATATAAAAGGGCACTATTACCGTAGCCACCCCACCATTAACCCCGCGGGCATCATTCCTGTGGGCTTTCCCTTGGAGTTCCAGCAGCCCCACGGGCGCGAAAGCATCGCAGGCAACCAAACCTTCGGCCAATAACCTAAGGAGAGCACCATGAGTATTCGCACTATTATTCCCGGGCGTAACACCCAAGATGGCGCCGGCGTAAAACTCCGCCGTTCCTTGGGCTCCAATCCGCACCTGCGCATGGACCCATTTTTAATGTTGGACGAGTTTTATTCTGACGACCCCAACGACTACATTGCAGGCTTCCCAAGCCATCCGCACCGTGGCTTTGAGACCATTACCTATATGCTCGAAGGGCGCATGCGCCATGAAGACCATCTCGGTAACTCTGGGCTACTTGAAACCGGTGGCGTGCAGTGGATGACCGCAGGGCGCGGCATTATTCACTCGGAAATGCCCGAGCAAAAAGAAGGCCGTATGCGCGGTTTTCAAATTTGGCTCAATTTGCCCGCTGAGGACAAAATGATGCCCGCAGGCTACGAGGACATTCCTACCGAGAAAATGGCACGGGTGGCCTTAGAAAAAGGCGGACACATTAAGGTCATCGCCGGCGAAGCCCAAGTGGCAGACCAGCAAGTCAAAGGGGTCATTAATCCCGACGGCGGCAAGCGCACCGATCCGCAAGTATGGGATATTGTGCTCAACGCTAACGAAACCGTGAGCTTTGTACCAAAAGCTCACTGGCAAGGGGGGTTGTACCTCTATGATGGCACAGCCAACCTAGCAGAAACTGAACTGCCGCCGCGCAGCATGGCGGTGCTCACGCCAGGCGAAGGCATCACGCTGGTTGCAGGAAGTGAAGGAGCGCGCCTACTGTTTTTAGCAGGCCGCCCCTTGAAGGAAGATATTGCCCAGTACGGCCCCTTTGTCATGAACACCGAGGCAGAAATTATTGCCGCGATTCAGGATTACCAAACAGGCCGTTTAACGCAATAACTCAATAGGTTTCAGCGTCCTCGAGCGTTAAACCTTGGGTGGCGGAAGAGAGGGATTCCACCCCTCCTTCTGCCGCTAATTTAATCATCAAGCGCAAGTCGTTAGGCGCATCCGCATGACGAATGGCGTCTTCGTAGGTGATTTCACCTTGCTCATATAAGTCATACAAGGCTTGGTCAAAGGTTTGCATGCCTTGCTCAACAGACTTCGTCATCAGCTCTTTAATCAGATGCACTTCACCCTTACGAATATGGTCCGCCATTAAAGGCGTGTTCAACAACACCTCAATGGCGGCACGACGGCCCTGCTCATCAGGCGTGGGCACTAGCTGTTGTGCAATAATGCCACGCAAGTTCAAGGATAAATCCATGTACAACTGGTTATGCCTATCCGCTGGGAAGAAGTGAATAATACGGTCTAAGGCTTGGTTGGCGTTGTTGGCGTGCAAGGTGGCTAAACACAGGTGCCCTGTTTCCGCAAAAGCGATGGCGTAGTCCATCACCTCGCGGCTACGAATCTCACCAATCAAAATCACATCCGGGGCCTGACGCAAGGTATTTTTAAGCGCAATATCGAAGGACTCCGTATCAATGCCCACCTCGCGTTGGGTCACAATACAACCTTGATGCTGGTGCACAAACTCAATGGGGTCCTCGATGGTGATAATATGCCCCTTGGAGTTACGGTTGCGGTGCCCCACCATAGCTGCCAATGAGGTGGATTTACCCGTCCCCGTGGCACCCACAAAAATAATCAAACCGCGCTTGGTCATGGCGAGGTCTTTCAAAATAGGCGGCAAGCGCAGCTCATCAATATCGGGAATCTTGGTTTCAATACGACGAATCACCATGCCCACCAAGTTGCGTTGGAAAAAGGCACTCACCCGAAAGCGCCCAATGCCCCGAGCCGAAATAGCAAAGTTGCATTCTTTATTGCGCACAAACTCTTTACGCTGAGAGTCGTTCATCACCCCAAGCACTATATCGCGGGTCATATCAGGCGAAAGCGCAGTGCGCGTCACTGGCAGAATCTTGCCGTGCACCTTCATAGACGGCGGCACCCCAGCAGTAATAAATAAGTCAGAAGCTTCCCGCTCCACCATTAATTTTAGTAGCTCTTCAAATTCCACTTAATGCCTTCCTTTATTTAAAAGTTGCCAGGCTGTTCTGCGCGTTCGCGAGCCGACTCGCGGGAAATCACTCCCTGACGCACTAGCTCCAATAAACACTGGTCGAGAGTCTGCATACCAATACCAGCACCGGTTTGAATAGCAGAATACATCTGTGCCACTTTATCCTCACGGATTAAGTTACGAATGGCAGGCGTACCAATCATGATTTCATGAGCCGCCACACGACCACCGCCATTTTTCTTTAGCAGGGTTTGCGACACAACAGCACGCAAGGATTCCGACAACATGGAACGCACCATGGATTTTTCTTCCGCGGGGAACACATCCACCACACGGTCAATGGTTTTCGCCGCCGAGGTGGTGTGCAAGGTACCAAACACCAAGTGCCCCGTTTCAGCTGCCGTTAACGCCAAACGAATGGTTTCTAAGTCACGCAACTCACCCACAAGAATAATATCGGGGTCTTCACGTAAGGCAGAACGTAGCGCTTCAGAGAAGCCCAAGGTATCACGATGCACTTCACGTTGGTTAATCAAGCTCTTTTTCGATTCGTGCACAAATTCAATGGGGTCTTCAATGGTTAAAATGTGTTGGTATTTATGGGAGTTAATATGGTCAATCAGAGCCGCAAGGGTAGTGGATTTACCCGAGCCCGTGGGCCCCGTTACCAACACAATTCCCCTTGGGGTATCTGCTATTTTGCGGAACACCTCTCCCATGCCAAGGTCTTCCATAGTCAGCACCTTGGAAGGAATCGTACGAAACACCGCCGCTGCCCCACGGTTTTGGTTAAACGCGTTTACACGGAAGCGCGCAATGCCAGGTACTTCGAAAGAAAAGTCTGTTTCTAGGAATTCTTCGTAATCCTTACGCTGCTTATCATTCATGATGTCGTAAATCAGCGCATGCACTTGCTTGTGATCCATGGGCGGCAAGTTAATACGGCGCACATCTCCATCCACCCGAATCATTGGTGGTAAACCGGCCGATAAGTGCAAGTCTGATGCGCCATTTTTGGCGCTAAAGGCGAGTAATTCTGTAATGTCCATGAAGTGCAACTACCTCAAATAGGAATTAAGTCATCGAGCACTCTCAGCGCCGATGCTTATTTGTTATGATAACCACCTTTGGCCACCCCCCTCGTGTAGGGCCCCCAAAATGTGGTTATTACGTTACCTTGGCACGCGCATTGGTTCAACGCTTAACCCCTGTATTAAGAACTAGCCGCCACAAACCACAATGCCTGAAGGAGCAAAACATGACAGACATCACAATTGGCTTTATTGGCGCAGGCAATATGGCCAGCAGCATCTTCGGCGGGCTACTCGCCAAAGGCATGGATGCTAGCCAGATTTGGTTAAACGATATTGATGCACAGCGCCTAACCGCATTGGCGCAAGAATATAAGGTTAACACCAGCCTCAATTATGAAGAGATAGTGCCACGCTGTGATGTGTTGGTATTAGCAGTAAAACCACAAGTGATGGAACAAGTCTGCGCTGCAATTACTCCCCTTTTGCCTAAACCAGCCCCTATGGTGCTTTCTATTGCAGCGGGTGTCACAGTGGCAAGCCTGCAACAGTGGCTTGGCCAAGTACCTGTGGTGCGGGTTATGCCCAACACACCTGCCCTAGTACAAACGGGCGCTTCGGGCATGTTTGCTAGCCAAGAGGTTAGCCAAACCCAGCGCCAACAAGCCGAAACCCTGATGAACAGTGTTGGCCAAAGCGTTTGGTTAGAACAAGAAGCCCTTATGGATGCTGTCACCGCCGTCTCAGGCTCTGGTCCCGCTTATTTCTTTTTATTAATGGAAAACATGATTGATGCTGCCATTAAGCTAGGCCTCGATAAAGACACCGCCACCACTTTGGTGTTACAAACTGCCCTGGGGGCGGCTAAACTAGCTAGCCAAAGCGATGTGGGCCCCGGCATATTGCGCGAACGGGTAACCTCGCCCGGTGGCACCACCCAAGCTGCCTTACAAACCTTTGCAGAAGGTGGTTTTTCCGAGCTAGTACACCGAGCTCTAACATCTGCCAAACAACGTTCCGAAGAACTTGGTTAACGATATAGGAAATTTTTATGAACGCACCTGGCGCTTTTATGCATTTATTTGATGCTATTTTTACCCTAGCTATCTTTTTATTTTTAACTCGCTTTTTACTACAGCTAGTACAAGCGGACTTTTACAACCCCATATCACAAACCATAGTGCGCATCACCCACCCCATTATTACCCCTGTGCAACAAATCATTCCCGTGGTGGGACGAGCCAACTTTGCCGCTCTACTTATAGTGTTCCTACTTATCATCGGCAAAATGATGGTGCAGTTTTATTTTGCTTTCGGCCGCATTCCCTTTGGCCTTGGCGTACTAGTGTATGTGCTGCATACCACCGCTAGCTTATTGATTAGCTATTTTTACTGGGCAGTGATTATCCGCATTATTCTAAGTTGGATAGCCCCCGACCCTCGCCAGCCTTTCACCGCCATCTTAATCGACATCACAGAACCCCTAATGGCACCCGCACGCCGCTTACTCCCCGCCATGGGTGGGCTAGACTTCAGCCCCATTATTGTGCTGCTAGGGCTGCAGTTTTTGCGGATCATGTTTCAATTGTAAAGAGGCCCTAGCGCCGGGTTGGCGCCACTCAACGGGTTGCGCTGGAACCGCGCGGGTTCCCGGCACCAAGTGTTCTTAAAAACCACTGTGCCAAGCAAGCTTGCATAAATGATTTCCTTCAGCGAAAACCATGCTGAAGGAAACCATTTATTCCAGCCTATTTATCCTAGCCTCTAAGAGAAATCGGGTGCGGGTGGGGTATGAGAAAGATTGGTTTTGTGCGGGGTTGCTATTTCAAGTACTAAGCTACGCCCTTGCTAACGCCTAACTTAGTTGCACCAACATTTCTCCATTTCCACCAACCCGATTTATCTTAGGGCCACCGGTGGGAGGCACGGAGAAACCACTCTTTTTTTGCGTGCTCTTCCGCAAAAGAAAGAGTGATTTCGCAGTGCTTATTGCTGATGCTGTACGTTTAGAGCTCGTTGAGTGGTGCCTGCCCGGCACAAGGGCAACTCGCCCGCCCGGCGCAAGGGCACCCGGCACGAGGGCTATTGAGCTAGCGCCGCTGCGGGCCGTGCTTCTATCTCTTTGGCCCAACGCATTACGTGGGTGTAGCTTTGGGCGTCTAGAAACTCCGCGGCGTCATAGACTTTGCCGAGCACCACACCCCCGTACCAAGGCCAAATGGCCATATCCGCGATGGTATAACTGTCGCCTGCCACATAGGGGTTTTCGGCGAGCTGCTTATCAAGCACATCGAGCTGGCGCTTGGCCTCCATGGTGTAGCGGTTGATGGGGTATTCGTATTTTTCGGGGGCGTAAGCATAAAAGTGTCCAAAACCGCCACCTAAAATTGGGGCACTGCCCATTTGCCAAAACAGCCAGCTCATTACTTCGGTACGCTCAGCGGGTGTGTCGGGTAGGAAGTGGCCAAACTTTTCAGCTAGGTATAACAAAATAGAGCCTGATTCAAACACGCGGGTGGGCGGCGTGGTGCTGTAATCCAGCAAGGCAGGAATTTTGGAATTGGGATTCACTGCCACAAAACCACTACCGAATTGGTCACCCTCCATAATATCGATGCGATGCTCATCATAGGCGGCTTCTTTTACACCGAGCGCCTTTAACTCTTCTAGCATTAAAGATACTTTAACCCCATTAGGCGTGCGCAAAGAATACAATTGCAACGGGTTATCGCCTCGCGGCAGCTCTTGCTCATGAGTGGCGCCAGCAATAGGGCGATTGATATTAGCAAATCGGCCACCGCTTTTTTGCTCCCACTGCCACACTTTTGGCGGGGTGTAATTACTGCTCATAATGCTCTCCAATCCAATGTAACAACACGTCTAGTTTTAACAGATACTGGTATTTAATGCGCTTTGCATTGCCTTGTATTGAACCTAACACCTTCCACACCGTACCATCTGCGGTTTGCACATAAAAATGTTGAGAACGTTTATGGATGCCGATTACTGGGCCATCACTATTCACTTGTTAGGCGCATTGGCGGCGGGTGGCGTTATTGGAATTGAGCGCAGCTACCACGGGCGCCCCGCAGGCTTTAGAACCCATACGCTGGTTTGTTTAACTTCGGCCCTGCTAATGATGGTGACCTACTACCAATGGAAGTGGCTGCCCGATGATGATATTTTCGCCACCGTTAGAACAGACCCCACCCGTATGGCGCAAGGCATAATGACAGGCATCGGCTTTTTAGGCGCTGGGGTTATTTTTAAAGAAGGCTTATCAGTACGCGGCCTTACCACAGCAGCCTCTATTTGGATTACCGCCGGTATTGGTATTTTATTTGGCGTTGGCTTTATTTATCCTGCGGTGCTGAGCATTGTGCTCTCCTTGGGGGTGTTGGGTTTATTCCGCTGGATAGAAACTCGCTTGCCTTCCCACTTTTACGCCCACCACCTGATTCGCTTTGATCGAAACGACACTGTTCCCGAACAAGAACTGCGCGATTTTGTGCGTGAGCATGGCTTCACCGTAGCCAATATGAGTTATCGGCTCACTGACGATGGCAAGTTTTTTGAGTATTTTATGGTGATTCGTACGAACAGCCTAAGCAATATGTCTCGCCTAGCAGATGCATTGCGCAAAAGGGATAACGTGAAAGTGTTCCACATTTCACCCACGGGTAATTAGCACCGCGAGTGTTTTGTTGATGTGCACCGTGGGCGCTAGATGCCACCCACGGTGCTGCATCCATTAGAGCTGTTGGCGTAGTTCGTTATAACCACCCACGTACTGCTGCACACCATCTTTGAGCATAAAAATTTGTGGCACAGAGGACACTTGCTGACCAACTTCTTCAGCCAACTTTTCAAGCGAAATATCGCTACCCACTGTGAGATATTCAAACTCCACAGACTTCATTTGGCATAGCAACTTCGCTTTGTTGCAATCCACGCAGCCTTCTTTACCGTAAATAACGACGCTCATTTTGCTCTCCTTTTTTTACTTATTACCTATATATTTACGAACAACGATTAAAAATCGTCATCAAAAATCATGCCTTCGTCGGTGCGCTGTAACACGCCCACTTTATAAGCAGCAATATCTTGTTCCTGTGGGGAAGCCTGGGTTTTGCTGATGTTGAGCCACTTCTCCATAAACTTAAGGGGATTATTGGCTGGGAAGTTATACTTATCAGTGGTGAGTCCTAGGGTGTTGTAAACATCCTTGGCACAGTACAGAGTCCAAGCGCTTAAACGGTCTGCGTTCATACCCACAAGCTCACGACCTTCTGAGAACAGGTACTCAATCCAGCGCAGCTCGCTATCAATGACTTCTTCGATTAGGCCTTCGATATCTTCACGACACTGTTCAAACGCCGTGCGGCCACGCTCGGTGGTGAGCTCGTGCTGTAACACAACCTTGTCGAGCTCTGCATGGATTTCAAGTTCGTCTTGGGCAATTTTTTGCACCGCTTTACCAATGGGCTGGAACATGCCTGTATCACAAATGGCAAACGTCACCGCAAAAGACGCCAAAAACTGGATGCGCTCCATGCAGTACAGCGCCACCACCATCATAAAGACTTTGTTATAGGTCTCTTGGTTGTTGGGGATTTGGCCAAGGGCATACTGGTGCGATGCGGTAAAGGCTTCATCAAAGGCTTTTACCACGCGCTCCAAGCGCTCATGGGCTTCTTCCACGCGCAAAATTTCATCGATAATCACCGAAGGGTCATCGAAAGAGTTGCGCACAATTTCAGAATACGTAGCCGCGTGGATCACCTCGTTATCCGACACGCGCTGCCACGCTGCCCATAATTCCGAAGAAGTAATAAAAGGCGCCAGCACGGGTGCAATATTGCGCGATGCCACACTATCTGCTTCCCACTGCCACGCAAGCGTTTTAATCATCATGTCGTAAGTAGAGCGGTTCGCTTTTTTGAAATCCGCGTTACACGAGGAATAATCAAACTCGTTTTCATCCCAATCCAGGGATTTTTGCGCTTTATACAACTCCCAAATTTTGGGGTAGTAGCGGTTAATCGTATCGAACAGCCCATGCTTTTGGCCCATAAAGAGCTCTGGCTTTTCGTAATCGGTTTTGTCGTAGTTAAAAACGTTATCTACCATGTCTCCCTCCTCAAAACGGCACGCTCTTATAGCGTGCACGCCTCGCAATTCTCATCGTCGTCCATACCACCAAAGCTTGTTGCTGCTGGGGCATCATCCACCAGCTGCATCCCTCTGGAGGTTTTTTGGTTCATGTAGTACTTAGTCTTTAGCCCCATACGCACGCGGTAGAGGTAATCTTGGATAAGTTCCGCAGATTCAATATGGGCATCACCAATAAGCTGGCGATAGAAATCTGCTGAAATACCCTGATCAGTCCACTTCTGCACAATGGCGTAGGTGTCCGTCATGTCCTTGGCGGGGATATCCCAAGCAGACTCATACCAGTCACCCAACTCATCACTATTGGGGGCCGCCCAATAGTTCACTCGTTGGTTATCAGTTTTGATCATGGTGAGCTCACGAATGGGGTACAAACCATTGGTAGTGCCCGACGCATTGGCTGAAGTTTCAGTAGGCATGTGCGCCGCCAATACTGAATTACGGATACCGCCATTGGCGATAACTTCTTGGCGCAAAGCTTCCCAATCGTACTGGTTAGTAAAGTTAGCGATTTTATCCACATTGCGGTTATAGGTATCTAAGGGCAACCAGCCTTGTGGCCACTTGGTTTTGTGCATCCAAGGCGCATTTCCTAGCTCTTTACCTAAACGCAGGCTCGCTTTTACCAAGTAGTAATAGTGACGTTCCGCCGCTTGGTGGACAAACTTCTTACCTTCAATAGAGGTGTAGCGCGTTTTGTTTTTGGCCATGGCGTGGGCCAAACCTAAAATACCCACACCCGCATTCAAGCGCGCTTTGGAGGTCACACCAATGTGCGGCAGCTCGTAGTGAGCCAAGTGGATGCACTTATCCACCATCAAGAGCGCGTAGTAAGCCACTTCTTCGTATTGCTCCTCGCTCTCGATTTTATCAATACAAATACCCGCCAAGTTACAGGTGGCCACCTCACCTTCCACGTCCTCGGAATCAGAGTACAAATCCATCATGTCGTGATAAGGCTTAGTGGGCAGCGCAATCTCTTGGCACAGGTTGGAGCTAAAAATCTTATCGTTAAAAGGTGTATGGTTGTTAAGCTCAAAAATGTTGTGCTCGTACACACGACCCGTTTCGTTCCACTCGTTTTCAGCGGTAATCAAAATACTGCGCGCGTTAACGTAGGTCTTTTTGAAGTTATCGTCGGCTTCGTACTGGGCATAAAGCTCTGCAAAGCGCTCTTCATCATCGCTGTATAGTGCATCGTATAAATCAGGCGCAGTGAAGCAGTTAAACAAAAAGATATCTTCGTTGCGTGCCACCTTGCGGGCAAAGAAACGGTTGCCGCCCCAGGAGTAATCCATACCACGGATTTTCTTATCCTCGGTGGACATGGGGTTTTTGAGGCGCAGCAGCGTATCCACTTCGGGGTCATAAATGGGGAAGTGCGTGGTGCAAGCGCCGCCTCGGCCATTTTGTAGGTTTGCTTTTACTTCACCCACAATGGCGCGGTAATACGGTAATTTACCTTGGTGGCGAATCACACCGCCACGCACAGGGTCGTTCATGGAACGCATCTGCATATAGGCACCGATACCCGCACTCATATAGGTCATGGTGTTGGCAATGTGGTTACCAATGGCAATGGATTTGGCCGTGTCATCGGTGGCGTACAAGCAGCAGCTGGCATAACCGCGCAAGGGCGTACCTAGGTTGACATGGTTGGGCGTGGGCGCATTAATGCGGTTCATGGACAAGTGCTCATAGAACTTGACCACGTCTGTCATGCGGCGCTCGCGAGGCTGATCCACCGCCAACGCCATGGCCATACGCATGTAAATGTATTGAGGGGTTTCATAAAACACATCGTTAACGCGGTCGGAAATAGCGTATTTAGTGAGATGCGTATGAATTTGATAATGCGCGTAGGTAAAATCACGCTCGTGATCGATGATTTCCTGCACTTGCTCATACTCCTCATCGGAGTAATCAAGATGCTCCATATAACCGAGCTTTTGCAGCTTGGCGTGCAACTCCTTTACGGTGGGCATTTTACCGTTGTAAATATCTTTACGAATGATGGTGGCATACAAACGGCCAGCCATACGGTTGTAGGCCCAAGTATCGTAATCTAAGCAGGTGCGGATTAAGCGATCTTGTAGCGCAGCAGACGTACATTCACCATTAAGGCCCGAAACTGTTTCTAAAACGACGGAGGGCCAGTCCACGTAATCGCCCAAAGTGTTTGCTGCCCATTCGCCCCACTGGTTAAGTTTTGATGGGGTAAAAGGTTCTTTGCGACCATCGCGCTTGATAATGGTTTCAATCATCTTGGTGCCTGAATTGTTAGTTAATTACGGTATATCCACTAAGGGATTCAATAAGATTGTTAATTGCTTGTTTTTATTATTATTGCCGCTTTAAAGAGCAAGTTGACTTTTCTGCAAAACACACTATATAGAAAATTTTTTATTGAAAAACACAACATATAGTAAAAAAGTCACGAGAGGCATACTATGCCTCGAGTTGAGTAAGGTCAACCCCAAGGCGCTCTGTTTGGTGGAATGTTGAGCATGAAAAGGCTTTTTTTACATTGTTCGCTCGTAAAGTGTACGAACTCCAAACTAGCGGACATGGCACCCCCATCTCCTACGCGCTGCACAACCTATGGGCTTAGGCAAAATCAACTATTTTGCAACCTCTTAAGCACAAGCCAATGAAAGTTATTATCATTACGCTCAATATCCCTTATAACAAAGACCGCAAGCTTTACCACAGCCGCTTAGGCGTGGGCTGGGTCTCGCCTTACCATTTGGGCGTTGAAGCAGGTTACAGCCACCCACTGCATTGTTTTAGTGCGGAGGATTCTATTGAGGTGGATATCAAGCTCGGCGGACCTTTTATGGCCCTCTCATTACGCTTTTAGTTACGCCCCATCAGCCACGTCGGTTTCGTGGATATCTTGATAGGTTTTCTTGAGTTCAGCGCGTAACTGGCGGCGCAGCTTTGCTTGGTGATAACGGCGTTTGCGAGCGTGGGTGTCTAACTCCAGTGGCGGTACCGTGGTGGGCTTTTGGTCATCACCCAGCGCCACCATAGTAAAAAAGCTACTGTTGGTGTGACGCATACTGCGCCCATACACGTTTTCAGTGACCACCTTAATACCCACTTCCATAGAGGTTCTGCCGGTGTAGTTCACCGAAGCCAAAAAAGTCACCAGCTCACCCACCTTTACAGGCTCACGGAAAATCACCTGATCCACCGACACAGTAACCACATAAGTACCCGCATAGCGGCTGGCACAGGCATATGCCACTTGGTCCATATATTTAAGCAAGGTGCCGCCGTGTACATTACCAGCGAAGTTTGCCATCTCGGGCGTCATTAATACCGTCATCGTTAGCTCAGGATTCCCTGGCATCATGGTGTTTCCTTTAACAAGTGCTATTACTAATAAAGCCGAAAGGCAAAAATGAAGGGCGGAAACCCATAGGCAGGCTCCGCCGGGCGCCTAGTTTATCGCTTTCACACTCAAAGGAACAACACCCCTTCAAATGAAGCCATAACGCAGCACGGCGGAGTAGTAAGAGAATTAGCCTAGCAAGGCTTTTTGTTCATCGGTGAGTAGTTCTGTAAATGAAGACAGTGCCGCCTCCATCTCTAGCGCTTTGATTTGCGCCGCACACTCACGCAACAAAGCTTCTTCGTGCATGGCAGCAAGCGTCACGCTATTTTTAAGGTTTTCCTCAGTCATGCGAGATAGCGCCAATAGCAAGGGATACCAGTCACCTTGTTCAGCCACGGAGCGCACCAAGTTTTCACGCACGTCGGCGCTGCCTTCAGCTGCAAGGTTCGCCATCTCAGCTTGCAATTGCTCATTGAGGTGAGGCAACAAGGACAGCACCGCAGGCCATAAATCATTTTCATGGGCTGCATCCAACAACGCCTTGCGCTGATCTTGCTCAAGCATTTGTACGAGCAGATTTAAGGCGGATTTATCTTCTACATAAAAGCCCACCTTCAGCAAGCTCAAACCATCGTTACCCACCTGCTGCATAATACGCTTTAGGGTGGATTCACTCATCACAGTCACAAAGCTAGCCAGCGTAATAAATTCTTGCTGCTTGATAAGATGCTTGGCCACTTCAACAATATGATCTTCGTCCACCGCGGCGATAATGCTGCCAGCACGGCTCGGCTCAAGGTGCAAACTCAGCTTTGCCAAAAAATCGGTGGGCAAACGCCCAGCGAGCTTCGCCGCCCTATCTTTAGGTAGCTCACAAGCAATACCTGCTGCTAGCACAGGGCCGAGCAGATTCATGGCAAGCTTAGCGCTGGCTGAAATAGGCAATAATTTACTCAAGCCCGCCAAGCGGTGAAACGCATCCTGATGACGCTGGTAGTAAAACTCACTTAGCTGCTGGCGAAACAAGCGGGTAGCCGCCACCTCTTGCTCGGCGATAAAGCCCAAGCTGCCCTCTTCCACTTGCAACAAGCGCTCTAGTTTTGTTTGTTCTGCCACATGGTCCATGGTTGTCATTGCGCTCTCCTAGGAAAAAAGCATCTTACGAACTGTGCGGCGCAAAGGCGCTGGCACCACATCTAAAGCGCGGCTCAAGGCACGCTCCACGCGCTCATCTTTTTCTTGCATGGTGGCCAACACCTGGGCGGCTAGTTGGTTTTGTTGTGCTTCAGGCAAAGCAGCCAAATAATTTTGCGCTTGCTCAGGCAATTGCTGCTGGGCTAATTGTTCAATCGGCGAGCTCATCTCTTCCTCCGTCCATAAAAGCTCAGCACTATGACAGATTTTTTACAGCGTTTATTTGCTCTGCTGACAACAGCCTAAGCCGCTTAATGCTTTGCCACCGCAAACTACACCAAACCTCTTAGCGCGAGCCAACATTTGGCGATAAAAGCGTATTTTTTTGTACAAAAGACAAACGTACCATAGTGCCACAACAAATATAACGACACCCTAACAGCGGGAGAATAACAATGAAAATGCTGTTTCGAATCAGCTTAATAACGTTATGGCTAATGTCTGCAATGGCCTGTGGTGGTAGCTCCTCGTCTTCCACTAAAGCCGAGGCAACCCCCATAGATACCGGCACAAACGAAACGAAACCGAACACCGATCCTAAGGAAAACGCACCAACAGAAGAAGAGCAAGACCCCGTGGATGAGGAGGAGCCGCCCCCTTCAGGCAATATTCCAGCACCCACAGAGGAAGCCACCCTCTCCGCCTGCGCTGCTGATTTATTCACACGTTGGCAAACCAATACCACCGTTATTCCCACTGAACTCGTTACTCTTACTGAAGCTCATGGGTTAACCCTTCAAAGCACCACAATACAGAACCAACGCACCTTAGATGTGACATTTACCTCGGATAACCTCACCCGAGCTGCAACCGCACGCATTGTTTTACCCGCCAACTACAGCACGCACTGCGAATACCCCGTGTTGTACTTATTGCATGGCGGTGGTGGCACCCACGAGGATTGGACTTGGCTAGGCGCAGAGCAGACCACCGCCAATGCGCCTATTATTTTGGTGCAAATTGATGGCGGCAAAGGGAGTTGGTTCGCCAATGCTAAGTTCCCGAGCCCCAACGGGGATTGGCTTGCCGAAGGCCTCTTAGAACAAAACGTTAATCGATTTATTAACGGCTTTAGGGACATGGACTTCAAGGTTTTTCTTGATGCTCTGAACCCCATTCCCAATGGCCCACCCAAATGGGAAAGCTATATTATTGAGCAGCTTATTCCTTGGGTGGACGACAATTTAAGCACCCGCAACCAACGCAACGGGCGAGCCATTGCGGGGCTTTCTATGGGTGGCTATGGCGCCATGAGCTATATCACGCGCTACCCAGAACTGTTTATTGCCGGCGCCGCTTTTTCTGGCGCGGTGGATACAACAGACACGCTTATCTCACAATGGGTAGGCGTCTCCCCCTTAATCGAAGGCCGTTTGCCCTACACCATTTTCGGCCCCTATGGCGCAGACATACAGGCACGACAAGCCCATAACCCCACCATGAATGTGAGCAATCTCTTGCCATGGCGCGATGACGTTCACCTCGCTTTTTATTATGGCAACGGTAACGCGGGCGAACTTGATTTTACCCCCCTCGACGAAGCGCAATCCTTTGTGCCAGACCCAATGAAATGGCTCACCGAAGGCGTACAAGACTTCTTAAGTAACACGCAATTACTACTCCCCGATCTGCCCAACCGTTTATCAAACCCTATGGGGTGGATACAAGAGCAAGAAGTGCACCAAATGAACCTTAATATGCAGCGTGAACTGGCCGCCCTGGGCATCCCCTACCAAGATCATGGATATGGCGACGGCATGCACACGGGCACTTATTGGAAGCGCAGCCTACAACAAGAACTGCCCCATATTCTCAACGCCTTTGGCACTTTACCCCCCGCTCCCATTCGCCGGGCGCTACCTCTCGTGGGCCAAAACTTGGTGATAGATGGCAACTTTGAAATGCCAGGTATGGGCCCTTGGCAATGCACCAATACGTGCGGCAAAGATGAAGGCCAGGGCTTTGCCTTCCAAGGAGAAAACAATGGTTATGCCACTGGCACTTTAGGTCGCAATGAAATCCGCCAAACGGTTAGCGTATTACCTCAGCATCACTACCAATTAACCGTTTGGCTCAGAACCTCGCAGACTATCGCGAATGGTTACCTCGGGGTACGCGATTTAGACGGCGCGAATATAAAGCGGCAGCTACTTTCTCCGTTGCACGACTACACGCAAATAGTCCTTGAATTTGAAACTGACGAACAAACAGAGCTAGAAATCTATGCGAATGTCGCCGCGAACAAAGGCCTAGATACATGGCTACAAATAGATAATGTCGCGTTAATAGCGAGCGAGCCTTAGGGAGATGTTAAGGCCGCTCCGCCTTCTACTTTGTCACAAAGGCAAACGCGGTGGCACCTTCAGTCAAGCGTTACGGATGGGCAGTCTCCTACTATGTGACTTGATGGTTTTCTACTCAACAATCTTAGGAGGTTCCCATGAGCGCTACACTTTCTCTAGTGAACGAACAGAATAGCGGCAAAGGTATGGTGCCTAAGGTGCGCCAGCCTGAGTTTGATTTTAATGAAGCCAAAGATATTCCCCGTTACTGGTGGGACAACGACCCTGCCAAAACCTTATTGCTAGCGGCACTATCCGCCAGTTTCCCTGCGGGTGAGCGCTTCTTTATCGATTCTGTGCGCCACTACCAAAAACAGATTAAAGACCCTCAATTACAAAAAGCGATTCGCGGCTTTATTGGCCAAGAAGCGCACCACTCCCGCGAGCACGAAGAGCTTAATAACTTTTTGCAGGATCGCGGTATTGATGTGCACCGTCTCGATCGCGAAGTGCAGTGGTTTATGGATTGGATGCGCAAGCGTTTCAGCCCTGAGCGCCAACTTGCTCACACGGTAGCTGTGGAACACTTCACCGCCTTAATGGCCGAAGAGTTCTTACTCAAGTACGACGACGCCCTCGAAACCATGGACCCACGCATGGCGCCCGTGTGGGCTTGGCACGCCATTGAAGAATCCGAGCACAAAGCTGTGGCCTTTGATGTGTATAAAGCCATCGGCGGCAGCGAATTTGTGCGTATTTCAGAAATGGCCATGGTAAGCATTATGTTTCCCCTTTTCTCCAGCATTCATCTAGTGCAGCTGATGAAGGCGGATGGCCAGCTCTTCAACCTTAAATCTTGGGCCAACGCGGCTAACTATATGTGGGGCAAACCAGGGGTATTCCGCAAGCTAATACCGGCTTATTTGCGCTACTACCGCCCCAGCTTCCACCCTTGGGATCACGATGCCCGCCACTTAGTGAGTAAAGCCAAGAAGAAATGGTTGGGCAAGTGGGCACTCTAAGTTAACCAAGCGCTAAACGGCGGAGCGGCATAAATCCTAGCAGCCGCCCGCCGTATCCATTAAGCTTGTGCATTAATTCAGAATTAAGGCTTAGATAACATGGGCTTGTGGGCGCTACTGATGGGTGGGGGATTAATAACGTGGTGGTGGCATTACCGTCATCGTGCTGTACACACACCCAAGCTAGTGCATCAAGATAACGCCTTTCATCAACGCTTAATTCACAACATTCCACGTCTCACACGTAAATACACCCCCACGCCTTGGGCCTATAACACGCACGCACAACTCATTTGGCTCGTGTTTAGCAGCACTGTTTTTAAACGCCAACTGCCCATGCAGCGCCAGCTACTCACGATGAAAGATGGTGGCACTACCGCGGTAGATTGGCTCGACACCGACCAACCCCCAGACTCACCTATCCTAGTGGTACTGCACACCATCGGCGGCAGCCGCCAAAGCATGACGGCGTTAATGAAAGACTTACACGAGCTAACCGGTTGGCGGCTCGCGCTTTGCTTGCGGCGAGGCCACGACACTCTGCCTTTCACCGCCGCCCGCTATAACACTATGGGTGATATGGATGATTTCCATGAACAGCTAGCCCATATAAAATCGCGCTACCCAAACGCCCCACTGTACGGCGTAGGTTCGTCTGCAGGCTCTGCATTATTAGTGCGCTATTTAGGCGAAACTCAAGATAACTCTGCGTTAGCGGCTGGTATCGCCTATTGCCCAGCTTACGACACCGAAGTAGCGTTTGAGCGCTTGCACCCTTTTTATAGCCGCAAAATCGCGCGCGATTTGGTGCGTGAGTTTATTGCTCCGCACACGGCCTATTTTGCGCAACTACCGAGTTTTGAACGCGCTTGCCAAGCAAAAAATCTAGCGCAACTACAATCGTATATGCACGAGTTTTCTGGCTACGCAACGCCTACCGCCTATCACCAGCAGTGCAACCCCGCCGCAGTGATGAGCAACATTAAGGTGCCGCTGCTCGTTATTAACGCTGACGATGACCCTGTGTGTGTCAAACAAAACGTACTAGAGCACCAAGACAAAATACTCTCCATGGATAAAACGCTGCTGGTGCGCACCCAGCGCGGTAGCCATTGCGCTTTTTACGAAGGTTGGCGTGCAAACTCTTGGACCAATCAGCTTATGGCTGAGTATTTACAAACGATTGACAAAGATACCGCCTCTCTCTCCTAGGTATTGGTTATAATCCACCCGCTTTTTACGCGCCACAACAACTATATTTTTGATGCAAACTCAGCCAAACGTGCGTTTAATGGGCTCACTTATCACTGGCTTTGTCTTCACAAGGAGATTTTTATGCACGCACTTAAACGGTTTGAAAAAACATGGCTATTTGGCCTGTTTATTTTTACGTGGTGCTTAGTTGAAGTGGCTTCAGCTTGTACACGCGTGGTGTACTTAGGTGCAGACAACCAAGTCATTACTGCGCGCTCGATGGATTGGAAGTTAGACGTTGGCACGAATTTATGGGTGCTACCGCGCGGCGCTAAACGCCACGGCCAAGCTGGCCCCAACTCCTTGGAATGGACAGCCAAGTACGGCAGTGTGGTGGCCACGGGTTATGATATCTCTACCACCGACGGTGTAAATGAAAAAGGGCTGGCCGCCAACGTATTGTGGCTGGTGGAATCTGAATACCCGGTGTTTACCAAAAAGAGCAAGCCAGGGCTCACGATTGCCGCATGGGCGCAGTATGTGTTGGATAATTTCGCTACGGTGGAAGACGCCGTTAAAACACTAAAGAAAGAACCGTTTACCTTAGTCACAGCTAACGTGCCCGGCCAAAAGCGCTTAGCCACACTGCACTTATCGCTCTCAGACGCCACAGGTGATAGCGCCATCGTAGAATACATTGATGGCAAACAAGTGATTCACCACAACAAAGAGTATCAGGTGATGACTAACTCCCCTACCTTCGAGCAGCAGCTCACACTTAATCAATACTGGCAACAGATTGGGGGCACCACCATGTTACCGGGTACTAACCGAGCGGCTGACCGCTTTGTGCGCGCCTCTTTTTATGTGGATGCCATTCCGCAAGAAGCCAAGATCGAAGAAGCACTTGCTAGCATGTTTGGTGTCATTCGTAACGTGTCGGTACCCTATGGTATTACTACCGAAAATGAGCCGAATATTTCCTCTACTCGCTGGCGCACCGTGGTAGATCACAAGCATCTGCACTACTTTTTTGAATCAGCCTTAAGCCCGAATGTGTTTTGGGTGGATCTCAAGAAAGTGGATTTTGGCTTCTCACCCGAGCGTGCTAAAAAACTCGCGTTAGGTAAGCAACAAAGCACTATTTATGCGGGCGAAGTTTCCAATAAATTTGTGGAAACCTCTCCTTTCCGATTCCTTGGGCTAGATTAATTGTCAATGGGAATAAGGCGGGCTTAGCGCCCGTCTTATTCGTTACCATTCTCTTGCTCCAAATGAAAAGCATGCAATAGGCGGTGGATCACTGGCATCATCAATACACCTAGGGCCGCAATAAATACCAAGTTGGCATACAAACCATAAAAACCCAGAAACACCTGCCCCGACACACTGTGTGGCGAGGTTAAATGGCCGTATCCCCCCAGCAAAAAACAAGTGTGCATAAATGCACTTGCCCAAGAGTGCCCCTCAAAATGCCAATAACCTAGCATACCTAGCAATACAGAGGCGGCGATAATCAACAACACGGCCAACAAATGCTTAGCCATTCTTACCGCAAACGCACCACAGCTAATTAAAGGGTGGTTTTTAGATTCATACATTGTGATACCTCAGCCGAAGTGTTAAAGCAGCAACACCTTTTGAAGATGCCACTGCGTTGTGCTCAGGATGGCAGTTAAAAAGGTAAACTGACGATATTCACCCCTATACTCACCCAACGCTCTTCTTTATTACCCTCAAGCTTATCTCCTACACCCAGCGTAATAGATTACACGCTGGCATCACCCAATATCCATCACTGGCTTTACGATGCTCGCTCCACGCCTCCAGTTGGCAAGAACGATAATCGACGATACCCGCGTCATCCACTTCCATGGGCCGCCCAGCATGGGCTGCTTGATGCACTCATAGCGCACCTGCAACCAACGCATAGCCAATAACCATAAAACGTTGCTGCATAAGGAACTGTTCCCACACCATGGTCAGCCCTCCTTCTTCAAATCACCCATAGGTACCTAGCCCTCAGGGCTAGGCAATACAACACACAAAAGGAAAGTCCTAGAGCAATAATTTGGCGTGCTACACCGCTAAATCTAAAAATTGCGTAGCGATAAAGAGATAAATCACCACCCCAGAAGCATCACAAATGGAGGTGATTAACGGCGCGCTGGCACTGGCGGGATCCATGTTAAAACGGCTTAACAAGAACGGTAGGCTCATGCCAATTAAGCAACCGATAAGCACAATGGCCACCATACTTAGCGATACCACCAGCG
>Ga0209487_1000752_pt1 | contig 28745 bp, 24 predicted proteins | sample Poulit2012_FD_187524 | JGI IMG/M metagenome (GOLD analysis project Ga0209487, IMG submission 187524) | Agricultural soil microbial communities from Georgia to study Nitrogen management - Poultry litter 2012 (SPAdes) (version 2) | ecosystem: Environmental > Terrestrial > Soil > Agricultural land...
CACAGTTCCAGGAGCTCGGCGGCGGTCCGATAATCGTGTTTAACTTTCCGCTCGGTGGTCAACGGCTTGTCGAGCTCGTCTTCAGTAACCACGAACCCGCCCCCGATAGAATACGAAATCTGGGAGGCCAGCACGTTGCCGTCGTCGTCATAGACTGTGGATTCCATCCCGTTGGGGTGGCCCGGCAACGATTTTGACAGGTTCAGGATCACATCGTGTGCCCGATCAAAGTTGATGGTTTTGGTGCCGGCTAACTGGAGTGTTCCAGAGTTTTCGACACCAGCAATGATGTCATCGACTTGTTCGGGCACGATTGTGGCCGGATCATGTCCAGCAAGCCCTAGAATCACCGCGGTATCGGAATGATGCCCAATACCGGTTGCACCAAGCGAACCAAACAGCTCAACTTTGGCACGGGTAGTGGCCGCCACGGTATCAGAGTCCAGACCGTTGATGAACTGAGCTGCCGCCCGCATGGGGCCCACGGTATGGGACGACGAAGGCCCCAAACCGATAGAGAACATGTCCAGCACACTTAATGCCATGAATTACACCTCCGAGTGTGAAAACTCGATCATTGCGTCGAGCAACCAGTTGACCACATGGTCAGCAAAGGAAATACGAGGAGCGATCCGCCAGCTGAAATCACCAATCTTCCACAAAATCACCGGAGTTTGTGCGACCTCGGTCACATAGGCCTGATTGATTTTCCAAGTGCGCGGATGCAGATCTAGCGGGCAGGATTTGCGTAGTACTAGTTCAGCCGCGGGCCCGGAAATTTCAATAAATGTCCGGTTCGCCGATAAATCTAACACCTGACCTGATTCATCGCCTAATGCTTGGGCGAGTTCATCTGTTAGCCCGGTGTCTGGGGCATCGACGGCTAAAAACTCGTCGGGTGATAGCCACAGTACCGCTGTGGAGTTGACATCGCCGACGACGTCGCCGACTTTCTCGGGTAGCCCGCCCAGTTTGGCGGCTAGTGCCGCATGGCCGGCGGTGCCGGGTTCGGCGCGTAGACCAACCTGGGTGGTAAATGGTACTTCCCGGATGGATAGATTCTGGCCCGAAGCTTGTTTCATGTCTTGGGTTCGACCGGCAAGCGGTGAACGCCGCAGTTCTTGTAGATTAGCCATCGCGACGTGCTCCTTGTGGATCGTAGAGGACGGTTGGCCCAATTTTCATGGTCACTGTTTCGTCGCCGACCAGGGCCTTGAGTGTTTCCCCTTCGCGGGCGAAACCGTTTTTGATTAGGGCTAGCCCGAAGGTGCGCCCGAGAGCGGGTGAGTTATATGAAGCGGTTACCCAGCCTTCTTGTGGCACCGGGCCTGCTGCAATATCGATCGCGGTGTCCATACTGACCAGTGCCTCGCCTTCTTCTAAACGGAAGGTTGGGTCATCCGGGAGTACCGAGACCAGCTGTTTTCGGTCTTCGCGAACGTTATCGGCTCGGGTGTAGGACCGTTTGCCGACAAAGTCCTTGTGCTTGGAGACAATCCAACCCAGACCGGCGTCCTGCGGGGTGACTGTGCCATCAGTTTCTTGGCCGACCACAATGAACCCTTTTTCAGCGCGCAGCACGTGCATGGTTTCGGTGCCGTAAGGGGTGATGTCGAATTCCTTACCGGCTTCAGCTACGGCATTCCAGACAGCCAAGCCATACCATGACGGTGTGGCAATTTCCCAGGCAAGTTCACCGGAGAACGAGATTCGGCTTGCCCGGACCGGGATACCAGAATCCAAGGTGAAGTCACGAAATTCCATGAACTTGAACCCCTCGGCCGAGAAGTCCTCGTTGCTGGCCAGTTTGGCCATTACTTCACGGGATTTCGGCCCAACGACGGCGATAGTCGCGTACTGTTCGGTAACCGAGGTGGCATAGACATCCAGGTCCGGCCATTCGGTTTGCAACCATGCTTCGATCCAGTCCAGTACATCGGCGGCTCCGGAAGTAGTGGTGTGCATGAAGTAACGATCTTCGGCCACCCGCAGGGTAACACCGTCGTCAAAAATCATGCCGTCAGGCGAGCACATCACACCGTAGCGACCCATGCCGATCTTCAGTTTTTTATACCCATTGGTATAGATCCGGCCCAGGAATTCCGGGACGTCTTTGCCCCGCAGCTCGATTTTGCCCAGTGTGGTGCCATCAAACATGCCAACAGACTCGCGCGCTGCAGCCGACTCCCGGTAAACAGCTTCGTCCATGGTCTCGCCAGGTTTCGGATAATACCAGGCGCGTTTCCATTGCCCGACGTCTTCAAACACTGCTCCGGCAGCCACATGCGCTGGATGCATGGGCGTGGTGCGTGCGACATCATATAGTGCACCGCGGCGTCGTCCTGCCAATGTGGCAAAACTGACCGGGGTAAAGGGTGGCCGAAACGTGGTAGTACCGATTTCGGCGAGGTTTTCCACACCCAAGATGGAAGCCATCACACCGACGGTCGGCACCGCGGAAGTTTTACCTTGATCGGCACCGGTTGAAATCGAGGTGTAGCGTTTGATGTGTTCAACCGAGCTCATCCCGGCCCCGGTGGAACGCAAAATATCAGCTACAGACTGGTCGCGCTGCAGATCGACGTAATGGTTATGGTAATTTTTGGTGTCTTCACCATCTGGTGAAGGCACCAACCACAGCGGTGCTACCGGGCCATATGGGCGTTCGATGGCCCTGGAGACTTGGGCTTCTGTTGGAAAGCCGGCGGCAGTTGCTGCTGCGGCTCCAGCACCCGCCCCAGAACTCAGTGCCAGTGCGGTCGAATGCTTCCCAGTCAGCGCCCCGGCTAGGTGCGTGCCTTCAACAGAGTCGACGGCGACGAAGCCCTGTAATTGTGCATTCCAATCGATGTTTCCGCGGCGTCCGGAGTGCAGATGCACAACCGGCGACCAACCACCGGAAACAGCCAGCGTGTCAACCTCGATACGCTGTACGTTGTCGGCATCAATTTTGTCACTGAACGGGGCCACGCTAATGGCGTTGAGTTCGTTATCGTCGCCTGCGTGGGTGTCGATAACAGCCGAGCCGATAAGTACCTGAACACCATTAGATGCTGCCTGCTGTGCGGCGGCCGAGGCGGTGGAGCGTGCATCAATGACCGCCACTACCCCACCGGTATATTGTAATTCGTTGACTAACGGGTATACCGAGTCGTTGGTAGTGAACACCGCAATGCGTTGGCCGACACGGACTGCATAACGGTTCAGGTAAGCGCGAACCGCTGACGCTAGCATGATCCCCGGGCGGTCGTTATTTTGAAACACCAATGGGCGTTCGTGGGCGCCGGTGGCTAATACGACCTGGTTGGCGCGTACATGCCAGACCCGCTCGCGTGATACACCTGCCCCTGGTGATTCATCCTGCCGATGGACGCGGCGTTCAACGGCGATTGCATAATTAGAGTCATAGATACCGGTAACCGTGGTATCGGACAGTACCTCGACGTCATCGTTGGCTGTGAGTTCGTCGACGGCATCGGCGATCCACTGCGGAGCACCTTTATTATCGATGGATTCATATGGAGCATCCAGCAAGCTACCGCCGGCCCAGGGCTTTTCGTCCATAAGAATGACACGGGCACCAGACTTGGCGGCATTGACCGCTGCTGAAAGTCCAGCCGGGCCGGCTCCGACCACCAATACATCGGTATGGACGTGGACGTGGTCGTAGTAAGCCTGATCCTCAGCTGGATCCAGCGTACCTAGTCCAGACAGCTGAGTGGCTTGCAACCCGTTAATTACCGGAACTGTGGTGGACATCAACATGGATTCATCCACGTCACCCTCGTGGCGTGGTGACACGTGCACCAGTGAGTTCGGCTCTTCAACACCGGCGGAAAATATCCCACGCGGGCGTTGCCAGTACAAAGAGTCACCCGCAGAGCGGGTGCCGGAAGCTAGTAGTGCAGAGGCTACGGTGTCACCGCGCAACGCCTTAACCTGTTTGCCGTCGATGATCACATCGAGATTCTCGTGCTGATCGACGACGGCGTAAGGCGCCTCATCGGCATTCAGACGGTAAGAGTATGTCACTTGGAACCTCCGGTAACAGTAGGGCGCGGTGAGCCGGCCGGGTAGGTAGCTTTGAATTCATAGGTCACAGTATTGCGAATCGCGTTAAACCATTTGCGGCATCCGCCGTTGTGAACCCAACGTTCTGCGAAATCACCTTTGGGGTTATCCCGGTAAAACAGATATTGGGCCCATTGGTCATCGGAAAGTGCATATGGGTCTTGTGGATAGGACACGTGGGCTTCGCCCCCGTAACCGAATTCCGTTTCATTGCGTGGCCCGCAGTACGGGCAATCAATAAGCATCATGGCAATTGCCTTTCGTTAGTGGGCCACGGCAGCTGCGCCGTGTTCGTCAATGAGGTGTCCGGTCTCAAACCGGTCCAGGCTAAAGGGAGCATTGATCCTGTGTGGTTCATCATGGGCAATAGTGTGTGCCATAGCATAACCGGCAGCAGGCGTGCCTTTGAATCCACCGGTACCCCAACCACAGTTGACATATAGACCATCGACCGGCGTTTTCCCAAGTATTGGCGAGGCATCCGGGGTAGTATCCACGGAACCAGCCCAGGTCCGCAGCAAGTGTGCGCGACTAAAAATTGGGAACAATTCTACGGCCGCTGCCATTTGTTCTTCGATCATGTGGAAAGCACCACGATTGCCGAAACCGTTATACTGATCGATTCCAGCACCCATGACCAGTTCACCTTTATGGGCCTGAGAAACATAGCAGTGTACATGGTTCGACATCACCACGGTTGGGTGTACAGGTTCAAAGAGTTCCGAAACCAACGCCTGCAACGGATGCGACTGGATGGGCAGCTTCACCCCGGCCATTTCGGCCAGTTGCGACGAGTGGGGAGCACCGCACAAGGCCACCTGACCGGCATGGATTGTGCCGCGGGTAGTTTCGACGCCGGTGACTCTGTCGCCTGCGGTCAAAATCCCGGTGACTTCAGTGTTTTGAATAATGTCGACGCCGGCGGCGTCGGCTTTGCGAGCCAGCGCCCATGCCACGTGGTCGTGCTTGGCAATCCCCGCGCGTGGCTGATAGGTCGACCCCATAATCGGGTAGCGAATGTTGTCCGAGATATTGATGATCGGACAAACTTCTTTGACTTCTTCTGGTGTCAACCATTGCGAGTCAACTCCATTGAGCACATTGGCCTTGACCCGGCGAACCGAGTCGCGGGCTTCCGAAACATGATGGGCCAGGTTGAGCACACCACGCTGGGAGAACAAGAAGTCATATTCGAGTTCATCTGGAAGTTCTTCCCAGAGTTTCATTGAGGTTTCATAAATGTCTGCGGATTCATCCCAGAGGTAATTGGAACGAATGATCGTGGTGTTGCGGCCCATATTGCCACCACCAAGCCAGCCTTTGTCAATAACGGCAACATTGGTGATGTCGTGGCGAGATGCCAGATAGTGAGCCGTGGCCAGCCCGTGCCCACCAGCGCCTATGATAATGACGTCGTAGGAAGACTTTGGCTCCGGGTTCCGCCACAGAAAATCGGGGTGTTGTGGGAGTAGTTCTGCCATGGTTATGCTCCGAACGGTTCCAGGTTGGGGTAAAGTGGGTGAGCTTGAGCTAGCGTTTCAACTCGGCCAGCAAGCTCTGGCAGTGCTGAGCGATCACCAGTTGCACCAGCAATCAGGGTCAGCGCAATGATGTCGGCTACTTCTTCAAATGCTTCAGTGCCAAAGCCACGTGTGGTCAGCGCAGGCGTGCCGATACGTAGCCCCGAAGTGGTCATTGGTGGGCGCGGATCCCATGGGACGGCATTACGGTTGACGGTGATATCCACTTCTTGCAGCAGGTCTTCACCCTGTTTACCGTCCAGTTCTGAGTCACGTAAATCTACCAAGACCAGATGGACGTCAGTACCACCGGTTAAGACCGAGATACCGGCTTCTGCCACATCTAGCTGGGAGAGCCGCTGGGCTAAAATCCGGGCACCTTCCAAGGTACGTTGCTGACGCTCGGCGAACTCTGGAGACCCCGCCACTTTGAAGGCGACGGCTTTACCGGCGATGACATGCATAAGCGGTCCACCCTGTTGCCCCGGGAAAACTGCCGAGTTGATCTTCTTTTGGATTTCAAGATCGTTAGTCAGGATGATGCCGCCGCGCGGTCCGGCCAACGTTTTGTGAGTCGTTGAGGTGGCCACGTGTGCATGTGGAACCGGTGATGGGTGCAGGTCGGCTGCAACCAATCCGGCAAAGTGAGCCATATCGACAAAGAGGTAGGCGCCAACTTCGTCAGCAATTTCCCGGAAGCGAGCAAAGTCGAGTTGACGCGGGTAGGCAGACCAACCGGCGACAATCATTTTTGGCTTGTGTTCGCGAGCTAACCGCGCGACTTCATCCATGTCGACTTCGTAGGTCTGCTCGTCAACCGAGTACGGCACGATATTGTAGAGACGTCCCGAGAAATTGAGTTTCATACCGTGGGTCAAATGGCCGCCGTGGGCTAAGTTGAGCCCCATGACGGTATCCCCTGGACGAATTAGAGCGTGCATGACCGCCGCGTTGGCTTGTGCTCCTGAGTGCGGTTGAACGTTAGCGTACTGAGCACCAAAAAGTTTTTTTACACGATCGATGGCCAGCCGCTCAACCGAATCGACATGTTCACAGCCACCGTAATAGCGACGACCAGGGTAGCCTTCGGCATACTTATTGGTCAGCACTGAACCCTGCGCCTGCATTACAGCCATGGGCGTGTGATTTTCAGAGGCAATCATTTCCAGGCCGTTTTGTTGACGGTCCAGTTCCTGATTAATGAATCCCGCGATCTCCGGGTCGAGCTCGGCGAGATCTTGAGTCAGCGATGGAGCAACCTGCGTAGTGAGACTAGTCATGCATCTTCCTTGAAAAAATCCTGAACAACAGTTGATATATCAGATACCGATCACAGACTATGGCGTTGATCACACAACTGTCAAGGCGTTAGATAAAAATCTTTGAAACGCTGCGGAGATCTAGCATTTGATGCACAATAAGAACAATGAAAGGACAGTGATGACCACGTTGCACAACGCCGACACGACAAGCGAGTCCCTCTCCGATCGCGCATACCGGGTCCTATTAGATCAGCTCATCATGCTGGATATTCAGCCGGGTGAGCCCATAATCGAAAAACAGCTCGCCGATGAATTAGGTGTCGGGCGGACTCCGCTGCGCGAAGCGCTAAAACGCCTCGAGTCCGACCACCTGGTCGTGACCTACCCTCGTCGTGGAACGTTTGCCAGCCAAGTCGACGTTACCGAACTTGCACACGTATCAGAGGTACGACAAGCACTTGAGCCGCTTGCTGCCCGCCGCGCCGCAGAAATCCATGGCGGAGCTATGCGTCAGCAGCTGTTGGGTGTCCTCATGGAGCTCAAAAGCCTTAACCCCAACCAATCGCAGCGCGACCTACTGGCTTACGACTTATCTGTACACCGAATGATCTATCGCGTAACGCAAAACGAGCATCTATCCGAAACGTTAATTCGGCTCGATAATATCGCCACGCGTATTTGGGCGGCCTTGTCAGACCGACTCCCCTCGCTGCACGAGCATATTATCGAACACACTCAACTAATCAAACACATCGTGGCAGGAGAGCCCGATGAGGCGGAGCGCCATGCAGCTGAACACGTTGAAAACTTCTACGACATGGTGCGTACAGCGCTTTAATTCCGTTACACAACAGACCAAACACCACCACTGACGGCCCTTCTTTTTGTACTCAAAATCCGTCAGGCCTGCGCCAAAATATCTCGGCAAAACCTCTTGACCGTGACCTATATCACCAATATAGTGATGCAACAGTGTTGCAATTCGTGCAACTCAAAAAACTATGGTGGTGAAACATGTCTGATCCTCATGCTCTCGCTTCAGGTCAAGACCTCGGGCCTACCCTCTCTGGCCAAGAACGAACCCATCCCGGCGGGATTGGTCCTAAAGAGCGGCGCAAGGTCGTTGTCGCGAGTTTTATTGGAAACTTCACCGAGTGGTTCGACTACGGCGCCTACAGCTACCTGGCTGTAGTTATCGCAACCGTATTCTTCCCCTCGGACGACCTAACCGAAGGACTCGTATGGACCTTTGCGCTGTTCGCCGTCTCCTTTTTGGTTCGTCCCATCGGAGGGTTTATTTGGGGCCATATTGGTGACCGAGTAGGCCGCAAAACCGCCCTGGCATGGTCGATTCTGATCATGTCTGGTGCAACAGTCTGCATTGGGCTTTTGCCGGGGGCTGCCCAGCTTGGCCTCTGGGCCCCAGCCCTATTACTCGTATTCCGACTACTACAAGGCTTTAGCGCTTCAGGCGAGTACGCCGGTGCCTCAGCCTTCCTCGTTGAATATGCCCCGGCCAATAAACGCGGCCTGTACGCCTCCGTGGTACCCGGTTCAACAGCAGCCGGCTTATTATTTGGCTCATTAATGGCTACTGTACTGACAGCCAGCCTAACAACACCGCAAATGGAATCATGGGGTTGGCGTGTACCATTTTTACTGGCCGCCCCCTTAGGCTTTATCGGTGTCTACATCCGGAGAAAACTTGAAGACTCACCCGTCTTCCAAGAAATGGCACAAGAAGACGAAGCCATCAAAGCGCCTGTATGGGCATTATTCCGGGACCACTGGCGCACCCTGGTGCGCGCCACCGCAGCAGTCCTCCTCAACGCTGTTGGCTTCTACGTCATCTTGACTTATATGCCAACCTACCTATCCCAAACAGTAGGCATGGACCCAACACTGTCCAACATCACCACTACCGTATCGCTAGTGACCTACATCGGATTCATTTTCCTTACCGGCTATCTCTCAGACCGGTTCGGACGCAAAAAAGTCCTTATCAGTGCATCGGTACTCTTCACAGTATTCACCGTGCCGGCCTTCATGTTGCTGAGCACCGGAAGTGTTGCCATTGTGCTGCTCGTCCAAGTATTGCTGGGCGCTATGCTCACCCTCAACGATGGCAGCCTGGCCAGCTTCTTAGCAGAAAACTTCCCCACCCGAGTCCGCTACACCGGCTTTGCCGTATCCTTCAACGTCGGCAACGCCCTATTCGGCGGCACCGCACCGGCCATAGCAACACTGCTGATCTCCAAAACCGGCAACCCCATCGCTCCCGGCTGGTACCTTATGGTCGCAGCCATCATCGCCCTCATCGCCGTAGCCCTCTCCCCAGAAACCAGCGGCAAACCACTCCAAGAATAGCTTCTCACCCGCGCGGCTTCGGTCTGGCTCATCGTCTATGAGCCAGACCGAAGCCGCATTTTCATGTCTCGCAACGCTCTGGGCTCGTGATGTTAATCGCCAAAGGTAGCGTATGATCTTTAGGGGTATGTGCAGAAAGGAAGCCTAATGAGTTCACCTCGAACTTCTGTCGTTCACAATGTGATCGATGTATTGCGCTGCTTCTCCAAGAATGAGCCGCTTATTGGGGTTACTGAAATCGCCCAACAAGTAGATCTACATAAATCTTCGGTATCGCGACTCTTAGCCACGTTGGAATCTGAAGGCTGGGTCGAGCAAGATCCCGCAACCCGAAAATACCGACTCGGCCTTGGTCTAATTGCTATTGCTGGCCCACTACTGGCTAATCTTGACGTTCGCCTTGTCGCTTACCCGTATCTACAAGAGCTAGCCCTCACCACTCAAGAGACCACGGTCCTTGCCGTCTGGGAAGGTTCGGCCGCCGTCACCGTGGAACAGATCGCCTCGCAACGCACCATCAAACACACCTCCCCACTTGGGGCACAGTATGCTTCCACTGGCTCGGCAACCGTCCAGACTTTTTTGGCAGATATGTCCCCAGAAACCGCTGAACACCTCATTAACAGCGGTCAAGTTCAGCTGCAGCCCGGCTGGACAATGGCAGAAGTGCGACAACGTCTCAACACTGTTCATCAGCGCGGCTATGCGGTAAATCTACAAGAGACTTTTGATGACGAGATCGGTATTGCCGCCCCCGTCTATGACCATCGAGACAAGGTCGTGGCCGTGGTGCTGGTGGCAGCACCGGCATACCGAGTGGACGATAACACTACGGCCACACTGATTGAACAATGCCTTGCCACTGCCGCAACAATCTCCACCCGCATGGGCCGACCCGATACGGACTAACTTCAAACCGCGGCTTAGCACAGCTGGCAAGCTATTTATTGGGCACCACCAGCACCGGTGATACGGCACGGTTGAGCACTGTCTGGCTGACCGAACCTAACAACAGCCCAGTAAACCCACCTCGGCCTCGCGTCCCCACGACGACTAATGATGCAGTTCGTGAGGCATCGGACAATACCTCAGCTGGGTCTACATCAAAGAATCGCCATTGCACCGGCACGCTTGTTTGTTGTGTGACCTCTTCAGCCACCTGCGCTAGGCGAGACGCGACTTCTTTACGCATATCCGGAATAGCCGTCCCGTATATAGGTGAAATAGGCATCCACATGCTATTACTTAGCGGCTCTGCAGTAACCAGCGTCAACGAAAGGTTACGCTCCTGTGCATATTGGGCACCACGCATAGCAATATCAACCGGATTTGCATCCGGATCAACTCCTACCACGACTGTATTACTGAAGTCTGTGGAATCATCGACTTCCTCAGAGGTAATTACCCCGATTTCCGCCCATGCCGGCCCACCGATCAGCCGAGCATATTCAGATTCGGGCAATTTTTCGGCCTCTGGTCTATCCGGTACTACCAAACTCGCACAGTGAGCATGGGCGGCCACAGATGCCGACACGCTGCCGAGAAAACGACCAGCAAACCTACTACGGCCACGTTTGCCAACCACTACAAGAGCGGCATCTTTGGATTGTGATGTCAAAATCCCTGCCGCATCGCCTTCAATAGCTTCGGCTTGGACCTCAATATCGGCGGCCTCAGCTTTCGTCACAAAGTTATCTAGGACACGTTGAGCTTGTTGTTGAATAAGCCCGCGCGCTGCCTCTGGAAGGTACTCGTAGCCCGGCTCAATATATCCTCCGATCAGCTTTAGCTTCCCCTTGCGTTCTTGAGCAATCGATAACGCAAGCTCAAATGCCCGCTTACTATTATGTGACCCATCAATACCGACGACGATGAGTTCCGATTCCGTATTCGCATTATTTATATGACCCATAACACTATAGTAGCAAGGCGTCATATATAGCCCACGGAGTTCTACAGCAAAAATCGAACCGTGCCAAATAATTCGTCTATGCTTGTCGAACGTGAATGCTGTAGTTATTGCCGTGGCCGTGATGCTCTTACTTGCACTTTTACGTGTCCACGTCGTCATCGCGTTATTTATTGGAGCCCTTATAGGCGGCCTTATGGCTGGCATGGGGCTAGAAGCAACGATGCTGGCTTTTCAATCAGGTCTGGGAGATGGCGCCAAAATCGCCCTTTCGTATGCGCTCCTTGGTGCTTTTGCCATGGCGGTGGCGGCTTCTGGCTTACCAAAAGCCCTAGCCGACGGGCTCATAGCAAAGCTTGATGATAGCGCAGAGGAAGCATCACAAAAAGTTGTCACCACTACTAGGTATGCGCTTATTGCAGGCATCTTGGCTATGTCGATCATGTCGCAGAACCTGATTCCGGTGCACATCGCCTTCATTCCACTTTTGATCCCACCGTTACTGACGGTCATGAACCGGTTGCAGCTAGATCGCCGACTTATCGCCTGCGTGCTGACTTTTGGTTTAGTCACCACCTATATGACGCTACCGGTGGGCTTCGGTAAAATTTTCTTAGCAGACATTTTATTAGGCAATATTGAAAAGGCTGGACTCGACACTTCAGGCATCAATATCGTTCAAGCTATGGCTATACCCGCTGCTGGTATGACCCTGGGGATGCTTGTGGCAGTGTTCTTTAGCTACCGCAAACCACGATACTATCTTGACCGCCCCATCGTAGGCGCTACCATCGTTGAGCCCACGCCAACACGATATAACCTAATCATGTCTGTAGTGGCCATTGTGGCAACCTTTGCTATCCAGTTAATTATTCAATTTACCGGTTCTGAAGCTGACGGGCTGCTTCTAGGCTCCCTGGTAGGCCTAGGTATTTTCCTGATCTCAGGGGTTGTCCCATGGGATAAAGCCGACGACGTATTTACCTCCGGCATGCGCATGATGGCGTTGATTGGTTTTGTCATGATTTCAGCCCAGGGGTTTGCTGCCGTCATTAACGAAACGAACCATATCGAACCGCTAGTAGCTAGCGTTCAGAGTTTCTTTGGGGAAAATAAAGCCATGGCAGCTTTGGCAATGCTGGTGGTAGGTCTGATTGTGACGATGGGGATCGGCTCATCATTCTCGACGCTTCCGATTATCGCCGCGATCTATGTGCCGCTGTGTTCATCGTTGGACTTTTCTGTACTCGCTACCGTCGCCCTGATTGGTACAGCTGGTGCGCTGGGTGATGCTGGTTCCCCGGCGTCAGACTCGACTTTAGGCCCGACGGCAGGTCTGGCTGCTGATGGCCAGCACGATCATGTGCGAGATACTGTCATTCCAACCTTTATTCACTACAATATCCCGTTAACCGGCGCCGGCTGGATCGCAGCGATGGTTCTCTAGCAATACTGGATAAGAATTGCGGTATCGCTGGCCTTGTCTTGAGTCGCTTTTTGGGCAAGCCTAGTATGGATTCGAGCGGCGAAAGACGCCATAATCACCCGACAGTGCAATTGGAGAACTACTTATGGCCACTACAGCAAAACCTCAGATGACCGATCATGACCAGGTCCCCAATGTTTTCACCCAGTACAACGGCCAACAGCAAGAACTGACCTTCTCCAATCAGGAGTTCCAACGCCGCCTGACCCGTGCTCGGCAGCTGCTATCATCGCAAAACCTAGATGCGCTTGTACTGACAAGTATGCACAATATCAAATACTATTCTGACCTTGTGCCTTCGCCATTTGGTCGAACCTACGCGGTAGTCATCACTCCGGAGGATTCTGTAACCGTTACGCCATGGGTCGATGGTGGCATGCCTTGGCGAACCACCTATGGCGAAAATATTGTGTACTCGGATTGGGAAGCCAATAACTTTCATCGTGCGATTCAACGCGTGCTAGATCAGCGCAGCATTAAACCGAATCGTTTGGGTATTGAACATGATGGACTGACAGTCGAAGAGTATAAGGTATTCGACGCTTGGTTTGATACGGCAGAGCTGGTTGATGTGTCGGTTGCCTTGATGAATCAGCGGCTGTTGAAATCCGAGGAAGAAGTCTATCTCATTCGCCAGGGCGCCAGGATTGCCGACATCGGTGCACGGGCTGTAAAAAATGCGATTCGCGAAGGTATCACCGAATACGAGCTTGCACTAATCGGTACAGAGGCCATGGTCCCAGAAATTGCCAAGGTGTATCCGACAAAAGAGCTTCGTGAGACTTGGTCACTGGTCCAGTCCGGCATCAATACCGACGGCGCTCATAATTGGCCCACCACTCGTCAGTTACAAAAAGGCGATATCTTATCGGTGAATCTCTTTCCGATGATGTCAGGACACTATACGGCCATGGAACGTACCATGTTTTTGGGACAGCCGGATAAACGCAGCCTCGAATTATGGAAGCTCAATGTAGAAGCCTATGAGCTAGGACTTGAACTCATTAAGCCAGGTGCTGTTGCCCAAGAAGTTGCAGCTACCATTAACCGCTTCTTTGAAGGCCATGACCTATTAAAGTATGCCCCAATTGGCTATGGCCACTCCTTTGGCGTGATGAGCCCGTACTACGGTCGTGAAGCCGCCATGGAGTTCCGCGAAGATATCGAAACCGTATTGCAACCAGGAATGGTGGTCTCAATGGAACCCATGCTCACCATCCCCAATAATCTTCCGGGTGCTGGCGCATACCGTGAACACGACATTCTGGTCATTAGCGAAGATGGGGTCGAAAACATCACCGGTTTTGAAGTCGGCCCAGATCATAACATCATCGATTAATCCGGCCAAGCGTTAGAGTTAGCTGCCAGAGCGGGGCAGGTTCTGCCCCGCTTTCCTGGGAGAAAACTCAGGTGACGCGAAAACCCCACATGCATGCATGTGGGGTTTTCCTTTGGTAGCTGTGGGCGGATTCGAACCGCCGACCTCACGATTATGAGTCGTGCGCTCTCACCGACTGAGCTACACAGCCATGTCAGCTACCTGACGCTGGATAAAAATAGCCTGCGAAGCTCGCAGGCTATTTCGACCAGAGCCCCGACCGGGAATCGATCCCGGGACCTCCATCTTACCAAGATGGCGCTCTACCACTGAGCTATCGGGGCAACGAGATAAGACTTTACCAACAAATATTCAAAAGACAAAATCCGTGGACTCGTTTATGCTCAAGATCACCTAGCCATTATTTAGGTGTGCTGATGAGTCCGTTTTTTGGCTTTCGACCAGCGTTGTTTCTTCTTGTGACCACGTTGTGCTGAGTCGAAGCCACCGTGGGATCCCCCGCGGGAACCAGACGATTTCGGTGCCCCACGGTCCAACCGAAGATTGAGCCTTCGGCCTGCTACCACAGCCTTTCTCAATGCGTCTTCCTGTTTTGCTGACAGGTTTTCTGGTAATTCGACCAGTGAAAAAGTCGGCCGAATACTAATATCTCCAATATCGGAAATATCCAGATTTCCTTCGTTAGCGATAGCACCGACAATATTGCCGGGACGCACACGATCCTTGTGTCCGACACCGATCCAGTATGTCGCATGGCCCTCTTTGGTGGCCCGTTTCGGACGGCTGCTTCGTTCTGCGCGCTGTTCTTTACGGCGCTCGCGCAAGTTCAATGGCGGCAAGTCGGGCTCTTGAGCTTCCAGTGGACGTCCATCTTGTGCCATCAAAGCAAGTGCTGCTGCGATATCTACCGCAGCCACATCGTGTTCAGCAATATAGTGAGCTACTAGATCCCGATAAACAGCTAGTTCTTGGGCATGCGCTGACATGGTCTGGGTGATGCTTTCAGAAAATGCTGCACGTCGTGAGGCGTTGACCTCTTCCAGGGTAGGAAGCTGCATTTCTTCAACGGACTGTTTTGTTGCTTTTTCAATAGAACGCAACAAATAACGCTCTCGCGGAGTCATTAATAAGATGGCATCGCCTTGCCGTCCAGCACGGCCGGTACGTCCGATCCGGTGTACATAGGATGACGTATCATGCGGGATGTCGTAGTTGATGACGTGGCTGATGCGTTCCACATCCAGACCACGGGCGGCAACATCGGTTGCCACTAAAATATCGATTCGTCCTGCACGCAGGTCTTCTACGGTTTTCTCTCGGATGTGCTGGGGAATGTCACCAGAAATTGCCGCGGCGGCAAAACCGCGAGCGACCAGTTTGCTGGTAAGTTCCTCGGTCATGTTGCGGGTGCGCACAAAAGCAATGATGCCATCGGTGTTTTCAGTTTCGAGCAGCCGGGTCATCGCTTCAAGTTTCCACGGTTGGGTAACCTGCAAGTACCGCTGACGAATATTTTGGGCAGGTTTCGATTGCCCCTCAATATGTACCTGTACCGGCTCTTTGAGGTAATCGCCGGTGATGCGCTGGATTGCCTTGGGCATGGTGGCTGAAAAAAGCGCCGTCTGTTTATCTTGTGGCGTTTCAGACAGGATCCGGTCGACTTCTTCAGCAAAGCCCATACGCAGCATTTCATCTGCTTCGTCAAGCACCAAATATTTTAGGTCGGTCAGATCGAGGGAACCACGTTCTAAGTGATCAATGACACGACCAGGGGTTCCCACCACAATGGCAGCCCCTCGACGCAGTCCCGCCAGCTGTGGCCCATAAGAAGAGCCACCATATACTGGAACGACTGAGGCAGACGGGACGTGTTCTGCATAAGAACTAAAGGCTTCGGCAACTTGCAATGCCAATTCGCGGGTGGGCGCAAGCACAAGGACCTGTGGAGCGGAATATTTTTGGTCGGCTTCCGCTAATTTGGACAGAGCAGGCAGCGCAAATGCTGCCGTTTTCCCGGTACCCGTCTGAGCCAGACCTACGACGTCGCGACCTTCCAAGAGCAATGGAATGGTCCGTGCCTGAATAGGTGATGGGGTTTCATAGCCCAAAGCTTCCAACGCTTTGATGACGGGCTTAGCAAGATTGAGGGTGTCAAAAGAGTTATTAGTTTCGGGCAGCAAAGAGTGTTCGGTCAACAAGACTTCCTAGTTTCGTAAAGTGTTTCAAGGATCCGGGTATGTTCCTTGCAAATCACGCTACGCACACTCAACAGTCCCATTGACTGGAGTACAAGTTTAAAGGAAGAAGCCGGATCTAGCTGAGCTGTTCTATTCTAGGCCAAATCCGGCGAATCGTATAATCGACTGGGTTTTAAAGCCCCTTTAGAGCTTGGTCAAGGTCCCCAATTAAATCATCAATGTCTTCAATACCTACGGACAACCGGATCAGATTATTTGGTACAGCTAACTCAGTGTCTTCTACCGAGGCATGTGTCATAGCGGTTGGATAATTCAGTAGGGATTCCACGCCCCCAAGTGATTCCGCTAAGCGAAATACATGGGTTGACTCTGCAACTTTGCGGGTTGCTTCGACGCCGTCTTTGAACTGCACTGCCACCATGCCACCGAAACCGGCCATCTGTTTTTTGGCGATTTGGTGACCGGGATGGTCCTCTAGTCCTGGATAATGGACAGCTTCAACACCGGGGTGTTCGTATAGCCATTCGGCGATGGCCGTGGCATTAGATACATGACGATCCATGCGCACGCCTAACGTTTTCAACCCCCTGGTAACCAGATAGGCATCCATCGGTGAATTTGAGGCACCAGCTGCGTATTGCTGGAAGTTCACAGCCTGGGCTAGTTCAGCATTTTCGGTGACCACTGCACCACCGATGGTGTCAGAATGCCCACCCATATATTTAGTTGTCGAGTGCACCACGACGTCAGCACCCAGTTGCAACGGCAACTGCAGATAAGGCGTGGCAAAGGTGTTGTCAACTACCAGCAGGGTTTCAAATTCCTTTGCCAGTTCGGATAGTGCTGCAATATCTGCAACATGCATCATCGGATTGGTGGGGGTCTCCACCCAGAGAATGCGGGTCTTGCCAGCGGCTAACGCCTGGCGGACTTGGTCGAGGTTGGACATATCTACTACATGGTGTTCCAGGTCCCATGTTCCCATAACTTGGTCTAAGAGACGGTAGGTCCCACCGTAGACGTCATTACCTACCACTACCCGATCACCTGGTTTGCATGCGGCCATCAGTAGCGCGGTTTCAGCTGCCAGCCCGGAAGAGAAGGTGTAGGCAAAACCGGTTTCATTATTGCCAGTTTCCAGCGCGGCAATCTGCTGCTGGAGCGCATCGCGAGTGGGGTTGGTGCCACGCCCGTAGTCATATCCGTGGCGCAGTTTGCCGATAGCTTCTGGAGCATAGGTCGATGATAGGTGGATGGGCGGCACTACCGCACCATATACAGGGTCAAGCTCTTGCCCCGCGTGGATAGCCCTGGTGTTGAAACCAGTGTTGTGCTGAGCAAAAAATGTCATGAAAAAATCTCCTGGCTAGCTTACTGTTCGATCAGATGCATCAAAATGTCGTGCGCCGAGACGACACCGGTAATATTGCCGTCTCGGGTGACCAGCGCGGCCGGTGCAGTATCAAGAACCGTTTTGACTTCTGATAGCTTGGTCATTTTGCCTACTAATGGCAGGGAAGTTAGCTCGGTATCACCCACCATTGTCGCAGCACTGATTTGACCAGCCGCCAGCTGCTGCATCAGATTATCTACGGTGACGGCGCCGCGTATCTCACCAATCCGGTACTGCTGTTGTACCGCATCAACCACTGGGATGGCATCGATACCGTAGCGGTTCATGGTGGAAACAGCATCTGCAACTGGTGCGTCCAGCAATGCGACAACCACCTCGGGCAGAGCACCAGGTAACCACGAGGTTTTCTGGGCAATGAGTTCGCCAACTTGTAACTCTAAGGCTGGTACCTCTGCGCTTGGAGCTTCGGTCTGTGTCACGGCTGGGTCCGTGCCGTCCAAGTATGCGGTGCCGATGCGCTGTGGTGCCACGGGTTCTGGGGCGTTGGTGTCAAAACCGTGGCTTTGCAGCCAAGTTTCTGAAAAGATTTTACCTAAATAACCGCGTCCAGAATCGGGCAAGATCACCACCATCAAGTCATCCTCGGTTAGCTGCTCGGCTTCTTTGAGGGCGGCAGCAATCGCCATACCAGATGAGCCACCGGCCAAAATGCCTTCTTCAGCGGCCAAACGACGCGCATAGTGGAAAGCCTCAGCATCGGTTACGGCATGAATTGAGTCTGGTACTTCCGGGTCATAATTGCCCGGCCACATGTCTTCGCCTACCCCTTCTACAAAATAGGGCCGACCAGCCCCTCCGGAATATACCGAGCCTGATGGATCTGCAACAACAACTTGTACCGGTCCGACATCCCGTTTGGCAGAAACGTCGTGCAGGTATCGGCCGGCACCGGTCATCGTGCCACCTGTACCTGCGCCAACCACTACATGAGTGACCTTCCCGGCTGTATCTTGCCAGATTTCCGGGCCCGTCGTTTCATAGTGTGACTCGGGGGCGGCGGCATTAAAGAACTGGTTTGGTTGGTAGGCTCCATCAATGCTCTGCTCTAAACGGTCGGAAATACCATAATATGAGTTCGATGACTCTGGGGCGACAGAGCTTTCCGAGACTACGACGTCGGCCCCGTACGCTTTGAGAACATCACGTTTTTCTTGAGCAACTTTATCCGGTGTAATAAAGACCGATCGGTAACCCTTTTGTTGTGCGACCATCGCAAGCCCAACCCCGGTGTTTCCAGAGGTCGGCTCAACTACGGTACCGCCGGTGGTAAGTTTGCCCTCAGCTTCAGCGCGTTCGATCATTTTGAGAGCAATACGATCTTTAATGGACCCACCCGGGTTCATAAACTCGCATTTGACAAGGATAGTCGGTTTAACATCGGAGCCGATGGAGTTGAGTTTGACCAACGGGGTATTACCGATGAGTTCTAGAATCGTCTCTGCGTACTTCGGTGTGGCTGGCGTAGGCTGTTTTGGGCTCATAATTCCACGCTACCCTTTGTGGCGGTACCACGGTTTTCAGGAGGTTATAAATCGCCATGAACTTCACACAGCAACCAGATTATTCTGCAGTGTTGCTACCGGGGGTTGCCGTGGATGTCGCGCAAAATTTCGCCCCGCTAGTTCGTGGAACTGCAGATCCTACGGCAGCAACGAACAACGGGGTGAGCTGGTTGTCTTTTCAGCCGGCATCCAACGGCCCGGTAACCGTAGCCATTCATCACCCACGTTCTACGGTCAACGCCGCTGAAATTCGCTACGACATATGGGCTAGACAAGACGACGCCGCTATCGCAGCCGTCGTTGAGTATATGCCAGTGTTGCTGGGTGTAGATGAGCCATCCTTGGCTGCTTGGGCGGCATTTGATGAGCTGTTGGACCAGACTGCACACTTGCTTCCAACAGCGGTTTTAGAAGCCAGAAGACAAAATCCGGGTATGCGGTTAATGGCGACCGGTCAACTGGTTGAAGAGTTATTTACCGTGGTGTTAGAACAAAAAGTCACCCAACGACAAGCGCGCGCTTCATGGCGCTGGCTAGCTAATACGTTTGGTCAACCATCTCCGGCAGGCGAACCGGCACCACGACTTGCCCCCAGTCCCGAAGCAATATTGAAAATTGCCTCCTGGCAGTGGCATGCCGGCTGGGTGCAACCATTTTTGGCTCGCACATTGCAAACTGTGGCGTCTCGGGCTCCTGCGTTACACCGGCTAGCCCATCAGCCCTTAGACGTTATTGTTCGTGGGCTGGAGACATTACGAGGCATTGGTCCGTGGACGATTGCAGAAACACTACAGCGCACCCACGGAGCCGCTGATTTGTTGTCGGTGGGTGATTTTCATCTTGCCCACCATATCGGCGAAGCGCTGACTGGAAGACGCACCGATGACGCAGGAATGTTAGAGCTCCTTGAGCCCTGGGCTGGACATCGGCAACGTCTAGTCAGGCTTATTTATGCTTCCGGGATGCGCTTTTCGCGTTTCGGGCCGCGCATGGCGGCAACCGATTTTCGGGATCGTTAGTTACTATCCTGTTCAGCCTTCTGGCGGGCTTCTTCAACTTGTTTGTGGACGTCTTCCATGTCCAACTCGCGTACCTGCTCGATGAGCTGTTCAAGCTGTTGGGCATTGATTGCACCCGGTTGGGAAAATACCAGCACATTCTCGCGAAATGCCATTAACGTTGGAATAGAGGAAATACCGGCCGCTGCAGCAAGCTGTTGTTGGTCTTCAGTATCGATTTTGCCGAACACAATATCGTCGTGTTTTTGCGATATGTCATCATAGACCGGAGCAAACATTTTGCATGGTCCACACCACTCGGCCCACCAGTCGACCAGCACAATGTCATTGCTTTCGATGGTTTCTTGGAATGTCTCTTGGGTCAGATCTTTTGTAGCCATCCGCCCAGCATACTAGAGGGGGTATACCTTATAATAGGGTGCGACGGCAGATAACCCTCAGTTGGCTGCGAACATCAATCCGATGGTCGTTGGAACTTATCGCACCATTGGTCCCACTCGACGTGTTTAAACTGGTCCTCACCGTCTCAGAATGTCCGTTACCACCGAAATGCGTCGCGTATATGACCCTGCTTTAACTTTCCATGCCCTGTAGCAGACGTAGACTAGCCGGTATGGCAAAAACCTCGTTTTCACCTCTGAAGATCTTGGCTACAGCAGTTCTAAGCGCCCTTGCATTGGCTGGATGCAGTAATAGCACTGGTGGTGGTTCAGACCAAGAGTCTGAAAACCCAGCTAGTCCGGAACCTCAAACTGGCGGTACGCTCATTTATGCATCTGGTGATGCTGAGCCCGACTGTTTAGATCCGCATTACGGCGGTAACTACCCGCAGGGGCTGATCTCCACCCAGTATCTCGAAACTCTGTTCACCAAAGACGAGGATGACGAGATTATCCCCTGGCTTGCCGAGAGTTCAGAAGTTTCCGACGACGGTCTAACCCACACAATTACTCTGACCGATGGGATCACTTTCCATGACGGTACAAAGCTCACCGCAGAGGCCATTAAAGCCAATATTGAGCATCTACAAGATCCCGATACCGCATCTTCAACCGGTTACCTAGCAGTGGAAAACGTCGAAAGCGTTGAGCTTGTTGACGAGTTAGTTGCAGAGCTACATCTAAGCGCCCCAGATAATGCTCTTGAAGAGTCGTTGTCGATGCATTGGACTGCTATCCAGTCGCCTGACGCATTATCCCGTGAAATCCCGGACAACTGCGAAGCCCCGGTAGGCACCGGCCCATTCAAGGTCGACTCCTGGGAACGGGACCAGCAGATCAACTTGGTTCGTAACGAAAACTACACACTGCCTGTAGACTCCGATCGCAAATATGATCAGGCATACCTGGATGGTATTACCTGGCGGATGATCCCTGAGGCCTCCACCCGCTATTCGGCTCTACAATCTGGTGAGGTCGATGTGATCGATAATGCTCAGCCCGATACCATCCAATCTGCTGAAGATGCCGATATTGGGCACTTAGACGCCCCACGTCCAGGCGCCTCGAATCGTATCGAGCTGAACTCTTCGCAAGCACCATTTGACGACCCATTGGTTCGTGAAGCATTCATTCGCTCCGTCGACGTCGATGGTGGTCTCGAAGCTCTCTTCTTTGACACTGCGCCCCGCTCATATTCGTTACTGTCTTCAGTTGAGCCGATGCAATATTCCGATGACTCGCTGTTTTATCAAGATGTCGACGAAGCAAATGCGTTACTAGACGAGGCTGGTTGGACGGCACGAGACGAAGATGGTGTCCGAGTGAAAAACGGTGAGCGCCTGGAGATCTCAATGCCAGTTTCTACCAACCAATCGGTTCCAGCTGAACAGTCGTTATTTGAGCAGTTCCAGGCGCAAGCAGCTGAAGTTGGCTTTGATATGAACATCGACCTGCTGGATCTGTCCAGCTGGTACGCCGCGCTGGGAGACCATGACTATAACCTCGTTTCAGCACCGTATACCAAGGTTGGTCCTTCGGTCTTGGGCATCTTGTACCACTCTGATTCCATCGAACCAGCCCCATCTGGTTATTTTGCAAATAACGCTCAGGTATCTGATTCAGAGCTAGATGAGCTCCTTGATCAAGCCGAACAAACTACCGACAATACTGAGCGAGCAGATTTGTATGAGCAGGCCCAACAGAAAGTATTAGAAAACTACTACGTACTGCCGCTGTATGACCAACAGAACCACTTCTTATACGCCTCCGATGTGAAAGGCATGGGCGACACTTCGGCTATTGCTGCACCTGACTACTACAATGTTTGGCTCGATCAGTAACTCATGCAGCTACTGGGTTGGTTGGGCCGTCGGGTCGGTGCAGCGGCGATCCTATTGTGGCTAGTAGCCACGGCAATATTTATTGCAATCCGGTTGATCCCAGGTGATCCTGCTGAAGCCATTATGGGAGGACCCGGTTCCCAGGCTTCCGCCGAGGCACTGGAGGCCGCACGTGAGCAGTACCATCTCAACGACCCGATGCTGGTGCAATACGGCCTGTACTTGGTCCAGTTAGTGACTGGTGATTTAGGCACCTCATACACGCAACACCGTCCAGTGGTGGACGTTATGGCCGAAGCGCTGCCGGCAACCCTGCGGTTGACCTTGGTGTCCCTGCTGGTTGCTTGGGGTATTGCTTTTATAATGGCTTCCATCGCCGCTCGTTCCAATCGGATTGGCCAAGCTACGGGAACGGTTATTGAGGTCGTCGCCGCTGCGGTACCCCACTTCTGGTTAGGGGCCATGCTGATCATTATTTTTTCGACCTGGTTAGGCTGGTTGCCTGCCGTCGATACCGGCACGACGATCGGGATGATATTACCCGCCATCACTTTGGCGATACCGCTGTCTGGGTTCTTGGCTCAAATAATGCGGGATAGTTTAGTCACGGCCATGAACTCACCCTTTGCCCTGGCGGCTCGGGCACGCGGGGCTTCGAAGGGTCAGGTCTTTTTACGCCACGGTTTCCGTCACGCTGCACTACCGGCGCTAAACCTTACGGGGTGGGCTGTAGCTACCTCGATGTCCGGTGCCGTAGTTGTGGAAGAAGTCTTTGCTCGCCCCGGTCTGGGACGGTCCCTGTTAGGGGCGGTATTGTCCAGAGATATGCCAATGGTGACCGGTATCGCTTTATTTTCCGCGCTGATCTACATGGTCGTCATGCTGCTGGTTGAAGCTATCGAAGCGTTGATCAATCCTGCAGCGTCTCGAGGTGAGCACCAGTGAGCCGCACCGCAAAAGTCTTCGGGTTGGTATTTGTCAGTCTCATCGTAGTCGCTGCTTTCTTTCCAGGTGTGCTTGCCCCCAACAATCCCCTAGCCGTGGATCCAGCCGAAGCTTTTCAAACCCCTTCACTAGATCATCCATTTGGCACCGATGAATCCGGCCGTGATGTGTATACCCGAGTTATCCATGGAACTGCTGACTCGTTGACCATCGGTATTTCAGCCACCGCGTTGGGTATGGGCATCGCCATCCTATTAGCAGTGGTTGCTGCTTTCGGACCACGCTGGATCGACGCGACGGTCCTGCGGCTGCTGGAAGTCCTCTATGCTATTCCTGCGTTGTTATTGGCGCTGCTAATAATTGCGTTTACAGGGCCCGGTACCACGCCGGCCATTATCGCAGTTGGGCTGTCTACCGCCCCGGGATACGCACGTCTGATTCGAACGCAACTGTGGACTCTAGTCAACTCCGAAATGTTCGATGCAGCCACCGTGCTTGGCCATTCACAGTGGCAAAAAGTGCGAAACCATCTGATCCCTAATACGCTATCGACTCTGCTAGCACTGATCACTTTGGGCATTGGACAAGCTGTCATCTGGGCCTCTGCCCTATCGTTTTTAGGGCTAGGAACTCCTCCACCAGCCCCGGAGTGGGGTGCGATGCTGGCTCACGGGCGCACCTATCTACATTTTGCTTGGTGGATGACAGTATTTCCGGGCGTGGCAATTGTGATCATCGCAGCCGGGGCTACCCTGCTGGGCCGGTCTGTTACCAGGAGCTCTGCATGAATCAATCTGCCATTGAGGTAACGAACCTATCTGTGACGTTTCCAGGTCGTGGCACAGATCCTATCGAAGCCGTCAAGAATGTTTCATTTTCGCTCACACCGGGCAGAGCGCTGGGAATTGTGGGCGAATCAGGTTCGGGCAAGTCGGTGACGGCACGCAGCCTGTTGGGGCTGACCGGCGGAACCGTAACCGCCGACAAGCTGAAAATATTGGGCACTGATGCTCGCAACCTGACCGATAAACGATGGCGTCAGATCCGTGGTAAACAGGTTTCGATGATCCAGCAGGATGCGCTAAGCAGCCTGGACCCACTGCGGCCTATTCATCGTGAAATAGCCGATAGTCTTTCAGGGTCCCGCAAATACCGTAAACGGCAGGCAATTGCTGCACTTGAGCAGATGGATATGCCCGACCCGGTTTTACGCGCCGAGCAACGGAGCCCACAGTTATCGGGCGGGATGCGTCAGCGAGCCCTCATCGCCCAAGCGCTGATCGCTAACCCGGCAGTCGTGATCGCTGATGAAGCTACTACCGCCCTTGATACCCGGCTTACGCGTATGGTGTTGGACCAGCTGGCCGAGCTAACACAACAAAATATTGCTTTGGCCGTAATCTCACATGATCTAGCCCAGATTGCTCACGTCGCCGATGACATCATCGTAATGCGCCACGGGCAGATTGTGGAAGCTGGCCCGACCCATGACATTTTGTCAGACCCATCCCATGCCTACACTCAACAACTTTTGGATGCTGTGCCCAGCGGTGTTCCGCGCTTTGTTCCCCTGACCAAAGCCGCCAAGCGCAGCACCAGGAAGACCAACCGTGAGCCCATTTCAGATACCCGTGTGTCCACCGATGACACTGCGATCGAAGTTACTGGCTTGTCTAAGACTTTTGGGGCTCATACTGCGGTTGACGATGTGTCGCTGAACATCCCAAAAGGTGCAACTTTGGGCCTCGTAGGTGAGTCAGGGTCCGGTAAGACGACGATTGCACGCATGATCCTTGGCCTTACCCCACCGGACACCGGAAGCGTGAAGATTTTTGGCCAACACTTCGCTCCGGCCAAAGAAGTGGACCGGCGAGCGCTACGGGGCTATCTCGGCGCGATCTATCAAGACCCGTTGGCATCGTTTGATCCGCGGTATTCGGTATCCCAAATTTTAGTTAATGCCATATCGAGGGGTACTACTACACGCTCGCGACAATACAGACAACGTGCCATCGAACTCTTAGACATGGTTGAACTCGACAATACCCTCCTGGGCAGACATCCCAGTGAGTTATCTGGAGGTCAGCGTCAACGGCTTGCTATTGCACGAGCGCTGGCACCCAACCCAGAAGTTTTGATTTTAGACGAGCCCGTCTCGGCCTTGGACGTCTCCGTTCAGGCGACCGTACTGGATCTGTTAGACCAGCTTCAAGTCGACACCGGAACCAGTTATCTGTTCATCACTCATGATCTAGGGGTCGTGGAACATATGTCTGACACTGTCGCTGTCATAACCAAGGGCAATGTGGTAGAAACCGGGCCTGCAGAACAAGTGATTAATCGACCTCAGCATCCGTATTCGCAAGAACTTGTCGAAGCTGCGCCACGGTGGAGTCCCTAGTATTCAAAAGCAATACCGTATATCGCAGCGTGCAAAGACCCCCGACCAGTTTGAATAGGTCGGGGGCCATTTCCACACACTATGTGCACCCTCGGTCAAGCGGTATCAAGACCTAACCAAGTCTAATTTAGGCGTCAATGATGTTATGTTCTGGACCGAATGGGAACTTAGTAATGTTCTCGGCGCCATCTTCTCCAACAACAAGGATGTCGTGTTCACGGTAGCCACCTGCCCCAGGTTCGCCTTCCATGACGGTGATCATGGGTTCCATGGAAACAACCATGCCTGGTTCTAAGACGGTGTCAATGTCCTCGCGCAGTTCCAGACCAGCTTCGCGACCATAGTAGTGCGACAGTACACCGAAGGAGTGGCCGTAACCAAAGGTACGGTTTGGCAAAAGACCGTGACCAATGAAAATTTCATTGAGTTCGTGGGCGATGTCCTTGCATGCAGCACCTGGTTTGATCAGCTCCAGCCCGGCTTCATGGACCTCGACGTTAGCTTTCCACAGTTCTAGCGTACGTGCATCTGGTTCGCCCAGAGTCAGTGTACGTTCCAGCGCAGTGTAGTAGCCGGAAGTCATCGGGAAGCAGTTGAGCGACAGCAGGTCACCGCGCTGTATTTTGCGAGTGGTGGCCCAGTTATGTGCACCGTCAGTATTAATGCCGGACTGGAACCATACCCAAGTATCGCGGACTTCCTGGTTCGGGAAAGTTTTGGCGATCTCATGAGTCATCGCCTCAACACCCACCAGGGCAACCTCGTATTCGGAGATACCTTCGCGAATTGCCTCGCGGATTGCTTCGCCACCGATATCGCCGATACGGGCGCTGTGTTTGATGACTTCAATTTCTTCGGCGGATTTAATCATGCGCTGACGCATGGTGGCCTGGGAAACATCCAGCAACTCAGCAGCTGGGAAAGTATCTTGGATGGCCTGGCGCTGCATGGTTGGCAAAGTATCGTCTTCAACACCAATGCGCTTGGCACTAATACCCTGACGATTCAGCGCTTCTTGCAGGCCATAGTAGAAGTTATCGCGACGCCAGTCGGTGTAAACGATGTTGTCACCATAGCTGGTACGCCACGGCATACCGGCGTCAATATTTGCAGTGACCGTGATGGATTCCTGCTGGGTCACGACTAAGGCATATGACCGACCAAAGTAGGTGAACAAGAAATCGGAATAGTACTTGATGTTGTGGTAGCTGGTCAGGATAACAGCATCAAGGCCCTTTTCGGACATGATCGACCGTAGACCGCCAAGACGACGCTCAAACTCAGCATCCGAAAAAGTCAAGGGCTGCTTTTCCCCGTTGTGAAGGGTCTTCAGACGTTCTAATTCGCTGATTGCCGTGGCATTAGCCATAGTATTCTCCTTCGAGTTCTGTCAGCCCGTGTCCTCGGTGCTGACACATAGCGGTGGTTCTTTGGTAATAACTAGAGAAACGTGGGGTCTCTAGCTCTACTAACCATGGCGTTGACTCGACACAGTTGCGATGATTGCAACGCCGTTGCATTCACAATAGATGTGGGTTGCGTCACTGTCAAGATGGATAGCTGACATTTTTGGGCCCTATTCACCGGTTACCCAAACTTCATCAAAAGGCAAGAAAAGTCTCGGCGACGAGAGCTGCTTGACGGCCCGGCATCAGAGTGCCGGCTTCACAACCTCCGGGCCTTCGTCGCCAAAGCGAACCTGAGCATCACAGCGCCAACAGGTCACAACCAATGACGGTGCATCCGGTGCCTCAAGCATTGCGCCACACTCAGGACATATCTGGTCAAGCCAGCAGGCAGGGTCTCCCATCAGCTGTGCCTTCTGAGGTAACTCTGCAGGACACGAGCGTGGTTCACCGTCTCATCTTTAGCTGCATATAATAACGTCACCCTGGGGTGAGCATGGATCAACTCTATAAGCTCATCGACCTGACTAGCATGCTTATCATCGGAGAGCTCCTGCTCATAGCGATCCGCAAACTCATCCATGTGCTCCGGATCGTGATCCCACCACGACCGAAGCTCAGGACTGGGCGCAACATCTTTGAACCAATAATCTAGCTGCGCCCGCTTTTTGCTTACCCCTCGTGGCCATAACCGATCGACCAAGACTCGCTGGCCATCGGCGTCATCTACGTCGTCATAAATTCTTTTGATCACAATCTTTCGGCCACTCATATTGGCAGACTACGCTTGAGTGCCTAGCTTTTGTCAACGGCCAAGTGTCGTTAGGGCGAATGGGAGCGCCAGCTTTAATGGGCATCCAGAGCAACCTGGTTGTGATTCAGATCACATTATGTTTGACTCGAATCATCAGGCACAGCTCATCACTGAAAGGCTCAGGTGCCATGCCGCTCTATGATTTCAGATGCCCCGAGGGCGATGTCTTCGAGGCTTTTTATCCAATGCACGACAAACCCGGTTCGATTGCCTGTCCAAATTGTGGTCAACAAGCAACCGGGACCATCCCCGCGATTGGGCCCTCACAGGCCAAATCTGCACGGATGCGGGCCATCGACGCTACGAAGGCTACCGCAGAGCAACCAGAAGTAGTCAATTCGGTTACGGGCACACGCACGACTAAACGCCGTGCCACCGCAACAACGCACAATCCCTTACATCAAAAGCTGCCACGGCCATAGAGAGGCCATAGAGGAAGGTAGGAGCATTTTCCATGCTTGGCAATATTTTTCCACTCGATTCAGCTAAACCTTTTACTGACCAGGAAAAAATTGGGCACAACCGGTATCACCCAGAAATCCCTCCGGTAGATAGCGTAAAACCCGGTGACACCTTCCGGGTCGACTCCCGGGAATGGTTCGACGGCGCTATCAAAAATGATGACTCCGCCGAAGATATTCTCAACGCACCCATGAAAATAGTTCACGGGCTATCTGGTCCATTCCGCATCGAAGGAGCAGAACCAGGCGACCTACTAATCGTAGATATTCTCGATGTCGGCCCAATTCCTCAAGAACAAGGCCCACTGGCCGGCCAGGGTTGGGGCTATACCGGCATTTTTGCTAGATCA
>Ga0209487_1000753_pt1 | contig 28725 bp, 20 predicted proteins | sample Poulit2012_FD_187524 | JGI IMG/M metagenome (GOLD analysis project Ga0209487, IMG submission 187524) | Agricultural soil microbial communities from Georgia to study Nitrogen management - Poultry litter 2012 (SPAdes) (version 2) | ecosystem: Environmental > Terrestrial > Soil > Agricultural land...
CTGCCTCCGTTCTGTCAGCCTCGACCGCACCCTCGTAAAGTGGAACTTTATTAAAAAGCCGGTTGATATCAAAACGGAAGGTATGGTCCAGACGGAACGTATTGGATAGCCGCGCCCCCAGTTCAGATCCGTAAGGAGTATTCTCCCAACTGAATCCGCCGGCGTACCGCGCATTATAGGTGAGCCAGTCCAGAGCAGAGACCTGATTAAACCGGGGTTGCCATCCCGCAGTATAGCTCTCGGTATAGTTGCTTCTTCGGGGAGTTCTGTCTCCTGTAAAGATCTCTCTGAAAACCTCCATTGAAGGATCGGGGGTGAAAGCGGTGCTGTCTGCCTCTGTTCGCCCCCCCTCGGTCACCGAAATCCGGGCCAGGTCAAACGTATTCTGTGCCTGAAACGACGTAGTAACTGACCGGATCGGATTGAATCCGATACCGACGGACGTATCGTAGGTGAAGGCGTGAGTCTGTTCCACGGGCTGTTCAGCTTCGCCGGTAAGCACTCTTCGTTTTCTCTCATCATAGGAACGGCGTGTCCCCACAGAAGCAGTAACATGATTGGGGAGGTAGCCGATCTGTAGTCCGCTGAGGAGGCGGGCAAGCGGCAACTCTTCCAAAAAGGCCAGTGGCTGGAGAAACTTCACATTGCGCAAAGCCAGGTTATAACGGAGTGAGCCATTAAAATTCCAGTTGTCCTGAAACAGGTATTGGGGAGAGCGCCCCTCGGTAGTATTGTAATTATAGCTCACCGTAGTATTGTCTAATATCAATGAAGTCAACCTGCCCTCGGAGCTATTTTTGGTGAGGTTCGACAGATTAACCGAGTAGGTTTCCGAATAGGTTTCGATCTCTTTCCTTTGATTGTTTATAAGTCGGTCCTGCTGATCTTCATTGATATCAGACCTTGACCGGACTGCCTGTTCAAAATCGGTAAACCGGATATCACCCTGATTGGGCAGATATTTAGGTACCGAGGATGAACGCCGGGCAGAAAGACTCACAGGGATACTCCAGCCGTATCGGGCCGGTATAAATGCATCCAGGTTCATGTTGGTGGAAAGGTCGTATGCCAGTTCATTGCTGACCCGTCTCTGTCCGAGACGGGAGTCGAGGGCTCCGAAGCCCTGGGTCTGCCGGGTAATATTCGCGTTGAGTGTTGCAAAATCAGCCAGCTTGAGAGTCGCCCTGGCGTTCGCAGCCCACCCCTTTTCATTGTCAAAACCAGACACTCTCAGCTCGTTGAGCCAGAACTGGGCATCGAGTATAGGAGTTCCGCCGGCATCGGGATTTTGAGGATCATACGGGTTTCGGATTCCCATTCCCACTTCACTCACCCGGCCCAATGACGGACTCCCCCGGATCGCCACTACAGCTCCGGGAACAGCATCTTCCAGAATATCTCTGCGTTCATAGAGCTGAGAGAGATCTCCATCTCCCTCCTGATCTCTCAGCTGCTTGAGCTGATTGAAGGCGGATAATACAATATTCATACTGTTCTCGTCATACAGCCAGACCTGCCGCGCTTCTTCCAGAAGCTGCCCGGAATTGGAGAGATCATACCCGTCCTGATAGGGATAAAAGGGGTCTGAAGGAGTCACCGGCTGCCTGTATTCGTAAAAGTTGTTTTCCAGATCATTCCCGAACCTCATCACCAATTCTGCCTCTTCCCGGTGATTGTATCCCTCCCCATGTACAAACATTCGCATGTTGGAGTAGTTGAGCAGGTTCAGCCCTCCCGGATAGACTCTTTTGACCAGATGGGTGGCCCCCGGAGCGAGCCCTGTCACATCCAGAACAAGTGACTGCTCATTCTGCAGAGATTGCAGCTGGGACCCCCTGTTTTGAGCTCGAATGCCACCCTCAGGCTGACGATAGGGAATAGGCCTACGGCTTGCGTTCTCTTCAATATTAATGGTGCTGATCCGGAGTTCGGCATTGGGGTCATTCTGCCGATTTATATTTTCATCCTGCCGCCACTGGCTCCCCACAAACTCCAGTGTTGCGAACCGAAGGGTAAAAGGCTGTTTATAACCGGACATCCAGATACGGATGTAGGTGATGTTTTGAAAGTCGTTAATATCACCGACTTTTCTCTGAAATTCTGTAATCGGAACCCGAACCTGATACCACCGGTCTTGCTGCCGCGACCCCTGCCGGCTCACTTTATCTACAATAAATGTACCCGGTGTACCGATCTCCAGAAGCGATTCATCTGCCGGGTTCAGCTCCACTTCATACTGGAAATAGGAGTTCGTAAGAGATACGGATGATGGGTTTACCAATCCTTCGGTGTTGGGACGATTGGTTATCGCACGCTTATCTGACTGATCGATCGGTGTATTTCCGTCGGGATAGGCCAGTAATCTGTGAAAACGTTCATGCAGCGGCAGGTGCTGAACCGCACTCTCCCCATAGTAGACATAGTCATCATTGGATGGATCCCTGGCGATTCTCTGATACTGCGGGCTGTTCTCTCCCCACTGAATCTTCATCGCCGCCACAAATTCAGAGAAGAGGCTGCGTTCATTCATTCCGCCTGAGACTCCGCTGTTGGGAAGCCCGTCAAGCCCCACATCTTCGAGATCCCGGTTAGCGTTGGAAAACTGCCCTTCAGGTGGCGGTGGGTTGGCAGGCATGACAGACCTGGGATTTCCGGGGTCATCGGGAATCAGGGTTTCAGGATTGAGGGCAAGGCCATCCTCCGTATTTAACTTGGAGTTGGGGATCACATCTTCTGAGACCAGCCCAATATCTATATACATCTTTCCATTGTAATCTTCGACGGTTGCCCCGTTAGGGAGATCCCCTCCTGGTAATACCGGCTGAACCCAAAACTCCAGAAACTCTATGTTGTTCTGGGTAAAATCTTCCTGACCGGCGGGAATGACCGCTGTCATCCCTCCCCAGGTTTTCTCGGGTTCCTCTTCGAGTAGCTGCTTCAGATCCATATTGTAGTTGTAGGGTCCGCGTTCGGTCGGGTTATAATAGAGGTCGAGGGTGGCAATAATGTCTTCCTGCCGGCTCTGGATCTCTCTGCCCTGGAAAACGTCATTCACAAAAACCTGTTCAGACTCAGGTGTAAACTCTGCATTGTCAAGGATTGTGGTAATATTTCGGGGGATGGTATACCATGAGAATTTGGAACGTAAATCAGAACGATCCAGGTTACTCTGGCGTGTAGAGATCGGCTGGCCCGGAAAGTTGGCCTCTTCAAAAAAGAAGCGGTCAGGTTCATAACCCGGAATGGCAGCCGGGGCTGCTGCCAGATTCCACCGGTTGGGATTCAGCAGATTGATCTTCAGGCTGGCACCCTCAAAATCATCGATAAATGAGAGTCCCTCCTCTTCATCTGGAAAGAGCTCATCATTGCGGATTGCTCTGTTAACAGCTCGTGTTTCTGCAACCCCGGGCCGGAGTTGGGCAATCTCCCCACTGAATGTAAATTCCGAAGCTTCCCTGGTCTGCAGAATCGGCAGCGCATCCAGCATCCGGGTGATGAAAGGGGTATTAAAACGGGCATTGGAATCCAGTCCCAGCACGGAGTTACTGATCGGCTCATCTCCCAGACGGATTTTATCATCCAGCGGGCGCTCACTATAGCGAAAGAAAGTACCGCCCAGGGTGAAATCATTCGTAATGCGATATTCGGCACGCAATCCCGTGAATGTTCTCTGCTCAATAGAGATCAGAGATTGGTTTTCATACTCGATACGAATATCCTGGCCGGGTGCGGTATAGCGGTCATTCAGAATGGTGATATTTCCAAATGAGTAGTCCACCTGAAAATCCACATTTTCCTGGAGCTGTGTACCATTGGCATAGACCCTTACAGACCCTTCCACCAGTGCGATCCCCAGGTTATAGTTATCCTGAACCCCTCCACGCGACTGTCCCTGCATCTGATAGAAAGTATTTTTTGAACTTTGGGCGGCATTCCTCTGCCGTTCACTGTAGAGTTCATCGTAAACCAGACGTTCTATCTCGGCCTCGGTGGCGGGAGAATCTTCCAGAAGCTCCCTGAGGCGGCTGCCAAACGGCTCCAGATATGGAAAAATGACAAACCCGTTCTGGGCATCTAGAGTACCCGTACCGAGGTCAATGAGGTTGTCCGGTTCCAGTGCTCCTTGTGAATCCACACGATCCAGGCCCAGATCCTGAAGCAGCGTGGTACTTCTGCCGGGGAGCCTGTTACGGGCAATGTTATCCTCCGTAAACAATAGATCCAATTCCAGGGATTCCCGGGTGATGTTGGTTACTCCCAGGGAGTAGACATTCTTCATGGTGAGGTCAAACAGAGAGTTGTCTGTTGAGACATTTTTCGAGCGGAGCATCTTCAGAAAAATACGGTCCCCGCCCCCCTGGTTCACCTCCCCTACATTTACAATTTCGTTGGAGGAATTTCGATAATTGAAAGCAACGGCCAGCACTTCTCTTGCTGCCAGAGCCCTTCTCAGGGAGATTGTCCCGGTCACCTTATTCACCGTGTAATCAGCCCCTTCATTCAGAAGGGTAAAGTACCCCTCTTCAAAGTTTCTGGAATCCGAAATCCCCAGATCGGAGGCAGATACACCAGTTTGCGGGTCACGGTACTGATCCAGAAGCTCTTCCGGGAAAAGGTCCAGACGGTTATCCGGGGCATGGAACCCACCACCCCCACTCTCGACCACCCCGATATCTGCCAGTGCGATGGCCAGGCGAGAGCCCTCCTCTGCCTGGGTACTCTCCCTGAGCACCCATACCTCCACGTCTGCGATTTGGAGTGTCTGAGAGAGTTGTTGTGGGTTTGCCATACTGCTTTCAAACTCCTGTCGGGTATAAAAGTCCAGAAAAAAGTGCCTGTCGTCACTGTAATCAGCCGGCCGGATCTGAATTTCGCGTTCTTGTGAGCCTCCCCTGAGTGTCTCCACGTTGCTCTCCCCGTCCTGTTGAGATACAATAGAGGTGAGTCGCAGCGAGCCAAGCTCTGCCACCGACTTAATTCCAAAAAGGGCGCCGCTGCCTCTGATCAGTGAGTTTCCAGTATTCATCGAAACGTTGCCCAGCTCAATACTTTTAATGATCTCATCATCATAGCCCTCGTATACAATGTTCAGCCTATTCTGGTAGTCGAGCTGCCGCTCGGTATCCCAGTCTGTCTGGATGGTCAGCTTGTCACCTATACTTCCCAGAATATTGAGTTGAAGGCTCTGCTCAAAAGTCGGGTCAATCCTGGTTTGCTGATCGGGTGGAAGGGAGGTGTCGTCCGACTTCTGGATCGATGCACCCACATTCATCTGCGCCACCCCGTTGACCCTGAGATTGACCTCAGGAGATCCAAAGATGGTAGTAAATGCTGACTGTCTGCCCCCCGGTATGTCGATACTAAAATCGAGAAGTCCCCGCCGCTGCTCCTCCTGCGAAGAGGCCTCCCGGATCAACTGCAACCAATTCTCCTGACTGGAGTGCTTCCGGTAGGCTGCGGAATACTCCTGAAAAGTGTAGAACGACGGGAAACCCGAGCGAAATCCTGCTATGATCCGCTCAACCTTAAAGCCGTCACTCCCCTGCTGTGTCACTTCGATCAGGTCCCCCTGCAAGGAGATGTAGGTGATGAGCGGCGCGCGGTCAAAGAAGGGTGCCGCTACCCTGTGGCCGGAGTATCTGTGGAAGAGACAAGACAAGGTATCTGCAGAGGCAAAACTCTGTCTGGGTTGAGTGAACAGGTTTTGCTCACCCAGTGGATCATTCTCTGTATTAAGTTGAAGGGTATCTGGACGGCCCATAGGATCTTCACGGCCCGGCAGCAGGTCCTCCCCCTCAGCTGCATTCTCTTCAGAGTTCGCTGAGACGGTATCCGGCAGGGCGATGGTTCGTTCAGATTCCGGTATAAGGGTATCCCTTTCGGTGAAGTTTCGTTCCTTCAACAAAGAGAATAAAGTGCTCGGTGAACTTTCCGGAAACCACTCTGATTCTACTGCATAAAGTGAGACTGGAATGTATACAGAATGAACACACACACTGACAAATAACAGTAAGATCAGACGGATTTTTGGCACAGAACTGTTATTAAAGTATACCTGATAGCGTCCGGCAGAAACGATCCGAATCGATATCTAAAAAAAGTAAATGGCGACGTAGCTATGCTTCAATATCAACAATTTAAACTTTTTTGCAGTGTGTTTAATGGCTTGAATAATAAGGTTATCTTCACTTTCTTGAAAGTATGTCCGAAAGAATTAGGTAGGGCATGAATTTCAGGTTTCACAACTGCCATCCGCACGCTCTGGAAGTTCTCACCTTGTTCCGGTTTCACCTCTAACTCTCTCCCCATCACCCTTCTGGCGATCGTAGGGGGGGCTGCCCGGGTTGTCCCCTGGTATAATAATGATCAGCCCGAACTCCCTTTCGCCGGATGCTGCCGTCTGTCGCCAGACTTAACGGCGAGCAGTTTGGCTGTAACGTAAGTCTGCCCCACACCATTGAGTTTCAAAAGAGAGACATTCTGAAAGTTGCCGTATTGAGGGAGTGATAAAGTTCCTATATTGAGAATTCGCCAGTCAGAATGGTATATTTACTAAGAGATGGTGGAGCAAACCAAAGTTAGATTGGCTTTACTCGCAGCCGCAGCGGCTGATCCCCTGTATGAAAGGCTGTTCTGATCCGTTATAACGGAGAATGTGATGATGGACCTGCTATGCTGAATCCTGTTCAGAAAGATTTAATCAAAAAACATATCGGACCTTTTCTGCTATGTTTTTTTACTATGATGTTTATCCTGCTGATGCAATTCCTGATCCTCCATGTGGATAAACTGGTAGGGAAAGGACTGCCTTTAGGGGTGGTGATAGAGCTGATTCTGAACAACCTCGCCTATATGGTGGTTCTTGCGCTTCCAATCTCTGTTCTGCTGTCTACGCTTATCGCATTTGGCAAATTTTCAGAGTGGAATGAACTCACAGCCATACGGGCAGCCGGTATCAATCCCATAAAATTGATTACTCCGGTTTTTATTTTAGGGCTTATTATCTTCCTTTTTACCGGCTATTTCTCGAATGATATTCTGCCGGAATCCAATCATAAGGCGAGATCCCTGTTCATTGATATCCGGACCCAAAAACCCGCCTTCGATCTGCAGCCTTCCACCTTCTATGATAATATTGACGGATATACCTTTCTGATCAAGGAGATTGACAGTGAGTCCGATTCCCTTTTCGATATCCGTATTATTCAGGAACCTACCCAGGACAGAAACCGTGCTTTTATTAATGCACAGCGGGGCTGGCTGGAGAGTCCGGACGAACTGACCTTATCCCTTTTTCTGGAGGATGGTTCTATTCTCAGGTATATACCGGGGACCCGCGGCCAGGAAGAAACACTTGAAAAAAACACCTTTTCTAAATATAGAATGAGTTTCGATCTGTCCGATCTCTCATTCTCCAGGTCCAACCCTGAGCAGCGGGGTCGTACAGACCGAACGATGAGTGCTCAGGCGATGTTGGCCGTGATTGATACACTGAGAAATGATCAACAGGCGGAGATCGATAAATTTCATTCCACAGTCGCCAGAGATAAACACCTCCCCTTCAATCTCGAAGAAACTCATATATTTGAGTTGCAAGAGAGTGCTATTGCAGATACAGGGGGTACCTATCCCTCCGACTTTATCGCATTGGCCAACTTACCCAATCCCGAGGTACAGCGAGCTGTTGTCAACCGCAGTATCAGCGCCCTCGACCGATACCGCCCTGAACTGGAAACTCTTAAGACCAACCTGGAGTGGCGCGATTTCAGAATTGCAGAGTATCAAGTCGAAGTGCATAAAAAACTAAGTATACCATTTGCCTGTGTCATCTTTGTGCTGCTCGGGGCGCCGTTGGGTATTTTGACTCGAAAAGGCAATATTGGTGTAGCTGCAGTGATCAGTGCTGTTCTGCTGACAATTTACTTTATCGCCGTCATACAGGGAGAAAAGCTGGCAGACCGGATGCTCATATCCCCATTCCTGGGGATGTGGGGAATTAACTTTATCTATCTTCTGGTCGGCATCATCCTGACACTTCATGTGACCACTTCCCTTCAAGTCACTAGATTATTCAGACGATCATGAAAAAACTGAACCGCTACATATTCTTCAGGATACTGGCCATTGCCCTTTTTATGCTTGTAATTCTGATCTGTATTTTCATTCTGATCGATTTTTCGGAAAACAGTGATGATTTTACAGATCGCGGAGCGGAATTAAGCCAGATCTGGGGTGAGTACTACGTACACTACATACCCGAAATGACCCGGTTGGTACTCCCCGTTGCGATGTTTGTCGCCTGCCTTTTCCTGACAGGGCAGATGACGGAACGGCTTGAAATTACAGCGATAAAAGCCTCTGGCATCAGCCTTTACCGGCTTGCGGTACCCTTTCTCATGATTGGTGTAACTCTGGCTGCGGTGGTAAGCTACCTCGACGCCTATGTGATCCCCTCCTCTAATACGGAAAGAATTAAATTTGAGCAGCGCTTTCTTTCTTCCAGCAGCGACAGGATCGATCGTGGGGGTATTTTTCGGCAGGATTCAGACAGCACCATCATCAATATCAATTTCTACGACGCAAATGCTGATGTGGGGTACAGGGTGTACCTTTTGGAGTATTCCGGCGATCAGATTTCCAGGATTGTTCAGTCTAACCGGATGATGTGGGCAGACTCCACCTCCAGCTGGGTCACCGACCGGGCCAAGATCCGCTATTTTGACGGCAATGATATTAGAGAAGAGGAAACTGAAAGACAGCATTTCGATATCAATATCCTCCCCAGAGATATTACCAGAAGAACGTCGGACATCTATCAGCTCACCTACCCCCAGGCTCTGGAATATATCCATTCGGTAGAGCGGATCGGGGCAGGTGGAGTCGACCTGCCCAAAGTTCAGCTCTACGGCCGGATGGCCTATCCAATTTCTATTATCACCGTATGCCTGATCGGATTTGCCCTTGCAGCTGAACCCCGGAAAGGAGGTAAAGGGTTCTACATTTCATCCGGGCTCGGAATCAGTTTTGTTTATCTGACCCTCATGAAGGTGATTGAACCTTTTGGAGCTACCGGGACATTTTCACCTCTATTCGCCGCTGTGTTTCCGCATGTTTTCTTTCTCGCAGTCGGATTAATCTTGCTGATTGCGGTCAAAAAGTAGGCTCTATTCTATCAATCCCTCCTGGAATTGGCATTTATTGCTTGGTCCAAATGAAAACCCTTTAACTATAGAGTTCAGGCCACCATATATGCAGGGGTTTCAGGCCTGCGCTTTGGGTCCGCGATAGTGAAAGGGCGTCTCAACCTTATCGCGAATTGAAATGGGCCCATTTTCAGCCTCAAACTTCCGGATATTGTCGTTCAGAGCTTTTGCCAGCCTTTTAGCGTGATCCGGCGTCATAATCAGACGTTTAACCACCTTTGCTTTTTTAACAGCCGGCATCATGGAGATAAAATCGAACACAAACTCCGAGGGTGAGTGAGTAATCATCACCAGGTTTGAGTACGTGCCGGTCGACTCTTCCTCTTTCAGTTCAATTTCTATCGGTTTGGCCTTTTTAGGCTTCTGTGAATCCATTCGGTTCAATATTTTATGATTAACAGTTCGTTATATTATTGTTCTTCATCATCGGAATCCAGAAATCCCATCTCTGCCATCCATTCATCGTTAAATATTTTCTCCACATATCTGGAACCGCTGTCGGGCAAGATGATGACCATAAGATCTTCCTCTTTCAAAGGATGTTCCTTGACATATTCCAGCGCTCCGTAAACCGCAGCACCGCACGAACCTCCTACAAACAGGGCCTCCTGTTTAGCGAGCTTCCGTGTCGTTACCATCGCATCTTTATCTCCTACCTGTATAACAGCGTCGATCAGTGACATATCGATATTGGCAGGCATGATATCCTCACCGATTCCTTCGGTAACATAGGGCTTGATCTGATTTTTGTCGAATTCACCTGTCTCGAAAAAGTGTTTGTAGACCGACCCAACACTATCCACCCCAATGACTTTAATATCGGGGTTTTTCTCTTTCAGGTATCTGGCTGTACCCGTGATGGTGCCGCCGGTACCCATACCTGCAACATAGTGAGTGATTTTGCCTTCGGTCTGCTCCCAGATTTCAGGCCCGCTGGACTCATAATGGGCTTCGGTATTGTTTAGATTATCATATTGATTCGGATAATAAGAGTTTGGGATCTCCTTGCTCAATCGCCTGGCTACCGAGTAATAACTCTCCGGGTCATCCGGCTCAACATTGGTTGGGCAGACAATGACTTCGGCACCCATCGCCCTGAGGAGATCGATCTTGGCCTTGCTCTGTTTATCAGTAGTTGTAAAAATACATCGATATCCACGAACAGCTGCAACCAGGGCAAGTCCCATTCCGGTATTGCCGGAGGTTCCTTCGATAATGGTACCTCCAGGCTTCAGAATGCCTTGCTCTTCAGCGGCATCAATCATCTTCACAGCAATTCTGTCTTTTATGCTCCCCCCCGGATTCATGTATTCGACTTTGCCGGTAATGGTACCCGTTAATCCTGCGGTTATTTTGTTTAACCGAACAATCGGTGTATTTCCAATGGCATCTAAAATGGTTGAATAAATCATGGTGTGTTACAATAAGTTCTATTTTGGTGGAAAGATACAATTTTTACACACCATTGATTAAATAAATGCATTTTTAAATCTCCGGTCCTTAACCGCTCTCCGGAGGTTCCGGCCTGCTCGGGGCGCGCCTTATCCTTCCATTCAGATCCCCTAAATAAAGCCATCCGGAGACCGGCTCCGGGGCCATTGCACTTGTTAAGCAGGATACGCTGTTCCGGCCTCGTCCCGGCCCCGTCCTCTTCTGGCCAGGGTGATGGGAGGTCGCTGATCCTCTCGTCGACTTCCTGATTCTACCTCATGTCGCCTTTCGGACTTCGACGTTATTCAGTCTGTAAAGAGAGATGTAAGAGCCACAGATGTGAGATAAAAGACATTTATTAATAAGAAAAGCCGTATCTTTAAGATTCAGATCAGAGCTGAAAGCTCCGGGAGATCTTACAGGGCAACCATTTTTTATCCCTGGTGTATACGGAATGAAACCGGATAGAAACAGAGGGGTACAACATTGCCGCCACCGGTGAATGATCAGGGCAGATTCGGAAGATTAAATTTTAACAGAGATTCAGAGCTTGAAACAGGTAATTAGCCATTTCAACGCGCTGCATTCTCACAGGCTGAGCCTGTTACCATTAAACTTTACCAATTATTTGTTATGTTTTTAGAGAAGAAAAAACCAAAAGATTACGACTGCGGCTATAATCTTGATCTGATGATTGCAGCCATCCCCAGAATTGAGGAGGAGTCGGAAAGGATCAAATATGCAAAGAGAGCTGTCGGGCTGATTAAGCAGAGCCACCCGAACTGGGTAGATAAAGATGGAAAGAGTAAACTCGCATGGGACTATTTTTTTGAGCTGGCCGATTACAACCCTAACAATTATGGTATACAGAACCCTTATCTGAACGGCCAGGCCGACGATGCAGAATAACAGGGCTTCGCCCCGGGATTCTACATAAAAGCCCACTTCAGACTTGAGAACTAAAAAGTTCCGCCTGCCCGGTATGCGTATGACGTTGGGTCTGTGGCCTGTAGCACTCCTCAGGAAAGTTGACTAATATCACGAGTATTGATTAACTTTCGGTTTATTTTGAAAGAAATGAATCCCTTTTTGCGGGCTGCTAACCGCTCCTTCGGCTATGGATGATCGTACCCCTACTCAATTTATCGAATCGCTAGAGTCCTCTGCATTTACCTCGTTTTTAACCTCTCTGAACGATAATAATGCAGCATATGTATCGATCACCCTTCCTGTGGCCTGTATCGACCCTCTTGCTGCCCTGGAACTTATTGATGACGGAGAGGAATCCTTTTACTGGAGTCACCCGAAAAATGAGATCAGTATCTCCGCCGGCGGAAATCTGATCGAACTGAGAAGTACCGGAAAAGGTCGTTTTCACGATATTGCCGCCCAGACGGCACATTTGAAGAATGTGATTCAGGCTTATACCGCTATCGAACACGTTATGGCGGGACCGCTCTTTCTTGGAGGATACTCTTTTAATGATCACAACATCGGGAAACTGTGGAAAAAGTTTGGAGCAGCCCGGTTTGTCCTGCCAGAGTGGATGTTGCTGGAGATCGACGGTTATCATCTTCTGACCCTAAGCTTTAAAAAGAAGAATCTGACAGCGGATGTTATCTATCAGGAGGTGATCTCTAAAATTACAAGATTTCTAAATCTGGCAGGTGAATTGAACAGCACCCGCCGTGAACAGAAAGAATCTCCATCCGCTCTCTGCACACTGCAGACGGATGCTGATAAAGCTCGCTGGTATGAAAACATAGAAACTGCCAAATCCCTAATTAAAAAGGGAAAGTTTGAAAAAATTGTACTGGCCCGCTCACTCGATCTCCAATCTGAGAGTGAGATCCGCCCCACGCTTCTCTCCCACCATCTCAGAAATGCCTATCCCGATTGTTATAACTTTCTGATTCGTCCTGATCGCCATACCTCTTTTGTAGGAGCCACACCGGAAAGACTGGCCAGTTTTAAAGATGGTATGGTTCAGACAGAAGGCCTGGCCGGCACCATCTCGAGAGGAAAGAGCGCCTTGGAAGATGCCACTCTTGGTCGGGAACTGCTCAAGAGCAACAAGAACCTGGAGGAACATAAGTTTGTTGTGAGATCGATTCAGGACAGTCTCTCTGTGTTAAGTGAGCACATCGAGCATCCTGAGCAGCCCGGGATTAAAAAATTTCAAAACGTCCAGCATCTGTTTACTCCCATCCGTGCTAAGATAAAAAAGGGTGTCCAGATTCATGACCTCATCCGAAAGCTACATCCCACACCGGCCGTCGGCGGCTATCCCAAAAAGGAATCTTTTCGCTACATTCACGAAATTGAACAGCTCGACAGAGGGTGGTATGCGGCACCGGTGGGCTGGTTCAATTTGCAGGGGTATGGGGAGTTTGCAGTTGCGATACGTAGCGCACTCCTGCACAAAAACAAAGCGCGGCTTTTTGCCGGTTGCGGGATCGTAAAAGATTCTGAACCTGCCACCGAGTGGAACGAAACCCTGCTGAAGTTCAGGCCTCTTCTCGGGGCATTAAACAGTATTAAGCCGGATCATGTATAATCCCCTGAAATGGTCAGCCATTTTCCTGCAAGCGCTCTGGTCAGCCGGAAGCCGTCATATTTTTATCTCACCCGGATCGCGTTCTACTCCGCTGACCCTTGCCGCCGCACTTCATCCCGGTTTCAAAAAGAGTATCATTCTGGATGAGCGTTCGGCTGCATTCACTGCTCTGGGAGCCTCCAGACACTCTGGTAAACCCTCCCTTCTGATCTGTACTTCCGGAACAGCAGCTGCCAATTACTACCCCGCTGTGATAGAAGCAAAGGCTTCCGGCGTACCCCTGGTTCTGCTCACTGCAGACCGGCCACCGGTTTCCAGGCAGATCGGGAGCTCTCAGACGATCGATCAGATCAAGCTCTATGGAGATCACGCCATTTTCTTTCATGAAGCGGGGGAACCCTCCGATGATCCTGCTGACTATCATCGAATTTCGTATCTGGCTGAACAGGCATTTCGAAAATCAACAGAATCAGGAGGTGCAGCCCATATAAATTTTGCCTTTCGAAAACCGCTGGAACCCGATGAGGAGCAGGTTCTTGAAGTGAAAAAGATCTATCACCACTCCCGGGATCACCAATCTGTCCAGTCAGCCGTACACTCCAGAACGGTCCGGCTCCATCCGGACATCGCCCACCAGATTTCACACGCTGAAAGGCCGATCATTGTCGGGGGGGGCACTACTCCTGCAGGCAACTTATCTACATCAGGGCTGGCGTTTGCCGAGCACCTCCGTGCACCGGTTATTGCTGAGCCGGGTAGCTGGTACAGCACATATCCCGGCCGCATTTTCCGGTTTGATCAGATTCTGAGAAACTTGCACGAGGAGTTGATTCCAGATCTCATCATCCGGACCGGGGATCAGCCCTTCACAAAATCTCTGATCGATTTTTTTCACAAATTACCAGAGATTCCTGTTATTCATATCGCTTCACGGAATTCGGAACAAGATGAAGCACTACGTGTTACGGCACAGATTCTGCTTCAGAATTCGGATACCCTTGAGCTGCCTCAGCTGGAGAAAAAGCCTGAGCAGTGGCTGAACAGATGGCTGGAGGCCGATAGAAATGCAGCTTCATCACTCAGTCAGCTGCTGTCGGAAACCAAACCCTTTACCGATGGACACGCCATCCGCATCTTCGCCTCTGAAACAAAGGGTTTCCACCAGATGATCTCCAACTCATTTACACCCCGGGATCTTGCCCTTTTTGGCGACAATTATGGCAAAAACCATCTGAATCGCGGGGCAGCCGGGATCGATGGAATCCTCTCAACCGCTGCCGGTATAGCGTCTGTTGCGCAGGCCGGTGAAAAAGTGTACTGCCTGGTCGGGGACCTCGCTTTCTTGCATGACAGTAACGCACTCTATACCATAAAAAATTTAGATACCCCCCTAATTACAGTGATCATCAACAATTCGGGCGGAGCTATATTTCGAATGCTGCCAGTCTGGAACTCTTTGAACCGGACGATGGGAGAGGATCTCTTCCGCACTTACTTTGAGACCCCTCATCAGATCTCCTTCCAAAAATTAGCGGAAGCTGCAGGCCTTACCTACTACAGAGCCACCACGACAGAGGAGCTCCGGGAACTCGGATTAAGAAGCCTCACCGGGCCGGCAATCGTTGAGTGTATAACTGAACCGGACCACAGCATGGAGATACGAAAACAACTCTGGAGGAGCTGAGATGATCTTTCCGTCCGGTGCGTCCCGCTACCATGCAACACTTCATACAAAATCTATACGAAAGCCTCTTCTCTTTATGCTGCATGGCTTTATGGGGTCAGGAAAAGTTTTCAGCCATCTCATCCCCGACCTGATAAAGAGCTTTACTCCCGTTACAATCGATCTGGCCGGCCATGGAAGTACGTACACTCCGGCAGACCCTGTGCAGTTTAAAACGGAGTTGCAAACGGCTCAGCTTCATTCTCTCTTCAGACGTTTCGGAACAGAGAAGTATTATCTCTATGGGTACAGTATGGGTGGAAGACTGGCCCTGCAGTATGCTGCCCGTTACCCCGGGCAGCTGAGCGGACTCTGCATTGAAAGTGCCCATTGCGGTATTGAATCCGAAGATGAAAGGGCGAAGAGAGTAGAGACAGATTCAGGCCGGGCACTGCTGCTGCAGGAGAATTACAACCGCTTTATTACAGAATGGGCCCGCCTTCCCCTTTTTAGCTTCACACCAGAACCATTCAAGAAGCTCTATCTGCAGATAGCAGCAGCTCAAAATCCTGATTGCATGGCAGTCTCATTAAGGGGTTTCGGCGCCGGGGTCATGCCTGCGATGTGTGAAAAACTGATGGCTCTGAATTTGCCTCTGTTCTACCTGGCAGGGGAAGCAGATAAAAAGTATGTTCAAGTGATGAAAGAGATGAAGGAGTGTACCCCCCTTTCAGAGCTGATCACGGTCGCCGGAGCGGGTCACCGGGTCCATACGGATCGACCGGAAAGTGTAATACAAGCACTCAGGCAGTTGAAAGAGTCTGGCGTTAATAATTGATTAAAATGATAACATTCTAAATTTACCAAACATGAGCAGCTGGAAAACAGTTAAAGAATATTCCGATATCACATACAAGAAAAGAGAGGGTGTGGCCCGAATCGCTTTTAACCGGCCTGAGATTAGGAATGCATTTCGTCCGCAGACGTTGTTTGAACTCGAAGAAGCGTTGATAGATGCCCGTGAAGACAGTTCCATTGGAGTCATTCTCCTGAGCGGAGAGGGGCCGGCAAAAGACGGGGTCTATGCCTTCTGCTCAGGTGGTGACCAGAAGGTGCGCGGACCTTCAGGTTATGAAGGTACAGACGGGGTACAGCGGCTGAATGTGCTTGATATACAGCGTATTATCCGTTTTATGAGCAAAGTGGTGATCTGTGTGGTTCCGGGTTGGGCAGTGGGTGGAGGGCACAGTTTGCATGTGGTTTGTGACCTGACCCTGGCAAGTAAAGAGCACGCCATCTTTAAACAGACGGATGCAGATGTGGCAAGCTTTGACGGAGGATACGGATCGGCTCTGCTGGCCAGACAGGTAGGACAGAAGAGAGCCAGGGAGATCTTCTTCCTGGGCCGGAATTACTCCGCAGAAGAAGCATTTGAGATGGGCATGGTGAACGCTGTTGTTCCTCACGATGAACTGGAGGAAACGGCTTTTGAATGGGCCCGGGAGATCATGGGCAAGAGTCCCACAGCGATACGGATGATCAAATTTGCTTTCAACCTGGTGGACGATGGAATGGTAGGCCAGCAGGTATTTTCGGGTGAGGCGACTCGTTTAGCCTATATGACCGAGGAAGCAGAAGAGGGCCGGAATGCATTCCTGGAAAAAAGAAAACCGGACTTCAGGAAATTCCCCTGGCTTTCGCTCTGATTTGGCATCGCAAATGGAATACTGGTTTCCTACCCGGGATTTTCACTTTCGGGCCTTTCATACTCAAAACCATGCCCCTTCGAAGTGGGCTCCCGAAGGGTGCCGGCATTCTCTTCGTTTCGAAGCGTAACCGACACCGAACGGCAGCCTCACGGGGCTATTGAATAAATAGCATCTCTCTGTAGACAGGGAGTGGCCAGTAATCATCAGCCGTATATCTCTCCAGAAAATCGACCGCATTGCGGATCTCTGTCATTGCAGGAATCACCTGGTCCTTGTATTCAAGAGCCAGTTCGGCCATCGAATCTGCGTGGAGGCCGGCTTGAACGTCTGCCAGATTTATTAGAGCCCTGTCCAATTTATTCAGTGCTTCGGTTACAGTCTCCAGCATATGAATCGTGCCAGAGCTATCGATGCCGAGCTCTTTTGTGCTTTTTGCAGCCGCAGCAAGTTCATTAATATATCGGGTAACAGCAGGATAAACCATGGTTTTAGCTATGGCCTCGGTGGTATCCACCTCAATGGTGACGGTAGATACATACTGTTCCAGCCAGATCTCAAGCCTGGAATGAACCTCCTTGCTGCTCAGGACCTTGTATTTTTCAAACAGAGTGATATTCTTCTCTTCAATCAGGTGCGGCAGTGCATCAGGCGTTGTTTTACAGCTCAACAAACCTCGTCTTCCTGCTTCTTCAATCCATTCATCGGAGTATCCATCACCATTAAACACGATAGCACGACTCTCTTTCAGGGCTGCGACAAGTACCTCTTTCAGAGCTGGTTCAAATTCCATTCCTGTACGAAGCTTCTCTTCCAGACCTTCGCAGAGTTGATCCAGTGCCTCAGATAGTATGGTGTTGAGTACCACCGCGGGGAATGAAACTGACTGGCTGGAACCCACAGCGCGGAATTCAAACTTGTTGCCGGTAAAAGCAAAGGGAGATGTCCGGTTACGGTCTCCGGCATGTTTGGGCAGGTGGGGCAGCACAGGGGTACCCAGGCCCAGAAGTCCCGACTTCATGGAGGATTTCAGGCCGCCGTTAAGAAGCTGGGTGATAATGTCCTCCAACTGCTCCCCGATGTAGACGGAGATGATCGCCGGCGGTGCTTCATGAGCACCCAGACGGTGATCATTGCCTGCGCTGGCTATCGAGATTCTCATCAGATCCTGATATCGTGACACCCCTCTCAGGACGGCTGTAAAGAAAAAGAGAAACTGCATATTTTCGTGGGGACTCTCGCCGGGGTCGAGCAGATTGACCCCTTCACGGGTAGTGAGCGACCAATTCAGATGCTTGCCGCTGCCATTTACGCCATCAAATGGTTTCTCATGCAGGATGCACTCAAAACCATATTTTTTAGCGATACGTTTCAGTGTAATCATCATCAGCTGTTGATGATCCGCTGCTATGTTGCACTTTTCAAAGATCGGAACGATCTCGAACTGCCCGGGTGCCACTTCGTTGTGTCGTGTCTTGATCGGTATACCCAGACGGTAGAGCTCCCGTTCGGTTTCGAGCATGTAGGAGAGTACACGGTCGGGTATGGAGCCAAAGTAGTGGTCGGACAGCTCCTGGCCCCGGGGTGGTTTTGCACCCACGAGAGTTCTGTTAGCCGTCATCAGGTCGGGCCTTCTGTAAAAGAACTCCTGATCAATCAGAAAGTACTCCTGCTCCGCTCCGATGGTGGCATTCACACGGCTCGATGCTGTTCCGAAGAGACGGAGCGCTCTTTTCGCCTGCCTGTCCAGTGCATCTATCGATCGCAGAAGCGGAGTTTTATGATCGAGCGCCTCCCCTTTCCAGGAGGCGAAGGCAGTCGGAATACAGAGATAGGTACCGTTTATATTTTCGATAAGAAATACCGGAGATGTGGGGTCCCAGGCGGTATACCCCCTTGCTTCAAAGGTTTGCCTCAATCCTCCATTTGGAAAGCTGGAAGCATCCGGCTCTCCCTGGATCAGATCTTTACCCGAGAATTCTGATACAGCCCCTCCGCCCCGATTGGGCGTAATAAAACTGTCATGCTTTTCAGCTGTAGCACCTGTAAGCGGCTGAAACCAGTGCGTAAAGTGTGTTGCACCTTTTTCAGTAGCCCACTCTTTCATCGCCAGCGCAACTGCATCGGCAACTTTGGAGTTGAGCTCCTTCCCTTCTTCAATGGTCTGATTTAACTCTTCCCATGCAGACTTGGGCAATCTTTCCTTTAGGTCGTTGACGGTCAGGGTGTTTTCGCCAAAAATATCTGTGATCTGGCTGCTGAACTCACCATTCTTTACAGGTGTCCAATTTTTAACTGCTGCTAAGGCATCGTAACGTTGAACGGTATGTGGCATCGGAGTATGTTTAGGTTATTGCCAAAAAGAACTCTGACAAAAATATAAAAAGCGATAAATCCTGATGAAAGTTTTTTAGATATAAAAATTGCTAAAATTAAATAAAGGCTCACTTTATGTATTTAACGTTAATTTTTTAATGCAGTAGCGCTTTTCTGTTTTACTATATTAAATCAAGCTTACCATATGATCTGACTTGATAAATTTTTTTAGGTGAAAAGTAAGCCCTACCTTTTTGCTTTCCTTTAAATCGACAAACTTCAGGAAACTCATCCCGTTGGAACAGAATAAATTTAACGTCTGGCTGAGCGCGGCACGGCCTCATACACTCCCCGCATCTGTTGTTCCCGTCCTTGTTGGTGCAGCACTGGCAGTTAATCATCACTCTTTTCGATGGGATACGACCGTGGTTGCACTCATCTGTGCCATATTGATTCAGATCGGTACCAACTTTGCAAATGACTACTACGATTATAAAAAAGGTGCTGACAGGAAAGACCGGATTGGATTTGTCCGAGCCACGGCAGCTGGGCTGGTTTCTCCTGAGAGCATGAAAATGGCTACCTGGCTGACCATGCTTGTGGCTTTCTTTACCGGACTCTATCTTGTCTGGGTTGGCGGGTGGATCATCCTGTTGATCGGTATCCTCTCGCTGCTCTTCGGTGTAGCCTATACCGGAGGCCCCTATCCTTTAGGATATAATGGCCTTGGAGATCTATTTGTCTTTATTTTTTTTGGCCTGCTTGCGGTAGCAGGCACCTACTATGTAAACGCACTGGAGTGGAGCGTGGAATCAATCTGGCTGGCACTGCCTGTGGGCGCACTCTGTGTAAACATCCTTGTTGTGAATAACCTACGGGATATCCACCAGGATAAAATATCAGGTAAACGCACCCTGGGGGTCATTTTTGGAGAGCAGGTATTAAAGTACGAATATGCACTTCTATTAAGTATCTCCTACACCACACCGGTTTTTCTCTTTCTCAGCTTCGACTACTCCGTCATTATACTCCTGCCACTGCTTAGCCTCCCTATGGCATTGAATCTGTTAAGAGAGGTTTTCCACCATCAGGATAAACGCATCTTGAACAAGACACTGGAAAAAACGGCCAAATTTATGGTTCTGTTTGGTATTCTATTGTCAGCAGGGGTTATCTTCTCCTCTTGATTTCCGTACAAACCGATATGAGATGATTACTCTATATCACTACTCACTCCCTTTTGAGAAAATTTTCCGCTCCGCTTCAGCCGGTTTTGCTCACCGGGAAGGCTTGATCATCACCTATGCAGATCCCGTTTTAGGTCTGTTTTCAGCGGAAGCTGCCCCATTACCCGGTTTTTCCACTGAGAGTTTCTATGAAATCAAAACGAAGGCTCAGACAGCAGCCAGAAACTTTCATACGCTGCTGAAAAGAGAACCCGACCTCCCTCTTTTCAACTCATTTCTGGAAGATTTGAACTCTTACCCCTCCTTGCAGTTCGCTTTCAGCTCCATTACTCTTTCCCTTTTGATTTCGAAAAAAAAAGCGCCGGAATGGTTTGCCACCAGATTTTCGCCGGCCAAAACTGTTCAGATTAATGATGTGATCGGTGTCATGCAGCCTGATGAATTTCATCGGAGCATGACGAACTCTATCAAACTGGGCTTTAAAACTATTAAAGTGAAATGCCCCTACCCGTTTGGGGAACTCCCGCCCCTTCTCCGGTACTACTCACAAAAATATCCGGACCTCAGGTTTCGCCTGGATGCCAATCAAAGCTGGCCGGTTCATGCACTGAATGAATTCCCGGAATTATTTGAGCACATTCCAATAGAGTATGTGGAAGAACCAAATAACAGTATGAAGAGCGGCGTGAGGCCCCCCGGCTTGCCGGTAGCTTTCGACGAAAGTATCGGAAATCTGGATGAGCTGAAAGGTGTACTCGCAGAAGACCCTGACTGCTTTGTCGTTATCAAGCCCTCTCTCTACGGTAATATCTTCGCCCTTTCAGAAACAATATTGAGATACAGAAGTATGGGATCGAGAGTGATATTCTCAACATTACTGGAGAGTGCAGTTGGTCGCAACACGATATTATTACTTGCAACTACTTTAGGCGATTCCGACCTTGCACATGGATTAAATACAGGAAAACTGTTTAAAAAGGATCTTCTTCCGCCTGACCATACGTTTACCGATTCTCCTGCAGTAGCTTGTGACCCAATAAATTTCAAAATTCCTGTTCCGGATGATCCCCGGCTGAAAACTTTGATTACTATTTACTAAAGTACACGTCCTATACCCAATGGCCACGTCAAACTATCCCATATTTACATTTACCTCATCCGATGCTGTTTTCCTATCCAGTAAAAACAAGAGTTATACCTATCAGGATCTGGCAAACATTGCTCATCATGTAAAAAAGGAATTGACGCCCTTTTCCATATCTCAGAAACATCCGCTGCTTATCGTGACGGCTAACAGCACAGATGTCGTACTTCTGTTTGCTGCCTGCTTTATAAATAACATACCTGTTTTACCAGTACATCCGGATACCACATCGAAAGATTTGGACTATCTGTTATCAAGACTTCAGCCCTCCGCCATCTTCAACGCTGCAACCGATACGTTTTCTGTGCCGGACACTATCCCTGAATTTCATTTTAATCCGGATGAGCTCTCACGGCCTGATTTGGAGAGAGAGGAATTTACAGGAATTCAATTCGCATCTCCTGAATCGATAGCAGGCTATTTCCAAACTTCGGGTTCCACAGGTCCGCCAAAAATTGTTCCGATTAAGCGACGTCAGGTACTCTATGCCGCCAAATCTTCTGAAAGAAACTTCCGTCCCGATATAAATAAATACTGGTTACTCTGCCTGCCACTGAATCACGTAGGCGGGGTGAGTGTTATTTATCGTTCGCTGCTCTACGGTTCCGCCATTTACCTCATTACCCGCTTTCGTAAAGAGGAAGTCCGCAACTTGCTTCATGAAAACAAAAAGTTTGAAGCGGCATCTATGGTACCGACCATGCTTTTAGCCCTTCTCGAAGAGTCTTTTTTCAGAGTTCAGTTCAATTTCAAAGGTCTGCTCTTAGGGGGTGGGCCCATCTCACTTTCACTTATCAACGAGGCTACCACCCGGGGAATTCCCATTGTAATCAGCTACGGGATGACAGAAACTTTCGGACAGATTGTAGCCAATCCGACTCTCCGCAGCGGCGGCATGTATATCCCGAAGAAAAGCGTCGGCGTTATATTCAGGGATAACGATATGGAAATACGTGACGAAAATGGCCAGGCGATTCCGGCATTGGAATCGGGCCGTATATGGCTCAAAGGTCCGCAGGTATTTGACGGCTATCTCGATCCCGCACGCAATGAGGGCGTCTTTGATAGTGACGGCTGGTTTGATACTGGAGACTTCGGTCATGTTAACCGAAAAAGACAGCTTTACATAGAGTCCAGGCGGACGGACCTGATCATCACAGGCGGAGAGAATGTAAATCCGTACCAGGTAGAGGAAGAGCTTCAAATGCATCCTGACATCGCCGAAGCAGCCGTGATTGGTGTGCCGGATAAAAAGTGGGGGCAGCGTGTGGTTGCTTTTCTTGTACTCAAATCATCAGCAGAAACAGAGCCATCCTCCTCCGGCCTGACAAACTTTTTAAAGAACAACCTGAGAAGTTTTAGCATTCCTAAAGAGTATATCCTTATCTCTCATCTGCCGAAGACCGAAACACAAAAAGTGAAACGTCAAGAGCTGCGAACGATATACATGAACGAATACCAGCAGGGTTCGGATTGACCATAACCGCCTCTAAATCTTTTATGGCCTGTGGTTTCCAGATAACATGCATTATTATCCTTTTCGGGCTGCTCTTCGTTTACGAAAGTGCTCTTCGATTTGAGCATGAGTTTTCCCGCCCTTTTCTGCTAACCCTTTTTGAATTTTATGCAGAAAGACCAACCTCACTATTCCTTCCTCAATTGTTGCATCTTCTGGCAATTCATCAATGGCCTTAAGCATTGGTTTTTTATCAATTGTCTGTTCCATTGAGTATGGATTTAGTGCAAGGTAGAATCAAAAATAACAAAAATTTCATCAAAATTATATACTTTCACTTTTTAATCAGAACAAATTATCAATTGTTATTGATATACTGAGCCGTTCTGCACGGGACAGTTGTCAGTTTCATGGAGAAGTTGTCTGCAACAGACGGCACTACAATTTGTTAACTATAGAGGTCATATATAAGTTATACCGCAGCGCATTGTTACCGGCAAGTTGCATGATAAAACAAACGAACAAAACCTAAAGACTGTTCCAAGAACCCAGGCCGCTACAATTTAACTGACCTTTTTCGCGCTTCAAATTTGCATCTTATTAAATTTTTACATATTTAACTTTTAAGTAGTGATAGTTACTGCACTTTTACATCAAACAAACCAAAAACTAAACAGAGATAGTTATGTAGAGAACAACACAGATTGCACTTCTTTTTTCCTTTTTTGCAATACTGATGACAGTTCAATTATCTGTTACCACTCAGACAGATGAATCAAATATTACAGTCGAAAGCGTTACTGAAATGTGCCAGAATCAAATTCATTTTGATATAGGTTTTGCAACCGTAGATGCTCAAGATCCAGATCCGGACCCTGGCAATTGCCATGATGATGGAAATTGTGAGGCAATTTGTGGCTCTGGCCATACAGCTTGTACATATATGGATTGTGGTTCGGGGACTCAATTATGTCATAAAAGCAACTAATGAGATTCTGAAACATTAATGGTGCCAACTCAAAAATCCATTTGGGTTGGCACTTATATTTTAAATCATGAATAGAGTTAACATTATAATACTTTTTGTCACAGTTGTAATAGTCACCGGCATCTGGCTTTTTCTTGATTCCAGCAGCAAAGATAATGTGGATTTTGTGAGAGCATTGGACGCTTCACCAAGCGAGTTTGAAAGAGAAGTAGTGGAAGTATCAATTCAATCGAGTATTCTTGCAGATACCACATACATATTTCGACCAGCTCAAATAAGAATCAATAGTAATTTCACATATGTGAATGATTTTGCGGATTTCACAATCTACGAATATGACTCTGAGGGAAACCAAAAAAGAAAACTTACCACAACTCGGGGAAGAGGACCCGGTGAAATACAACATCTTACTGACTTTGAGGTGAAAAATGACACTATTTGGATAGCGGATAGTCAATCTATGAGAGTTACCTCGTATTCGTTATCAACAGGTGAATATATTGATAATTACTCTTTAGAAAGTCGTCCGATGAGAGTCACCGTCTTAGAAGATGGTTTTGTAGTATTGTGGCTTGGTGCTGAGAAACTGTTTAGTAAGTTTGATTTTCAGGGAAATGAAATACATCATTTTGGTGAGATCATAGAAGATCAGATATTACATCAGTTGTCAATGGATGGAACCATTCGATCTAATGGACAAGATCGTTTTGTTTATATTCCGTTCTATGCAAGTCTTATCTATCATTTTGATAGTGAAGGAAACAAAATTAACATTTTGAAAGCGCCTGATGGTGTTAACTTTCCTTCAGTGCGAAGAGATGGACCTACAACATTTGCACCGGACTTTTTATTTATGCGTGACGGATTCATTGATGAAGATGACAATCTTTATGTTTACGTGACTTTACCAGATGAAATATCCCAAAATGATCAGGATAACAATTACCCGGAAAGTTACATAGATAAGTATAGTTTAAGCTCTGCAGAATATGTAAACTCTTTTCGAATGCATGAACACTTCAGTTCTGTAATGTATAATCCCTATGAAAACATTATATATGCATCTGATTTCGAGAAATCATTTTTATTCCAATTAGGTCGCGATTTTTAACGATGCTTTAAAAATCAGCCGGAGATGGCTTTACAATTTTATTTATTCTTTGGAAATTCAGGTGTACCATACCGCTGATTCCTTTAACGATATCACCCCGCGAATGAACAGTATCGAATTCGGCGGCACTTGAAGTTACACCCGGACAATGTTGACGCGGCCCCCTTTCCTCAGGTTTTCTCACTCCCCCTGGACTAGTGTATTATACCATGCAGTCAATCTGGCGACGTCTGTTCTGGATGAATAATCGAGCCGATTGTTTTCACCGTACTGCTCCAGCTCCTCCCTATGGTCAGGGAAGTTCCTGATGACTCTCCTTCTGTTGGGCCGACGGATCCGGTTGAACCCCTCTTCACCTGCTTTTATGTAGAATATTTCTGAAGATACATACTTATCTTCTTGTGTGGCAACCCCGTAGGTGGCAGAGTCCTGAAAAAGAGATGTGTGGTGACGGACAAGAAAGGTCGCTGCTCCATCTGCTGCTACTTCAACAAAATCGTCAGCAGTGAGACCGCTCGCTTCAAACCCCCTGGAGAACCGGTACCTCTTGCCTTCCATATGGAATTCAAAAGAGTTTAACTTCTCCAGACCCACACTAAAAATCTCGTTTCCATGGAGAAAGTCGATTCGCTGTTCATGTGTATTGTACCGGATCGGCACGTTTCGTGTCACCCGGCCGTTCTCAAGAAACACAGACCCTTCATGAAACTCTTCATTTAGAAAAGGCGAACCGATCGTATTTACCGCACGATGTGTTGGAATTTTGTTGGCCTGGAGTAAACTCCTCATCTCGTTTGGTGATATTTCCGCTTCATTTTCTACCTGGGCGAGCAGGGTAACCGGGATTAGAACCACAGTGAGTCCCATGATCAACAGAAAAAATAGTATCGCTTTAATTCTTGTTATCATATCAGAAGTCGTCTCCACAGATTTGGGTGATACAAAATGTCTCTGTTACGAAAGTAACCCGCCGTTCAACCTCTCCGCCGGTTCTGTATTTCCGTACATAACCACGTTGTGTTTTGTTTAAAATAGTATATTTACTTCAGGAATCGGAAAACTTTTCAAGTTGTTCCAATTCTGCTTTTAAAGGTGCGGTTATAAGTTGTGTAACAAACCGTAACCACAGATGCTTGTCTTTAGGTCCTGTCCTTTTTTCTAAACCATACCCCCTGACTCATATGGCACCTACGAGAATCAACCGTTTCCGGATCAAAGCTTTTCTTTTTTTCATTACCTTGCTTCTCTGCGTTTTTTCCGGTCAGTCCGCCCGGGCTCAATTTATTCACCATGTACCTGAGGATCACCCCAACTCCCGATTCATGACAGATGTTTCCCACATTGAGATGAGACCACAGCTGACATTTGCTGGTTTTTCGGGAGAGAACAGCAGGGCCCTGGGCCTCCAGCAATTTCTCAATCATGCCGCTGATGACAGTGGCAATCCTGCTTTTGCAACTCTTGAAAAAATTATTGAAATGGCCGGACAATCTATCCCTCAAGATCCGGACATCCACCATATCGAGCATGCTACCAATATTCTGCAATATCTCGCATTCGAAGCTATGGCTGCCCTGTTGATTGAGCAAAATGGAGAGATACCCGGCCAGTCCATGCAGTTTAATGGAGTACACATCCGTCCCCACACTGAGGTTATCGAACAGCTGAGGGCAGCCCTGGTTACTCTTTCTGAAGGGGATAAACTGGTACCAAAGCATTCAGCAGAACAACCCTTTGTGGATTACCTGGATGCACTTCGTTCCTATTACAATACTGCACGAGCAGTCGACCTTTATCTGGGAATTGAAAACGCCTACTCTTTCTATGGCCTGGATGATGGTCCCCTGCTCTCCTTACCGGAAAAACGAGTACTTATGAAGCGTATGAACGAAGACCTGCATCTCCTCTACGATCAGGGAATCAAGAAGCAGGTGTCCTTTGCTGAAGGAAGTATCACCATCAGAGCCGATGAAATGGAAGCGGGGAACCGGCCCCTGAAAGCGTATCTGGCACTTGGGTACGCCTCCCTTGCGATTCAGTACGAGAGGGAACCGGAACAAGAAAGAAGTTCGGAATATCTCTCAGAGGCTATATTAAGAGCAAGTCATCTCACTCAATCTGCAGAAAGAGATCTTTACTGGGCATACCAGACGGGAAACGGGGAGCCGTACTGGGCAGAAGGCCCCTACTACTTTGATTTCGTACTTAAGGATGCCGTTGCGTTCTGGCATGTAGTCAGGGAGCTAAACACACAACCACTTCCTGAAGATCCTTTTCACAGCTCCTGGTTTCTGAACCCGGTCCTGTGGCTGGCAGGGCTCTCAACACCCGACGGCTCCCTTCCTCCCCTGGATGATGGCAACAAACGGCCTGTGCAATCTGCACGGATGCTTCGGTGGACACCCGATTATGGCGATGGGTACACAGGATCCCTTTTTGCCACGATTCATCAAAAGCAGGAACTGTATCTCTCAGAAGATCTTCCCGAAGATCAGTACTACCTGGTAGAGGCCGCAATTCCCCGCATGAAATCTGCCGCAGCGGAACTTCCACCTCTTAAAGACAGTGATGGAATGCAGTTGGTGATCCGGAGAACCGATGCAGAAAACGGATCCCATTATCTTCTCCTGAACGGAGAACGCGGGCAGGCAATCGATGCCGGAGAAGGTCACGAACAGCCCGACCAGCTGCAACTGATCTATTACAGGGATCACCACTCATACCTGGTCGATCCGGGGTACGACAGAGGGTATACCAGAACGAACAGCAGCTGGAACGGTTATCTTCACACCAATACCATGCAGTACAACGCAGCAGATATCCGGCATACTGCAGGGTTCGTAACCACCCAGAATGAGGGAGGGCTCCAGAGCCCATATGTATCAGTTTCTGACATCCGCAAAGTGAGTGTTCACCATCCTGCCGATCTGGTCTATGACCAGCCTTCACCAGAAACGGAGGTTCTGAAAGGGTCCGTACAGCTCGAATTTGAACGCCCTGAATCCTCTATAGCCAACTATCAGCGGACCGTGATTGCAGTGGCAGGGGAACACCCCTACGCGATCGATATAAACGATATAGAAGCCATAACCGGGAGAAAAGATTTTGTTATGAGATATCATGGTAACAGCGACAGAACCCTCACAGAGAACGGCTGGTTCTCATGGGCTACAACATCAGGAACAGACGCCCGGGCAGACAGACACCTTTTCCTGCACACTTCACCCCTGGTAGGCAATTACCGGATTGAAGAAGCGGTAACCGAGATTCAGGAGTCTGAAAACCGAACGGCGGGAAGTGATAAAGTGCCTTACCCCATTGTCCGGAAGTCATTGGTCTCTACCGAAGAGTCCCACCGATTTGTAACTGCAGGGTTTTTGAGTATAAGGAAAGAGGCTCCTGCCGCAGAACCCCTTCTCTACAGGACAGAAAGCGGCCTGCACTATCTCTGGTTCCCAATCGATTCAGAGAGAGCCGATATTCTTGTTTTTGCCATGGAACCTGCAGCTCAATCCCGGTTGGTAGAGTTTGATTCAGGCCCGGCTAAAAATCTTCGTTTCGAAATGAAGGGTGGCGAAGGTGCAGCATTTGCCAGACTACAGAAATCGGATAAGGGATGGACCCAGCTAAAGGAATTTACGGCATACCTGAAACTGCTGACCGAAGCAGAACAGGAACCCGTCGGGGAGCATAGGTTTCTACTAGCCTATCCCAACCCTGCAGGGGATTTTGTAACCTTTCAGTATCGGATACCGGAAAGCGCAGAAGTTTTGATGGAACTGTACGATTCTATCGGAAGGAAAATAGCAACCATCTTAAATGAAACTCAGACTGCAGGCGCCCACGAAACAACGTGGAGTACTAGCGGACTGGCCACCGGTATCTATATGGTTCGGCTCACCTCGACGGAGCCGGACGGGCAAGCCTGGTACACCACAAGAAAAATCACGGTGATCCAATGAA
>Ga0209487_1000754_pt1 | contig 28717 bp, 27 predicted proteins | sample Poulit2012_FD_187524 | JGI IMG/M metagenome (GOLD analysis project Ga0209487, IMG submission 187524) | Agricultural soil microbial communities from Georgia to study Nitrogen management - Poultry litter 2012 (SPAdes) (version 2) | ecosystem: Environmental > Terrestrial > Soil > Agricultural land...
TAGATCCTTCTGCCGAGATATTCATCTTCGACCGACATGGTAAGTTGCTAAAACAATTAAATCCACAAAGCGAAGGATGGAATGGAACCTTTAATGGCAAACCATTACCTTCCACGGATTACTGGTTTGTAGTAAAATACCAGGAAGACGGTGTTTCAAAAGAATTTAAAGGACACTTTTCATTAAAACGATAGACAAGAAACATAGTTATGATTAAAAAAGCATATTTAGGGTTGCTCTTATTGGTTTGTTCTTTGGCCTATGGCCAGGAAGGAGTGCCGGTTTATATGGATTACTTTGCAGATAACCTATATTTGCTTCATCCATCTATGGCGGGAGCCTCTTCGAGCAATAAAATACGTTTAACAGCTAGGCAACAATGGTTTGATCATAGTAAGGCACCGAACCTACAGACTTTAAGTTATAATGGTAGGGTAGGCGAGAGTTCTGGTGTTGGTGTTATTGTTTTTAATGATCAGAACGGTTATCACTCCCAAATAGGAGGTTATTTAACCTATGCGCACCACCTTATGATGGGTAGTTCCTATTCGGACTTAAACCAACTGTCTTTTGGTATAAATGCTGGAATGGTACAATCTCGTTTGGACGAGTCTTATTTCGATCCTTCTATTTATGATCCAATTATCGCAGGTATTGTACAAAGTACTTCGTATTTTAATATAGATGTTGGAACGTCATACAACTTGAGTAACTTATCGCTTCACTTAACGGTTAAGAATTTATTATTCCAAAATAGGGATATGTACACCGAGCAGTTTGAATCGAATAACCAACGCAGGTATATAGCTTCTGCGAGCTACACCATTGCACCGCAACGTTCAGATTGGATGTACGAGCCATCGGTTATGTTCCAGCTTGTTGAGCGTACTGGTGAAAAGACAATAGATGCTAACTTTAAAGTTTATCGAAACTTTGATTTTGGTAGGCTTTGGTTAGGTGTTTCTTACCGACAAAGTTTTGATGGTGCGGAATATTTAAAAGGAAATCAAGTTAAATCACAGAAATTACGTTATCTAACTCCGGTACTTGGTGTAAACTATCGTAATTTTATGGCAGCTTATACTTATTCTTACCAGACAGGAGATGTTTTGTTTGATAATGGAGGGTATCACCAAATTACTTTAGGCTATGATATCGGTGGTGATAGACGAGGTAGAAACCGTAGCTTTAACTGTGATTGTCCTGCAGTAAATTAAATTATTATTCTATACTTATACTACATATAAACGGCATCGAATTAAAATCGATGCCGTTTTATTTATTATCTATATGGCTTTATAAGTTAAAACTATTCCTTAAGATTACATTCTAATGTCAGCCCTTAAATGAATGTAAATATCTTCTTATTAGTTTCTTTGAAGGTAGAAATCTACTTTAAATTTAGTTGTAAATAGTTTTATTAAAATTCTAAGAATAAGAATTTATTTGGGCTGTGATATGGTGTGAAGTTTAAAATGCTTTTACTTGGCTTATTATAATAAAATTTATGTTCTCCTTCTTGTTTTTGTTCGTTAAGCATCTGGTTGGATTTCAAAATATACTTGGTTTGTCTTGCCACTGCCTCGCCAGAATCAATTATTCTAACTGAATCTGGTAGGACTTCTTGTAGTTGATTTTTGATGTAGGGATAATGCGTACATCCAAGTACCAATCGGTCAATATCTGCTGCAACCATCTCTTTGGTATATAAACGTAGTAATTCTTTCATTTCGGCGCCCTCTAGTCTATTTTCTTCTATTAATGGAACTAGACCTACTCCAGCTATTTTTGTTACCTCTACACCCTTCATATACGGTTCTTGAAGAGCTTCTATAAACTCTTTGCTGTTTAGTGTGCTGGATGTTGCTAAAACCGCAATTCGTTTGTTTATAGATGCTATCGCAGCTGGTTTTATGGCGGGTTCTACTCCTATGAACCTAATATTCGGAAATAGCTCTCTAAGTTTACTTATGGTATTTGTAGTGGCAGTATTGCAGGCAACAACAATTAGCTTTACTCCTTTTGCTAGTAGAACTTCTGTGTTTTTTATACTATAGCTTAGAACTTCTGATGGAGATTTAGAGCCGTAAGGTGCATTTTTATTATCAGCCAAATAAATTGTATTTTCATAAGGAAGCTTCTTCACTAATTCATTCCAAATAGTGATTCCTCCAACACCTGAGTCAAATATACCTATAGGAGATGTGTTTTTCATATACGTAAAAATAGAAACTGCCCGCAATTAAAGCGAGCAGTTTTCAAAATATATTAAAGTACTTAGTTTACTTTATCTTAAGCTCTCTCTGCACGTCTTCTAATAGATCTTTTCCTTCTGCCATAATAACTCCACTTCCTAGGGTAGAATCTAAGATGTAATCAAAGCCTTGCTCTTTTCCTACCTTTTCTATTGCCTTTTTAGCTTTTTCTAATAATGGTTGGTAAATATCTTGTTCTTTTTTCTCTAATTCGCGCATAGCTGTTTGTCTATACTCTTGGATATTGTTTTGCATATCTTGCAATTCTTGAGCACGTGCCATGTTCTCTTCTTCTGTCTTAGAATCTGCTTCATTTTCATAGCGCTTTACTCTTGCTTCAAAAGTACTAGCTAAGTTTCGCAACTCAGTTTCGTAAGTTTTAGAGATTTTCTCCAATTCGTTAGCAGCTTCTTTCATTTCAGGCATCGAAGAAACTAACTCTTGCGTATCGATATGCGCTATTTTTGTTTGTGCGCTCATTTGCGTAGCACCGATAAATAATACTATAGCTACTGCTAATAATTTAATCTTTTTCATGTTGATGATTTATTTAATGATTCAAATTTAGAATGGTTATTTAATTTACTCGTTGTTTTATAGGAAATTTAACTAATTAATTTGATTTCCTTGCATTTATTATAGAATCTCTCTTACGTTGTCTTTCTTCTAATATTCTTTGACGTCTTTCTTCAAACTCAGCTTGTCTTGCGTTACGTATTGAATCTCTTTCACGTAATTTTTGCTCTCTAGCTTTTTCTCTCTCACTTAATAGTTCTTCACGTTGCTTTTCCCGTTCTGTGAGTTCTTTATCTTGCTCATCGGTCAGTGATTCTTGTCTTTCTATTTCCTTTTCCTCTTCTTTGCTTGTTGCTTGTTGTCGGTTAGAAGCTCTGTCAATACGGCGTAATACTAAATCGCTGATATCATGTCTTTCAGCTGCAAACAACATGGCAGCATTGCTGGTTTTGTCAAAGATGAAATCATATTTTCTAGCCTCTGCTATCTCTTGTACAATGGTATAAACCTGATCTTGTATTGGTTCTACTAATCGTCTTCTTTGTGTAAAATAATCTCCTCGCGTACCAAAACGTTTTTGTTGAAGCGCAGTCCAAGCATCTTCTTTTACTTGAATTTCCTCTTCCCGTTCTTCTATTAGTTCATGGGTTAGTAGAGGGCGCTCATTGCTCAAGTCTATACGCATGGTTTCAATTTCTCCTTGAAGATTATCTAACTCTACTTTCCAACGTTGTACTCTACTTTCTAGCTGCGCAGAAGCTTCTTTATATTCTAATACATTTTCTAGAATGTATTCCATATCAATATAGCCAAATCGCATGTTTCGTTGGGCATGGGATTGCGTAGCTACTGCGAAAATTACAATTATTACTAAATATATTCGTTTCATAACTTAATTACATTGTTTCTATATGGAAAAACCGTGCCAAACATTATAAGTCGTGTCCAATTATAAAGTGTGTTTCCCATCCTGCACGTTCATTTGTGCCTAGTGGGTTATCAAATCCATATCCAAAGTCTATACCTAATAAACCGATTTGTGGCATAAATATACGAAGTCCTACTCCAGCAGATCGCTTAACATCGAATGGATTAAATTTTTTGAAAGAGTTAAATGCATTACCAGCTTCTGCAAAGGCCAAACCATAAATAGTGGCCATATGTGCTAATGAAATTGGATATCGTAGTTCGACAGAATATTTATTATAAATAGTACTTCCATCTTGAATGGATAAAGAGTGATTTGGATATCCTCGTAACTGTACTACTTCTCGTCCATCAAGGCTGTAAGTAGCTAAACCATCACCACCTAAATAAAATCGTTCAAATGGTGGTATTCCTCGGTCATTATTATAGGCACCTAAGAAACCAAACTCTACTCTAGAACGTAATACCAACTTATCGGTTAAACCACTATACCATGAGCCTCTGAATTTTACTTTGTAATACTCTAACCAGTCAAATCGTTCTTGATCGATTATAGACCTACGTTCGCTTAATTCTTGAGCATTACTAGGGTTTTCTGCTAGTTGAGATTCAATATCTGCACGCTCTTCTGCTAAGGCTCTAAAGTTTTTTGAGCTAAATAGTGAGTAAGGTGGGGTGAGTTTTGCCGATATGCTAAACTCCGAACCACTTGTCGGATAAAGTGGGTTTGTACCTGTATTGTCTCTGCTAATTCCAATGGTATATGCTAAGTTGTTTGCGTGACCATCACCAAAAGTGAATAGTCCTGTATTGTAATTCGATAAACTATAGTGTTGAAAACTAATAGCGTTCGAAAGCACAAAGTGGTCATCAGGCCACTGCAATCTTTTAGCCAACCCTACACTTCCACCAGTTATTAAGAAACTTCTACTTCTATCTACATCTCGTGAATAGAAATCGTAGTAATACTGTTTGGTATGTGAGAATGAGGTGGATAATTGCACTGGTTTTTTACCACCAAACCAAGGTTCTACTATATTCAAGCTATATGATTGATAATAAGTACTTCCTTGTGCTCGCAAGGATAGCTTTTGTCCATCTCCTAGCGGTAATGGTTTGTAAGTATCAAAATTAAATATATTTCGTAAGGAGAAGTTGTTGAATGATAAACCTAAGGTTCCAACAAAACCACCACCTCCATAACCGCCTTGAAGTTCAATTTGGCTTTGACCACTTTCTTTAAGCTTGAATTTTAAGTCAGCAGTCCCACTATTTGGATCAGGATTTTCGATTACTGGCTCAATATTTTCTGCGTCGAATAACTGTAGTTGTGCTAATTCTCGAATTGTTCGCATAATGTCCGATCGTCTAAATTTTTGACCAGGACGGGTGCGTAATTCTCTGTAGATTACATGGTCATTGGTTCTGTCGTTACCTTCCACTGTAACGTTTTCCAAGTACACTTCTTTTCCTTCGTAAATGCGAATCTCGAAGTCAATGGTATCATTTCGCACACCAACTTCTACTGGGTTTACATTAGAAAATAAATACCCATTATTTTGGTACAGGTTGGTAAGGTCATTTGCATCGGGATCTTTTTGGCTTTGAATTCTTTCTTGAAGAATAGTTCCGTTGTAAACGTCTCCTTTTTCTATTCCTAGTACTTGTCGTAAAAACTGGTCGTTATAAACGCTGTTTCCAACAAATCTAATGTCACCAAAATAATAACGATCTCCTTCCTCTATATCAATTTCTAAAGCGATGCTTTTCTCATCCAAAATCATCATCGTGTCGCGGATAATTCTTGCATCTCGATAACCATTTTCGGCATAATGCTTTATAAGAGAAAGTTTGTCTTCTTCAAAACCGTCTTTAGTATATTTAGAGCGCTTAAATAAACGGTAGAATCGTCGTACCTTCGTGTTTTTCATGGAGCGTCGAAGCCTTGCATCCGAAAACTTTTCGTTTCCATCAAAAGTAATGCTAGCTATTTTTACACGTTTTCCTCTATCTATGTTTATAGTTAAATCTCTTGCAACCTCAGCACCAGTGGTGTCTGTATAAGGTCTGCTATCTATTTGGACTTCAGTATTGAAAAAACCTCTATCTCGTTGCTTTTCTTTAATGTAGTTTATGGTGTTAGTAAGGAGGTTGTTGGTGATTTTTGTACCCTTGTTTAATTCATTGTCCTTAATAAGTTCCTTTTGCTTTCCTTTTCGGATGCCAATAACCTCCACATTGTTAATCTTAGGTAGCTCAACAATATGTAATTCAAGGTCTATGAGATTGCCTTTTATGTCGGTAATATAGAAGGTTATATCGCTAAATAAATTTTGTTCCCATAACTTTTTTGTTACGTCGCTTAATCGTTCTCCGGGGATTATTATTTCCTCACCTATTTGCAAACCTGTAAATGCAATCACTGTATTGGCATTGTAGGTTTGTGTTCCAGTTACCTTAATATCGTTTATTATATAGGTGTCTCCTTTATCTATTTGCGCATATACACCAAAAGGTAGCAACAGCAGGACAAAATATAATATAGTTTTATAGGTAGCTAAAAAATTGCAATTTCTAAAGCTGCTCACTGGTTTTTCCAAATCTTCTTTCTCTATTTTGATAATTTAAAATTGCTATATATAGGTGGTCTTTAGTAAAGTCAGGCCAGAGCGTATCGGTAAAATACAATTCGCTATAGGCAATCTGCCAAAGCAAAAAATTGCTTATCCGCAATTCTCCACTTGTCCTGATCAATAAGTCCACGTCGGGCAAATTTTTCGTGTAAAGATGCTTATTAATAAGTTCAACATCAATAACATCAGGCGAAATTAAGTTATTTTTGACTTTAACGCTAATCTCTTTCACACAATTTACAATTTCCTCTCTAGAACCATAGTTTAATGCAAGCGTTAAGGTCATATGCTTATTGCTTTTGGTTTGGTCTACAACCGATTGTAGTGTTTTATAAACACTGCTTGGTAGTTTCTCTGTGTTGCCTATAGTTCTAAGAGAAATATCGTTTTCTTGCAAAGTAGGCAATTCTTTTTTTAATGAATTGACCAAGAGTTTCATCAATGCATCAACTTCGCGTTTAGGTCGACTCCAGTTTTCTGTCGAAAACGCATATAAGGTAAGGTGTGGTATTCCTAACTCTGCTGCGCCCTCTACAATGTCTCGTACACTTTTGGTGCCGTTTTCGTGACCGATGGTACGAAGAAACCCTCTTTTCTTAGCCCACCTACCATTACCATCCATAATTATGGCTAAATGCTTTGGCAGCTTACTTTTGTCTATTTGCTTTTTCACGATTTCATTAAAATTTACTGTTACACGGTGCCCTTCCAAACGCAAATGTAAGTGTTATCCCGCTAAAAACATACCAGTCATTAGAATTAAGATTTCCAAATGTGTAGTGCATATCTCCTGCACCGCTTGGATTGCTCCCATCTAAGTTGTCGGTAAAAGTATAGCGAGCTCCTATTTCAAAGCCCAAGCTTATGAATCTAGTTAGAGTGGTTTTGTATCCCAAAACCATTGGAATTGCAAAAGTGGAACCTTTACCGTCGGCCACCATGTTGTTTTCGGCGTCGCGATACAAATCATCGTATATAAAATAAGTGAGTCCAATGTATAAATAGGGGGTTTGAATAGGAGTTCCTGGATGTGGATTATACTCCCAAAAGGTGAATTCTATACCTAAACTAAACTCTTTAATAGTGTTTTTAAATTGGTATTCTCGTGTAACCCGTCTTTGGTCATTAGCGTCCAAGTCGTTTGCTGTGATTTTACCAATGGTAGCCGAAGCTCTAAAGCTATGTCGGGGGCTTCGATTCCATTTAAATAATCCGCCAACAACTAATTGATTAGGGCTTATGTACTTAGTGTCACCTACATCACCAATGTAATTTGCACCACCTAAAAATCCGCCAAACTCATAAGTTTGAGCGAGACCATAAAATGGAGCTAAGATAAGTCCTATTAATAATGTTAGTTGTCTCATATATATGACAGGAAAAGATTGCAAATGTATTAAATAACTTTTTAATGGATGAAAATAGCGAGGTAAATATGCTTTTTAAGAGCATCTGGGTTCGCTGAATCTTTTTCTTATTAGTACTATTAACGAACACTTTTTGCTTTAATTGCGTTTGTCCTCGCCCCAAAGCATTTTTTTCTGAAGGGTATCAAAAAAACTATTTTCTGTAAGTTGTACAAGAGAAATCGTATAGGGTGCTTTTTTTATTTCTATGGATGCACCGTTAGGTAGTGCGGCAATTCGAGCATCCAAGGAAGTGAGAAAGGATTTGCTTCGGGTAAAAACTCTAAGGGTTACCGTCGATGAATCTGGGATAACCAAGGGTCTTGCGTTTAAATTGTGCGGTGCAATTGGTGTGATTACCAAACTACTAGTAGAAGGATTTAAAATAGGGCCGCCACAACTTAAGGAATATCCTGTTGACCCTGTAGGAGTAGAAACAATAAGACCGTCTGCCCAATAGGATGTAATGTGATAACCATCTATTTCAGTATAGATTTCGATCATGGAGGTAGTGTCCTTTCGGTTTACAGTGATTTCGTTTAGCGCAATATTTAACTTTTCAATACTTTCTACACCAACATCTGTTTTGGCCGATAGAAGACTGCGTTTAGAGAGGATATAATCCCCATTCAATATTTGTTCTAATCCTTCGACGATGTTTTCTTTTTGAAGAGTAGCCATAAACCCTAATCTACCAGTGTTAATAGCCACTATAGGGATGTCAAGATCACGAATGAATGTAATGGCGCGTAGCGTAGTGCCATCGCCTCCAATACTAAAAAACAAGTCGAAACTCTTATCAAGTTTTGAAAAGGTAGGAAGGTCGGAAAATATGTTTTGCATCTGCTTATTCTCCTTCGTCAATTTCAAGAAGTTTTCTTCTATATGTATAGATACATTTTTTTGATGTAAAACATTGAAAATTTGTTTGATACTGTTCTCTGAATCTTCATGGTAATACTGGCCGTAAATTCCAACTTTCAACATAGGGGGGGTGGTTAAATATTTAAAAATTTTTTCAAATACTTGGAGCGCTCTTTAAGTCCTTCTACATAGGTGTCTTCTAAATGCTCAGACAATATATTATAGCCGTAACGACGGAAGGTTTGCACTATTTCGTTTATTCTGTTGCTGTTTAATTTAATCGTACATTCGATGTTGTTATCAGTTAAACCAGTAACAAAAAGGCTCATTATTTTGCCGTTATTCGACTCTATTATTTGACTTATTTGGCTAGAGGAATAATTATGAATTGCGGTTTCGAGTACTAAAACAGCTCCAGGCTCATTTAAGAAAGGGGTTCTCCCTAATAAATGAATAAACTCTTCTAATTCTAAATAACCTATATATATACCATCCGAATCTAATACTGGTAGCATATTGGCGTTATGGCGCGAAAACTCTTGTAAAGCGTCAATCCAATTAGTGTTGGCCGTAACAGCCATTCTGTTATATAAGTACTGATAGTCGTTTAGTGTTTTGCCATGCTCTAGACTGTCCATGTCGTCTAAACTTATACATCCAAGAAACTTAGTGTCCTGAACTATTGGTAAATGTGTAACTTGCAACAAACTAAAGCGTTCTTTTACTTCGGTCGTTGTTGCATTTAAATCTAAAGCGGCTTCGTATGTTAGTATCTGATTTATATCCACGATATAATGCTTTTTATGCAAATTACTGAAATTACCGGTAATTAGTCGTGGTGCTTTGTACTTTTGTTTTCTTAAAATTAAAAATCATAAGTATCATGACAAGATTAAGTGTTAATATTAATAAAATTGCCACACTGCGTAACTCTAGGGGCGGAAATGTTCCTAGTGTAGAGCAAGCAGCTATAAAAGTTCAAGAGTTTGGAGCACAAGGAATCACTATTCATCCTAGACCAGATGAACGCCATATAAGGTATGCCGATGTATATGCTTTGAAACCTCTGGTGCATACCGAGTTTAATATTGAAGGGAACCCTATCCCTAAATTTATTGATATGGTTCTGGAAGTTAAACCAGAACAGGTAACTCTAGTTCCCGATTCGGTGAATGCACTGACTTCCGATGCAGGGTGGGATACGCTAAAAAATAAAGATTTTCTTGTAGAAGTAATCCAAGAGTTTAAAAACGCTGGAATTCGTACTGCGATATTTGTAGATCCAAATATTGAAATGGTAGAAGGAGCTGCAGCTACTGGGGTAGACAGGATCGAACTGTATACCGAGGCCTTTGCTGTAGGATATGCGCAAGGGGACAAGAAAGCAGTAGAACCTTATATTGCCTGTGCTAAAGCAGGACATGAACTGGGATTAGGGATAAATGCTGGGCATGATTTGTCGTTAGACAATTTAGGTTTCTTTAAGAAAAATGTACCTCACTTATTGGAGGTTTCTATTGGTCACGCATTGATTAGCGAATCCTTATATTTAGGGTTAGAAACTGTTGTAGCAGGCTATCTAAAACTTTTAAAATAAAAATAATATGGAATTATTACACGCACAGGTCATAGGCGAAGGGAAACCATTTATAATATTACATGGTTTTTTAGGAATGAGCGATAACTGGCGAACCTTAGGAAGGCGTTTTGCCGAGGAAGGTTTCGAAGTACATCTTGTAGACCAGCGAAACCACGGACGTAGTTTTCACTCCGACGAATTTAGTTATGATTTAATGGTCGAGGACTTGAAGTACTACTTAGATGAAAATGGTTTTGATGAAATAGTACTACTTGGGCATTCGATGGGAGGGAAAACCGCGATGAATTTTGCTGTTAAATATCCAAGTAGAGTTAAAAAGCTTCTAGTAGCCGATATTGCGCCAAAACATTACCCGCAACACCATCAAACTATACTGAAAGGTTTGTCTTCACTAAAATTTGCTGATCCCGACATGGGAGTAGAGGGGGTTTCTAGCAGAGGCGAAGCAGATGAAGCTTTGTCGGAATACGTTAAAATTCCTGCAGTTCGTCAATTTTTACTAAAGAATTTATACTGGGTGTCTAAAGGGAAATTAGCATATCGAATGAACTTACCTTCCTTAATTGAGAATATAGAAGAAATAGGGAAGGGGTTAGTAGATGATGCAGTATTCGATGGCGACACTATGTTTATATCTGGTGGGAGATCAGATTATATAGTCGCAGAAGATGAAATTCTATTAAAAAGACATTTCCCTAACTATACATTAAAAAAGATAGACGGGGTAGGACATTGGTTGCATGCCGAAAAACCAGAAGAATTCTTTAACATAGTTATGGGGTTTTTATAAAAACTTGTTATATTGCTTAATGAATTCTAAACGCAAGAGGGATTTCTTAATATGCATGCATAGGAAATCATCTGCTAAAATCAATTTTATTGAAAATGTAAATCAAAAATTATGACAAACAGATTTTTTATTCTAATACTACTGTTGTTCTCGACCCTAGTTGCTTACGCTGGTGGTTATCGAGTTAGCTTACAAAGTGGTCGAGCCCTAGCAATGGGTCATGCGGGTGTTGGTGTAATAGATAATGCAGAAGGTGCATTCTTTAACCCATCTGCTTTAGTTCATCTTAAAAATAGATTGGAAATTGCTGCAGGCGTTTCTGTAGTTTATAGCACCATTAGATTTCAAGATGAGGTAACAGGACAAAGTGAGAAAACACATAACTCACCTTCTACACCACTATATCTTTATTCAAATTATCATTTAAGTGATAAATTCAGTGTGGGTTTATCGGTATTTACACCATATGGTAGTGCTGTGGAGTATACCACAGATTGGCCTGGATCACATTTAGTCAATAGAATTGAGCTATCTGCTTTTTATATCCAACCACACGTAGCTTATAAAATCACAGAGAAGTTTAGTGTTGCTGCTGGTCCAATTATCGCAATAGGAAGCGTAGACTTCAATAGAAACTTAAATAGAACTATGATTGATATAGACGGAAATCGCTCTAATGTAACGGTTAAGGCTAGTGGGGTAACGGAAATAGGTTGGCATGCCAGTGCAACTTACTTGCCTATGGAAGGATTAACAGTTGGAGCTACGTACCGCTCGGAAATGATAATGAGTCCTGATGATGGGGACGCAACTTTTTCTAATGTGCCTAATTCGCCAATGACACCTTTTAAGGACTCTAAATTTAGTGCAGAATTACCTTTGCCTGCTGAACTTCTTATTGGAGTAGCTTATGAGTTTGATAAGTGGACACTTGCTTTTGACTATAACCTTGCGTTTTGGGATGTATATAAGTCTTTGGATATAGAGTTTGCTGATCCAAATATACCAAACTCCAGTAATCCAAGGAATTATAAGAACTCATCTTCCTACAGATTTGGTGCACAATATCAACTAAAGGATAATATAGCATTACGTGCTGGGTATTACTATGACGAAACACCAGTTCAATCAACTTATTTTGCTCCAGAAACACCTAGAGCGGATAGCCATAACTTTACATTTGGTGGTGGAATTGACATAACAGATAATTTCCGTGTAGATGTTGCCTTCTTGTATATTTACTTTAAGGAAATCGATGAGTCGTATGATCATTATGAAGAAAATGGGATAAAAGTACCGTTTGGCGGTACGTGGAAAACCTCTGGGTTTGTTCCAAGTATAGGACTAACGTATAGAATGTAAGCGGAATAACTTTTAAAAAAAAATGAATTATGAAATTACTACATAAAATATTTATTGCCTCGGCCTTTCTTGCATTGGTTGCATGTGAAACCGATTTCGATAATAAGGTTACCGACGAGGGCTTTTACAATAGCGGATCTGCTGATGTAAGTGCCTTTGTAGCTGTTGGAAACTCACTCACTGCTGGGTATGCCGATAATGCACTTTATAAAACAGGTCAGGAAAACTCCTTTCCAAACATCTTAGCAAGTCGTTTTGCATTTGTTGGAGGAGGAGAGTTCAAACAACCTATGATGGCCGATAATTATGGAGGACTTTTACTTGGTGGGAATAAAATTGCCGAACCTCGAATGGTGTTAAGTTTTGATGCGGATGGTAATGCAGCTCCAACGGTATTAGATAAAACGCCTACGACTGAAGTATCAGACCACTTATCTGGAACATTTAATAACTTGGGTGTACCAGGTGCAAAAAGCTTCCACTTAGCAGCACCAGGTTATGGTAACGTAGCGGGCGTGGCAACAGGACAAGCTAATCCCTACTTCGCTAGGTTTGCTAGTTCAGAAAATGCAACGGTAATCCAAGATGCCGTGGCAGTAGACGCTACTTTCTTTTCCTTATGGATAGGGAATAATGATATTTTAAGTTATGCTACTTCCGGTGGAGTTGGCGAAGACCAAACAGGAAATATGGATCCTACAACCTATGGTGGGAACGATATTACCGATCCAATGGTGTTTGCTTCTGTATATTCAGGTTTGCTAGAAGGATTAACCGCCAATGGTGCGAAAGGAGTAGTAGCTAATATCCCTGATGTGACTACCATTCCATACTTTACTACAGTACCATACAACGCTGTGCCTATGGACGAAGCTACAGCTGCTATGGTAAATGCAAATTTTGAACTTTATAACGATCAAGTTTTACCATTAATGGTTGGAGCTGGAGTAATTAGCCCAGAAGAAGCAGCTCTTCGAGAAATAGAGTTTTCCGCTGGACAAAATGCACCTATTATTGTAGACAAGGATTTGACCAATCTAACAGATATTTTGATAAGTCAGGGTATAGATCCAACTACAGCGCACTTAGTAGGACAACTTCGTCAAGCTAATGCGGAAGATTTACTTTTACTACCATCTTCAAGCGTTATTGGAACGTTGGCAGATCCATCTAACCCAATGAGTATAATGGGAGTGGCAGTACCATTACCAGATGAAATAGTTTTAACTAAGAAAGAGCAAGTGCTTGTACATACTGCAATGGTATCATATAACGCAACCATCCAAGCATTAGCTAGTCAACACGAATTAGCTTTTGTAGATGCAAATGCGCTTTTAAGACAATTGGCAGATGGCGGGTTGTCTTATGATGCCGGGATGCTTACTTCAGACTATGTAACTGGTGGGGCCTTCTCGTTAGATGGTGTACACCCAACAGCTAGAGGCTATGCCTTCATTGCAAATGAAATGGTAAAAGCTATTGAAAGCACTTATGGTGCGGACTTACCAAAGGTTAATATAGGAGAGTTCCCTACGATAATGCCACATAATAATTAAACACTAAAAACTCTTGCAGAGTGTTAAAAGCGTATGAAAGCGAAAGCTTCTCATACGCTTTTTTAATATATTTATAAATAAACAACTAAACTCAAATTGCATATGTCGGGACTTATTCGATTATTATTAACAGCAGTAGCAGTATACCTACTTCCATATATTCTTAAGGGGGTAGTGGTAGAGAAATTCACTACCGCAATTTTTGCAGCTATTGTCTTGGCAATATTACAGTTTTTAATAAAACCACTTTTGGTATTTCTTACCCTACCCATAACTATTTTAACCTTGGGCTTGTTTTTATTTATTGTCAATGCTATTATCATTTTAATGGCAGCTTATTTTGTTCCTGGATTTGAAGTGACAAATATTTGGTGGGCGTTATTATTCAGTATTTTGCTGTCAATTTTAGAATCCTCTTTATTTCAGATTGTAGGGGTAGCCGATTAGAATCGTAAATAGGTGATTGTAGGTTTGTTGGGTTAATTAAAATAGTGTACTTTTGCACTTCTATTTTTAGCGAAAACACATTTTAAACATGAATATTACCAGAAAAGACATCGACAGCTTAAACGCTGTATTAACCGTACAGATTTCAGAAGATGATTATGCCGGAGCGGTAGAGAAAATCTTAAAGGACTATAGAAAAACCGCCAATGTGCCTGGATTCAGAAAGGGACATGTGCCGATGGGAATGATTAAAAAACAGTACGGACAATCTGTAATGTTGGATGAGGTAAATAAATTAGTTCAGAAGTCACTGAATGATTACCTAACAGAAGAAAAAATTGAGTTGCTTGGACAGCCACTTCCAGTAAACCAAGAGAGTGTAGATTGGAGTGCTAAAGACTTTTCTTTTGATTTTGAACTAGGATTAGCGCCTAAGTTCGAAGTAAATTTAGACAATCTTGATGTAACCCATTTCCAAATCGTAGTTAGCGATGAGATGGCAGAAAAGCAAGTAGAGCACATCCGTAAACAATACGGAAAGTTAATTGCTAAAGATGAGGTAAGTGAAGGAGATGAACTGACAGGAAGTTTTGAATCAGATCAAGCCGATATCGATCATGAAACTACCTTCTCATTAGAAGAGCTAAAGCGTAAAGGCGATATTTCAAAACTAGTCGGAAAGAAAGTAGGCGATAGTGTTGTTTTAAAAACCAAAAACTTATTTGTAGATGGAAAACAAGCAACTATAAGCCACTTAGGTGTGTCTGCTGATATAGCAGAGACTTTAGACACGGAAGTTACCTTTGTAATAGACGAAATCAACACAAGAGAATTAGCCAAGTTAAACCAAGATTTATTCGATAAGATTTTTGGAGAAGGAGAAGTTACTTCAGAAGAAGAGCTAATTGCAAAAATAAAAGAAGACGGTAAAAAGCAGTTCGAACAGCAAAGCGATCAGAAATTGCTTGACGATATTGTAGAGAGTCTTTTAGAGAATACAAAAATTGATCTACCAGAAGAATTCTTACAGCGTTGGATTAAGGAAACAGCCGAAGAAGAAATGACGGAAGAAGAAGCTGCTGAAGAATTCAAAAGATCGGAGAAAGGATTGCGCTATCAATTAGTCGAAGGCCACTTAACCAAAGAGCATAAGCTATCACCAGACTTTGAGGAGATCAAAGAGTTTGCTGGGGAGATGGTAAAGATGCAAATGGCACAATTCGGTCAGACTAATCCTTCTAAAGAGGATTTAGACCCTATTGTAATGCGTATTCTAAGCAACCAAGAAGAACTGGAGAGAATTCACCAACAGTTGGTAACTAAAAAACTATTGGATTTCTTTAAAGAAAACGCAAAGCTTAAAACAAAAGAGGTAGACTTTGAAGAGTTTGTTAAAGAAGCTTACGAAACTAAGTAACAAGCAAATAAACCCGTATCTTTAAAGATAGTATTTCGGTACCTGTTGTAATTCAAGTGACAACCATCTGTTGTTAATAGGAAATGCAACAGGTATCCTTCATAAAACACATTTCTAAAATTTAAAACACATAGGATGGATTACGGTAAAGAGTTCAAAAAATTTGCTATAAAAGATCAAGGGATTAACAGCATGTACTACGACAAAATAGTCAGTAGCATGAATCCAGTAGGACTTACTCCAAATATTATAGAAGAGCGTCAAATGAACATTGTGGCAATGGATGTTTTCTCTAGGCTGATGATGGATAGAATCATCTTCCTAGGAACTGGAATAAACGACCAAGTAGCCAACATTGTACAAGCGCAATTATTGTTCTTAGAGAGTACAGACGCTTCTAAAGATATTCAGATATACATCAATTCACCAGGAGGTGGCGTATATGCTGGATTGGGAATATACGATACCATGCAGTTTATAAAACCAGATGTAGCCACTATTTGTACGGGAATGGCTGCTTCGATGGCTGCCGTTCTTTTATGTGCAGGTGCAAAAGGTAAACGAAGTGGTCTTACGCACTCAAGAGTAATGATCCATCAACCGCTTGGTGGTGCGCAAGGGCAAGCAAGTGATATTGAGATTACGACTAGAGAAATCTTAGCGCTTAAAAAAGAGCTATACGAGATTATCTCTAAACACACAGGACAAACCTATGAAAAAGTACACGAAGATAGTGATCGTGATTACTGGATGAAGTCCGATAAGGCAAAAGAGTACGGAATGATAGATGAAATTCTGGTACGTGGATAATACTTCGTGGATAACACAGAAGTTTAATAACCAAAATTAGAATCATGACAAAGAATAATGTAGCATGTTCCTTTTGTGGGCGTAAAAAAGCAGATACCCAACTGCTAATCGCCGGACTGGATGCACATATATGTGATAAGTGTATCGAGCAAGCACATGGAATAGTAGTGGAGGAGGTTTTAAAGCCAGAGGAGAGCGAGCTAAGCGATTCGGTTTTACTGCATAAGCCAAAAGAGATAAAAGACTTTTTGAACCAATACGTAATTGGTCAATATGCAGCAAAAAGGGTGTTGTCTGTAGCAGTATATAATCATTATAAACGATTACTACAGCCAGATACAGAAGATGAAGATAGCATAGAAATTCAAAAGAGTAATATCGTATTAGTTGGACAAACCGGAACAGGTAAAACGCTCGTAGCGAAGACAATTGCTAGGATGCTAAATGTGCCTATTGCAATAGTAGATGCTACTGTGCTTACCGAAGCTGGATATGTTGGGGAAGACGTAGAAGGAATTTTGTCTCGCCTACTTCAAGCAGCCGATTACGATGTGGAAAAAGCAGAGCGTGGTATTGTTTTTATCGATGAAATCGATAAAATTGCACGCAAAAACGATAACCCATCCATAACACGTGATGTAAGTGGGGAAGGTGTTCAGCAAGGTTTACTGAAGCTTTTAGAAGGCTCGGTAGTTAATGTGCCGCCAGAAGGGGGTAGGAAGCACCCAGACCAAAAATACGTGAAGATAAATACAGAAAATATCTTGTTTATTGCAGGTGGAGCATTCGATGGCATAGAAAGACACATTTCTAAACGCCTAAATATGCAGTCTATTGGATTTAGTGCTTTACAGGAAGGCGAGTCTATTGATAGAGAAAACCTATTGCAATACGTAATACCTAGAGATCTTAGAGATTTTGGTTTGATTCCTGAAATAATAGGTCGTTTACCAGTATTGACCTATATGAATCCATTAGATAAGAAAACCTTACGTTCTATATTAGTAGAACCAAAAAATGCTATCATAAAACAATATCAGAAACTCTTTTCTATGGATGATATAGAGTTGATTGTTGAAGATGAAGCCTTAGATTATATCGTAGAGCAAGCTATGGAGTATAAACTCGGAGCTCGTGGGTTACGTTCGTTATGTGAAGCGGTTTTAACCGATGCTATGTTCGAAATGCCTAGTAGCGATGAGAAAAAGCTGGTGGTTACAAGAGAATATGCAGAAGAGAAATTAGGAAAGTCTATGGTTATGACTACCCTAGGTAAAGCTTCGTAGAACTTAACTTTAATAAAACTACAAGAAATCCTGTTCGATTACTCGGGCAGGATTTCTTGTTTGTTAATACTTATCAACTCATCGGCAAAGATTCTAGAGTTAGATAGTCTCGGAATTTTGTGCTGTCCTCCTAGTTTATCTTGCTTTTTCAACCAATCGTAGAATAAGTCTTTACGAGCCACTACTATTTCCAATTTTCTTAAGGTAGTGTCATTAAATCGCTTTGCTTCATAATCGCTATTTACTTTTTGTAATTCTAAATCTAAACAATTTCTGAAGTCTTCTAAGTTCGCTGGAGGAGTATCGAACTCAATGATCCATTCATGAGCACCTTTTTCCCTTCCTTCCATAAATATTGGTGCTACAGTGTAGTCTTTTATTTTACAAGGAACCTGTTGTAATGTTTTTTCCAAGGCAACTTCAGCATTCTCAATAATCAATTCTTCTCCAAATACATTAATAAAATGTTTTGTTCGGCCACTTACCTTAATTCGATAAGGACTAATGCTGGTAAAGCGAACTGTATCTCCTATTTTATAGCGCCAAAGTCCTGCATTTGTTGAAATAACAATAGCATAGTTTTTTCCAACCTCAACTTCGCTTAAGGGGATTATCTTTTGCTCTAAGGTACCATAAGTATCCATTGGAATAAACTCGTAAAATATCCCATAATCTAGCATCAGCAGTAATTCATTACTATCGTTGGTGTCTTGTATTGCAAAGAAGCCCTCCGATGCGTTATATACTTCATAGTATCGAAAATTGTCCTTTGGTAGTAGAGCGCTGTATTGATCACGGTAAGGAGCAAAACTAACCCCACCATGGAAATAAACCTCTAGCGATGGCCAAACTTCAAGAATATTTTCTTTTCCTGTTGTTTCTAATACATTGTTCAGTAAAACTAACATCCACGAAGGCACTCCCATCAAACTCGTTACGTTCTCGGTAATGGTGTCGTCCACAATGGCTTGCATTTTTATTTCCCAGTCCGATAATAAAGAAATACTATTTTTCGGCGTACTGCTGTACTCTGCCCAGAATGGCATGTTGTCTATAAGTATTGCCGAAAGGTCGCCAAAGCTTGTTCCCTTTTCCTTATATAATTCTTTACTACCTCCTAGGCGTAAACCTTTTCCTGTAAAAAGTTGGGAGTCAGGGTTGTTATTCAAGTAAATAGACAGTAAGTCTTTACTAGCTTCATAATGACATTGTTCTAACGACTCTTGACTTACTGGAATAAATTTGCTTTTTGAGCTGGTGGTACCGCTAGATTTTGCAAACCACTTTATGTGAGTGGGCCAGAATATATTATCCTCGCCATTTCTAGAGCGCTCTATATAAGGTTGGTATTCTTCATATTTAGTAATGGGTACTTTCCTTGCAAACTCAGCATAGGAGCTAATGGAAGAAAATCCATATTTTTTACCAAGCTCGGTATCTTTAGCTTTACTAACTAAAGCCATAAGTAAGGCTTCTTGCACTTCGTTTGGGTGCGACATGAAATACTCAATTTGCTGAAATCTTTTTCGTAAAAACCAAGATGCAACGGAGTTGATGAGTGACAATGGCATATTTAATCCTATCTTTGATAAAGTAAAAATACTAAAATAATCTTTATGAAATACGAAGGAGTTCTTAGAAAAATGAAAGCAGAGTTAGGGGAGCCTATTCAATACTTCATGGACTTTCCATCGGATGTGGTGAATGTAAATCAATTGTTGGATAAAACCATTCAAATTCGCTTCCTGCGATACAGTTGTCTAAATTGTGAGTTGGATAAGAAGATATATAGGCAAGGATTTTGTTACGATTGTTTTTTTAAGCTTCCACAAGCTGCAGATTGGGTCATTAAGCCTGAACTTAGTACCGCCCATGAAGGAATAGAAGATCGAGATTTAGAATATGAAAAAAGAGTGCAACTGCAACCGCATATTGTATACTTAGCAAATAGCAGTTCGGTAAAAGTAGGGGTGACACGTAAAACGCAAGTGCCTACTCGATGGATCGATCAAGGTGCACATGAAGCAATAGAAATTGTAGAAGTGCCTAATCGATATTTGGCTGGTATAACCGAAGTAGCTCTTAAAGATCATGTGTCTGATAAAACTAATTGGCGTACCATGTTACGCAATGAGATTGATGATGAGGATTTAGAAGAATGGCGTGACAAATTATATGAGTTTCTTCCAGAAGAATCCAAACCTTATTTTATAGCGTCCAATAAAGAAACCCACATGGACTTCCCAGTATTGGAATATCCAAAAAAACTAAAAAGCTTAAACCTTACTAGGACGCCTTTTTATGAAGGAAAGCTTAAAGGGATAAAAGGGCAGTATTTGATTTTTGAAGACGATACCGTATTTAATGTGCGTAGTTATGAAGGTTTTGTAGTGACTCTTGAAGTAGTAAATGAACCTGCTGAAATAAAGTAACGGCATAAGAAAATATTAATTAGTAAAGGCTACTCGTTTTGAGTAGCCTTTACTAATTAATTGACGCTCTAAATTAAAATCTATACGATAGTATATGAATCTTTTGTATCGAAATCAAATGTTATAGTAAAAGGCATTCCCACTAGTTATACTTTCATCGCTTTAGAAACAATTAGCAATATCATTAGTTATCTTTGCACTCTCAATTAAGTTAAACTCGTTACGATGTACAGACATAGTATTTATTTAATTATAGTATCAATTTTATTTTCAGTTACCATAGCTTGTACACAAACCACTAGCGATGTGCAAGAATGTGTACCGCAGGAAATAAAAGATTCAAGAGACTTTACAGAAAATATCCCTGGGGAAACAATGGGTCAAAAATTAGAAAGTCTCTTATTCTGGTCGCAGGAGGAAAAAGAACGTCGATTTCCCATAATGCAAAGTATTTTCCCAAGCCTGCCAGTTGCTGCTGGTACGGAAGTTTATCCTTTAACAAAATCCGATGAAATAACCCCTAAATGGGAAGACAATACGGACCTATCCTCTTATATAAACGACAATCGTATTGGAGGGGTAATCGTATTAAAAGATGGTGAAGTTAAATTAGAGGCTTATAATGAAAACGTTACCCAGAACACGCTTTGGACTTCGTACTCTGTTGCCAAATCTATTTCCTCTATGTTGGTGGGTGTCGCTTTAAAAGAAGGTGATATCAAGAGCATGGATGATTTACTGCAGGATTATATTCCTGAACTTAAAGGATATCCTTATGGTGAAGTTACCGTTCGCCAATTATTAACCATGACCTCAGGTATTGCATGGAATGAAGATTACGAGGATCCAAATTCTGATGTTGCGCAAATGTATATGTTAGACTGTGTTGACGATGAAGCGCATATCTTAACTTATATGAAGTCTTTAGAACAAGAGCATACACCAGGTGAATATTGGAATTACAGTACAGGTGAAACCGATTTAGTTGGAATCCTTGTGCAAAAAGCCACTGGAAAAAGCTTAGCTACCTATCTGTCTGAAAAAATTTGGCAGCCATTTGGAATGCAGCAGTGTGGTTATTGGTTGGCAGATGAGTGTAGTGATTTAAATATTGGCGGTAGTGGACTTTCAGCAACTTTACGAGACTACGCAAGATTAGGTTTACTGATGCTTCAAGATGGAGAAATCAATGGGGAATCTATATTTGCTGAAGAGTGGCTAGCCGACGCAACTTCCTTATTGTATCAAACCAATGATCAAGGTGGAGGATATGGTTACTTATGGTGGCGTAATCCAGATGGGAGCTATTCAGCCAATGGAATTTTTGGTCAGATGATTTACATAAACCCAATGGAAAACATAATTATTGCACAAGTAGCTGCATGGCCTTATGCTGGTTCGGAAGAGTTAGGCAAATCCCAACAAGATTTTATTCATGCTGTGCTTAAAGCTATTTAGTAGTTATAAAAGAATAGAAAAGTTATTGAGAATCCCCTTCAAATATGAAGGGGATTTTTAAATGTTAGCTGCGATATCACTTCAAATTCTCTGCAAAAAAGCCCATCATAGCTTTGTAAAAATCTAATCGATTTTCTTCCTTAGCAAATCCATGGCCTTCGTCGTATTTTACCATATAAGGTACATCTACACCTCTTTCTCTTAGTGTCTCCACTATTTGATCAGCTTCGTTTATGTTAACGCGAGGATCATTTGCACCTTGTACCACGAATAATGGTTTCTTTATTTTATCTACATGTAGAGCAGGTGAGATTTCATCCATAATCGCTTTCTCTTCCGGAATGCTCGGGTTGTACCAAATCTTATAAAGTAATTCTCTATATTTTTCCCAATAAGGAGGAATGGTTTCCATAAAAGTGTGAAGGTTACTCACGCCAACGTAATCAACTCCACAAGCATAAAGATCTGGGGTTTTTGTCATGCCTCTTAATACAGCATAACCACCGTGGCTACCTCCATAAATAGCAATCTTGTCTTTGTCTGCCCAGCCTTGCTGAATGATGTATTCTATTCCGTCTTCCACATCATCCATAGCTTTTCTACCAATTTGACCAAACCCAGCTTTTAGGAACTCTTTACCGTATCCACCAGAAATTCTAAAGTTCACATGCAAAGTAGCATAGCCACGACTTGCAAATAGTTGTGCTTCTGGGTTAAAACCCCAGTTGTCACGTATTCCTTGTGGGCCACCATGTGGATTTACTATTACTGGCATCTTATCGCCTTCTTTATAATTTGTCGGAAGAGTGATATATCCATGTATTGTTAGTCCATCACGACTTTGGAAACTAATAGGTTTCATCGTTGCCATATCCTCCGCTTTTAAATGAGGCAACAGTTTATATAATAGCGTAACGCTATCTTTTTCAACGTCGTAGATGTAATACTCTGCAACAATTTTATCACTTGTTACAATAACCAAATATTTGTCTTCCTCTTCCGTTCTATCGACGGTGTAAAACTGTTTATCGCCAAACTCCTTTTTTAGTCGAGCATATACTTTTTTATACGTTTCACTAACTGGAACTATTACCGACTTTTCGCCTGTATAAGAGAAGTAATCTATCTCATAATCTCGTTTTCTAGAAAGTGACATGCCCGACACGTCGAAGGTGTCGTTGCTATAAAGCGTTTTTATTTTCTTATTCTCCTTTAGATCGTAAAGCTGAATCTCAACCTTATCTTGACCTAAGTTGGAAACTACATACGCCTCATCTGGATTTCCGTCTTTCACATTAAAAGATGAAATACCAAAAGCATCGCCAAAATCGGCAACTAATAATTGCTTAAATTCTCCGTCCGTATTATAAAGGATCTCTGTGTTTATGCCATCAACAATGCGACTTATGGCACGCAGATTACCAAAACGATCAAAGTCATATCCAGCTATTGGCGGATCACCAGCTTCAACTGTGTAAAGTTTGGTGACTTCTCCTGTATTTATATTTAAACGATAAGGTTCTTCTTGCTGAATATTATCCTTATTCATCTGAATAATCACGTGATCTTTGTCCTCACGTAGTGGCTCGATTATATTTATACGAACTCCGTCATAAGGGGTTAATTCTTTTTTATTTTCGCCCGAAATATCCACACCGAATACATGATAGTTTTCATCGCCACCTTTATCTTGCATATAGAGAATTCGGTCTTTATTTGCCCAATAATAACCGCGAATAAGATCCTCCTCTTGTTTTATTAACAAGGTTTCCTTTTGAGTAGTTATTTCCTGAAGGTATAGGTCTCTCTCACCTGTTTCTCTTCTTTTCATATAGGAGAGATACTTTCCATCTGGGGAAAGTTGAAAAGAGAAAGCTTCTGGGGTTTTAAAATAATCCTCTACTGTGTATTTATATGTTCCTGTTTCCTTTGCAGCCAATTGGCGCAACTCTTTCTCAGAAGAGGGTAGATCAGGTTTTCCTGGTAACTTCTTCATTTTTATTTAAAACTTATAAGGACATTATCGTCCTATTTGATAATATGTGCCTACAATACTTTCTTTTTATAATTTACTAGTAAAAGACATTTGCATTTTGGCTGATTAGATGCTTACTTCATTCTCTTACAAAACTACAGAATCCAGCGCAACCCTGAGACTTCTTGCGTGGGAGAACATCTAAAATAATAAAAATAACTTTATTAGATATCCATAGTATATCTGGACAGGCTTTTAGGATTCATTAAGTTTAATGCATAAAGCTTTTTTAGGTTACGTTATATTAAGGATTTAATTGAGAATAGTTTTTGAAATGACATGAGATTATATGGTACATATTGATAAAAATAGATACAAGATTTATACTTGGAAAAATTGGATGATGTTACATTGGATTATAAATCCAGGATTAGCAGTAAACGATTTAATTCTAAGGCAACGGGTGCCTAAACTTAGCTTGTTAGACAAAACAATAGATAAACCAAGAGTAGAGAGAACGTTTATCCCTTGTCCGCATTGTAACACACTTCACGATGGAAGAACTTGGTCTACTCAAAATGGTACTGCTTTTAAAAATTGGTTTGGGTTGTATTGTAAGGATTGTGGTGGCGTAATCCCTTGCCTTACCAATGCACTAAGCTTTATTGTTCTTGTAGTGACTTTTCCTATTTGAGGTTGGTTTAGAAAGAGTTGGAAAGTAAAATGGTTGGAAAAACAACCTGAGCGTTTTAAGAATATTGATATCGAACATGTTCCAAATCCATTCGATAAAAAGAGTTGGCTGACAACAGGATTAAGCTGGGGTGCTTTTATGTTTTTGTTCATGGAGATTGTTTATCGACACTTTATTGAAGGAAAGGAGATTACTATAAAAAGCATTATATTTGGTTTAATTGTCTGGACTATAGCAGGACTAGGTTTTGGATATACAATGAAATTAGTAAATGGTAGGAAACCAAAAGAAGTAAAATAAGCGTTAGGCAGTTTTGGTTTCTTTGATAAAGGGATGACTTTAACAGTATTTTATCCTATAATTAATTTAAATGAAAAGCATTGTAACTAACAGAGGCCTGACGATTATCAGCTTTTCAATTGTCATCTATTTCATATTAATTTGGTTGGTAAATTATTATCAACTAGACTTTGTTCTAATCGGTGTATTTAGAGAATTGCTGACCATTCCATTTCTTCTTGCACAGATAGTATCTTGGCAATTGGTTTCAGATTTGTGATAAATAACCCAAGAAATTAAGTATACCACTATTTGCAGTTAGCGCATTAATCACAATCGGAAGTTTCTTCTAGAAGAGAACTAATGCAATGGCTTAGAACCCCTAAAAATAAGTCTTTCTTTTTCTTATAGCTTTACGTAATATGAACCTGCATATTAATATGTATAGGGTCTATTGGTTTGATTATAAGTGTAGTAGTTGTTTGATTGAGGGTCTTTATCTTCAAGTTCTATCAGTCTAAATATTTTTAAATAAAATTCCATTAAAACAGTTTTTTATTTAAAATTTTAATGCATATTTGCGCTTTATTAGCTGAACAAGTGAACAGTGTTTTTAGGTTCGGGCTTTTGAGGATGAGAAAGTTAAATTCAAAAGCAGTCTATCAGATAGATAACCGAAATTTAAAGCTAGCTTTCGATACCCCGCAAATTATTTTGGTGCATATAATCGCATGGGCAAGACATAAATCTTGGCTACTATCCTTTCGTGTTTAATGGTAATGTGTTAATTCTTAAAGACTGTTTCTAATAAAGAGTCAAAGAATCAGGGATATTATTATCTTTTACTTATTAAACGCATTAGAATACAATGAAAACTAAATATATCGATTTAATCGAGCAAACTTATTACTTTCCACAAGAGGAATTTACCTTAAACAAAAAGAACGAGTTAGAATTTCACGGAATAGATATGATGGCTTTAGTGAAGCAATATGGTGCACCGCTTAAGTTTACTTATCTGCCAAAAATATCACAAAACATACAGTTAGCTAAGAAATGGTTTGCAGAAGCCATTGAAAAGCATAACTATGCAGGAACGTACAATTACAGTTACTGTACGAAAAGCTCTCATTTTAAACACGTGCTAGACAAAGCATTAGAAAATGATATCCACATCGAAACCTCTTCAGCTTTCGATATAGATATTGTGGAAAACTTAAAGCGCAGAGGAAAAATATCGGATGACAATTATATCCTATGTAATGGATTTAAGCGCGATCAGTATATCACTAATATCGCTAGGCTTATAAATAGTGGGCATAAAAACTGTATACCAATAATCGATAATTACGAGGAGATAGACTTACTCAACGAAGCAGTGGAGAAGCCTTTCGAAATAGGCATTCGTATAGCATCGGAAGAAGAGCCGAAATTCGAGTTCTATACTTCACGATTGGGAATAGGATATAAGAACATTGTGCCTTTTTATAAGAATAAAATTGAGGACTTAGAGCATGTGTCGCTGAAAATGCTTCACTTTTTTATCAACACTGGAATACGCGATACCGCTTACTACTGGAACGAACTTTTAAAGTGTTTACAAGTATATATAAAACTTAAAAAGATTTGTCCAACTTTAGATAGCCTGAATATCGGTGGAGGATTCCCAATAAAGAACTCTTTGGCTTTTGATTTTGACTATGCCTATATGGTAGATGAAATCGTAAATCAAATTAAAAAAACATGTGACGAAGCAGGAGTACCGGTACCAAATATCTTTACCGAATTCGGAAGCTTTACTGTAGGGGAGACAGGAGGTGCTATCTATAAAATTCTTTATCAGAAACAACAAAACGATAGAGAGAAATGGAATATGATAAACTCATCGTTTATCACAACCTTACCAGATAGCTGGGCTATAAATAAGCGTTTTATCTTGCTGGCATTGAATCGCTGGAAAGATGATTACGAACGTGTATTGCTTGGCGGATTAACCTGCGATAGCGATGACTATTACAATAGTGAGCAAAACCTAAATGCAATTTATATGCCTAAGTATAAAGAGTCGAAGCCGCTATATATTGGTTTCTTCAATACCGGCGCATATCAAGAAAGTATAGGTGGGTACGGCGGATTGCAGCACTGTTTAATTCCAGCCCCAAAACATATATTAATCGATAAGGATGCCGACGGCAACATTACAACCGAGCTGTTTGCACCACAACAAACCAGTGAACAATTATTAAATATCTTAGGTTATGAAAACTAAAACCTATGCAGGAATTCCTGAAAAATATGCAGTTGCAGAAACTGCTAGAATAGTGTTGATTCCAGTACCATACGATGGTACAAGTACTTGGCAGAAAGGGGCCGACAAAGGACCAGAAGCTTTTCTAGAAGCATCTGAAAATATGGAGCTATACGATATTGAAACGGATAGTGAAGTGTACAAAGAGGGAGTATATTTGGCCGACCCAGTATCCGAGAACGAATCGCCAGAAGCAATGGTCGATGCGGTGTATAAAGCCACTAAAAAATACTTGATACGCAATAAGTTTGTAACCTTGGTAGGTGGAGAGCATAGTATATCTATTGGTTCTATCCGTGCTTTCAATGAAGCGTTTGATAACCTTAGTGTGTTGCATATAGATGCACATGCGGATCTACGTAAGGAGTACGAAGGCTCTAGTTATAACCATGCATGTGCAGTGTATGAAGCTAGCCAGACAACCAACTTGGTACAAGTAGGAATTCGTAGTATGGATAAATCAGAAACTACGATAATGGATCCAGAGAAAACATTTTTTGCCCATGAAATGGTAGATAACGAGTTTTGGATGGATAATGCAATCGATGCTTTGGGCGAGAACGTATTCATTACATTCGATTTAGATGCATTCGATCCTTCGATTCTGCAAGCTACTGGTACCCCAGAGCCAGGCGGATTGCTATGGTATGAAACCTTAGAGTTTTTACGAAGAGTGTTCGATGAGAAAAACGTTGTTGGATTTGATATAGTGGAGTTATGTCCTAACGAAAATCATCCAGCATCCAATTTTACTGCAGCAAAACTCTATTATAAAATGTTGAATTATAAGTTCGACACTCAAGATGATGATGACTTCGTTGATGAATACGAAGAGGAAGATTATGCTATAAATAAACCATTTTCAAAATTTAACGACACCGACGATGACGAAGAATATTAATAAAGGACCAATTTCACAATTTGTAGACAAATACTACTTACACTTTAATGCTGCTTCGCTTGTAGATGCTGCTAAAGGATATAATGAGCAATTAGCCAAGGGAGCAAAAATGATGGTAACCATGGCTGGGGCGATGAGTACTGCAGAGATCGGGAAGATTTTTGCGGAGATGATTCGTCAAGATAAAGTGCATATCATTTCTTGTACCGGGGCTAACCTCGAAGAAGATTTGATGAACCTAGTAGCGCATAAGCATTACGTGCGAATCCCGAATTATCGAGATCTTACTGCAAAGGATGAAAGAGAACTGATGGATAAAGGCTTGAACCGTGTAACGGACACTTGTATTCCTGAAGAAGAAGCATTCCGAAGACTTCAAAAACATGTTTTTGAAATCTGGAAAGATGCAGACAATAAAGGTGAACGCTATTTTCCGCATGAATTTTTATACAAACTCTTATTGAGCGGAGTATTGGAACAGTACTACGAAATAGATATTAAAGATTCGTGGATGTATGCTGCAGCTAAAAAGAATTTGCCAATTGTTGTTCCAGGATGGGAGGACAGTACGTTAGGAAACATCTTTACCAGTTATGTATTAAAGGGAGAATTAAAGGCAAGTACCATGAAATCTGGTATTGAATATATGACCTTCCTATCTAAATGGTATCCAGAAAACAGTCAAAACGGCGTAGGATTCTTCCAGATAGGTGGAGGTATTGCTGGAGACTTCCCGATTTGTGTTGTGCCAATGCTATATCAGGATATGGAGCAAACAGATACACCTTTCTGGAGCTACTT
>Ga0209487_1000755_pt1 | contig 28634 bp, 42 predicted proteins | sample Poulit2012_FD_187524 | JGI IMG/M metagenome (GOLD analysis project Ga0209487, IMG submission 187524) | Agricultural soil microbial communities from Georgia to study Nitrogen management - Poultry litter 2012 (SPAdes) (version 2) | ecosystem: Environmental > Terrestrial > Soil > Agricultural land...
ATTTCCTCTAACTCTTCATCAGTCCATTCTTCTCCATCATGGTGTGCAGCTATAGTTTTAATCTCTTCATCATCTGTACGGCCTAGTAGATAATCGACAGATACATTGAAGTAATCCGCAACTTTTTTGAGTGTTTCACTATTGGGAGAAGTTTTATCCCACCTTCTAATTTGCCCATTAGAAATCCCTATTTTTCTTTCTACTTCTGCAAAGGTTACTTTTTTCTTATCACAAAGAAACTTAATTCTTGCTATTAAACCCACTATAATCAACCCTTCGTGAGCTTACAAAACCACCATAATGACTAAAAAGCTACTCTTGTGTTGACAAATGACTTATTAGTCACTATACTATGTTCATAAGCTAGTTTATTAGCTAAAAATAAGTACAAAAATACGACCTATCAAAATACAATTTTATGCGTTGGGGAACGGATGAATGTATTGTTACAGGCTTTTACAAGTCTTATTTAGCTATGGTTTGATATTAGCATAAAAGTCATTACTGGTCAATGTATTTTAGTGAATTAGTTAATACTCTAGCTTATATCTATATTTTCGAAAGGAGAGTTTTTATGTCAAAGGACTTAGGAGTGATGGTTCGATCAGAGTTATTTAAACGCAAAATGAGTCAAAAAGAATTAGCTAAATTAGTTGGAATTTCAGCAGTTTATTTATCAGACATTATAAACGGTCGTAAAGATGGCCCAAAACCACAAGAACATATCAAGCATATTCGAAAAATCTTATCTATTTAAGGTAGGTGAACAGATCTTATGCAAAAGGAATTACAAAAACAGACTCATCACCAATTCCTGTTAGTGGATATTAATAAACTTACAGAAATTACGTGTATGTCGGCCAGGTACTTGGAAGATGAAATATTACGTGATCCACGAGTTAGGATCCATGAACGTAGGAAAAGACGTAAGCGTTGGTGGTTGGCTCAGCCAACATTTGATGCAATTGATGAAATTACAGCTGAATGGTAATAAAAATAATGCGTGGGTATACGCGTTTTAGGGACAATCGATGGGGAGGATTCACAATGAGTGAAACAAAAATAGACGAAGTAAAATGCTTTGATTATAGCTTCAGACAAGCTTTACTTTCTTTTAATAATAAGGAGTACAAGCACAGCAAGATCCACATGCAAAACGCTATAAGTGCATTAGAAGAATTACAGGACATTCAAAACAAGAAAGAATCGATCCATGAGACGGAGAAGTTATTAGAAGATGTCGCACGAGATCCCGAAAAACTAAAGATATTAAAAAGGGTGGTAGAAGCCTATGAGTAAACTCATCGACATGTTTTACATCGGATGTGCAGCACTAGTGTTTATTTTCTTGTATTACGCAATGACGATCATCTAGGAGGTGAGCAGATGGATGAACTAATTAAACAAGCGAAAAATCTACGGCAAGCTATTAAATATGAAGAAAAGAAAATTGATAATCCCGCATTGACTTTAGGTATTTTAAGTGAATTAGATTTGTTTATTGAAAATGTAGAAGAGGTGGATTAGATGGGTGAGATCATCAAGGTATCTGAGATAAAAGAGCTAGCGGAAACCGGGTCAAAACAATTTGAGAAAAACACAATAGAAGGGCCTTTATTTAAAAGCATTGTTAATGAAATTGAAGTTTCAGCAATAGAAGGTTATAGCAGTTGGATCAAAATCTTAGATTCGACAGATGATTTACAAGCTTTAAAGGTAATTCGAAAATATTTAATTGAAGCAGGATTTACTTGTGAGTTTGAATCCGAAGAAAGAGAAAGTTTAGTGAATACCTATAAGCTTTGGAAGTTTAGTGTGAGGTGGTGATCCTGTTGAACAAAAGGGAATTGGATTTAAATTACTATTTAAAAGGATTTTGTGGAGCATTGGCCATCGCAGCAACAATATTTTTATTCACATTATAAAACGAAAGGAAGTAATCGTAAATGAGAGATAAACGAATTGATTTACCGTTGTCAGATCTTGCAAATGGAGCCATACAAGAAAAATTAGATTACGAGTTAAATAAAGTATTTGACAATATCCATGACTTGAATACAAAAGCACAAGATAAGCGTGGCGTTACTATCAAACTGGAATTTAAACCAGATGAAAACCGTCAAACAGTCTCAGTAGATAGTAGCTTTACAACCAAGTTAGCCAATGTGGAAGGTGTTTCAACAATTGTATTGACTGGAAAAGATTTAGTTTCCGGCAATGTAGAAGCAAAGGAACTCAAGTCAAGCATACCTGGACAAACCTATTTTGATAATGATGGAACGTTAAATACAGATACTGGCGAACCAATAGATGTCATTGAAGCAGAAGAAAAAAGGAAAAATATAATCAACTTACAAGAGAGAGGTAATTAAAAATGATTAAAGAAGCAATTAAGTTTTTAGTTGAACAAGGAATTGATCCACATGACAGATTTGTTGAAATTACGGATGCAGACAACGTTGATCGTATGTTTGTCATAAATGATGAAGGTAGTGCAAATGAAGTAAGACCAATCAATAAAAATGCGAAGGAACGCTTCACTGTTACTACATTAACAGGTTTGGTTAATTACGTTAAATCAAATCTAGATTATAGAGAAAATTTATTTTTACATGTAGTAAGCGAAAGAGAAGTTGAATTAAGAGGTACGCTCGATAACGAAGGTTCACGAGAAAATCTTGCTAGAGCAGTCGCAATCATACCGAGATTTGAATATGAATATTTCCATGATGCAGAAGAGTTAATCATTGCACTTCAATCGACATTCAAAGGTACAGATGATCGTGATTTGTTATTGAAAGTAATCGGAAATGTTAAAGAAGAAAATGTTCGTAATACAGGTGATACAGGCTTTTCACAAGCAGTAACCATTAAGACAGGAATAGCATCTGCTGACGATGTAGTTGTTCCAAACCCTGTTACGTTAGCACCGTATCGCACGTTCCTAGAAGTTGAACAACCATCTAGTGATTTTATTTTCAGGATGAAAGATGGTCCACTTGGCGCAATATTTGAAGCTGATGGTGGCTCCTGGAGGAATGTAGCAATAGCGAATGTACGTGATTATCTAGCAAAAGAATTGGATGCGGACATTGAAAAAGGAAGAATTACGATTATCGCTTAAGGGGGCGTAACGATGATTAAAATTAATAAACTTGAAATCGAAAATGTTAAACGTGTTAAAGCGGTGAAAATAGAGCCGACAGCAAGCGGATTGACCATTGTCGGAGGTAGAAATAATCAGGGGAAGACAAGTATTTTAGATGCAATTGCCTGGGGTTTAGGAGGTAACAAACATCGCCCTAGTAAATCAACCCGTGAGGGGTCAGTTGTTCCACCTAATCTACACATTGTAATGTCCAACGGACTTGTAGTTGAAAGAAAAGGAAAGAATAGCGATTTAAAAGTTATTGATCCAAATGGTGAAAAAGCTGGTCAACAACTACTCAATAGTTTTGTAGAAGAATTGGCGATCGACTTACCGAAGTTTATGAATTCGTCAAATAAAGAAAAGGCAAATACCTTATTACAGATTATAGGCGTTGGTGATCAGTTAATCAAATTGGAAATCGAAGAACAAGAAGTCTATAACAAGCGATTAACAATTGGCCAGATTGCAGATCAAAAGAAAAAGTATGCTGAAGAACAAACGTATTATGCCGATGCACCAAAAGAATTAGTTTCAGCATCTGATTTGATTCAGCAGCAACAACAGATATTAGCAATTAATGGTGAGAATCAGCGTAAACGTGAGAATTTATCATTTATTCAAAATAAGTATGCACAAGAAGGGCAGGAAATAGAACGCTTAAAAAGTCAGTTAGCTGAATTAGAACAAAAATACACACAAACTGGAACTGATTTAGCGACTGCTCAACAATCAGCAATTGATTTACAGGATCAGTCCACTGATGATCTAGAAAACAACATTCAACAAATTGACGAAATTAATCGTAAAGTTCGTGCAAATCTTGATAAAGATAAGGCAGAAGAGGATGCGGGAGATTATCGCACTCAGTATGCCAAGTTATCCACTCAAATTGATGATGTTCGCAAGAAAAAGACGGACCTATTAACAAATGCAGATTTACCATTGTCGGGTCTGTCTGTAGATGATGGGGAGTTAATTTATAACAATCAAATGTGGGACAACATGAGCGGTTCAGATCAATTGAAAGTATCAACAGCAATCGTTAGAAAGTTGAATCCAAATTGTGGTTTTATCTTATTGGACAAGCTTGAACAAATGGATCTTGAATCACTTGAAGAGTTCGGTAAATGGTTAGAACAAGAAGGATTACAAGCTATTGCTACTAGGGTGGGAACAGGAGAAGAGTGTTCCATCATCATCGAAGATGGCTATGTAAATGGACAAGACTTTACAGCAGAAACAAATCAAACGGAAGAAATAAAACCAGAAAATACTCCACCAAAGTGGAAGCCAGGTGAATTTTAATGGAAGTTATCAGTGGAAAATTAGAAAAAGCTAAAAAGGTTGTTCTTTATGGTCCTGAAGGTATTGGAAAATCTACTTTTGCATCACAGTTCCCAAGCCCAATATTTATTGATACAGAAGGTTCAACAACAGAATTAGATGTCGACAGAACACCAAAGCCATCAAGTTGGCAAATGTTGTTGCAGCAGATCGATTGGGTTATGCAACAAAACGGACGTTTTAAAACATTGGTCATTGATACAATCGATTGGGCAGAAATGCAATGTACTCAATCGGTTTGTGCAAAGCATGGAAAAAATGGAGTTGAAGACTTTGGTTATGGCCAAGGATACACATATGTAGCAGAAGAATTTGGAAAGTTTCTAAATAAACTAAGTGATGTTATTGAAGCAGGTATAAACGTTGTCCTTAATGCTCATACCCAAATCGTAAAGTTTGAACAACCTGATGAAATGGGTGCTTATGATCGATATCAACTTAAGTTAGGAAAAAGAACAACAAGCCAAACAGCTCCACTTGTTAAAGAATGGGCTGATATGGTTTTGTTTATGAATTATAAAACATTCAGTGTCGCTACAGATGATAAGGGGCGTAAACACAAAGGACAGGGTGGCGTTCGAACAATTTACACTACACATCACCCTGCATGGGATGCGAAAAACAGGCACAGTTTACCAGAAGAAATACCAATGGACTATGCACAGATTGCTCATATCTTTAATGCAGTACCAAATGTAGCACCACAGACACAACAGACAGCACCTACACAAGAGCAACCTGTAAGTAATGTTAACACGTTGCAACCTGAAGTTCAACAACAACCTATAAATGATCCAGCTCCATCGGAACCGATAGAGGAACCGCAACAAAACAATCTTAGTTTGAACCCGGAGATTCCGCAGTCATTACGAGATTTAATGACTAAAGATAATGTTTCAGAACAAGAAATCCAAATTGTAGTTAGTGAAAAAGGCTATTACCCAGCGGATACACCAATCACAAATTATGATGCTAGTTTCATAGAAGGTGTGCTAGTAGGGGCATGGCAACAAGTATATGGCATGGTCGAAGATTATAGAAAAAAGATTCCATTTAATTAAGGGAGTGAAAAAGAATGGGAGTGAATACGGAAGAACAAGTATATGAAGTCATGTACAAGGATTTGAAAGAAGGTTATGCAGTGCTTCATGGTGAGTATGATCGTTTAAAAAACCATTGTGATCAGTTGAAACAGGAGAACGATGAATTAGCGGTTGCTTACAAAAATGCACAAAACGAGATAAGACTGCTTAAAAATGGAGGGTGATTTTGATGAAAACATCTGACATGCAAGAAGATCGATTAAAAGCACATTACATTGAGCAATTACACAAATTAAAATATTACGATACGGAAGAAAAATCATTGTTCCAATTAACAAGTATCTTATCAAGAATAAGAAGTATCGAACGATTTAATCAAATTAATCACGACAGTTCAGAAAGCAAATGGTTTTAATAGTTTATACGCAATAAAAACTAGGAGGAATTTTAAATGACACAAGAAAATGAAAAAGTATTAGGTTGGGATGATGAAATACAAGACAGTGGTCCAGATTTTACATTACTACCAGCTGGTGATTATAACTTTACAGTAGAAAAATTCGAGCGAGCGAGACATAACGGAAGTGCGAATCTACCAGCTTGTCCAATGGCTTTACTAACTTTGAAGATTGACGGTGGAGATCATGGAGATACAACAGTCGTGAACCGATTATTTTTACACTCTAAAACAGAGGGTTTCCTTTCTGCATTCTTTGAATCGATTGGTCAAAAGCAAGAAGGCGAAAGGGTACGCATGAATTGGCAAGCAGTTTTTGGTGCAAAGGGTAGATGTAAGCTCGAGGTCAATAGATATAAAAGTAAAGATGGTGAAGATCGTGAAAATAACCAAGTGAAAACATTTCTACCTTATAAAGAATATCAGAATCATATTGGTGGAAATCAACCATCTGGAAATACCGGACAGTTCCAACAGCAACAAACACAACAAGCGCCTTTTCCAACTGGTCAGCCACAACAGGAACAACAACCTAATAGACAACAAGGCGGATTTACACCAGGCCAATTTTAGGAGGGGAGTAACATACTATGAAACTTAGAGATTACCAAGAAGAATCTAGAGTAGCGATCCAAAAAGAATGGGATGAGGGCGTTAAAAAAACGCTCCTTGTTCTACCAACTGGAACAGGTAAAACAATCGTATTCTCAAAAGTTATTGAAGATAGAGTAAAACAAGGCGAGCGCGTCCTCGTCTTGGCCCATCGTGGCGAATTGTTAGATCAAGCAGCGGAAAAGTTAGAACAAGCAACAGGACTAAAAACCGCAACCGAAAAGGCTGAACAAACGTCATTAGGGAGTTGGTTCCGTGTAGTCGTTGGTAGTGTACAGACTATGATGCGAGATAAACGACTAGAGCAATTTTCTACAGACTACTTTGACACGATCATTGTAGATGAAGCGCATCACTCTATATCGGAAAGCTACCAACGTGTATTAAATTACTTTGATGCAAATGTATTGGGAGTTACAGCTACACCAGATAGAGGGGATATGCGTAATCTAGGATCATATTATGAAAGCTTGGCATACGAATACACACTTCCTAAAGCAATTAAAGAAGGATATTTAGCACCAATCAAAGCACTGACAATCCCATTGGAATTAGATTTATCTAAAGTAAACCAATCAGTAGGCGATTTCTCTACTAAAGATTTAGGAACAGCGCTTGATCCGTACCTTGAATCAATTGCCGATGAAATGATTAAAGTAGCAAGCGATAGAAAGATTGTCGTGTTTACACCGTTAGTCAATACATCTAAAAAGTTCATGGAAATACTGAATGAAAAAGGATTTAATGCAGCAGAAGTAAACGGTGAATCAAAAGATCGAGCAGAAATATTAGAAGATTTTGATAGTGGTAAATATAACGTGTTATGTAACTCTATGCTTTTAACAGAAGGATGGGATTGTCCAAGCGTTGATTGCGTAGTTGTTCTGAGACCTACAAGAGTAAGAAGCCTATACAGTCAGATGATTGGACGAGGTGCTCGGTTGTTTCCAGGCAAGACTGAATTATTATTACTGGATTTCTTATGGCATACAGATCGTCATGAATTATGTCATCCGGCCCATTTAATCGCTGAAAATGATGAAGTGGCTGATGCTATGACAAAACAAATTGAAGAAGCAGGCATTCCACTTGATCTAGAAGATGTCGAAGTGATTGCAGCAGAAGATGTAGTTGAACAACGTGAAGAAGCATTAGCCAAGCAATTAGCGGAAATGAAACGTAGAAAGCGTAGATTAGTAGATCCTTTGCAATTTGAAATGAGCATTCAAGCGGAAGACTTATCAAGCTATGAACCCTCATTCGGTTGGGAAATGGGACCACCAAGTGATAAACAAGTTAATACATTAGAAAAGCTAGGCATTCATCCAGATCAGATCGACAACGCTGGTAAAGCCGACAAGATATTAGAGCGTTTAGATAGAAGAAGTAAAGAAGGACTAACTACACCTAAACAAATTCGATTCCTTGAACAGCGTGGATTCGAGCATGTAGGGAAGTGGCCATTTGAAAATGCTAGGAAAATGATTGATCGTATTGCAGCTAATGGATGGAGAACACCACAAGGTATTAATCCTAAAGAATATAAGCCGGAAGGGTGATATTTATGGAAAAAGAAATAGTCTATTTAAAAGAAAAAGTTAAGTTTCTAGGAGCTCTTTTAGATGTGAATTTAGGAACATTAGAAAAAGCTCTTGAAACTAATAGATTATTAGTTGAAGAATTAAAAAGGAGAGCCAGATAAGGCTCTCTATGATATGGGTTTGTTTATTAATGATTCAGCATTTTTATAGTCAATTTCATTTTGAATTTCTGATAACAGAACTCTTATAAAAGCTTTCATAGATTCAATATCATGTTCAGGATGTCTTCTCGTATAGTGGGTTTCGTCATTCCCTAGAAAAGATGTAGCTTTTGCTAATGTTTGCATACGCTCGTTAGGTATTTTTGAAATTTTATTACCTAAAAAAGTTTTGGGGTCTTTAAGCCAATTGTCTGTAACTCCTTCAATTGGATATTTTAATAAGTAGTCAGTCACTAAAAATTCAAGTGATTTTCTATAACCCATTCCTGCAATTTGATTAAGATTTTCTTTTTCGGCCTTTTCAGCTTGAAAGTAAATATTATAAAAGTCTGGGAATTTATTTTGTAAATCATCAGAAATATTTTCAAGGTTTTGTTTCTTGACGGGGATAGTTTCGGAGGTTCTATGTAATGATTCATCAAAATTCAGACCTGATTCCCTCCAACTTGTTGAAAGATGAATAGTTGTAGAAGCGCATAACGGACAAGTGAATAAACTTATACTATCAAAGTTATCATATTGACCTTTAGTTATAATGCCGGTGATAAAGTTTTGGGTGCCAGTTTCATTACAATGCATGCACTGTCTAGGTTCATGAATTTCAATTTCTTCAGGGTATGTGTCGTTTTCATCAAAATCATAAGAGAAAAAAGTTCTATATGTCATATTAATGTCTCCCTCTTTATCTTTAATTAAATCAATCATATCAAATGAAAGTAGGTGATGCCAGCTTATGGAAAATAAACTAGATTTACTAAAACTATTAGAATACGTAGATCCGTCGTATTTAGACTATCAAGAATGGGTCAATGTCGGAATGGCACTAAAACATGAAGGATATACAGCTTCAGATTGGGATAGTTGGAGCGCTCGGGACGGTAATAGACATCGTCCTGGGGAGTGCTTCACCAAGTGGTCAACATTTGAGGGGTTAGGAAATATCGTTACTGGTGCAACTATTACTCAAATGGCAAAAAAAGGTGGATGGAAGCCACGTTCTAAAGATGATCGTGAACTCGATTGGAATGATGAAATAACTAGTAACAGTGACTATGTAGTTATTGATAAAAACTGGATTGAAGGAATGGAAATACAAGAACCAACAATTTGGAATCCCGTCCAGGAGATAACGAGGTATTTACAAACACTCTTTGAAGCATCCGAAAATGTAGGTTATGTAACAGAAACGTATTCGCTCACAGACGAAGAAACAGGCGAAATTACTTATAAGCCTACTGCAGGGGCGGATGACCGTACAGCAGGTCAGTTAATAGAAGAACTAAGTAAATGTAATGATGATATAGGTCTTGTGTTTGGAGACTACAAGGAAGAAGCCGGGGCATGGATTAGGTTCAACCCATTAGATGGCAATGGTGTTAAAAATGAAAACGTAACTGAATTCAAATACGCATTAGTCGAATCCGACACAATGGACTTAGAAAAACAGAATGCGATTGTACGAGAATTAGAATTGCCAATTGCAGCATTAGTATTCAGTGGTAAGAAAAGCATTCACGCAATTGTAAAAGTGGATGCAGCCAATTATGACGAATACAGAACACGAGTAGATTACTTATATGATATTTGTAATAAAAACGGATTGAACATTGATAACCAAAACAGGAATCCATCAAGATTATCACGTATGCCAGGCATAGAAAGAAACGGTAAAAAGCAATTTATTATCGATACGAACATCGGTAAGCCAACCTGGGAAGAATGGCACGAGTGGATTGAAGATATTAATGATGATCTTCCGGACCCTGAAAGCCTAACAGATTTTTGGGATGATATGCCCGAACTCGCACCACCTTTAATCGAGGGAGTTTTAAGGCAAGGTCATAAGATGTTAATGGCTGGTCCATCTAAGGCAGGTAAGTCATTCGCACTAATTGGATTAAGTATAGCACTCGCTGAAGGTAGGCAATGGCTAGGCTTTGATTGTACGAAGGGCCGAGTATTATACGTCAACTTAGAACTTGATAGAGCGAGTGCACTTCATAGGTTTAAGGATGTTTATACAGCGCTAGGTCAAGAACCTAACAGTATTGATAATATAGATATTTGGAATTTAAGAGGTAACTCAGTACCAATGGACAAGCTTGCACCTAAACTAATAAGACGTGCGGCTAAGAAAAATTACATAGCCGTAATCATTGATCCAATTTACAAAGTTCTAACTGGTGATGAAAACAGTGCGGATCAGATGGCGCACTTTACCAATCAGTTCGACAAGGTATGTACGGAACTCGGTTCTAGCGTTATCTATTGTCATCATCATTCAAAAGGTTCACAAGGTGATAAGAAATCAATGGATAGAGCAAGTGGTTCAGGTGTGTTCGCTCGTGATCCAGATGCACTTATTGACCTTACGGAATTAGAAGTGAATGAAAACCTAACGAAGCAAGAAGAAAATAAAGCGGTTTGTTCAGTCTACCGAAGTGCACTTGAAGAACATAATCCCGACTATTTAGATGAACACGTATCGCAAGATGATCTATTAAGCGTAAAAGAAATGACCGATCATATCAAAAAGGCACTTCCCAATCTCGTAAAAGTCATCGAAGAGGAAATTAATCAAGTAGTTAAAAAGATTAAGATTCGTTCAGCATGGCGAGTTGAAGGGACTTTGCGAGAGTATCCTAAGTTCGATCCAGTTAATATGTGGTTTGATTATCCGATTCATACAGTTGATGACGTTGGTAGTCTAAAAGACGTTGAACCAGAGGGAGAAAGTCCACCTTGGAAAAAGAATTTCACGAAGAAAAAGAGTCCTGAAGATCGAAAGAAAGAACAAAACGAAGCACTAGAAATGGCATATGAAGCATGTTCAATTGATGATGTTGTGACACTGGAATCAATGGCAGAGTTTATGGGGGTCACAGACAGAACCGTTAGAAATAGAATTAATAACCATAAAGGTTTTTGGATAAAAGATGGAGATGTCGGAAGAATTCCAGCCAAAGAATGAAAGGAAAAAGTCGAGGTATTTTCACTTTAATAGATATAGTGAAATCGTGAAAAATATCGAGAATTTCATTTCCCTTCACAGTGAAAAAGTCGAACATTTTCATTTCAACGTCAATAGTGAAAAAGTCGAGGAATTATCGAGGTTTTCAGAGTGAAAGGAAAAGCTATATATATATATAATTTTCCGTTTCACTCTCTGTCGGTCAAGGATAAAAAAGTGGTGGGCTTACGCTCTGCCCGCCACACCATTTTATCATTCCATGACAATGCAAAATTTCAAGAAGGTAAAATTCAAAATAAAAAAGTAGGTGTAAAAATTGAGTATCGAAAATGATCTTCAAGCAATCAAAAGAATCTTTATAGATTACCCACGGCTTAACAAAATAAAAAAAGTTGAATTAGAAAAAGCCGAACAAGAACGACAGGACTTACTACATGCGCTAGAACTAGGAAGACTGAATGCTGTAGAACAATCAAAAATAACAAAAGATCTGAAAAGTGTCTCTATCAGACGTAGACAAATAAAAAATAACCTAGAGGTACTTGAAGTCGTTAGTAAGTTTGCACACAGCTTTAACAATAATTCAAATAAAAATAAACAGTTCGATGTGGTAACCAATACAGTAAACAAAATAACAACAAAGAAACGAATATATACAATGCGTGAAAGAAAAGATCTACAACATTTAGTGGATGGTGACAAATTGGAGGTAAATTCATGAAATACCATGATGCCAGGAAACAACTGAAACAAGCCTTGAATAAGCAGCAGACGATCACGATTCCAAAGTTAAGAAACATATTAGAGACGATGAATATATCGCACAAGGGAAGCAATGTTCTAGTGACCAAGCGTAAAGATAGCGTTGATACGGTGATTGAGTATAGGGGCAAGCGTTATGTATATGATCCGGAAAATAAATAGACGATTAGAGAAGGGGTTCAAACAATGATTAAAGTAGGTTTTAAGAAAATAACAGACGATGCAGTTTTACCTGTTAAGGCGCATCCAAGAGATAGTGGTTTTGATTTATTCGTAAGTGAAGACATTGTGATCGAACCAGGTGAAACAGTAGTTATTGCTACAGGTATAGCCATTGATATACCTGTTGGATATGAAGCTCAGGTAAGGCCACGTTCCGGTGTTACTAGCAAAACAAAATTAAGAGTGCAGCTAGGAACGATCGACAATGATTATACAGGAGAGATTGGGATCATTGTAGATAATAATTATCGAAACGGAATTACCCCAGTGAAATGGATGCGAACAATAGATGGTCAGTTATCAGAGCGTGGTACAGAAGGATCGTATTGCATACGCAAAGGCGACAAACTAGCACAATTAGTGATACAAGCAATTCCGATGGTTGAAGCATATGAAATAGATGAACTACCGACTACAATGCGAGGAAATAAAGGGTATGGGAGCAGTGGTTACTAATGCAGCACTTAAAAGATAGTATCAATAAATTTACCGAATGCGCTAAGAAACAAGAAGATAAAGGTATCACCAAATATGGACAGCCCCTTGATCCACTCGACAAACAATATGACTGGTTAGAGATGGCTATAGAAGAACAAGTAGACGGTTTCAAGTATTTACATGCGGAACAGGTTAAACGTAAGCATATTACCAATCAAATACGGTTGCTCATAAAAAACAATACAATACCTATGGTTCACGATCAGATAACGGTCCTCCTGGATCAACTGGAGGGAGATCTTTAATATGTCACTAGGATTCTTTATGCCTATGAAAAAACCACCCACCACAACACATCAACAGAAACAAGTAACGGTTGTAAATGGTAAGCCAATATTTTATGAACCAGCAGATTTAAAGGCAGCACGTGCAATGCTAATGGGTCATCTCGGGCAACATGTACCTGATCAGAAGTTTAAAGGACCATTACGATTGATCGTGAAATGGTGTTTCCCAATCACTGGTAAAAGAAAAGATGGAGAATACAAAGACACTCGTCCGGATAACGGCAACTCGAACAAGCTACTAGAAGATTGCATGGAAGACCTGGGCTATTTTGAACGAGGTGATCAACAGATTGCTAGTTTAATAGTTGAACACTTCTGGGCGGAACTACCAGGCATTTACATCAAACTAGAAGAGGTGTAAATATATGGACTATCAAAAGTTTTTTAATGAAATTGTCAGTTGGATAAACGAAGTGAATAAAAAAGCAAGTCAGTTCGGATTAGAGAGTAGTGAGTTTTGGACATGGGTCACTAGATCAATGGGTGAGCTATGCGAGCTTTACGACAACAATCCACTTGTCATAAAACAAATGGTTATGCTTCATGAATGGCTTGATGAAATTTATATAAAGAGTAAAAGTAAGTGAGGGGGAAAAGATCAATGCAGGACATCCAGATAACAAAACCAACCTTTAAAAAATGTGAAGCTGAATGGTTTAATTATCATAAAACACTGAAAGAAATAAACTTACTAGAGGAATCCATATTGCATCCGTATAAAGAGGTAGACGAAAACATAGGTGGAGGACGAAGTAATATACCTGGTGATCCAGTAGGGTCTACGACAATACGATTAACCAGACATAAACAATTAAACTACTTAAGAGAGATTGCTAGTGCGATAGAGACAGTTTATAATGAGTTGCCTAAAGATTATAAGCGATTGGTTCAGGTCAGGTATTGGTCTACTAATGGTTTAACGTGGAATATGATTGCTAAAAAGGTCAATATTAGCGCGAGACAAGGGCAAAGGTGGCGCGATGAAATAGTAATAGCAACTGTAGAAGTTCTTGGTTGGAGATAAAAGATGTCGTTATGATGTCGCTTTTGGCTCGCTGAATCGTGTTATTATGATATTGTGGCGGAAACCACATTTCACAATATATAGTGTTCTAACATGTACTATATGATTTATACACAAGAGGGCGCAAGATACCTGAGGGTTGAGCGCCAAATCTTCAGTTGCATTAACTTACCGACTCCATCATAATTATATTCATATATTAATATGGGGGTTGGTAGTGGTGAGAAAGTACTTATTAATTACTTTTAGTGCGTTATTAATTTTAGTGGCATGTGGACCCAATGAAGAGTTGGAAGAAGAAATTTCTGATAAAGATAGGCAAATTGATAAACAACAAAAAGAAGTAGATACATTAGAACGTGAGGTCCGAAGGTTAAAGATTGAAATAGAGAGTCTAGAAGATCCCGAGGAAGAAGAGCAAGAGGATGAGGCGGACGAGGCAGAGATAGAAGATGAAGAGGTAAGTGCCAGTGAGGAAGAAGACGATGACGATTCACAAGAAAACATAGACGATATCGAATCTGATGTAAACAATATAGTTGATGAGGATTTAGACAATACATCTATTACAGAATTAAGAATCAATGAAGATGCTTCAACTGATGAGGAGCGCTACATAGTCCTAGTTGATCTTGAATGGGACTTCAAGAATAAACCTAACACGACAAAGGATATGTTAGATATGTATAGTGATCACCTTGCGGCAAAGATGGCTGATAATGATTTGATATACGAGTTAGTATTATTTTGGGAAGTGCCATATCATAAAGAGGATGACACCATACTTAAACGAACGTATGAAAATAAAGATGGTGGAATGCATCTAACGGACGAATTCAAAGACATTAGTATATTTGAATAAATTGGAGTGATTAACAATCAAACAGATACATTGTTCCAATTGCAATGAAACAGTGCCAATGCAAAAGCCACAGCGCAAAGTCATGAAAGGTTTAGCCTATGAATACTACTGGACCTGTCCAGAGTGTGAGCATAGACACATAGCTTACTATACCGACAAGAAGATCAGACGAGACGTCAAGCGACAAGGGGAGCGATGGGCAAGGTACAGGGTGGCAGGATCAGTAGAGTCGGAACGAAAACTCCTTGCTCAAATCAATATGGAAGATAAGTTAATCAAACAAGATATGGATGCGTTGATGGATAAGATGCAGAAGGAGGCATAGATATGAAAGAGATATTAATATCGGTTGGACCGGCTCTATTAGCCTTTATAGGAGCAATCATTAAATCAAAATATGATTTAAAAAAACAAGAACTACAACATGATGCAAAGTTAGCAGAGATAAGAACTGAAGCTGCTGAAAAACGGGAAGAAGCAAACAGAAGATTTGAAGAAAGAATAAAAGAGATTAAAGCAGAAACAGATGAGGAATTAAGAAAGGCAGATGCAGAATTAGAAAGGAAATTTCTAGAGAACTTTACTAGTCCTACTAATTTATTAGAACAGGTAGAAGGTTTAACGAAAGGTCTTGAATTAATGCCTAAATTGCAAGAGCAAATGGATGCAATGGAAAGTATAAAGCAGAAACAACATTCTCGAAAAGGACGAAAATAAACATCAAGACACTTACTTAATTGTAGGTGTCTTTTTTTATTATGTTAAAGGATGTGAATTTTATTGGGTTATATAGAAAAAGAAACTATCTCAAGAGCACAGCGACCAAGTCAGCCGAGACCTATTTCAACTGAAATTAGATGTGATCACAGGTATAAATTAATTGATTCAGAAGTCGCAAGGGCATACGCAGATAACGGATCATATAAAACTAAAGTAGATGTTGTTGTCTATTGTGAGAAGTGTTTAGACATCCAGCTGGTCATCAAACATACAGATGGCGATAGGAAATGATCAGTAACAAACCACTTAAGGCAACGGGGTGATTGACTTGGGATGAATAGACATACACTATATAACAAATACAAACGCAACAATGAATCAAAGAGATTCTACAATAGCAAAGCGTGGGAAGTATGTCGTACAAATGTATTGAGAAGAGATTACTATCTATGCCAAGAGTGTTTAGAGAACAAGGTCATCAAGGCGTATGACGTTGTGCATCACATCAAGCCGCTTAAAGATTATTCAAAGTTATCTTTAACGGAGAGCAATCTAGTTAGTTTGTGTCATGCATGTCACAGCGTAGAGGAAAGCAAAACAGAAATAAAAGAAAGAAACATAAATGTGGTGGAGTTGGAAAGTAATCCAGAAATAATATAGCCCCCTCCACCTTAAGTTAGAATCATTACAAGCTGGAGAACCCACCCCTCCATCGCTAACACAAAATGAAATCCTTATAGACCCCCACCCCTCTAAAAACATGAAAGGAGTGATTGCATGCCAGGAACCGCCAAAAATAAACGGATAAACAAAGAGATAAAGAGGTTAGATGAAATATTTGATATGACAGACGAGGATACGCGTAGAGTTACGGAAGGCTTGGTGTCTGAGGTCGCTTTTATGCGTGTCACTTTAGAGGATTTAAAAGAAGATATTAATAAAAATGGGGCGGTTGACGAGATGCCGCAAGGCGAGTATTCGATATTGCGCCAGAGTCCATTTGTACAAGTTTACAATACGATGATTAAAAATTACAATAAAAATTTGAACGACTTGCTTAGCTTGCTCCCAGATGACAAAGCAAGTGACATCGATGATGAATTTAACGACTTTTAACCCCAAGACTTTTGATTACAAGAAGTGGGTGGACGATCAGGTTGAGAGTGGAGCAATATTAACCGATCCATCCAAAACATCGTTAACTACTCGATACGCTGAAATGCTAATAGACGGAACGATCATTGCAAGCAAGAAAAACATACTCGCTGCCAAAAGACACATAAGGGATCTAGGTAGGCAAGGAACTAAAGACTTTCCTTGGATATTTGTAGAGGAAAAAGCACATAGGCCCATTAGGTTCATTGAAAAGTTTTGTCGTCCGTCAAAGGGTAACTTCAAGCGATTAGTGATCCAACCATGGCAGCACTTCGCTATCGGATCTACTTATGGATGGGTGCATAAGGATACTGGGGTAAGGCGTTTTAGGGAATCGATCGTATTTGTTGCTAGAAAAAACGGTAAATCTACTAAGATTAGTGGTGTTTCTCTCTACTCTGCATCTAAAGACGGAGAGAATGGCGCTGATGTCTATTTGCTAGCTAACACAAAACAACAGGCTGGCATTGTGTATGAAGAGGCTCAAAAGATGGTTAAGAGTTCCCCAAGGTTGCGTAGGCAATTCAGAGCAAAGCGTGATGAGATAACTTATCCTATGACAATGTCTAAGATTGAACATAGGGCATCTGATAGCGATAAGTTAGATGGACTGAACACTCACTTTGGGGTTTTTGACGAAATACACGAATTCAAGGATTACAAATTAATTAACGTAATAAAGAACTCGCGTGGATCGAGGACACAGCCATTGATCATGTATATTACAACGGCTGGATACCAACTTGATGGTCCGCTAGTTGATTATTATGAAGATGCTAATGATGTACTCAATGAAATTTTGGAAGACGAGAGAACATTTTATTACATGGCAGAACTAGATGATGCTAGCGATATGTACAATCCGTTGAGTTGGATTAAAGCAAATCCAAACATTGGAGTTTCGTTGGACTTGGAAATAATGATCGAGGACTGGAAGAAAGCGCAAACTAAGCCTGAAGAAAAAACTGACTACATTACTAAGCAGTTTAACATGTTCGTGAGATCGGGAGCGCAACCATTTATAGAATCTGAAATATTGAGGCGGAACAGGGAACACATTGATTTAGAGGATTTAAGAGGGATGAATGCAATCGGTGGATACGACCTGTCGGATAGTGAGGATTTTACCAGTGCTTGCTTAGAGTTTGATTTAGGTGATGGCAGAGTGTTTATCCTCTCTCACTCGTGGTTGCCAGAGTCGAAGGTCATAGCTAACAATGAAAAGATACCATATCGAGAATATGAAGAACTCGGATACTTAACTATCGTTGAAGGTGAGTATATAAAGAAAGAATATGTAGAGGACTGGTTCATTGCGATGTCTAAAATTTACAACATTGAATTGGTTGCGTTCGATGAGGCTAAAGCATTCAGATTAAACGAGTCGATGAAAAACCACGGATTTGTTACGGAAAAAGTAAAGCAGACTCCCATGGTACTTGGGCCAGCCGTGGATGACTTACGGGAGATGTTTATAGACGGAAAAATAGTGTTTAACGAGGATAGGTTGTTCCGTTGGTATATAAACAACGTAAAAATAAAGCCAGATAGAAACAAAAATAATATGCCTACAAAACAAAGTCGCTACCGTAAAATTGACGGTTTCGCGGCTTTTTTAAATGCCCACAAACATATGATGGGCAAGTTGGTTAAAGAAGAAGAAACAGGAGAAATAGGTGTCATTAGCATGAGCGAGTTAATGGGCCGAAGTTAATTTTAGAAGGTGGTGAATATATGAAGTGGTACAAGGACATGAAATTCAAAATTGGCATGAGTTTAATCGGGGTATCTCAAAAGGCAAATCGCAAGGCTAATAACTTATCTAACTGGGCAGGGCGGATGTTCTGGGGTGTAGACAATAGTAGTTTAGCTACGAATGAAACGATCTTTAGTATTGTCACTCGCATATCTAATACAGTGTCATCACTGCCATTGAAACTGTACAAAGATCATGATGTAGTCAAAAACAACACATCGGATGTGTTGATAAACGAGCCGAACGAGTTTATGCATGGATTTGATTTCATAAACAAAATGGAAGTTACGAGAAATGAAAAAGGTAATGCGTATGCCTTAATTAACCGAGATATAAGGGCGCAAATCGAATCGCTCATGCCTATTGATCCGAATTACGTCACACCGTTTATAAACACGGACGATCACGCTCTATGGTATGAAGTCAGAGGCAATACCACAATTTATGTCCATAACAGTGAGATAATTCATATCAAGCATATAACTGGAGTGTCCAGATTAAGTGGTTTGTCACCGATAGATATACTCAAAAACACACTTGAGTACGATAGAGCAGTTCAAGAGTTTAGTTTAATTCAAATGCAAAAGCCTGAAAGCTTTGTTTTGAAGTATGGGGCAAACGTGTCTCCCGAAAAGAGGAAAGCGGTTATTGAGGACTTTAGGGCGTATTATAAAGACAATGGAGGGCTGTTGTTTCAAGAGCCAGGTGTAGATATTGAGCCGATGGAAAAAAAGTATTTATCATCCGATACTGCACAGTCAGAAAAGATCACTCGTTCAAGAGTGGCAAACGTCTTTAATGTACCAGTGTCCTTTTTAAATGATTCGGAGGGGCAAAGTTACTCATCAAACGAGCAGCTTATGACACAATTTGTGCAAATGACACTCACACCTATCATAAGGCAGTACGAATATGAGTTTAACAGGAAGTTACTCACGCCAACCGAAAGAAAGAGTGGGCACTATTTTAAGTTCAATTTAAGTGGATTGCTTAGAGGAGACATGACAACAAGGACAGCATATTATCAAGCAGCTATTAGAAATGGTTGGCTGTCACAAGATGATGTCAGAAAATACGAGGATGAGGCTCCCGTTGGCGGTAATGCATCTAAACTTTGGGTAAGTGGAGACTTGTATCCGATAGACATGGACCCTGCTAAAAGAAAAACAACTTCGAAAGGTGGTGAAGAGGATTAGAAAAGAGGTACTAATGAATCAATTTGATGAAGCCAAGCAACTAGGTTCTGACTTTGTTTATGTTGTAGTTATTGCAGAAGGAACCAAAGAAGTTATTTTAATTCCGAGTGAATCATTCGAACAAAAGAAACGTTTTTATAAACGTAGCTATACAAATGAAATGGTACACGTGATGAATAAAGATGTGAAGATAGTTGATTGCGGTTCTATGAAATCCGATGTACTTGATTTTATTTTTAAATAATGATTAGCAATTAAAGGGGGTGAACGATAAATTGTCTAAGAAAAATAAGTTTTTCGAGATTAAAGCATCTGCTGATAAAAATGAAGCGGATGTTTTTATTTATGGAGAAATCACGAAATACGCCTGGGAAGATGAAGGCGAACATTCGGCAACAACATTTAAAAATGAATTAGACCAAGTAGGCGAAGTTGATACAATCAATCTCTATATTAATTCGCCAGGAGGGTCGGTTTTTGAAGGCATCACTATCCACAATATGCTGAAACGCCATGAAGCTAGAGTGATCGTACATGTGGACGCTTTAGCCGCATCAATTGCTAGCGTAATTGCCATGGCGGCGGATGAAATCAGAATGCCTTCTAACTCCATGCTCATGATCCATAATCCATGGACATTTGCCATTGGGAATTCGGCAGACTTACGAAAAGAAGCAGACGACCTAGAACGTATCGGCAAATCAAGCATGCAGTCTTATCTTGATAAAGCGCAGGACAAACTAGATGAAAAAACACTGCAAGAGTTACTAGATGAAGAAACTTGGCTGTCAGCTGATCAAGCTTATTCATACGGTCTATGCGATGTAGTGGAAGAGTCAAACAACATGGCGGCATCTATCAGCGGTGAGTATTTGCAGAGGTACAAAAACGTGCCGAAACAGTTAGCTAGCAACAATGTTATGTCGAAAGAGGAATTAGAGTTACGTCAAAAAATATCTGATGAGGCGAAGTCGGCATCGGAAATAACGCAAACATTATTAGGAGGAATTTATTAATGAAAACACTTTATGAGATGAAACAAAACATGGCTACAATCGGACAACAATTACAAAAGACGGAAGGTGAATTGTCGCAGAAGGCAATCGATCCGTCTGCATCAATGGAAGACATTCAAGCGCTACAGAAATCTAAGGATGATCTAAAGGCTCGTTTTGATGTAATCAAAGAGCAACACGATAAAATGGATGCTGAACAAAAAGCTTCTTTTGAAGACAAAAAGAATAGTTTTGACGGATTGAATGAAGAGGACAAAACGATTAAAGCAAAAGCGGAGTTTTTCCGTGCATCGATCAACGGCAGTCAGTTGAGCAATGAAACAAAACAATTAATTGCTATTCCTGCTGACAACTCAACTGGTGGAGATAACTTCTTACCAACAAACTTACAAAAAGAATTGGTCCATGAACCATTTGCTAAAAACCAATTGAGGGAAGTGGCAAGTGTCACTAGCATCAAGGGTCTTGAACTACCTAAGATATCTCACACAATAGACGACGATGATTTTATTACGGACAAAGAAACAGCGAAAGAAATTGAGTTGACAGGTGATACGGTTTCGTTCGGACGGAATAAGTTCAAGGTTAAGGTTAAAATCTCTGATACTGTCATCCATGGTACAGACGTTGAACTAGTAGGATACGTGGATAATGCTTTACGGTCTGGGTTAGCAGGTAAAGAGAAACGTGATGCATTAACTGATGCACCAAAGTCAGGACTGGATCACATGTCGTTCTATAACGAGAATGATATTAAACGTGTAAAAGGTGCGGACAAGCATAAAGCAATTAAAGCGGCACTTGCGGATTTGCATGAAGATTACCGTGATAATGCTGAAATCCTTATGGCTTATTCTGACTACATGGACATCATCGAAGCTCTTTCAAATGGAACAACTAACTTTTATGATGCACCACCAGAAAAGGTATTAGGTAAACCAGTAACATTTGCTGATGGAGCGACTGATCCGATTGTAGGAGACTTCAACTACTTCCGGATTAACTATGACGGAATGACTTATGATTCTGACAAAGACGTTGATTCCGGTAACTATTTGTTTGTTTTAACAGCTTGGTACGATCAGAAGCGCACACTTAACTCAGCTTTCCGCATCGCAGAAATTGTAGAAGAAACACCCTAATAAGCCCGAAAAATTAAAGGCTAGTAACACTACCGATAAGCAAACAAAGCTTACTTGGGACTAGCCTTTAAACAGGGCTAATTGACAAAGGGAGGAGAATTACATGCTTTACAACGTATATCAAGGCAATGAATTAATTGCGGAAGGAATTGAGGGTAAAGAGTACACTGTCGATGGGTTAACACCTAACACAGAGTACTCTTTTTCTGTAAGTGAAGTTATTGGTGATAAGGAGTCGGAAAAATCCGATCCAGTTACAATTACCACAAAATATAGTGATGTTGCATCTGTAGCGGTATCGCCTAAAAATAATAATCTAGACGTTGGCGCTACTCGTAAATTAACAGCAACAGTAGAACCATCCACAGCAAAACAAGATGTTGCGTGGTCATCTAGTGATGAAAATGTTGCTACAGTTAGTAATGGTATTGTTACCGCTATCGGTGTAGGAACAGGAACTATTACAGTTGCAGCAGAAGGTAAATCAGATACATCAACTGTAAATGTAACTCAACCTGTCGAAAGTGTAACAATCGCACCTAAAACAGCAACGTTAGAAATTGATGAAACGCAACAATTAACATCTACTGTATTGCCTAGTAATGTAAGTGATAAATCTGTTAGCTATGCATCTAATGCAAATGATGTTGCTACTGTAAACAATAGTGGCCTTGTAACCTCAATAGCTGAAGGTAGCGCAACTATCACAGTTACGACTGCAGATGGTAATAAAACAGATGCATCGGTAATTACAGTAAATGCACCTGTTGAACCGAAACCAGATCCAGAAGAAGGAGACGGTGGAGATTAATGATGGATCTATTGCATGAAGTAAAGCCATATTTAAGGGTTGACGGAGACTATGACGATGATATTGTCATCTTGCCTTTAATCAATGCTGCACAAGCCAAACTTACAGGCGCAGGGGTCAGAAAGCCTGATAAACATACAGATCGTGAAGATAAAGATTTGTATGGTCTAGCTGTCAAAATGCTAGTTTCTCATTGGTACGAAAACCGAGAGCAAGAGGCCGAGGGGCGCACTCAACACGTAATTACTTTAGGAGTGCAATCAATCATTTTACAGCTGAAGGCCGGTGGATTAGTTGAAAATAGCAAATAGGAATAAACGAATTAGCTTCGAAGAGCTAACAAGCAAGCAAAACAATGAAGGTAAATGGGTTGAAACTTGGATTGATAGCGATCTAGGTATCGTTTGGGCCGAGGTAAAGACGATAAGAGGCAATGAATTTATCATGGCAGGGTCTGAACAGGCGAAAGTATCAGCAAGAATTAATATTCGCTACCGTCCTGATATTGTTAGGGCATATTTTAAGCTAAGCGAAAAACTAAGACTGAACTTAAAAAGTAAAGATATAGGCGATCGCATTTTTAAAATCATTTACATGAACAACCTAGAAGAAAGAAACATTGAATTAGAGTTTATTGTCAACGAGGTGAGGTAAATGAAGCTTGATGTTTCTGGCTTCGATGAACTGACAGCAGAGTTTGAAAAAATGGCAAGTGGTGATTTAGAGACCTTGGAAAGGGATGCGGTCAGATCTGGTGCGGAAATTGTGCGAAGGAATCAACAAGCGTTGTGGAATAGGTCTGGTGCTGATGGAGAACACATTCAAGATGCGATTACAATTGGCCGTGCATTTGGAAACAAGGACGGAACAGGGATAAACGTTGGTCCTAAGATGTCTTTGCGCTGGAGAGGTAAGTTTGTTGAGTATGGCACGAGCAGACAAGCCCCGCAAGCCCCAGTTGAAAAGTCTAGATCGCAAAGTGAAAGCGCAGCAACTAGCGCAATGATGAAGGTGTTAGAAAGGGTGACAAAATGAGCGATTTAGGTAACTATGATGCGCAAACTGAACTATTACAAGCTTTGAGAAATGATAATGAGCTGTCTACTTTATCTGTAGGTGGCTTTCATAATTTAGTCGCGGATAAGGATGCTCCATTTCCAAGAGTAGTTTATTCAGAAATTAATAACGAACCTACTGGACATGCAGACGGAAATGAAGTTAAAGCAACAGTTAATTTCCAAGTTAGTATTTTTACAAATACGGCAACAAGCGACAGTGAAACACCTATGACAAAAGCAATTGATGGAATTATGAAGTCACTAGAATACAGAAAATATGACTCACAAAGTTTATATGAAACAGATACGAAATTGTATCACAAAGCTTTAAGATATGAAAAAAACTTTTATTAGGAGGAATGAATAATGCCAAAAGAAAAAGCGAGAATTATTCACGGTTTATCAAATTTCCACGGAGCAGTATTAAATAAAGACGACAGCGAAGGGGTAACTTATGATGAAGTTGAACACATCGAGGGCGCTGTAAGTATTAGTGGTACACCGAACACAAATGAGGATATTAAATGGGCGGACAATAGCGCATTTGCTGTATTAGATAGTTTTGAGAGTTTCGATGTTGAAATGGCAGCAGTTGATTTACCAGAAAGTTTTCAAACGAAAATGTTTGGTGAAAAAGTTATAAACGGTGTTGTTTTTAGTAATAAAGACGACATTACAAAGGAAATTGCGTTAGGATTTGAAGCTAAGATTCGTGGTGGAGGAACTCGTTTTTATTGGTTATTAAAAGGGACGCCAACAATCATGGGAATCGAACACGAAACAGACGAAGGATCTATTGATGCAAAAGATGCTACATTATCGATTAAATTTACACCACTATTACACAATGGTGAATGGAGATCGCGACTAAGTTCAGACATTGTAAAGACTGACGATTGGTTTGCGGATGTTGTGTATAGCGAAACAATTGCCGAAGCACTACCAGGCGCTACAGAAGAAACACCCTAGTAAGCCCGAAAACGTCAATGCTAGTAGTGTAACGGACACGAGTATTAATCTTTCATGGCAGTAAAACGTTAGGGCTATTTTTATGAGTGGGCTAATACCCGCTCTTTTTTTATATCTACTAAGGAGGGATTTTATTGACTAGCAAAACGCAAGAAAAACATGAAAATATTACTTTGTATATTGAAATAGATGGGAAAGAGAAGCCGTTCGTTTCGCCTAAACGAATACCAGGATCCTTTTGGAGACAAGCTGCAATGGTTTCAGGAGAATTAGAGGGCGGAGAGTTGCTTATTGCCGACCTAGATAGTCACCTGCAATTTGTATGTGAAGTATTTGAAAACCAATTCGACATCGGGCAGTTAGAAGACGGCGTGGATGCAAGAGACTTAGTAAGAATCATCTATGCGGTGACTATATTTGTAATGGGTCAAGTGGCTATTGCAGCCGAAATGTTAACTAAAGGAACAGATGCTTCTGATTTAGACGAAAAAAAAACTTAGATGAGACGGTGCTAGATGCTTATAACCAATTAATTGATATAGGGCATACGCAAAACGAAATAGATGATATGGATATTTTATATCATTTGAAATTATTAGGTAGACGAAAGCAAGAAAAACAAGAAGGAAGTAAGACTGATGATGTGCTTTACATTGATGATTTAGGAATCTAAATAAAAAGGCGGTGAAATTATGAGCGGTAGGAATTTAAAGGTTAATTTGGTTGCTAATACATCACAGTTTAAATCAGCAATGTCCGAAACAAGTAATCAAATGAAACTGATTAATTCTGAATTCAAAAGTGCAGCCGCTGAAACGGATCAGTATGGTAATAAACTTGATCAAACAGGCGCTAAAAAGAAACAGTTAAATGGTGTCATAGAACAATACACCCACCGAATTAAAGCTATTAAAACAGAACAACAACACTGGACAAGAGAGCTAGAAAAAGGAAATATAACCGAAGAAGAACATGCTCAAAAGCAACAAGAGTTAGCTCGTAGATTGAACAACACCGAAGGCGAAATGAAACGTTATGAAGGGCAATTAAAGAAGCTTAACTCAGAAGGTAAGAAGACGCGCATGACATTCGATGAGTTCGACAAGAAGTTTCGTGATGTGGGTCGCACCATGCGTGACGTTGGTGCTCAAGTCGGTATAACTACCGGAGTTGGATTCATGGCATTGAAAAGAGTCCTAGGTGACGTTATAGAAGAAGCAAGTTCATTTCATGCCGGAATGTCGGAAGTACAGGCTATTTCCGGGGCTACTGGCGAAGAGATGGGTAAGCTAACAGATCAAGCTAAAAGACTAGGTCGAGAAACAGTGTTTACATCCCAAGAAGCATCAGAGGCTATGTCTAATCTTGCACGCGCGGGTTTCGATGCAAACGAAATCTATGATGCCATGCCAGGACTACTGGATTTAGCAGCATCATCAAATTTAGAACTTGGAACTGCAGCCAATATCACATCTAACATTATCAGGGCGTTTAATTTTGATGCCGAAGAGTCGGGTAGAGTTGCCGATGTCTTGTCAAAAGGTGCAGCAACTGCCAATACGGACGTAGAAGGATTAGGCCAGGCGATGGAAGTATCCGCCCCGGTTGCTCAATCCTTGGGGGTAGAGTTTGAATCAGTAGCGGCCAGTGCCGGAATAATGGCGGATGCCGGGATAGATGGTAGTAAATCCGGTAGAATGTTGCGACAAGGGATGCTTAGATTATCAAAGCCGACTGGTGAAGCTGGTAAGTTGTTAGAGGAAATGGGCGTCAATGCGTTTGATGCAGATGGAAACATGAAGTCCTTGGATAAAGTTGTGGGAGAGTTAGAAAAAGGGCTTGAAGGTCAAAACAAGAAGCAAAGAGCGGCTGCATTATCAACAATATTTGGTAGTGAGTCCACGGCAGGTTGGACAGTGTTACTAGAAGAAGGGTCTGATGTATTAAAAGACTATACAGGCGATCTAGAAGATTCCGAAGGCGCAGCTAAAGAAATGGCTGATGTCATGCAAGACAATGCTGAAGGTGCAATTACACGAATGCAATCTGCATTAAGTGGTCTAAAGATAGAACTAGGGGAGAAGTTACTCCCTACGTTGGCAACAGGTGCTGATTTTATTGCTGACTTTGCTACCGGGTTATCAGAAATGGATGAATCCACAATCGAGACAATTGCAGAAACGGCATTGCTAGTTACTGCTTTATTGGGTGTAACTACAGTGGTAGCAGGATTGGTTGCAGGAATTGGAGCATTTATGATGGTTGCTGGTCCAGTAGGGGCTGCAATTGCTGCCGGAACATTACTTGCAGGTGCGCTTGGTATTGCCACGCGTATTGCAACAAAAGATGTGGAAAAGGCATCGGAAGTTAACCTTGATCATGCCAATTCATTAGTGGATCAAGCATCCGGATTGGAAGACAGTGTAAATGCATTCGAGAGATTGTCTGATAAAGCTGAAATATCTAATGAAGAACTAGGTTTAATGTATGACTTGCATAAACGCATGGAGGATGCAGCCAATAAAGATGAGCTAGCTAAATTATCAGAGCAATATGATAAGTTGGCTGAAAAGTCTGGTTTTTCCAAGGAAGAAATAAAAGAATTGTTCGGAGCAAACGAAAGTATTATCGAGCAATCAGATGAAGCCGAAACGGCTATTGGAAAATCTGGTGAAGCATGGGTAGAGAATACCGATGCAGTGAATGAATATATACAGAGTCTTTATGAAGCATCTAGAATTGAGTTAGAGTCCCAACGAGATAAGCAGCTTAAGAACGAAGAAGAGATAACGAAAAGGATAACAAAAGAGAACAGGCAACTAAATGACGAAATTGGTAAATTGGCGCTTTTAGATGATCTACGCGGGGCAAGCCAAAAAGAATTGCTTGACATCCAAGGCGACATTGTAGATGAAATGAATCAAGTTGAGCAAGGCAGTGCAAGGTGGCTAGAACTCAACAAGCTACTAGAGGCAACTACAGATGCCCAAAAGGGCGATGTCGAAGAAATGTATGGAACGCAAACTGATATTGTAGAAGAAAAGAGAAAACAACTAAACTTATCAGAGGCAGAGTTAGAAGATGTTCAGGCGCTCAATCAAGGCTTAGTAGATGTATGGCTCAAACAGACCGGCATCAAAGAAGAAGGCGAAAAAGGTTTAAATGTGCTAGAAGAAAAAATCGCCAAGAATGACAAGACGATAGCTAGTTTGGATGCTGAACTAGAAAAAGAAGGCAAGTTAACAAATAAACAACAAGAAAAGTACGATAAAGCAGTCGAAAAAAACGGAGAATACCGGGCAACACAGGAGATATTGCAAGAAGAATATGAAGTATATGGCAGTATCAACACTTTGCTCGACTCTCACCTCTCACAGTTGGATGAAGGCACACTCAAAAAACTAGAATCACTTGAAGCCACACATGACATCGAGGTCGCAGAAGGTAATATTTACGAACAATTACAAAAGAAACAAGGTCAATTAGTTGAGGAACGAGATCAATTAGAAGAAAACCTTGAGAAAAAAGGCGCTAATAAAGAAGCAATCAATGAAGAGATTAAAGCGATTGATAAGAAAATAGCAACAGGCGATGAAGTCTTGCTTCAAATGTTGGAAGAGCTGGACTTGTTAGATTTAGTCAAGGATGGCCTACTACTCAACAGTGATGAGTTAGAAGCTTATCTGGAAACGTTGGGGTATTCAACGGAAGAAGCTGCTGAATTGGCAAAGATATTGGCAGAGGAAACAATTGACGGAATGAATGACAAACAAGAAGAAGCTAAACTAGCTGGAACAAACAAGGTAAAAGGCTATC